>Ga0114954_1000204_pt1 | contig 22071 bp, 17 predicted proteins | sample Porto_4metaG_FD_87299 | JGI IMG/M metagenome (GOLD analysis project Ga0114954, IMG submission 87299) | Marine algal microbial communities from Porto, Portugal - Porto_4 metaG | ecosystem: Host-associated > Algae > Red algae > Unclassified | place: Portugal: Porto | collected 2015-02-02
ATCTCGAATATCAGGAAGACGGTAGTTTTCGATAGGTAGCTTTCGATAGGTAGCTTTCCATATCCAAATCCATATCCGAACCCATACGACTAGATTCCTGAATCTGTGGTGCCGATGCCGGCACCACGGACCTAGGGGCCTGCCAGTACCAGTTTCTGGGCCGAAATGGCGAAGGTACTGGCCACCCTAGCGCGATATTCAGAGCAAGTGGTGAGGCGTCAGACCTCCGGTCTGACCAATGCGCGCCGGTGAGGGTATGAATCGTTTGTTCTAGGCCGCGCGGTCACACGCACGCGGTTACCGAAACGAGGCCAACTTCATCGCCATGATCTATCTGATTGGCAGCCCGGTGGGGCGTCTGCTGGGCAGGTTAAATCCAAATGAAGTGGAGAATAACCTCTTTTTAGACTGTCCTTATGAATAATAAGGAGCAATTGTCTCTCAAGGGGGAGGAAGTGTGAATGAGAGAAAGCAAGATGATTTTACACTATTTATGTAAGGCTTTTTTCGTTTTTGTGCTGTGTTTTTCAATGTCCTTTTCGGCACTGGGGGATGTTGTGTATGAGAATCCTATAGAAAATGAGTTCGGACGCGCCTTGATCGATGCCTCATTGGAAAATCTGGTGAGTAAAGCAGAAGTTACGCCAATAGACAGCTCGGTACTTGAAGCTCAATATTTGCTTGGCGAGGTCTATCTTGCCGGGAACGAAATGCTGGGGGCCGAAAGGGATGTTGAAAAAAGTTTAATGTATCTTCGCAGGGCTTGGCGTAACGGGGCGGCCGATGCAGGATTGTCTCTCGCTTATATTAATTATAATGGAGATCTCGTTGATGAAGATTTTGATGCTTCTCTTGCATATCTGACAAAGTCGGCAGAGATGGGGTTTTTACGAGCGCAGAGAGAATTAGGGAAAGCATACCTTGGGGGCGAGGGGTGGGATGGCCTAGTAGAGGAAGATATAGCCGTCGCGTTGACATGGCTTGAAAAATCTGCGAATGCTGGTGATTTGGATTCCGCAAATATTCTCACGGATGTTTATTATTCTGGGGATAAGGTCGAGAAAAATCTCGAGACGGCATTCTATTGGCTTCTTGCGTCATCCGAGTCGAAATACGGGTCGAGTACTTTTGCATTTCGTTTGCTAGGAGAGTTCTATGAGGAAGGGATTGGAACGGAGGTGGATCTAGTTCAATCCTATAAATATTATGATTTGGTCGATCCTTCGGGAGCGGCTGACAAAGCCCGCCTAGCAGAACAGATGACCGATGAACAGATCGCCGAGGCGATTCGGCAGTCACGTGCATGGCAAGAAGAGCATAATACGTTTGTGCCAAGCTACTATAATCTCGAATATCAGGAAGACGGTAGCTTTCGATAATTTTTTTGCCATATCCACATCCTTATCCGAACCCGTACGACTATATTCCTGAATCCGTGGTGCCGATGCCGGCACCACGGACCTAGGGGCCTGCCAGTACCAGTTTCTGGGCCGAAATAGCGAAGGTACTGGCCACCCTAGCGCGATATTCAAAGCAAGTGGTGAGGCGTCAGACTTCCGGACTGACGAACGCGCGTCTGTGAGGGTATGAATCGTTTTTTCCAGGCCGCGCGTTCACACGCATGCGGATATCGGAACGAGGCCAACTTCATCGCCATGATCTATCTGATTGGCAGTCCGGAGGGACGTCTGCTTGACAGGTTAAATCCACATGAAGTGGCGAAGTGCCTCTTTTTAGACTGTCCTTATGAATAATCAGGGAGCAATTGTCTCTCAAGGGGGAGGGGGTGTAGATGAGAGAAAGCAAGCTGATTTTACGTTATCTATGTAAGGCTTTTTCTGTTTTTGTGATATGTTTTTCAATGTCTTTTTCGGCGGTGGGGGATGTTGTGTATGAGAACCCTATAGAAAATGAATTCGGACACGCCTTGTTCGATGCCTCATTGGAAAGTCTGTTGAGTAAAGCAGAAGTTACACCAGTAGACAGCTCCGCACTTGAAGCTCAATATTTGCTTGGCGAGGTCTATCGTGGTGGTAACGAAAGATTGGGCGTCGAAAGGGATGTTGAAAAAGGTTTAATGTATCTGCGTAGGGCTTGGAGTAACGGGGCGGCCGATGCGGGTTTGTCTCTCGCGTACATTAATTATAATGGAGATCTCGTCGATGAAGATTTTGATGCTTCTCTTGCATATCTGACAAAGTCGGCAGAGATGGGGTTTTTACGAGCGCAAAGAGAGTTAGGGAAAGCGTACCTTGGGGGCGAGGGATGGGATGGCTTAGTAGAGGAAGATATAGCCGTCGCGTTGTCATGGCTTGAAAAATCTGCGAATGCTGGCGACTTAGAATCTGCGAATATTCTCGCAGATGTTTATTACTCTGGGAATAAGGTCGAGAAAAACCTCGAGACGGCATTCTATTGGCTTCTTGCGTCATCAGAGTCGAAATACGGATGGAGTACTGTTGCATTTCGTTTGCTCGGAGAGTTATATGAGGAAGGGATCGGAACGGAGGTGGATCTAGTCCAATCTTACAAATATTATGATTTGGTCGATCCTTCGGGAGCGGCTGACAAAGCCCGCCTAGCAGAACAGATGACCGATGAGCAGATCGCCGAGGCGATTCGGCAGTCCCGAGCCTGGCAAGAAGAGCATAATACGTTTGTGCCAAGCTACTATAATCTCGAGTATCAGGAAGACGGTAGCTTTCGATAGGTAGCTTTCGATAGGTAGCTTTCCATATTCAAATCCTTATCCGAACCCGTACGACTATATTCCCGAATCCGTGGTGCCGATGCCGACACCACGGACCTAGGGGCCTGCTAGCACCAGCGTCTGGGCCGAAATAGCGAAGGGACTGGCCACCCTAGCGCGATATTCAAAGCAAGTGGTGAGGCGTCAGACCTCCGGACTGACCAACGGGTACCTGGGAGGGGGGCATGGTCTGTTTCAATCCCCTCGATCCAAACGCACGCGGTTACCGGAACGAGGCCAACTTCATCGCCAAGATCTATCTAATTGGCAGTCCGGAGGGACGTCTGTTGGGCAGGTTAAATCCACATGAAGTGGCGAAGAACTTCTTTTTAGACTGTTCTTATGAATAATCGGGAAACAATTGTCTCTCAAGGGGGAGGGGGTGTAGATGAGAGAAAGCAAGCTGATTTTACGTTATCTATGTAAGGTTTTTTCTGTTGTTGCACTATTTTTCTCAATATCCTTTTCGGCACAGGGGGATGTTGTGTATGAGAACCCTATAGAAAATGAGTTCGGACGCGCCTTGATCGATGCCTCATTGGAAAGTCTGGTGAGTAAAGCAGAAGTTACGCCAATAGACAGCTCGGCACTTGAAGCTCAGTATTTGCTTGGAAAGGTCTATCTCGTCGGAAACGAAAGATTGAGCGTCGAAAGGGATGTTGAAAAAGGTTTAATGTATTTGCGTAGGGCTTGGAGTAACGGGGCGGCCGATGCAGGATTGTCTCTCGCGTACATTAATTATAATGGAGATCTCGTTGATGAAGATTTTGATGCTTCTCTTTCATATCTGACAAAGTCGGCAGAGATGGGGTTGTTACGAGCGCAGAGAGAGTTAGGGAAAGCATACCTTGGGGGCGAGGGGTGGGATGGCCTAGTAGAGGAAGATGTAGCCGTCGCGTTGTCATGGCTTGAAAAATCTGCGAATGCTGGTGATTTGGATTCCGCGAATATTCTCGCAGATGTTTATTATTCTGGGAATAAGGTCGAGAAAAACCTCGAGACGGCATTCTATTGGCTTCTTGCGTCATCTGAATCGAAATATGGATCGAGTACTCATGCATTTCGTTGGCTAGGAAAATTCTATGAGGAAGGGATTGGAACGGAGGTGGATCTAATCCAATCCTATAAATATTATGATTTAGTCGATCCTTCGGGAGCGGATGATAAGGCCCGCCTAGCGGAAGAAATGACCGATGAACAGATCGCCGAGGCGATTCGGCAGTCACGTGCATGGCAAGAAGAGCATAATACGTTTGTGCCAAGCTACTACAATCTCGAGTATCAGGAAGACGGTAGCTTTCGATAGGTAGCTTTCCATATCCAAATCCTTATCCGAACCGGTATAACTATATTCCTGAATCTGTGGTGCCGATGCCGACACCACGGATTCAGGGCTCTGCTAGCACCAGCGTCTGGGCCGAAATAGCGAAGGGACTGGCCACCCTAGCGCGATATTCAAAGCAAGTGGTGAGGCGTCAGACCTCCGGTCTGACCAACGCGCGCCTGTGAGGGTATGAATCGTTTTTTTCAGGCCGCGCGGTCACACGCACGCGATTACCGGAACGAGGCCAACTTCATCGCCATGATCTATCTGATTGGTAGCCCGGTGGGGCGTCTGCCTGACAGGTTAAATCCACATGAAGTGGAGAAGAACCGAAAAATGACAAGTCGAATCCGCCAGTTATTACTGGTAGCGGCGAAGGCGGGTATTGTGTATCGATAACGGCTAACTACGAAGACGATCATTTAGGGCAGAATGTCAGCCTGGTTGTTGTTTTTCGGGATTATGGATTAGGACATGGTAGAAAAATTGCTAGATTCACGATGCTTCTATAAGGTTGCTTTTTTATTGTGCCTTTTTTCTTTTGGGACGCCTAGCGCTTTTAGTGAGGTGATTTACAGTAACCCTGTCGAGGATGAGTATGGCCAAGACTTAAAGGATTCTTCACTTGAAGAACTGTTGTTTGAGGCTAGTGATCAGAGTGGTGGCGAGCAGAGCGTTAAAGCTAACTATCTGTTAGGGATTATTTTTATTAATGGCGATGAAGAATGGGGAGTGCGTCGGGACTTTAACAGAGGAAGAGGTTATCTTCTTGATGCTTGGGAGGATGGAGCGGCTGATGCCGGTTATACATTGGCCAGCATTTATTTAAAGGGTGTTGGTGTTGAAGTGAATCATGGTAAATCACTTATGTATCTCAGGAAGTCTGCTGAAATGGGCCTTCTACTATCTCAGCGAGCGCTGGGGCGAGCTTATTTAGGGGGCAGTGAACAATGGTCAAGTCTCCTTGAGATGAATGTAGAAAAGGGATTGTTTTGGCTTGAGATGGCTGCAAATTCAGGAGACATAAAGTCGGCTATGTCTTTAGCAAGTGTATACGCACAAGGTGAGTTGGTGGATAGAGATTTTGAAGCGGCTCGTGCCTGGGCATACAAATGGTCAGAGTCTCGCTATGGTGTAGATGTAAATGCATTCGAGTGGCTTGCGCGTTTTTATGAGAGGGGGCTAGGGACTGAAAAAGACCTTGTGCAGGCATATAAATACTATGACCTTATTGACCCTTCTGGCGCAGATGATAAAGCTCGTTTGGCCGAAGAAATGGCTAGTGAACAGATCAGTGAAGCTATACGCCAATCTCGTGAATGGCAAGAGGAACATAATATATTTGTACCAAGCTATTACAATCTTGAGCACCAGGCAGACGGTAGCTTTCGATAAACCTCTTGCCGCTATCCAAAGCCTTATCCGGAATCCGTGGTGTCGACACCGGCACCACGGATTCAGGGACCTGCTAGCACCAGTGTGTGGGCAGAAATGGTGAAGCAACTTCACCCGGAGCGTCGGTCAGGTGACGTCGACACTAATGGTTTAGACGCCTGTCGTCGCGGACTTCAAGCCTTCAGGGGTTCGATTGTTAAGTGTCCAGTCTCTTTTCCGTTGCGACTAGCGCTCGCCTCCCTGCTGGCCGATGTAGATAAAGCGGAGAAATTCGAGCTGGCAGTGGAAAATATCGGGGGTAAGTCCGGTGAGGAAGTTTCTAGTGTTGCGACAGCAGGGACCTCCCTGCAGGGCTGTTAATTAGATGGATTTTACCGGTCTTAATAGATTTAATGCGTATAAGATTAATCGGCCACTGAGTGATGAGGAACGGGCTGAGAGTTTGGACACGAACCGGTCAGAAGAACTTGATCCTTTTGATTGGTTGTCTACGATAAAGTTAAATAGTGCGTATATGGAATTGGTGGACCGTTGGTATCCATGGAAAGGTTTTTCTTCGTGGCTTGGTATTATTTTTTTTGCTCCCCTTTTGTTTTCCATTGTTACCGTTGTATTGTTGATGTTTGAGAAGAATGAGTTGAGCGTGTGGTTTGCTGGGTCATTTATCGTTTTTTTGTTTTCATTGTGCGCTTGTTTATTTGCTTGGGTTATTAGCATGGATGCGTTTCGGATGACGCACTATCCTGTTCGGCTGAACAGGAAAGGTAGAAAGGTGTATGCGTACCGCCCAGACGGGTCGGTGATTCGAGCAGATTGGGATAGTCTTTTTCTGTGTAGAGTAAAGAATAAATTGACTATAGGTCAGGTTTCATTTGATATTCGTGCTCATGTGTTAGATGAGAGCGGGGAAGTTGTTAAAGAGACCTTTACACTTGGATGCCCTTGTCTTGGGGGCGCGAATGACGCGTTGCAATTTTGGGAGTATGTCAGGATCTATATGGAGGATCCTGACGGTTTAGAGAAAGTTCAAGATGGCGTCGGAATGTTACTTCCTATAGATGGCCGAAGGGAAGGTTTTTCGTTTGGGGTGGTCCGTGTTTTTGCCTCAACTGCTAATCATCCATTTGTCCAGTTACTTGCGTCGCCCATAGCCGCGTTAACCATTCTTGGACGCTGGTTTGCCATGTACACGTGCAAAGTGCCGCGCTGGCCGGATGAAATAGAGGCTGCTTGCCCAGTTGATCCTGACGACCCCTATCAGAAGGATTGGCGTGATAATGGAAAGTACGACTTCCGGGAATTCGGCTGGCCGCTGATCTGCTTTTTTGTAGGGCTTGGTGTGCTGGGAGTTGGGCTCACCTTCCTGGTGCGGGAGTTGTTGGCTTAGACGCCGAGCCACGACCGATTTTTCTGGTCAGTCTGGCGCAGAGCACTGAGGTGTTCAGCGACGCGCTGGCTGTCATGGTCAATATGATGAATAAGCTCAATCCCTAGGCCCTATGGGACGATGAAAACTGGCCAAAAACGCCCTGGGCTTTTTCACAGGTGAGTCATTAACTAGTCGGGATCCGACAATTAGACTAAACGTCGTCCATGTGGTCGACTTTCGGCTGGCTACTGCGCGACACATCAACAAGGAGTGTTTGCCATGTTTGGTTCTGGAGACGGTGTCATCGTGTTGGGCGATGCCACTTCCCATGGCGGGAAGGTCATTTCCGCGCAATCCAATTATCTGCTGAACGGGACGGCGGTGGCGGTGGTGGGGGATATGGTCGCGTGCCCGCAGAAGGGGCATGGGGTGTGCAGCATTATCGAGGGGCATCCGACGATAACCATCAACGGCAAGAGCGTGGCCTTTCATGGCTGCCACACCGCCTGTGGGGCGACGCTGATCTCCGCAGCCGGTGGGGTGCATGGCCTGGGGTGAGGCGGTGTTGTCGATCCCGGTTGCCGGCCACTATCGGTAGCGTTACCGCCTTCGCCGAGGCGGCGTTCTGTCGTCGCGGCCGTCAAACCTTCGATCCGCCTTACGTTACCGGGCGTGTATAGAAACGACGGTGGCGAGTGGTCCTCTGGAATCGGGTTCTTTTTTTAACGTTCTGATTTTTAATGAGAATACCATTCGCTATCCTTGTTTTCAGGCTGTCCTCATGAATAAGCCAGCATGACATCTGCTGCCATGCATAGGCGCACGCGTTTGCTCTGCGCTATCATTGATAGCAATGCAATCATATGATGAGATTGGCATGGCATCGATCACGATTCGCAATTTGGATGAAGAGTTGAAGGCACAGCTTCGCATGGAGGCGGCCAGGCATGGCCATTCCATGGAGGAAGAGGTCCGTATCATTTTGCGTAGTGCCCTGAATCAACCTAAAGCAAAGGGGCTAGGGACTCGGATACGTGAGCGATTCGCAGATGCGGAAGGTATCGAACTGGACGTGCCGCCAAGGTCTGATACACCTCGTGATTCTGGCTTCGGCGCATGATGGTTCTTGATACCAATGTGCTATCCGAGCTGATGCGGCCCAGGCCAGACGCTCGGGTTATCGACTGGCTGGATAGGCAGGACGCTAATTCCGTTACCATTTCCGCTATTACAATTGCAGAAATTCTCTATGGCATCGAGCGCCTGCCAGACGGTAGGCGCAAGCGTGGCTTTGCGGCTAAGGCGGCGGCAATGTTCGAGGAAGATTTCTCAGGGCGCATTCTATCGTTCGATAGCGGGGCTGCGATTCACTACGCAGAGCAGGTCGCTGCCAGTGAGAGCGCTGGAAGGCAGGTTCACATGGCCGATGTCCAGATTGCGGCCATCTGCATCCAGTATGGAGCGGAATTGGCGACACGCAATGTAAAGGATTTCGAGACATTCAGCGTCGAGACGATCAACCCGTGGGAAATAAGCTAATACCGATATCACCGACGGTACGGCGGCTGGTTCGGATGTAGTGGTCAGGTATTCTTTTGCCACCGATTTTTGCGCATTCCACCCGCCTTATTCACGACCCTAGCGAATAGGGGTGTTAACCGAATGGGGCACGGCCTCTGCTCGCACATAGACGTTGGAGCCGACGGGTGGCCGGTGGCAATACTCGCGCGGCGTTTCACAGGTCGGGTCTTTATGACGTTTTACACACAGTTCTGTGCAAAGAGACGGCCGTGTTCACCGGCCAACATCGCCGAGGCGGCGTTCTGTCGTAGCGGCCGTCAAGCCTTCAAGGATTTGAGCGTTCAGCGTTGAGTTTTATTACCTTCGAGCGAGTGCTCGTCGGCCCTTCGGCCGACGAGCCTCGATCAGGCCACGTCATCGAGCATGGCGGCGGCCAACAGGCGCTGGGTGTACTCGGTCTTCGGGTTGGCGAACAGCGCTTCGGCGCTGTCCTGTTCCACCACTTCGCCGTCCTTCATGACCAGCACGGTATCCGATAGCGCGCGGACCACGGCGAGGTCGTGGCTGATGAACAGATACGTCAGGCCGTGCTTGTGCTGTAGATCGCGCAGCAGGTCGATCACCGTGACCTGTACCGAACGGTCCAGCGCCGAGGTCGGCTCGTCCAGCAGCAGGAACTCGGGCTTCAGCACCAGGGCGCGTGCAATGGCGATGCGCTGACGCTGGCCACCGGAGAACTCGTGGGGGTAGCGGTTGCGCATGGACGGGTCGAGTGAGACTTCCTCTAGTGCCGCCATGACCTCGCGGTCACGCTGGGCGCGGGTCAGGTGCGGGGCGTGGACCTTGAGCCCTTCGCCGATCACATCGCCCACCGTCAGGCGCGGCGAGAGCGAGCCGTAGGGGTCCTGAAAGACCACCTGGAGGCGCGAGCGCAGCGGGCGCATGGCGTTCTTGTCGAGGGTGTCGATGCGCGTGTCGCCGAAGTGAATCTCGCCCTTGCTCTTCAGTAGGCGCAGCAGGGCACGCCCGAGGGTCGACTTGCCTGAGCCGGATTCGCCGACGATGCCCACGGTCTGGCCGCGCCGAATCGACAGGCTGATGCCGCGCACGGCCTCGAAGTAGTCGCTCGGCCCAAACAGGCGTTTTTTCAGCGCGAAGCGCACCCGCAGGTCACTCGCTTGCATCAGCATGGGCTCGGTGTCGGCCACCATGGCCTTGCGCCCGCGCGGCTCGGCGTCGATCAGCATGCGGGTGTACTCATGGCGTGGGTCGCGAAACAGTGCCTGGGTCTCGCCGCTCTCGACGAGCTCCCCCCGGCGCATGACGCACACCCGGTCGGCGAAGTGACGCACGATGGTCAGGTCGTGGGTGATAAATAGAATTGCCATGCCGTAGCGGCGCTGCAGATCCTTGAGCAGTTCCAGAATCTGGGCCTGAACGGTGACGTCCAGCGCGGTGGTGGGCTCGTCGGCGATCAATAGCTCGGGCTCACCGGCCAGCGCCATCGCGATCATCACGCGCTGGCGTTGGCCGCCGGAAAGCTCGTGGGGCAGGCTCCGGGCGCGCCGCTCGGGCTCGGGGATGCCGACCTGGTTGAGCAGGTCGATGACCTTGGCAGTGGCGGCGCGGCCCTTGAGCTTCTGGTGGCGGTCGAGTACCTCCTTGATCTGGTCGCCGATGCGGTGCAGCGGATTGAGCGAGGTCATCGGTTCTTGAAAGATCATGGCGATGTTGCCGCCGCGAATCCGGCGCATGCGCTTGGGCGTGGCGGCAAGCAGATCCTCGCCCTTGAAGCGAATCGCACCGCGGGTCCGGGCCAGGTCCGGCAGCAGGCGCATGGCGGCGGTCGAGGTCACCGACTTGCCGGAGCCGGACTCGCCGACCAGGGCCAGGGTCTCGCCGGGTGCGATGGTGAAGTTGACGCTCTTCACTGCGGGCACGGCGCCGTGGGGCAGGTCGAAGTCCACCGACAGCCCATCGACCTCGAGCAGGGGCGTTACCGGCCCTTCGCTGGTGTCGTGCGTTGATGTGTCGCTCATGGCGATCTCCATTGCTGGGCTGAATTAGCGCGTCTTGGGGTCGAGGGCATCGCGCAGGCCGTCGCCGAGGAAGTTCAGGCAGAACAGGGTCAGGGCCAAGAAGACCGAGGGCACCAGCAGCATCCACGGCGAGGTCTGCATCATGTCGGTACCCTCCGAGATCAGCACCCCCCAACTGGTCAGCGGTTCCTGAACGCCGAGGCCGAGAAACGACAGAAAGCTCTCGAGCAGGATGACCTTGGGCACGGTCAGGGTGACGTAGACGATGACCGGGCCGATGGCGTTGGGGATCAGGTGGCGGGTGACGATCTTGCCGTCCTTGACGCCGAGGGCGTGGGCGGCCTCGATGAACTCGCGCTGCTTCAGCGCCAGGGTCTGGCCGCGCACGATACGCGCCATGTCGAGCCACTCGACGGCGCCGATGGCGGCATAGATCAGGAAGATGTTGCGCCCGAACACCACCATCAACAGGATCACCAGGAACATGAACGGCAGCGAGTACATGATGTCGACGAAGCGCATCATCAGGTTGTCGAGCCGCCCGCCGACGTAGCCGGAGATGGCGCCGTAGAGCACGCCTATTACCAGGCTTACGAAGGTCGCGACCAGGGCCACGGACAGCGACACGCGACCGCCATACAGGGTGCGGGTAAGCAGGTCGCGGCCGTTGGCGTCGGTGCCGAGCCAGTGGCCGCCTTCCAGGGTCGGGCCGGTGTCGAAGGCGTTCCAGTCGACGTCGGCGAGCCCCCAGGGGGTCAGCCAGGGCCCGACGATGCAGGCCAGGGTGACCAGGCCGAGAAGGGCCAGGCTGACCATGGCGGCGCGGTTCTGTGACAGGCGCCGCCAGGCGTCTTTACCGAGGCTCTCGCCGGCGACGGCGGGGCTCGCCTCGAGGGTCGATGCGGTCATGGCAGGGGTCTCCAGCACGGGTGGCGCGGGGAATTCGTTAGGTCAGTCGTCATAGCGAATCTGCGGATCGAGGGCCGAATAGATCAGGTCGACAATCAGGTTCATGAGTACGATCAAGGCGCCATAGAACACCACGGTGCCCATCACCAGGGTGTAGTCGCGGTTGAGTGCGCCCTGGACGAAGTAGCGGCCGATGCCGGGGATACCGAAGATCTGTTCGATGACCACGGAGCCGGTGATGATGCCGGCGATGGCCGGGCCGAGATATGAGGTCACCGGCAGCAGCGCCGGTCGCAGGGCATGGCGCCAGACCACCTCGGTCTCGGTCAGCCCCTTGGCCCGGGCGGTGCGAATGTAGTGGCTGCCCATCACCTCGATCATGCTGGCCCGCATCATCCGCGCGATGTAGGCGATCTGCTGGATCGACAGCGCGATCACCGGAAGGATCAGGTTGGGCAGGGCGCCATCGTTCCAGCCTCCCGCCGGTAGCCAACCGAGCAGTACCCCGAACACCAGGGCGAGCAGGGGCGCGACGACGAAGTTGGGCACCGCGATACCGGCGAGCGCGGTGCCCATTACCGTGTAGTCGATGGCGGTGTTGCGTTTGAGCGCGGCGATGATGCCGAGTGGCAGGCCAATGAGCAGGGCGAGCAGAATCGCCAGGCCGCCGATCTCGAGGCTGACCGGAAAGCCCTGGGCGATCAGCTCGCTGACGCTGAAGTCCTTGTACTTGAACGAGGGGCCGAAATCGCCCTGGACAATATTCCCCAGGTAGCGGATGTACTGCTGCCACAGGGGTTCGTCCAGGTGATAGGCCGCCATCAGGTTGGCCTCGATCTCCGGGGGCAGCGCGCGTTCGCCGTCGAAGGGGCCGCCGGGGGCGACCCGCATCAGGAAGAAGGCGATGGTGATGACGATCAGCATCGTCGGAATCGCCTGGGCGAGGCGCTTCAAGGTGTACATCAGCATCGCCGGGGCTCCTGGGGTGAAAGGAAGGGTGAAGTGAAGGGCTGAGGGCGCGTCATGGTTGGGTCTCCTGGCGTTTGCCGTCGTCATCGCTGCGGCCATCATCACCGCGGTCGCCATCGTCCTCGGTCACGGGTCTGGACACGGGCTTGGATACGGGCTTGGACACGTAGCGCAGCGGGTGCACGTCCAGGACGGTGGACTGCCAGCCCTGTACCCGCGGCGACACGAGATGGGCGCTGATGTAGTCATAGATCGGCAGCAGCACGTTGGCGTCGAGCAGGCGCTGCTCGGCCTCGGTCATGAGTGCGGCGCGCTTGGCGGGATCGAGTTCCAGGGTGCTACGGCGCACCAGTTCGTCGTAGTCGGGATCATCGAATCCGGTACTGGTGGCCGCCGAGCCGCCGGTGGCATAGGCGTTCAGGAAATCAAACGGATCGTCGACGGTGGCGATCATGCCATAGCGGGCAAGCTCGAAGTCGCCCTGGCGCAGGGTGGCGAAGTGTACGGCGGCCTCGCGGTTGATCAGTTCTAGCTCGACGCCGAGGGGTTTCCACATGGCGGCGATGGCCACGGCGATCTTCTTGTGATCTTCCAGAGTGTTGTAGGAGAGCGTCAGGCGTAGCGGTCGCTCCGGGCCGTAGCCGGCTTGCTCGAGCAGTTGCCGGGCCCGTGCAAGGCGCGCTGGCATATCGGCCGCGGCCAGGGGCTCGTCGCCGAGGCCGAGCCGGCCCTGGGAAGAGCCGCTCACCGAACGCGGCACGTACCAGTAGGACGGGGTCTGGCCCATGCCGATCAGGCGCTCGGTGATCACCTCGCGGCGCAGGGCCAGGTTCAGCGCTTCGCGAATGCGAGCATCGCTAAGCGGCTGGCCGCCGCGCACATTGGCCATATAGAAGTAGCTGCCGGTCAGCGGCCCGACCTTCAGGGCGTCCGGCAGGTTATCCTGCACCCAGGAGAAGCGGGAGGACGGCACGCCGGAGTAGGAGATATCCAGGTCACCGGCGCGGAAGCGATTAAGCGCGGCGCTAGGGTCTTCGATGGCATGGAAGACCACGCCGTCTAGCGCCACCTCGTCGGCGGCGTAGTAGCGGGGGTTGCGCTCTACCTCGATGCGATCCTGGGGTCGCCAGTCGGCGAGCACGAAGGCGCCGCTCGAGACCATGACCCCGGGCCGAGTCCATTTATCAGGGCCCCCTTCGATCAGGTGGCGCGGCAGGGGGGCGGCCTCGGTCATCGCCAGGGCCTGCAGGAAGTAGGCCGTGGGCTCGCTCAGGCGGATCACCAGGGTCTGCTCGTCCAGGGCCTCGACGCCCAGCGCCTCGGGCGGCGCCTGACCGGTATTGATCGCGCGGGCATTGACGATCGGGTAGTAGAGGTTGGCGTTATGGTTGGCGGTCTCCGGCATCAGCAGCCGGCGAAAGCCATACACGGCGTCGTCGGCGGTGAGCGGCTCGCCGTCTGACCACTCGGCCTCGCGCAGGTGAAAGGTATAGGTGGTGCCGTCGTCTGACAGCTCCCAGGAACTGGCGAGTCCCGGGACCAGGCTGCCATCGGCGCCATAGTCGATCAGGCGATCGAACAGCTCTCGGGTGATCCGACTCTCCCAGTTGCCGCTGACCTGCTGCGGGTCGAGGGTGCCGGGTTCGGCGCCGTTGCCGACCTGCAGGGTGGCGGCCTGGGCGCTTGCGGTGGCGCCCAGCAGGGCGATCGCCGCCAAGGCGGATGCCGTCATGCCACGCACGGCGCCAGACCTGGCAGCAGACCTGGCAGCAAAAGGGCGCAGGCCCTGAAACAGGTGTCTTGGCAGCATGCTGTCATCCTCTCGTTAGCCGGGCTTCTCGTCAGCCGGGCCTTTCGTCTGCCGGGCTCTGGATCCCGGCGAAGGCGGCCAAGGGCTGGCCGCCGTCACTGGTTTATCGTGCTAGGTGCCAGCGGCCTTACTCGTCAAACGAGATCCAGCGAGAGGGGTGGTCGTCATCGATGTTGTCTTCCCAGCCGGAGATCGCCGGGTTCACCAGGTTGCGCGAGACGTAGTACAGCATCGGCACCAGGGCATTGTCGTTCAGTGCCAGTGCCTCGGCCTGCTCGAGCAGGGCCTTGCGCGCATCGCTATCCAGGGTCTGGGCGGCCTCGTCGTAGAGGGCGTCGAACTCCTCGTTGGCATAGGCGCCGTAGTTGTTGCCGGCCCCCGCCTGGAGCAGCGCCAGGTAGTTTTCGGCGTCGTTGTAGTCGGCGATCCAGCCGGCGCGGGCCACGTCGAAGTCACCCTCGGCGATGGTCTGGTAGTGCACCGTGGCCTCGGCGTTGACGAGTTCCACCTCGACTCCCAGCGGGCGCCACATGGATGACACCGCGATGGCGATCTTCTTGTGCTCGTCGGTGGTGTTGTAGCGCAGGCGCAGGGTGAGGGGGTTGTCGGAGCTGTAGCCCGCTTCTTCCAGCAGTGCCTTGGCCCGGGCCATGCGCGCATCCATGTCAGCGGTGATGTCGTTGCCGTCGGCGTCGGTGAAGGTGACGGTCTGCACGTCATAGTTGTTGATGCCGTCTGGGACGAAGGACAGCGCCGGCTGGAAGGTGCCGCCCATGATCTGCTGTGACAGCACATTGCGGCGCACCGCCATGTTCAGCGCCTCACGCACCTTGGGGTCGGTGGTGGGATGGCCTTCACGGTGGTTGAACACGTAGTAGTAGCTGCCGAGATAGGTGGCCATGTGGGTGGCCTCGGGCACTTCTTCTTTCAGCAGCGGGTACATGCTGGAGGAATACTCGGTCATGATGTCGAGCTCGCCGGCGCGAAAGCGCGAGACGCCGGCGTTGCGGTCTTCGATGGTGTGATAGCGGATGCCATCGAGGGCCACCTCGTCGGCATCGTAGTATTCGGGGTTCTTGCTCACCGTGATGCGCGACTGGGAGATCCATTCCTGGGGCGTGAAGGCGCCGTTGGTGACGATATTGTCCAGGTCAACGAACTCGCGACCGAATGCGTCGTAGGTGTGCTTCGGCGCGGGATAGGCCGTGTAGTGGGTCAGCAGCTGAACGAAGTAGGGGGTCGGTGCCTTGAGGTGAACGACGAAGGTGCGCGCGTCCGGGGCCTCGACGCCCAGCGCCTCAAGCGGCTTGTCGCCGGTATTGACCGCCTCGGCGCCCTGCACCGGGTACAGCATGTAGGCGTACTTGGAAGCGTTGGCCGGGTCGAGCAGGTGCTGCCAGCCGAACACGAAGTCGGCGGCGGTGACCGGCTCGCCGTCGGACCAGCGGGCGTCCTCGCGCAGGTGGAAGGTATAGGTCTTGCCGTCTTCCGAGACCTCCCAATCACTGGCCATGCCGGGCAGGATCTCGCCGCTGGGGGACTTCTTGACCAGGCCCTCGTAGACATCCATCAGCACCTGGGACTCCCAGACGCCGCCGGAGACCTGAGAGGTGTCAAAGGAGGCCAGCTCCCCGGTCACACCAAGGTCGAGGGTAGCGGCGAGGGCGGCGGTGGGCGCCATGGCGAGGGCCGACAGGGACAGCCCGGAGGCGAGCGCCAGGCGCGCCCAGGATGGACGAATCGCGGTCATGATGAGTTCCTTGCGTGGGTTGTTGTTGTGGCAGGACGCGCAAATTGGGCTAATTTGGCTTAGCGCTCCGGCCTTCTTTAGACCATCACGGCTGGCGCCTGCCATGTCCATGTGAAAATTTTCATAGCGTCTTTCATTTCGTGGATGACCCCCGGCGGGTGGCGTCGAGTCTGGCTCACGGGATGACGACGTACGACGTTTTGGCTACAATGCTTCCCCTTTATGGCGGCCCGGTTGGCCGTTTTTTTCCCTTTGATCCGCGTCCCCCTGACGCGCGCGGCTTCTAGCGGGCATGACTTAGCGGCTTCGCCCGACAAGTCGGCTCGATGGACCAGTGACGCACGGGCACGGCGGCGGATGTGGAAAGGCGACGCCCATGTTGGAAACCAATCCGATTCACAACCTCATCAAGGACCTGTCTGAACGGACAGACGTCCTGAGGGGGTATCTTTGACTATGCCGAAAAGAAAGATCGGCTAGAGGAAGTCACCCGCGAGCTCGAGGACCCGAACGTCTGGAATGATCCGGACTATGCCCAGAAGCTGGGCAAGGAGCGGGCCTCGCTGGAGCTGGTGGTCGCGACCATCGACGAGCTGGATCAAGGCCTCGGCGATAGCCGTGACCTGCTTGAGCTTGCCGAGATGGAAGACGACGAGGATACCGTCGGCGAAGTTCAGGCTGAGCTTGCCTCGCTTCAGGCGGGGCTCGAGAAGCTCGAGTTTCGGCGCATGTTCTCCGGCGAGATGGACGCCAATAACGCCTATCTCGATATCCAGTCCGGGTCCGGTGGCACCGAGGCCCAGGACTGGGCCAACATCTTGCTGCGCATGTACCTGCGCTGGGCCGAGAGTCACGGCTTCAAGGCCGAGATCATCGAGCTCTCGGCCGGTGATGTGGCGGGGATCAAGTCGGCGACGATTCACGTCCAGGGCGACTACGCCTTCGGCTGGCTGCGCACCGAGACCGGTGTGCACCGCCTGGTGCGCAAGAGTCCGTTCGACTCCGGCGGTCGACGTCACACCTCGTTCGCCTCGGTGTTCCTGTCGCCGGAGATCGACGACAGCTTCGAGGTCGAGATCAATCCGTCGGACCTGCGCGTCGACACCTACCGCTCCAGTGGCGCCGGGGGCCAGCACGTCAACACCACGGATTCCGCGGTGCGTATCACCCACGAGCCGTCGGGCGTGGTGGTGTCGTGTCAGAACCAGCGTAGCCAGCATGCCAACCGCGACTTCGCCATGAAACAGTTGAAGGCGAAGCTGTGGGAGGTGGAAATGCAAAAGCGCAATGCCGCCAAGCAGGAAGCCGAGGATGCCAAGGCCGATATCGGCTGGGGCAGCCAGATTCGCTCCTATGTGCTGGATGACCAGCGCATCAAGGACCTGCGCACCAGCGTGCAGTCGAGCAATTGCGAGAAGGTGCTCGACGGTGACCTCGACCAGTTCATCGTCGCTAGCCTCAAGCAGGGGCTCTGATCCGAGGGCGAGAACGCGCTTGGGAACTCAGCTCTCTGGTGTCGTCGCCACGCTCCGTGGCGGCGACCCACATCATTTATTCGTCCCGTCGTGACGGGGCCGCATGGGAGGCCTTCGTCGCCGCGGCGACGAAGGCCCCCCGGATCGATTCGAGACAGGTAGCCATGGCCAACCAGGACAATCCCTCCCCCGTCGATGCAGCGCAAGAAGAGAACCGCTTGATCGCCGAGCGTCGCGCCAAGCTGGCGGCCCGTCGTGAGCACGTCGCCGAGCACGGGGGCAGCGTCTTTCCCAACGATTTTCGTCGCGACAGCCTGGCGGCCGAGCTGATCGAAGAGCTCGGCGAGCACGACAAGGAGGCCCTGGAAGGCCTTGGCCGCGAGGCCGCCGTGGCCGGCCGGGTGATGCGTAAGCGCGGTCCCTTCGTGGTGCTCCAGGACGTCAGCGGCCAGATCCAGGTCTACGTCGACAAGAAGGGGTTGCCGGCCGAGACCCTTGAGGAGATCAAGGGCTGGGACATCGGCGACATCGTTGCCGGCGCGGGGCCCGTGCACAAGTCCGGCAAGGGCGACTTGTACGTGATGATGCGCGAGGCGCGTCTGCTGACCAAGAGCCTGCGCCCGCTGCCCGACAAGTTCCACGGCCTGACCGACATGGAATCGCGTTATCGTCAGCGCTACGTCGACTTGATCATGAACCCGGACTCGCGCCGGGTGTTCGAGACGCGTGCCGGCATCATCAGCGCCATGCGCCGCTTCTTCGAGGATCGCGGCTTCATGGAAGTCGAGACGCCGATGCTGCAGCAGATTCCTGGCGGCGCCTCGGCCCGGCCCTTCGTCACCCACCACAACGCGCTCGATATCGACATGTACCTGCGCATCGCCCCGGAGCTGTACCTCAAGCGGCTGGTGGTGGGCGGCTTCGAGCGGGTCTTCGAGATCAACCGCAACTTCCGCAACGAGGGCCTGTCGACGCGGCATAACCCCGAGTTCACCATGGTCGAGTTCTACTGGGCCTATGCCGACTACCGGGAGCTGATGGACCTGACCGAGGCGATGCTGCGTCAGATCGCCGAGAAGGTGCTCGGCACCACCACCTTGACCTACCAGGGCGCGATCTACGAGCTGGGCCAGCCGTTCGTGCGCATGACCCTGCGCGAGGCAATCCTGGCCCACGCGGACGGCGTCTCTGCTGCCGATATCGACGAGCTGGAGGCGGCGCGCGCACTGGCCTCGCGCCTGGGCATCAAGGTCAAGGACGGCTGGGGGCTCGGCAAGCTGCAGACCGAGATCTTCGAGGAAGTCGCCGAGGCCAAGCTCGATCAGCCGACCTTCATCACCGAATACCCGGCCGAGGTCAGCCCGCTGGCGCGGCGCATGGACGCCGATCCCTTCGTCACCGAGCGCTTCGAGTTCTTCGTCGGCGGCCGTGAGATCGCCAACGGCTTCTCGGAGCTGAACGACGCCGAGGACCAGGCCGAGCGCTTCCGTGCCCAGGCCGCCGAGAAGGATGCGGGCGACCTGGAGGCGATGTACTACGACGCCGACTACGTGCGTGCCCTTGAGGTGGGTCTGCCGCCCACCGCGGGCGAGGGCATCGGTATCGACCGCTTGGTGATGCTGTTCACCGACAGCCCCTCGATTCGCGATGTGCTGCTGTTCCCGGCGATGCGTCCCGAAGTCGTGGAATGATCCGCGCCGGCGACGCGGTGCCGTGACACCGGACCGGGTCGCCCATCGGCCCGGTCAGACAGTGCCGCGGCAGGCCGCTGGCGGGGCAATATCGTTGCCCCGCCAGGATCTGGCATGCTGGCGCTGGCAAGGGAAACCGACAGCGCCCATAATGGCTGCGTTTCGACGTCGAGGAGACTGTGATGAAACTGCTCAACCGCTCCGCCCTGAGCGTCAGACCGACCCAGCACTTCGTTGACTGGATCAATGCGCTCGAGCCGACCATGGGCGATGACGACCTGACCCTGGCCGACGTCGAACGGGAAAGTACGATCTATCTGATTCCCGAGATGGATACGCCCGAGGCGCTGGAAACCTTCGTTCGTGAGCGCTATCTCGATGTGCTCGAGACCGAGCTGCGGGCCTGGGAAGAAGACCAGCGCCAGTGGCCCGAGACCCTGGATTGGGCGCTGTTTCAGCGCTTCTTGCAGGTCGAGCACAGCTACCTGGCCATCGATCTCGACAACGAGACGGCGCTCGAGATTTCCGAGGTCGACGATGAGCTGGTGGGCGATCTGGAACAGGACTGACGCATCGCCTGCCGGGCTGTCCCGGTAGCGCTGTGGCGGCTCTCAGGGGCCTGGCAAGCGCGTCGCCGGGCCTCTGCAAGCGCGTCTCGGCGGCTTAGCAAGCGCGTCGCAAGGGCTTTTACAAGCGCGTCGTAAAGAGTCCCAAGACCGGCCCAGGCCGGTCTTTTTTGTATCGAAGGAGCCAGGCTCCCGTGTGGTGGAATGCGTAATGAGTCGACTCTTCTCGACCCGTGACGGCGACGATGGACTCCCCGGCCCCGAACGGCGGTTGGCGGTCATCGCCCTGGTGCTCGGCACGCTGTTGGCGGTGATGGATACCACCATGATCAATATCGCCTTGCCGACCATGGCGCGTGATCTCGAGGTATCGGCGTCCCGGGCGGTGTGGATCACCAACCTGTTTCAGGTGGTCTGCGCGGCCATGCTGCTGGTGTTCGCCGCGGCCAGCGAACTGCTGAGCCGGCGCAAGGTATACGTCGCAGGCCTTGGCCTGTTCGTGGTGGCCGCGCTCGGCAGTGCCCTGGCACCCAACTTCGAGACCCTGCTGGTGTTTCGGGCGCTGCAGGGCGTGGGGGCGGCGGCCACGCTGTCGATTGGCCCCTCGCTGTACCGGTCGATCTTTCCGTCGCGGCTGCTGGGCAGCGCGCTGGGGCTGTCGTCGCTGGTGGTGGCTGGGGGCTACGCGGCGGGGCCATCCATCGGCGGCTTGGTGCTGTCGGTAGCCAGCTGGCCGTGGCTGTTCGCACTGAATCTGCCGTTGGGCATTGCCGCGGCGATCATGGCCTGGCGGGCTCTGCCCCGGGAGGCGCGCCGCGAGGGCAGCTTCGATGGTTATGGCGCGCTCGCCAGCATGGCCATGCTGGCGGGGCTATTCATGGCCATGGATGCGATCGGCCATCGCGCCGCCATCACCGAGGTGCTGGGCTGGCTGGCGCTGTGCCTCGGAGCCGGCACGGCGTTCGTGCTTCGCCAGCGCCGTGCGCCGCATCCGCTGCTGCCGCTGTCATTGTTCAGCGAGGCGCGCTTCTCGCTGGCGGTAGGCGCCCAGGGCACCGCTTTCATCGGCCAGGGGCTGACCTTCGTCGCGCTGTCGTTTCTGTACCAGCAGGAGATGGGCTATTCGGCGCTGCACACCGCCTGGTTGTTCACGCCTTGGCCGCTGACCATCATGCTGGTGGGGCCGCTGGCCGGGCGGTTGGCCGATCGCTTCAATCCGAGCGTGGTGGCGAGCCTTGGCCTGGTGCTGCTGCTCATCGGCCTGGTCAGCCTGGCGGGGCTATCGTCTGACGCGGCAGCGATCGACAGCCTGTGGCGCACGGCGCTATGTGGTGCCGGCTTCGGGTTGTTTCAGCCGCCGAACAACCGCGAGCTGATGACCAGCGTCCCCAAGGCCCGCAGCGCCAATGCCTCCGGGGTGATGAGCACCACCCGCACGGTTGGGCAGTCGCTCGGGGTGGCCCTGGTCGGCCTGAGCCTCGCCGCCGGCGCCGGTGTACAGCAGTCGCTGTGGCTGGGGGCCGCGACGACGCTCCTGGCGCTGATGATCAGCCTGGCGCGGATCGGCCGGGCCAGTCGTGCTCATCGTCAGGCTCGAGCCGAGCGGGCATCGTCGCGAATGCCCTGAAGGCGTACAATGGCACAGGCATGATTTTCCATTCTTTCCTACGCGAGAAGCGACCATGAGCATTCAGACGACCATCGAAGACAAACTCAAGGCCCTCGAGCCCACCGAGTTGGTGGTCGAGAACGAGAGCCATATGCACAGCGTGCCGCCGAACTCGGAGACCCACTTCAAGGTGACGCTGGTCTCCGAGCGCTTCGAAGGGTTGATGCCGGTCAAGCGTCACCAGCAGATCTATGCGCTGCTGGCCGATGAGCTGTCGGGTCCGGTGCATGCCTTGGCCTTGCACCTGTACACGCCGCAGGAGTGGAACCTGCGCGGCGAGGCTCGCCCCAACTCGCCCAATTGCCTGGGTGGCGGACGCTCGTGACAGCCGAACCGGCGCGGCTGGCCTATCTGGATGCCATGGGGCTCACCGCCTGGGTGGCCCGCTACCAGTTGCCCAATGCCCGCGAGAGCGAGGCCTGTGAGTGGCCCCAGGCGGAGCCTGAAGCCCCTCGCCGCGTCGGCGCCGATAGCCTGCATGCGTTACTCAGCGACAATGAGGCAGCGACTGCATTGACGGCGGAGGTGCCCGGTGAAGCCGGCCCGCCCAGCGCCCAGAAGGCCGAGTCGGCACCGAGGGCCCCCCAGGGGCAGCGCAAGGCGCGGGCCCTGCTGGGCGATTTCGGACTGGACAGCGCGCCGGACGGCACACCCATCGACGAGCCTTCAAGCCCCGCGCCACCGGCCAGCGGAGCCCCGGACGTACCGGCAACGGCGTCGGCCTCTGCGGTGGCTCAGCAAGCGCTGCGCTTCGAGTGCCAGGTGGGGTGTCTCGACGGTGGCTGGCTGATGCTTGTCGCGCAGTCCGCGCCCCTGGAGAGCGCTCCCCCGCGCC
>Ga0114954_1000205_pt1 | contig 21988 bp, 23 predicted proteins | sample Porto_4metaG_FD_87299 | JGI IMG/M metagenome (GOLD analysis project Ga0114954, IMG submission 87299) | Marine algal microbial communities from Porto, Portugal - Porto_4 metaG | ecosystem: Host-associated > Algae > Red algae > Unclassified | place: Portugal: Porto | collected 2015-02-02
AGCTTTGTATGCATCGTTGATGAATACCATCATTTGAGAAATCGCTGTGTTGAAGCGAAGCTCTGCATAGTCTTCTGTTACTTTCTTCACTGTTTGATGGTAAGCTTTTTCAAGCTCTTTATTTGGTGCATCAGTAATTTTCTCACTTAATTCACCGTTATCTTGAACGAATAGGCGCCATACGCGGTCTAGGAAACGACGAGCTCCGTCAAGACCATTTTCAGACCAAGCGATTGAAGCATCTAATGGTCCCATGAACATTTCGTATAGACGAAGTGTATCTGCACCATGGCTCGCTACGATATCATCAGGGTTTACAACGTTACCTTTTGATTTACTCATTTTCTCGTTGTTTTCACCTAGAATCATACCTTGGTTGAATAATTGTTGGAACGGCTCTTTCGTTGGAACTACACCGATATCATATAATACTTTATGCCAGAAACGAGCATATAGTAAGTGAAGTACAGCGTGCTCTGCACCGCCGATATAAATATCAACTGGAAGCCATTGTTTTACTTTTTCAGGATCTACAAGTGCTTCGTTATTATTTGGATCCATGTAGCGTAAGTAGTACCAACAGCTACCAGCCCATTGTGGCATTGTGTTCGTTTCACGACGACCTTTTTTACCAGTTTCAGGATCAACAACATTTACCCACTCGTCAATGTTAGCAAGTGGTGATTCACCTGTACCTGAAGGACGGATGTTTTCTGTTTTCGGAAGAACTAATGGTAATTCTTCTTCTTTCACAGCTGTCATTGTGCCATCTTCCCAGTGGATTACTGGAATTGGCTCACCCCAGTAACGTTGACGGCTAAATAACCAGTCACGTAGACGGTACGTTACTTTTTGATTTCCTGCGCTCGTCACTTCAAGCCATTCAATCATTTTTGCGATTGCTTCTTCTTTATTTAAACCATCAAGGAATGCTGAGTTTACGTGTGCACCATCACCTGTGTATGCTTCTTTCGTAATGTCTCCGCCTTTTACAACTTCCTTCATTGGAAGATTGAACGTTGATGCGAATTCATAGTCACGCTCATCGTGAGCTGGAACCGCCATTACAGCACCTGTTCCGTAAGTTGCAAGAACGTAATCAGCGATCCAGATTGGTAATTTCTCACCGTTTACTGGGTTAACTGCGTAAGCACCAGTGAATACACCAGTTTTCTCTTTCGCAAGTTCTGTACGCTCTAAATCACTCTTCATTTTTACAGAATTAATGTAAGCTTCTACAGCTTCTTTTTGCTCAGCAGTTGTAATGTCAGCAACAAGTGCATGCTCTGGAGCAAGTACACAGTAGCTTGCACCGAATAGTGTATCAGGACGCGTTGTGAAAACTGTGAATTTTTCATCTGTACCGTCGATGTTAAAGTGTACTTCTGCACCTTCAGAACGACCAATCCAGTTACGTTGCATATCTTTTAAGCTTTCTGGCCAATCAAGCTCATCTAGATCTTCTAATAGACGATCTCCGTAAGCTGTAATTTTTAACATCCACTGTCTCATCGGACGACGCTCAACCGGATGCCCACCGCGCTCACTCTTACCATCAATGATTTCTTCGTTTGCAAGTACTGTACCAAGCGCTGGACACCAGTTTACAGGTACTTCATCAACGTAAGCTAAGCCTTTTTCAAATAGTTTTAAGAAGATCCATTGTGTCCACTTGTAGTAGTTTGGATCCGTTGTATTTACTTCACGATCCCAATCATAAGAGAAGCCTAATGCTTTAATTTGATTACGGAACGTATTAATATTAAGCTCTGTAAATTCTGCCGGGCTATTTCCAGTATCAAGTGCATATTGCTCTGCTGGAAGACCGAATGCATCCCATCCCATTGGATGAAGAACGTTATATCCTTGCATACGCTTCATACGAGATAAAATATCTGTCGCTGTATAACCTTCTGGATGTCCTACGTGTAAGCCTGCACCTGATGGATATGGAAACATATCTAGTGCATAAAATTTTGGTTTTTCTGTCTCATCTGGCGTACGGAATGTTTTATTCTCTTCCCAATATCCTTGCCACTTCTTCTCAATTTCTTGATGATTAAAGCTCATGAGATACCCTCCTTGAAATTCTATTTATTTTCACCGCCCAAAATACAAAAAACCTCTCATCCCTAGAAAGGGACGAGAGGTTATAGATTCCCGCGGTACCACCCTAAATTAATGTAAAATATACATTCGCTTAGATCCGTAACGTGGATTAACGGCAATTGCTACTATTAGTTTCACAACTGCAACTCAAAGGCGAGTTCATAACGAAACGTGGATTGACTTGCACCGACCGTCAACTCTCTAAACCCGCTTCTATTACTACTACTCCTTTTCACTGTTATTACAAATATGAGTTAATTAAATATATTCTAAAACATGTTACATGTTCCGTCAAACTAAACTGCAATTTTTTCTTCAACTGTTTCTTCTACTTTTACTCGTTTGTCATAAATGCTCGTTGCTATAAGCGCTACTACAAGCATTACCATGATCGCGATAAACAATACTTCCATATTGTATAAATCAACAATTGCTCCGCCGACGACTGGCCCGAACATTTTCCCTACAGTCGCCGCACTATTTACGATCCCTTGATAAAATCCTAATTTATCTTTCGGCGCAAGTATATTTGCAATGGTCGGAACCGCTGGCCATACGAATAACTCACCAATCGTTAATGTTACCATCGCAACGAGGAACATCGTAAATTGCTGCGCTTGACTTAACACAATGAATGAAGCCGCAAAAATGAAAATCCCAATCATAATTTGTTGTTTTAAAGAACGCTTCATCCAGCGAATTAGCATACTAACGAGCGGCTGCGCACAAACGATCATCGCTCCGTTTATCGTCCATAATAAACTATAGTGACGAAGGCTAATATTTAATTCTTGCATATGTGTTGCAATCGCCCCTTGCCACTGTACGTATGTAACCCAGCATAAAGCATATGCTACACACACAATAAGAAGTGCTTTGAATCCCGGTGTAAGTGACCACCCTTTTTTCGTTTCGACTTCTTTTTGTACCTCTGACCCTTTTTTGTCTTCCATACCACGGAATCCAATAAAAGCAATTAAGAAGAAAACAAAGTATAAAATAAAGTTCGCTAAGAAAATATAATCAAAACGATACGACGCAACTAAGCCACCGCACGCTGTTCCAATCGCAATACCAACGTTTTGTCCAACATACATCGCATTAAATGCTCGTCTTCCGCCCTCTGGCCAAACTGTACCAACCATCGCATACATCGATGGAAAGACCATTCCAGAACCAAAGCCAATTAATGCTAGCCATACAACATATAACGGCCAACCATGGAAGAACACAAGACCTAAAATCGATACGAGTGTAATGACAATTCCTACTAAAATTGATTTATAACCGCCCCATTTATCAAATAAAACACCGCCGAGCAAGTTTCCGATTACACCAGTAAGCGAGTTGATCATTAATACCATTCCAGCCACTGATAAAGATTTCCCTAGATGATCATGCAAATAAATTGTATTAAAAGGCCATAAAAAAGAAGCACCCGTGACATTAATAATCATCCCAGCTACTAATAGCCATACTTTCCTTGGCATATTCTCCCCTCCTATTCTATTTTTTTCGTTCATATATAACAGTAAAATTGTAGTCGTTTTTAAATAGGAAGGCAACTGATTAATAGTTGATGAAATTCAGATAACGGTATGTTGGTAAATGAAATTATATTGATTGCCACTTAAAAATATATCGACTTACCGACAAAAAAGGACATCAGTAACAATATATAAGAAAGGGGAGGCTACATGAAGTTCATGCAGTCTCCCCTTTTTTATAACTATCCAACTTCTTTTTCTCGCTTCGCACGTTCTTTAGCACTCCATTTAAATATCTTATCTAATAGAGAGTATATTCTCCCAGACTCTTTCGTTAATAACGGACCTAACGATGCTAATATTAAAACGTACAGTGCAGAGAACGGTTTAATCGCTGCCATTAAGCCACCCGCAATACCGATATTGGCTACAATAATGGAGAACTCTCCGCGTGATACAAGCGTTAATCCGATATTCGTAGATGCCTTATGTGATAACCCTGCTTTACGTCCCGCAGCCATTCCAGCGATAAAATTACCGATGAGAGTAATGAAAACTGCTCCTAAGGCCAACCACACGGCTCCTCCAAGAGAAAATGGATCTATACTTAAACCGAAACTGAAAAAGAATATAGCTCCAAAGAAATCACGAAACGGAACGACAAGATGCTCGATTCGATCACTATGCTCTGTTTCAGAAAAGACAAGCCCTAATAATAAAGCCCCAATCGCCTCAGCAACATGAATCGTTTCTGAAAAACCAGCCACAAAGAATAAAATAGCGAATATTACGATAATAAAAATTTCGTTAGACGAAATATCTAATACTTTATTTAGGAACGGCGTAGCTTTTCGAGCGATTATAAAGAATAATAACATATAGCCTACTGCGATTAAAACAGATGTAAGAGCACCTATAAATGACGTTGCACCTCCGAGTACTAACCCTGAAACAACTGACAAATATACAGCTAAAAAGATATCATCAAACATAATGATTCCTAAAATTAGCTCCGTCTCTTTATTACCAGATCGCCTTAAATCAACAATTACTTTTGCGACAATTGCACTCGAGGAAATTGTTATGATTCCGGCAATAATTAATGTTTCTAATAAGGGGAAACCCATTATATATCCGTAAAGCAAACCTAATATAAAATTAAGCGATATATGAACAGTTCCCCCAAAAGCAATCGACTTTCCTGATTTAATTAATTTTTTTATTGAGAATTCTAAGCCTAAATAGAATAGGAGGAATATGACGCCAACACGGCCGAGGAAGGAAATTACTTCTCCGCTTTCAATAAACCTTAAATCGATAAGCCCTAAATCTGGGGCATGAGGCCCCACTAGCATACCGAGTATAATGAGAAACGGAATAATCGAAAACTTTAACTTTGCAGCGAGAATTGCTGCAAAAGCTACTAATACTAACGCAGTTCCAACTTCAAAGACTAAAGTATCCATCGATTATGAGTCACCTCCCGCTGAAAGCAACTCATTAATAATTCTCTTCACTTCATGTCTTTCACCCGATAATACGAGCATATCACCAGCCTCAATGATAGAATCTGGACCTGGATTGAAAAATTTCTTCATATTCTTTTTCAAAATAGCAATGATTGTTACGTTATATGTTTTTCGAACATGTAAACTACCAATTGTCTTTTGTACGACTGGTGCGTTATTTTCTATTTTAAACCACTCAATTGATAATCCTTCAAAAGCCATCTCAATCGTGTCTAACGCTTGTGGCCTATAGACCATTCCACCTAATATAGCTGCAATTTGTCTCGCTTCAGAATCGCGAAGAGAAATGCTTGAAATACTCTCATCATGATCCACATCAAAATGATACATTTCTCTTCTTCCATCATCATGAATAACGATAACCATTTTTTCATTACCTTTCGTAATTACTTCAAACTTACAACCAATACCCGGAAGTTCACTTTCTCTAATATTCATATTTTCCGCCTCCTAAAATTTTTAGTTACGGCTTTTACAAATCTACATCGATCTCCGTTTTAAACTTTTCATCTTTTGAAATACCTAAATATTTGAGCGTTTCTGATGGCGTTGCGTGATGGAAATGTTTTTGCAGTAGCGCAATCGCTATTCCTCTTTTGTACGCGTGAAACCCAAATGTTTTTCTCATTGAATTCGTTCCAATCTTCCCAACAATTCCAACTGCTTCCGCAGCATTATGAATCACCCGATAAGCTTGTTGACGCGTAATTGAATTTGTCGTTTTATTAGATTGAAATACGTAGTTTTCTCTTTGAGCATCAAAAGATTGTACGTACGCTAAAAGCGCTTCCTTTACTTTTGTATTTAAATAAATATCTTGTTTAAATTTTTCATCTTTCACAGGAAGAGAATAAAACTCTTTAGCAGTTCCATCTTCATTTAATACATCTTCAAACTTCATACTAAGGAGCTCAGTAATTTTTAAACCCGTGTTAATTCCAATAACGAATAAAAGATAATCTCGCTGGGAATGCTCTTTCAAATATTTTTTCATAGCCTCAATTTGGCTTATATCTTTTAATGCCTCTACAACTTCCATACATGTATTCTCCTCATCTTATGAACGGTAATTTTCTCATCATGTTGTCCATTTTACCTTATCATGCTATGGGAATTCCATGTATTATCCATTTCCTTTTAAATTTTTTACGCTATACAATTGAAGCGATATACTTTAATGCACCTAAAAATTCTGGATATTTATGATTTGGAAACTTACTATTGTAAAAATACGTTGCGGTTAGAAAAATAACGAGGAATAAAGATGAAAATAGTAAAACTTCTTTGGACCTTAGCGCTATACTTATAACTTCAAATAAAGATCCATCTTCTTTCTGCAAGTTGGATTCCTCCTTTCATTTCCTGCTACTTTATATGTTTAGTTTATGTTACTTAATTATATTTTATAACATAATTAAGTAACATATCAATGTTTTTCGTTATTTTTTCTGAAAATAACGAAAATACCGAGCACCCTACGCTCGGTATTTTTGTTATTAGTCCTCTTTCGGAAGAACAATTCCTTTATACAATTGAACTGTAATGAAGTAATAAATCGCATAAATAACTACGAAAATTACAATTGGTACCCAAATACGGAAGTACGGATCAAGTAAAATAAATCCGAAAATATTCATACCAACTAATACGTGAGCAATACCGACAATTGCCGGGAATAAGAATACTAAGAATAACTCTTTATAAATAGATTTTGTTAATAATTCACGGCGCACCCCGATTTTACGAAGCATTTGATAACGCGTAATATCTTTTGATGCACCAGACAGAATTTTAAACATTAAGCAACTTGCCATCATCGCTAAGAAAGCAATGCCAAGGAAGAAGCCCATAAACACTGTTCCACTCGCAAAACCGTAGAACATGTCGTAAGCTTGATATTTACTGTTCATTCTTTCAGCCGTTACATTTTTATATTTATCTAGCTGCAACTCGTCAAGTTTTTTCCATTCTTTTGTATATGTTAAGAAATCATCTACTTTTCCGATAAATGCTATACCTTCTTTACCATTTATCCCATCGTACATTTTTTGATCTACAATTTTAATCGCATGATCTTCGTATATATAATATGGATGGATTGTACTAAAAGCATCAACCCATTCTTTTGGAAGTTCTTTAGCGTTCGCATCTGTTTCATTCATGTCTCTAGAAACTGCACCTACTGGTAGTTCCTCTGAAGCTTTCTTCGTATTCACTAAATCTTTCATCGATTTCATGTTTGCCATATCTTTTACTAAAGGACGATTTTTCTCTAAATCCTCTTTTATATAGTAAACGTATTTATCATCTACTTTGTAACGATATTCGTTTTTCTCTTTAAATGTAATACCGTCTAAAATTTTCTTTTCTTCAGCTGTTGGGTTATGAACTACTGAATCATATATTACTAAACCATCTACCATTTTTATAACATTATTTTTAAACGCCATACCACCTGAAATTGCACCCGCTCCAAGAGCAACTAACATTGCTACTGTCGCAAGCACTTTCGTTAAACTATTAATACGGAAGTTTAATTGTGCAAAAGTAAAAGCGTTAAGCCCTTTTTCGCTTCGTTTTTTATTACTTTTTAACTTTTTAATAATAACAGGAAGAAGCGATCCAAATAGCATGTAAGTACCAGCTGTTGTTGTAATTAATGCAATAATGATTCCCATTTCTCTTAGTTTTTCCATATAAATCATTGATGCATAGCCAATACCTAATAAAATAACCGCAAGGAATGCAACTAAACCTGTCATTTTCCCTTTTACCGCAACACGTTCTGTTTGTGCATCTGCATGTACAAGTTGTAATACAGAAATACGAGATAATTTAATACTATTCATAATTGCTGATAATACAAATAGTGCAAAGAAGAAGATGCAAGTAACAGTCATAGATGGTAAATAAAATGCTTTATAGCCTTCACCAGCAAATTCTAATTGTTTCATTAATAACTGTCCGATACCTTCTGCAAGTCCTACACCAACTATAATACCAATCGCAAGAGACGCAGCACCTAATACGATTGTTTCAATAAACATAAGTAATGTAACTTTATGTTTTTTTGCTCCTAACATCATATACATACCAAACTCTTTTTGACGAAGAGATAGTAAGAAAGAGTTCGCATACAAAATATAGAAGAACGTTATAATAGCTAGTAAAAATGAACCTGCTTGGAATACAAATCCAATTTGACCAATAGTAGAATTTTCCTTAAGGAAGGCCTCGTTTAACGCTAACGTTTGGAACATATAAAAAATTGAAATCGACATGACAAGACCAACCAGTAAGACGATATAATCTTTCAGCTTACTTTTTAGTCCTGACATGGAAAGTTTGAATAACATGCCAAAGTCTCCTTTCCTACGCTTTTTGTGTGCCTAAGTCTGCAAGCACATCTAAAATTTCTTTATAAAACTCTTCACGTGTACCACCACGGTGAATTTCTTTATATAGCTCACCATCTTGAATGAATAAAATACGCTGACAGTAACTTGCACTATACGGATCATGTGTAACCATCATAATAGATACACCTTGATCTTCATTTAAGTTTGTCATCGCATCAAGTAAACTCGCTGCATTTTTAGAATCAAGCGCTCCTGTTGGCTCGTCCCCTAAAATAATTGCTGGCTCATGTACTAAAGCGCGCGCTGCTGCCGAACGTTGCTTTTGTCCACCAGATACTTCAGATGGATACTTTTGAAGTATTTCTGTGATTCCTAACATATCTGCTACTTTTTCTACTTTCGGTCCAATGTTACGTGATGAAACACCTTGAAGTGAAAGTGGAAGTGCAATGTTTTCGTAAATAGATAAGTTCTCTAATAAGTTAAAGTCTTGGAAGATGAATCCTAACTTTTGTGAACGGAAATCTGAAAGCTCACCTTGCTTCATTTTTGTAATATCCGTACCCGCAATTTCAACAACGCCGCCTGTTGCTTTATCTAACGTTGAAATTACATTTAATAATGTCGTTTTACCAGAACCAGATGGTCCCATAATTCCTACAAACTCACCCTCTTGAATTGAGAATGATACACCTTTTAACGCGTGTGATTGGTTCTCACCTTTTTTACCGTACACTTTTTGAACGTTTTTCACGTCTACAACTGGTTTCGTCATATATATCCTCCTATGCTTGTTTTTCCATTACCTATTTTGCGCTTTTTGGAGGGGAACTGCTATTTGTTAACATTACATTTACCTTACACTTTTGTAATATAAAAAGGCTGAGCATGTAAGGTTGACTTTTTTCCTTTAAATACAAATTCGTTCACTTTTTGAAATGGTACATCCGTAAATGAAATTATATTGACTTACCGACAAAAGCTGAAAATAAAAGTAGGCTGTTCCACAAAAGGAACAGCCTACTTCTCTCTTTATTTCTTTAAATGTGTTACCGTCCAGTACGTAATAACACGCCAAATCCATTCTAGTGGACCCATCTTAAAGATTTTCATCCAAATCACACTAAACACAATTTGAATTGCGTAAATTGCAATACATACATATAACGTCTGCATGTACGTTAAGTTTCCCGCAAAGTTAAATGCACTTCCTGCAATTAAAATCATTGCAGTTTGTCCGATATAATTTGTTAACGCCATACGACCATAGTATTTGAGTGGTGCTAACAATGTTTGAACTGTTTTTAATTGAAGTAATAAAATTAATGCTCCCACATAGAAAGCTGAAATGACTGGTCCAACTGTAACACCAATTTTTAAAAATCGGCCTGCAGCATCCATTGTTCCGTCCTCATTCATAAGTATCATATTTACAAATGGCTCAGCAGGTACGTGCCCGTATTGATACCATACAGCTACGACACTTAAAACAAACATAATACCTGTAAAAATAGCAACTTTCTTTATGTTTTGCGTGAGATTTTCAAATACACGATATTGGCCTGCAGCAAGACCTAATAAAATTAAGCCGAGTGGTAATAGTTCTTTAATCCCCATTACACTAAAAGCAATTGTTAAAATAAGGCCAATAACTAAGTTCACTTGTTTTTTCGCTTTATAAAATGGTAAAACGATTAACCCGCAAATTGCATATAACGTTAATGCCTCTCCTGGCTGAAACATGTAATGAATCAAACCGAAAATAAATAGTGCAACTACTCGGCGTAGAAATAGAACATATCCATTCTTCCCTTTCGCAATTGCTCTCGTTATAAAGATATAGAATCCTACTCCAAATAAGAATGAGAAGATTGAGAAGAAACGACTTTCTACAAATAAGTATAGAAACCTTTGATAACTTGCATCCACTGTATTAGGGTCTGGAATTTTAATATTAAGTAGTGCAAGAATATTTACTAAAATAATCCCCAGTAGTGCGAAACCACGAATGTAATCTAACTCATCAATTCGTTTGTTTGTAATATTGTTCCCCATAAAGCAACTCCTTGTATAAAATTTAATCCTTCCTTACTCTACTGGAAAAGGACAATAGTAACTATCGGTTAACCTTACAGGAATCTTACATTATTGTAATATAATAAAATAAAACCAGGTCATATTGCGACCTGGTCTACTCTGATTGCTTCGATCTTTGAGGTTGTCCTTTTTTACTGTTGCGCTGTTTCACTTGCACAACTGGATCAAGCTCATTCGAAAACTCAGCGTTATGTCCATTTTGTGTTTTTTGCTCTGGGTTATTTTGATCTGAACGTTTCGCCATTACATTCACTCCTTATTAGTGCGGTGTAATAATCATTTGATGTTGCAATTGGCGAATTGCCATACGTGCTCTATTTAACTGCTCACGTTGCTCATCATTCGCATGTTGTTGCATCGTTTGTAAATCGTTATATGCTTGTTCTAATTGTAACTGTGCATCTGAATACTCCATCGTATTGTAATGCTCTTGTCTCATACCAAGATCTAATTGCTCTTTCGCATATTCCACCGCTTGTTCCGCCTGTGTAATATACGATTCAAGTGATTGACGCTCTGCCATAATTGTCCCTCCTTGCTTCAATTCCCCTTTAGTGTGTCCCTTCCATCTGAACCTTATGAGTATGTTATAATGGATTTTATTTGTTTCATTTTGACTCGTCTTAGGAGGGAAAGTAATGAAGGTTCAAAACCCTTTTCCATATACAAACGACAATAAACGTTATCATACATGGAATTACCATTTACGAAATGAATTTGGTGAAAAAATCTTTAAAGTTTCATTAGATGCTGGCTTCGATTGCCCGAACCGTGACGGTACAGTTGCTTATGGTGGCTGTACATTTTGCAGTGCCGCTGGATCTGGTGACTTCGCTGGCGATCGCCGCGATGATGTTATAACGCAATATCATGAAATGAAAGAAAAAATGCACGCAAAGTGGAAAGACGGAAAATGTATCGCTTATTTCCAGGCGTACACAAATACACATGCTCCACTTGAAGTGTTAAAAGAAAAATTTGAACCGCTTCTAGCAGAAAAAGACGTTGTCGGTCTTTCTATCGCAACTCGTCCAGATTGTTTACCGGACGATGTCGTTGCATATTTAGCGGACTTAAATAAACGCACTTATCTTTGGGTTGAGCTTGGACTACAAACTGTCCATGAACGTACTGCCAATCTTATTAACCGCGCCCACGATTATCCGTCTTACGTTGCAGGTGTAAATAAATTACGTAAGCACGGCATTAGAGTTTGCTCTCATATTATTAATGGTCTTCCACTTGAAGATTACGACATGATGATGGAAACAGCTCGTGAAGTAGCGAAGCTTGACGTACAAGGAATTAAAATTCATTTGCTTCATTTATTAAAAGGAACGCCAATGGTGAAGCAATATGAAAAAGGACAATTGGAGTTTCTTTCTCTTGAAGATTACGTAAGTCTCGTTGTTGACCAACTTGAAATGATTCCAGAAGACGTAATTGTGCACCGTATCACAGGTGACGGTCCACCTGATTTAATGATTGGCCCAATGTGGAGCTTAAATAAATGGGAAGTATTAAATTCCATCGATGCAGAATTTGTACGCCGCGGAAGCTGGCAAGGAAAATATGCAAATGAGGAGAAACAAAAATGAAATTAGAACGTGTATTACCGTTTGCTCGCTCGCTGCTGCAAACGGCTGTTAAAGAAGGCGATTACGCTGTAGATGCAACACTTGGAAATGGTCATGATGCTTGCTTCCTAGCTGAAATTGTTGGAGATAACGGAAAAGTATTTGGATTTGATATTCAAAAAGAAGCAATTGAAAGTTCTACTATCCGTCTAAAAGAAAAAAAACTTTTCGAACGTACTGTTTTAGTTCACGATAGTCACGATACACTTGTATCCGTATTACCAGAAGATGCAAAAGGAAAAGTAACAGGCGCAATCTTCAACTTAGGTTACCTTCCAGGCGGAGACAAACATATCGTTACAAAGCCGAACTCAACAATCTCGGCGATCGAACAATTATTAGAAATAATGGCACCTGAAGGTATCATCGTCCTTGTCATTTACCACGGACATCCAGAAGGACAAGTAGAACGCGACGCTGTACTTAAATTTGCAGAAGAACTCGACCAAAAACAAGCTCACGTTTTGCGATACGGCTTCATTAACCAGCAAAATAACCCGCCATTTATTGTGGCGATTGAGAAGCGATAAAGTGAAACTTTAATCAGTGGGGGCATTAACGGGGTAATTATATCAACGATTTTTCAATTATATCTATCATAACTCGGGATATATCAACGATTTTTTCGATATATCTATCATAACTTACAATATATCAACGATTTCTTGGATATATCGATTATTCGACAAAACATAACAAAAAAAGACGTGCACTCACTGCACGTCTTTTTGTTATTCTCCTATATAATGGATATATACAATGTTAAAGGAGACGAAAAAATGATTGGAATACTAGCAGGAATGGGGCCAAAATCAACTGGGCCATTCGTCGATACAGTTGTAGCAGAGTGCCAAACAATATACGGAGCAAAACATGATATAGACTTTCCTCATATGATGATTTATTCTTGCCCAACACCGTTTTACATGGATCGTCCTATCGATCACGAAGCGATGAAAAAAGCGATTATTGAAGGAGCACAAAAACTCGAAAGTGCTGGTGTAGACTTTATTGCTATGCCTTGCAATACAGCGCATCTTTATTTTGAAGAATTACAGCATTCTCTTTCTATTCCAATTTTGAATATAGTCGATGAGACGTTACGAGCAATTCCTGAAACTGTAAAAAGAGTCGCTCTTCTCGCAACAGAAGCGACTGTTCAAGCTGGAATTTACCAAGACGGGATTGCAAAACGTAATATAGAATACCTCCATAATGAAAAATGGCAGGAGATGATTAATCAAATTATTACTTGTATTAAAAGCGGAGAAGTTGAAGAAGCCCGCAAATTATGGAGCGCGCTCGTTTTACAATTAAAAGATGAAATAGATACTGCTATTATCGCATGTACTGATTTGAATGTTGTGGCGAGTGAAGATTTTGTGGATTCTGCTCAATGTCTTGCTGAGGCGGTTGTTTGGATGTATCTATCAAATACTAAAAGATCTTCATAAACATAGAAAACAGCCCTTTTAAAATGTGTTTTTTGTTTGCTAAAAACCCCCAAAACTTTTAACTTTCTTCACAATTCTTTCAAAGTATCCACACTTAATCTCGCTATATTAAATAAGTAGTTATTCATATAGGGAAGGTTAGGGGAACTGAAAGTATGAAAGTAAATCGTTCGCTTCATTACATTTTTTGGCGTTGGCATTTTTATGCTGGTCTTTTTATTACGCCAATTCTTATTACTTTGTCACTGAGCGGAATTGGGTATTTATTTCGGGAAGAGGTTGAGGATTTCATCTATAAAGATTTGTATTTTGGGAAGAGCGCCCAAACAGAGTCTATTTCGATGTCTGATTCTATTTCCTTAACAGAGAAAAAATATCCACATTATAGCGTGGCGAAAATTAGTGAGTTTAATGGGGATTATAATACGAGGCTTACTATTGCGAATGAATATACTGGGCAACAAAAATATGTATATTTAGACAGCAATAATCAAATTGTTGGGGATCAAAATGCAAGTGAAACGTTTGCCAATATCATGAGGGAATTACATAGTTCTCTTTTAGTTGGTGGCACTGTCGTCAACTATACTGTAGAACTTGCGGCATGCTGGACAATCTTTTTAATCGTAACCGGATTGTACATGAGTATACGCCAATTCAAAAACACACCATCATCCAATAAGCGAGAAAAAGCAAAAAGACGTCATTCTATTATCGGTATTATATTTACAATTCCTCTCTTTCTGCTAGTCGCATCTGGATTGCCGTGGTCAGGATTTATGGGCAACCAAATTTATAAAATCGCAGCGTCGAATGAATCGATCGGATATCCCAAATTGTATATGGCACCACCTGAATCGAAGGTAAAAGAATTGCCGTGGGCAACAAGAAAAGAAGCTCCGCCTGAATCGAATTCAAATGAACCGAAAGCAATTTCTGTCGATGAATTACAAAAAGAAATTGAAATAAAAAAGCCATATGTTATCTCACTACCAGCTGATCCGAAAGGTGTATTCACTGTTTCGAAATCGAGCGGTTCTGGTATTACAGGTATGCATGTTGCACCAAATAAAGAGATAACAGCTTACTTTGATCAATATAGCGGGGAACTCATTTCAAAAACGGACTATCGTGATTATGGATTACTTGCACAATGGTTCACTTACGGCATCCCGCTTCACGAAGGACATTTATTCGGATGGCCAAATAAAATATTATGCTTACTAACGACATTTTCTTTATTACTTCTCATTTATTACGGAATAAAAATGTGGTTAGCAAGAAAGCCGAAAGGAAAATTAGCAGCACCGCCAAAGCAAAGAGATAAGAAAAGCGTACTCGTTTTCTTTATCATGATGGTTATACTAGGCGCTGTCATGCCTTTATTCGGACTGTCTGTTTTAGTTATTTTTGCGATTGAACTTCTTATATATGTATTTTCAAAAATACGATTATAATGAAAAGAAAACCACTCATATAGAGTGGTTTTCTTCATCACTGCGCCATTTTCTTTCGGTACAACTTCCCGTTCCAATAGAAGAATCGTGAAGTAAGCCCTCCGTATTTTACAATGCGCCGTGCCATTTTGTGCATATTCTTTTGTGCTGATACTTTTTGATCTGATAAATAAATACCAAGTAACCCTCGGCTAATAAGACGATGAAACTTCGCATGAGGCAAATCACCAATGCTGTTCTCTGCTTCTTCTACAAAATGTTTCATGCGATCTAATATAGCTTGCTCGTTTTCGTAATAACTACAGAAATTCAAATCTCCGCCTATACGGTCTTCTTCTTGATCGATAAAATAATCAAGTAAAATATGGAGTCCTTGTACGTAAGGGAAGTACCCTTGTCTAATTTTCGCAATATCTTCATCATGTAATTCATCATGAAATGCATATGCTACAAGACAGAAGATTCCAAGCGTAGAACCGGCACATGCTGAAAATTCAAACCAGCTCATCTCGGGTAAGTTTTCTTTATGTGCTTCAAACCATGTTTTTAAACGTGGTTCTCTTTCTTCTAACTTCACGTGTTTATGAATTTGTAAATCACAATAATAACAAGCTAGTTCATGAAGAACAGGAGCAATTTTGTCATAGTGCTTCGTTTTCTTTAAAACATCTTGGCACGTTTCAACAAGTTCATCTAAATAACCACCATCATCTTGATCATCACGATAACGATAATAATTACCGCCACCTTCTACTTCAGGTGATAATGCCATTAACATGGATTCATGCAGCGCGGCAAAATCGTTCGGATCAAGTGATGTACTGCGATCACATAAATTATCTAAATAGTCGCTAATCGTTTGATACGCTACGATAAAACGAATACATTCCTCTCGATGTTCATTTGCTAATAGCGCTAAAATGCCACCGCCCTCGCAATGAAACGTTTTATGCTCAATACTTGCGATTGCCTGACTATGAAGCTCATCATTCGGAATATGGTAGGCACGCTCTTTCCACATCGCTAGCTCATGGTGTACAACCGGAAACACATCACGGTATACTTTCGCCATGAGCGTTATGGGATTACTCGGTACGTTCACTTCTTCCTTCATCTCCTCTATTCATTGTACAAATAATTTACTTATTTGTTTCTATTATGTTATTGATACGTATTTCAGTAAATGACTGAATATAATTCAAAATTTCATCACGCTCATACTCATTTAATAATTCATGATAACAATTAGGCCATTCTTTATATGCCTTATCACTTATTTTAACATTATCAAACCACATGCGGACACGTGTTTTATCTACAAGTTTATCCTCACATGCTTGCATTAGCAAGAGCGGAACATCTGGAAAATCGTTTATTTTCTTATGAGCCATTTCAATAGACTTAATTAATTCACTATACCAACGTACTGATACTTTGCGCAAGAACAATGAATCATTCTCCATCGCATCTCTCACTTCATGATTACGTGTCGACATTTCCACTGTAAGATTCGTTGCAAATTGCAATTTTGGTGCAACAACATTTAATATTTTTGAAGCCGCTCGAAGCGGAGCAGCAGGTGCAGCTAATACGCCTAAACATGGCGAACTTAAAATGATACCATCTATATCTTCTCTCTTCGTTTCTTGCATCATACGAATCACGATAAGACCGCCCATACTATGACCGAATAGAAAAATAGGTACCCGGTATTTTCTAGCTTCTTTCACCCATAATTTAACTTCTTCTATGTATTCATCAAATGAATCAATATGTCCTCTATTTCTCGAAGTCGTTCCATGTGACGGAAGGTCTCCCATCACGACGTGGTAGCCGATATGATTCCACATTTCCGCGACCGCTTCGTAGCGTCCGTGATATTCCATTGCGCCGTGTACAATAACGACTACAGCTTTCGCTTCCTCCGCTTCATAATTCCACATACAGACCTCCTCCATTTCACTCTTTTTCATAATTTGATACACTAAAACTAGTCTCTAGGAAAGGAAGGCTTTACATGATATATCCTTATAAAGAAAAAAAACCAAAAATTTCGAGTAGTGCTTTTATCGCTGACTATGTTACGATTACAGGCGATGTTTCCATTGGTGAAGAAGCAAGTATTTGGTTTAATACAGTCATCCGAGGTGACGTATCACCGACTATAATTGGAGACCGGGTAAATGTACAAGATCAATGTACACTCCACCAAAGCCCTCAGTATCCTCTTATTTTAGAAGATGACGTTACAGTTGGACATCAAGTCATTTTACATAGCTGTCACATTAAAAAAGATGCTTTAATTGGAATGGGATCTATTATATTAGATGGTGCTGAAATTGGTGAAGGAGCCTTTATCGGTGCTGGGAGTCTCGTTTCACAAGGGAAGAAAATTCCACCAAATACGTTAGCGTTCGGTCGCCCAGCGAAAGTCATTCGTGAATTAACAGAAGAAGACCGTAAAGACATGGAACGAATTCGCACACAATACGTTGAAAAAGGTCAATACTATAAATCATTACAAAAATAATTTTCCTGCTGCCATAAGATTGGCAGCTTTTTTCATCCCGATTGGTGAAGGCTAATAATCAGTGGTGGATGAACAGAATCCCCACTGATTAAAGTTTCACTTTATAAAAACTAACTTTTTCTTTACAAAACATTATTATTCCCTCAACAAAATCTTATTAAAATAGAAGCAAATATCTCCATATATATGTAGATGAGGGAGGAGAATCTTCATGAAGGTCAGTGGATTATATAAAATAGAATGTTACATTTTCAAAGGAATTAATCGCTACTTTGATCAAAAAACATTAAATATCTTTTTCAGCAATATTACTCATATTGGTGGTGCCACTTTCTCCATTGCACTCACACTTTTCTTTTTAATTTTCGCAAAAGGGACTTTGCATCAAGCTGCAATTGCAACTGCTATTTCTTTAGCAATTAGCCATATTCCTGTGCAAATATTAAAAAGATATTATCCACGAAAACGTCCTTATTTAACAATTCAGGATGCAAAATATCCAGTCCATCCATTAAAAGACCACTCTTTCCCGTCTGGTCATACAACGGCTGTTTTCTCTGTGTTCATTCCATTTATTTGCTATAATCCAAGCTTACTTGTTTTTCTATTACCGTTAGCATTATGCGTCGGGATTTCTCGCATTTATTTAGGGCTTCACTATCCGTCAGACGTATTCGTCGGTATGTGCCTCGGCACTTGCTCTGGCATCATCTCTTTTTATCAATGCATCCCACTCTTCACGTAAAGGAGCGATATGATGAGAGTCGCCATATTTACCGATACTTTTACACCACAAATCAATGGGGTTGCGAAAACATTAGAGCGATTAACACGTTACTTTCAAAAAGAAAATATCGCCTATTCTGTTTTCGCCCCTCAGCATACCGCTGAAGATAATTTCGTAGCAAATGTGAACAAAATGAGAAGTATCCCGTTAACAATATTATATCCAGAATGCCGCTTTTCTTTTCCTACTCCGCGCATTAAACGGGAACTTCTTACCTTTAAACCTGATATGATTCACATTGCTACACCTTTCAACATGGGACTTTGTGGATTGTATTATGCAAAAAAGTTAAACATTCCAGTTGTCGGTTCTTATCATACTGATTTCGATGCCTATTTACGCTATTACAAAATCGAATTCCTCTCTAATATGCTTTGGAACTATTTAAAATGGTTTCATAGTCATATGCAAAAGAATTTTGTTCCTTCCTCTGAAACATTACATCAACTAAAAAATAAAGGGTTTCAGTCCCTCTCTATTTGGGGACGTGGTGTAGATTGCACACTCTTTCATCCAGCTTATAATACAGACCTATTCCGAAAAAAATATAATATTACAGCGAAGTATGTCCTTTCCTATGTTGGACGGATTGCTCCTGAAAAAGATATTGATACGTTGCAAGACCTTATCGTTAAATCCGCGCATACTCGAAACGACATTCATTGGCTCATCGCCGGAGATGGTCCTCTAGCAGCAAACTTATGTGAAGCTGTCTCGAAAACAAATGTCACTTTTACTGGCTATTTACAAGGTGAAGATTTAGCTGAAGCATATGCTTGTTCTAACATAATGGTATTTCCATCAGCTACTGAAACGTTTGGAAATGTCGTACTCGAATCACTTGCATGTGGTACCCCTGTCATTGGTGCAAATAGTGGCGGAGTTAAAAATATTATTACAGATGGAAAAACGGGAGTTCTTTGTCCACCAAAAGATGCGGATGCATTTCTATCATCCATTTATTCTTTATTACAAAATAAAGAAAAACTTATACAGATGGGAATAGCAGCTTCGTCTTATGCGAAATCCAAAAGCTGGGATGAGATTTTTCGTGGCTTACTTAATCAATATGCAGAAGTCCTTCAGCACGCCACATCAGAATTACTCGCTTAAACACAAAAACTCCCTTCAAAAAAATGAAGGGAGTTTATTACACGAACACAAATTTTAGTTTAATAAATGATACATAAGGTTAAATATCACTTTATTTCTATATACATTATAACAAAAATAAACATAACTAAACATACTTGTAATAAAAACCCATAAAAATTAATATATGGTTATACAGTATTTTTACTGTATAGTGATTTTAAGAATTCCCCTTAAAATCAGCTTACTCACATACCTTTATACAGCAATTGTTCCCCAATTCTGTATATCAAAAAACCTTTCATTCATTTGAAAGGTTTTTTTGAGCTTGCGCATATTCTTCTTTCGTATTTACATTTATAAACCATTCTGCATTTGCTTGTATATCTTCTCCGGCAACATATTTCACATTACATTGTAATAAAAGCTGCCCCATACTTCTTTTTTCTTCTTGAAGTAAAGTATAAATCTTTTCTTTCACACGGTTATGATACGCTGCAAGTAACGGTTGTTTTCTTCCATTAATAATAGGTACAACCGCATCATATTCATTGTTCGTTTGCTCTAATAAAATAGTAAACCACTCATGCGAAACATTTGGCGCATCGCAAGGCATAATAGCGTACCAATCTGCTTCTATATATTCCATTCCTGATACAATTCCAGCAAGTGGACCGTTTCCTTTATAGTGCGGAATATCTTCTATAACAGGAACTTGTACGAATTGCTCTACTCGCTCTTTTATATCAGAATGACTAATGACTACAACCTCTTGGAGCGTCCTTGTCATCACTTTCAAAATATGCTCAATAAACGTACTCCCTTGCCAGCTCGCTAACGCTTTCGGCTCACCAAACCTACTCGACATACCACCTGCTAATACAATTCCAGCCCACTTACTCATTGGCGATGCAGTTCGAATGTAATATGACCTAACTCCGGTAAAATCAACTTATTCATCGCAAGGCGAACTGCTCCGCTAGATCCTGGCATTGAAAAGACAACTTTTCGCCCAATTGTGCCACCAATCGCTCTACTTAACATTGCACTACTTCCGATATCTTCTAAATAACTAATCATGCGGAACAACTCACCAAATCCGACAATTTCTTTATCTAATAGCGCTGATACGGCTTCAATTGTGACATCACGTTTCGTAATACCTGTACCACCATTTGTTAATACAACATCAACATCTTCCTTATGATAACCAGCTAACACTGCTTGCTGAATACTTTCTTTATCATCTTTTACAATTGCATAAGAAGTCACTGTATGGCCTGCTTCTTTTAACAATTCATGTAATAGTTGTCCGCTCTTATCTGTCTCTTCCGTACGTGTATCGGAAATTGTTACAATCTTGCAACGCACTTCTTTTGGCGCTTGTTTTTTATGTTCATTGACACTCATTTTTCTTCTTCCTTTCTTAAAGACTTTTCTTCATTTTATCATACATACCTTTACACAATTATGTATGAAGACGATGATGCATCATGATACAATATAAGTATAGTAATCCACAAAAAGGAAAATGAAAAACATTCTTTCTTATCCCCCTAGACTTCACATCATTAGCTAACCTTTAACTTTTCTTATATTTTCTACATAGTAGAATTCAGTTTTTAAAATTGCACTACCAAATAAATCGGAGGTCTACCTATTATGGAACTATACAAAAAATTAACAACAACATTCATCCTCTTATTCGTTGCTTCCATCACTGTCGGTTTTTCTCTAAAAGGAGCAATTCCATACGCCACATTAGTAAGTATTATATTCGCAACGCTATTTTTACTAAGCAGTGCCTTTTGCGCGGGTAAAGCACGTCAAATGAAAGGTTGATTGCATATGTTACATAAGAAACGGACCATTTGTAAATCATGTGAAAAAGAAATACAAACATATGAAAAATCACGGATTCATATGCCATTTCCAGCAAGTGGTATGACTAATATGAAAAAATATATTGAGCTAGACGGAGAAGTGTATTGTAAATCATGCATTCAAATTGTAAGTAAAACGAAATAAAAAAAGCTTTGCGCTCACTGCGCAAAGCTTTTTTTCATATATTATAGACCAGCTTGCTCTTTTAAAGTAGCTGCTTTGTCTGTACGTTCCCATGAAAGATCTACATCAGTACGTCCAAAGTGACCGTAAGCTGCTGTTTGTTTGTAAATTGGGCGACGTAAGTCTAGCATTTTAATAATACCAGCTGGGCGAAGATCGAAGTTGTTACGAACTAGTTCTACTAGTACGTCTTCAGATACTTTACCAGTGCCAAATGTATCAACTGAAATTGATACTGGTTGTGCTACGCCAATTGCGTATGCAAGTTGTACTTCTGCTTTGTCAGCAAGACCAGCTGCTACGATGTTTTTCGCAACATAACGAGCTGCATATGCTGCAGAACGGTCAACTTTCGTTGCATCTTTACCAGAGAATGCACCACC
>Ga0114954_1000206_pt1 | contig 21855 bp, 20 predicted proteins | sample Porto_4metaG_FD_87299 | JGI IMG/M metagenome (GOLD analysis project Ga0114954, IMG submission 87299) | Marine algal microbial communities from Porto, Portugal - Porto_4 metaG | ecosystem: Host-associated > Algae > Red algae > Unclassified | place: Portugal: Porto | collected 2015-02-02
TTACGCTACAGGAGGATTAGTAGGAAAGTTCGGTTTCGGTTTGTTATCCGTATTTTGGCTAACATCAGCTTATCAAGCATTAAATAGAGTTAAGAATAAAGAAATTCAAGATCATCGGAATTGGATAATCAGAAATTATTCCTTAACCTTTGCGGCAGTTACATTAAGAATTTGGCTACCTTTGTTTGTATTGCTATTTGGAGTAGAGCAGTTTGACCTTAGTTACGCTGTTATTGCTTGATTAGCGTGGGTACCAAATTTAATTGTTGCAGAATTATTTATAAGACAAAGACTTAATAAAGGGCAATACCAGGAAAATGAGGATTTACATTTTTGATGCAAATCTGATTTTATGTCGAGGGTTGAATTCCTCAGCAATTCAATATTTTATTAATGATTTTTCCCGTTGAGATTATGGAGTAAGCTATTGTGACGTTAGGGGAAAAATAAAGGAACTATTGGAGCGGTGAACTAATCGCCACTTACCCAAGTATGATGTGGGAACCTCTCAGTTCCGCGAAGAAAGTAATCTTTCGTCTCTCTAAGTGTTACTTTTGGGGCCACCCTAGATGTCCAACGCTTTGACGCTCTCTTAGTACTGTTGATATTTTACGCAGGAACCGGATGGATTGGTTTTCGCACCCTGTTTACTTCTTGCAACCTCATATATCAAGTTATCAAAGAACTTCATATAGCTAGTTTATCAAATGTTTTGGCTATGCCAAACCGAAATTCATTTTCCATTTAACACTTCACATTCTTTGAGGAAAGAGCCTTGTTGGCTAAAATGATAAGACACTGTTTGGTAGCAATGTTTAACGGGCTTATATAATCGGTGTTTATTTGTTAAATAGTTTAGAGAGGGGGGATATAATTGTGAAAGTATTTTTATCAAGAGATGCAGCGATGAACATGGATTTAAGACAACTTAAATTAAATACTACGTATGCACTTGTAAATTATGGTGAACCAAAAACTGCACTTATGAAGAAGATTCAAATAAATATTACTAAAATTGAAGATATGAAACTTAAAGTAGAAGTGATTGAAGAGAGAGCAGGATTAAAGGTGTATGGTTTTTCAATAAAAGATTTTTTTGATGAACTAGTCAAAGGAGTAGAAAATCATTCGAAATTTAATCTAACATACTATGATATTGATGATGCTAAAGGAGTTGTATCCTATGATTTCAATTTAAATTCAAAGACACCTGATATGGGGATTAACAAATTTATCGATTTTATAGAGAAGCAAATTACTGAAGTACATTTAGAAGTTTTTAAAGCTTTTAATTTACCAAAAAACAAACCAGAATAGTTAGATCATGTCGTAATACGTAAGTAGAACACATAAAATGATTAATCTTTTTTATAAAAACTAAAGGAATTCAAAATTAAAACCCGCACATTTTGATCAAAATTTTTCAAAGTGTGTGGGTTTCTCCTATTGTATGAAATCAATATTTGCAGCAATACTTTGATTAAACTTTTTTATAAAAATTGTATAATGCTTCACAAAGTAGGGAGCCATTTTAATCAATTTTTTTCAAAATGGCTTCCTTTTGCTTCTTATCAAATAGAGGTTTGTAAAACATTTCTGATTAAATTTTATTCCAAAACAATATATAACACTTTACATCATTCTTCTTTCGGAAGTACGATTCTTTTATACAATTGAGCTGTAATGAAGTAATAAATCGAGTAAATCACTACGAAAATAACAATTGGTAACCAAATACGAAAATATGGATCAATCAAAATGACTCCGAACATGTTCATTCCAACTAATACATGAACAATGCCAACAACTGCTGGGACTAAGAACACAAAGAATAACTCCTTATAAATCGATTGTGTTAATAATTCTCGGCGTACACCGATTTTACGAAGCATTTGATAACGTGTGCAATCTTTGGATGCACCAGACAAAATTTTAAACATCAGGCAACTTGCCATCATTGCTAAGTACGCAATTCCGACGAAAAAGCCCATGAACATTAATCCACTGAACATACCATGAAAAGAATTATACATTCGATATTTACTCTTCAGTTCTTCAGGTTTTATACTTGTATATTTCGCTAACTGTAATTCGTCAAGTTGTTTCCATTCTTTTAAATATGATTTAAAATCATCTGTTTTCCCAATAAACACAGTACTTTCTCGGCCCTTTATACTATGGTACATGTTTTTGTCTACAATTTTTATTTCATGATCAGGATACATATAATATGGCTGGATTGTCTGGAACGCTTCACCCCATTGTTGCGGTGACTTCTTCATGTTTTCACCAATTGGCAGCTCTTCTGACACTCTCTTTGTTTTCCCATAATCTTCTCTTTCACTTCCATTTTTCTCTACTAAAGGACGATTTTTCTCTAAATCATCTTTTAAATAGTAAATAGACTGACCATCTATTTTGTAATGATATTCAAGCTTCTCTGTAAATAAGATAGTATTCAAAATTTTCTTTTCTTTAGCTGTTGGATCATGAACGACTGAATCGTAAATTTCACTACCATTAACCATTTTTATTACGTTGTTTTTAAATGCCATACCACACGCGATTCCACCAGCACCAAGAGCCACTAAGATTGCTACTGTTGCAAGCACATTTGTTAGGCCATTAATGCGGAAATTTAATTGTGCAAAAGTAAAAGCATTAAGGCCTTTTTCACTACGTTTTTTATTACTCTTTAACTTGTTAATCATAACTGGGAGAAGTGATCCAAATATAAGGTAAGTACCAACGGTTGCTGTGATTAATCCAATGGCCATTAATCCCAGACCAATTAGCGGGTTTGTATGTGACATGAAAATCAGTGATGCATAACCAATACCCAATAAAATCACACCAAGGATTGCAACTACAACTGTCAATTTTCCTTTTATGGCGACACGTTCTGTTTGTGCATCTGCATGTACAAGTTGTAATACAGAAAAACGCGCTAGCTTAATGCTACTTATACTTGCTGATAGTACAAATAATGCAAAGAAAAAGATGCAAGTAACCGTCATAGATGGCATGTAAAATGCTTGATAACCACTAACAGGAAGTTCTAATTGTTTCATTAGTAACTGACCGATACCTTCTGCGAGCCCTACACCAACTGTAATTCCAATCACAAGAGATGCGGCACCTAATATAATTGTTTCGATAAACATAAGTAAGGTAACTTTATGCTTTTTTGCTCCTAACATCATATACATACCAAATTCTTTTTGGCGAAGAGATGATAAGAATGAGTTTGCATATAAAATATAAAAAAATGTGATAAACGCTAACAAAAAGGACCCAATTTTAAATACAAACACAATATCCCTAATAGAAGAGTTAGATTCAAGGAACGCCTTATTGAGTGCTAATGTTTGAAACATATAAAAAGTTGAAATAGAGACAATAAGACCAACAAGTAAGACAATGTAATCTTGCAACTTATTTTTTAGGCCTGACATGGAAAGCTTAAATAACATGATTGAACTTCCTTCCTTACACTTTTTGTGTACTTAAGTTTGCAAGCACGTCTAAAATTTCTTTATAGAACTCTTCACGTGTACCACCGCGATAAATTTCTTTATATAGCTCACCATCTTGAATGAATAAAATACGCTGACAGTAACTTGCACTATATGGATCATGAGTAACCATCATAATGGATACGCTTTGCTCTTTATTTAAGTTTGTCATCGCATCTAGTAAACTAGCTGCATTTTTAGAATCAAGAGCTCCTGTTGGTTCGTCTCCTAAAATAATTGCTGGTTCATGAACTAACGCACGTGCTGCTGCGGAACGCTGCTTTTGTCCACCAGATACTTCAGATGGATACTTTTGAAGTATTGCTGAGATTCCTAACATATCAGCTACTTTTTCTACTTTCGGTCCTATACTTCGTGATGAGAAACCTTGAAGTGAAAGTGGAAGTGCAATGTTTTTATAAATAGACAGGTTTTCTAACAAGTTAAAATCTTGGAAGATGAATCCTAGTTTTTGTGAACGGAAATCAGAAAGCTCACCTTGCTTCATTTTCGTAATATCCGTTCCTGCAATTTCAACAACGCCGCCTGTCGCTTTATCAAGCGTTGAAATTACGTTTAATAATGTCGTTTTACCAGAACCAGATGGTCCCATAACACCAACAAATTCACCCTCTTGAATGGAGAATGATACACCTTTTAACGCGTGTGATTGGTTCTCTCCTTTTTTACCGTATACTTTTTGGATGTTTTTCACATCTACAACTGATTTTGACATCTATATCCTCCTATGTTTCTTTTTCTATTGTGAACCCTTGGAGCCAAACAGCTATTGGTTCCTATTACATTGAATAGTTGTTTTTCCACTAATGCATAAAAATATCTACAATTTTTATATATATGTATATAGATTTAATTGTATTAACGTTGCATTTAGGCATGATGTTTCACTGCGTCTTCTGTTACATAGTACATAACCTTTGGAATGAAGAATGATGTAAATAAAATGCTAAAATAATGTAAAGTAATCAGTGTGCCTTTTTTCATCATATTTACCTCCTAATAATTATTTTGTAAGATAGTTTGAATTATAAATAGAAATTCTTAATAAACCCTGTATATATTTATTAAGTTTTCTTAAGAAAAAAATAGAAAGCTTTCGCACTAAAGATAAAATTTTAGATTTTTAGGTAGGTTACAAATTTTGTCTTTTTTTATTTTGAATCAAACAAATTCACCTTATTTTTTTATAGTTTGGGAATGTACATCAAAGTGGAGGGGGGCGGAGGGGAGTGAGAAGAGTCCTATATGAATTATTTGCTAAAGAAAAAAACATTTCCAATCATATCTAACAAATACACTGTTTTGTATCAAACATAGTCTTTTTTTTATGTATAGTGAACGATAGCATTTAGCCAGCACTGCCTAAATATTCTCTCTTGCTTTTCTGTGTATACTATTTAAAACATTTACAACAACAAAAAACACTTCATAAAATTTTGAGGAATTTTATGAAGTGTTTCGTAAAGGGAGCACGGAATTTTAATTTCCGTACATAAGTATTGGATGTTCAACAACAAAAGTCATCCGTCCGTCTATATATTTTGCAGTAATGGTACCATTGTGAAGGTCCACAATTCTTTTTGAGATTGCTAGTCCAATACCAGTTCCCTGCTTAGTCATTCTAGCTTTCTCTCCCGTAAAGAAGCGTTCGAATACTTTATTTATATCACCTAAGAGAGGCCTTTCTGTGGTGTTTGATATTTTCAAAATCGCATTATTATCAATACATTCGAGATGTATTGATAATTCAGATGGCTCTGAACTGTATTTTATCGCGTTTATAAATAGATTTTCATAAACGCGGACCATTTTATCTATATCTATGAAAACTAGTATCTCTTCATTTGGTATGGATGTTTGGACATGTAAGCTTTTCTTTTCAAATATAGGTATGTATTCTCCTATTATTTGTTGTAATAAACCTGTCAGATCAACCTTATTGAGATTTAGCATAACATCCGGACTTGAAACACGAGTATATTCAAACAGCTCATCGATTGAATGTTTCAGTCTCTGCGACTTTGAATAAATGGTTTCAATATATTCTTGAAGTTGTTTTTCATCGTTATATTTTCCCTTTTTTAACAAATCTAAATAACCAATGATAGATGTCAAAGGTGTACGTAAATCATGAGATACATTTGTAATGAGTTCATTTTTTGTCCGTTCTAATTTTCTTTCATATTCAAATTTATTTTCTAATTCTTTGGACATATAATTGATATTTTGTGCAAGAAGAGCCAATTCATCCCCGCTATCTATTCTAATTGTTAACCCTAGTTCTCCATTAGCAATATTGTGAACACTCTCGGTAATAAGTTTCAAATATAGTAATTTTTTTCGCAGCAGTAACAGCAATGCTCCAATAAAAGTGAAGATTATCACTGAAAAAAAAGTTAATATAGAATAGAAAGGTGAGAGTTCATTATATATTGGAGTAAAGATAGTTATTATTATCACTCCAAATGAGGTGATAAAGCTAATTCCTACCGCAAAAAGTAATTTTACAGCTAATTTATTTTTAAATTGAAACATCCTCATATTTTATATCCTACTCCCCAAACGGTTTTAATGTAGATAGGGTGTTTAGAATCTTCTTCTATTTTATCTCTAATTTTTGTAATGTGTACCATTACATTGTTATTCGATTTATAAAACTGTTCCTTCCAAACAGCTTCATATATTTTTTCTACACTTAATACCATCCCTTTGTTACGAGCAAGAAGTTCCAGTATATCGAATTCTTTAGGAGTGAGCCTCACTTCTTGATTTTTCACCCATACTTGACGTGTATCTGAATTTATGGTTAATCCTACCATTTCGATAGTGTTTTTATTCTTGTTCGTGTCAGTGTTATATTTTTTATGTCTTCTTAATTGGGATTTAACTCTAGCAATTAATTCTAGTGGGTTAAACGGTTTTGATAGATAGTCATCAGCACCAGAAGTAAGTCCTTGAATCTTATCCATATCTTCTGATTTTGCAGAAAGCATGATAATGGGAATCGTTTGTTCTTCCCTAATCTTCAAACATGCTTCAATCCCATCCATGTTAGGCATCATAACATCTAAAAGTATGAGATCAAACTCTTTTTCTTCCAATAATTTCAAAGCCTCAATAGCATCTTCAGCTTTTTGTGTTTGCAATCCTTCATTTTCTAAATAAACAGAAATAAGATTTCTGATGTCTTTATCATCATCAACAATAAGAATTTTATCTGACATAGTATTCACCCTTGTTATTATATTGAACTGTTATAGACATACGCTACTAGTACATTTCTAAGGTTCCATTTCATATCTATTTTAGCAAAAGATTGATTTACAAACCTTTTTTAAAAAATTCCTAATATACTAAACTTTAACTATCGTTAATAAGATTTCTTCTAAAACAATATAGTCCATATTCAACAGTATATTTACTTGCTCAAAATTTCACCGTGCTATCTATAATTTAAAATACAAACATAAAGAAAGTAGGGTGAAAATTCTTAAGGATTCTTAAGAATTGAATAAAGTATGTAATGTTCTACGTTACAAAGATTTTGAAATTGGATCATATATTGAACTAATGCAGCGTATGAATATAAGCGTAATACTCGTAAAGTTTCATCGGATTTAATAATAATAAATTAAAAGATGAAACAATATTTAAAACTACATGTATTTGTTTATTAGAAATAAAGTCACTATGTTTAAAGAAAAGATATGACGTTGTAAAAAATGGGATCTTCAATCTGTTCGAATAGGGGTTATGAAATGTTAAATTATGGTTTGGAACATAATTGTATGGTATTATTATATAGAAAATTACAAATGTTCGTGAACTTTAGAAGGGGATTTTTGTGAAAACTATAAAAAACAAACTGTTTTTCAGCATAGATACTATAGGAGCTATGATTTGTATTATTAGTCTTGTTAATTTTAGAACATGGATACATCCATTTTTATTTTGTACATTCGGATTAATATTTTTACTTAATGTAGTGAATACTCTTAAGGGAAATAGACATAAATAATGTGAAATACAGAAGCATTTATAATGATTTATTGGGTATATAAATTAAATGAAACTTTGAAATAAAGTATTGGTGTTAAAATAAAGACATCATGTCTTGCCCCTTTGGATTTTTATATCTATAGGGGCATTTTATAGTGAAAAGGATTGTTTTGAATACTTGTTTTAATGAGTGAGTTCTTTCTAATTGAACGAATGAAGTACGTTATTCAAAAGATTGCTTACTTTAATATTTATACTGTATTTTAGCAAGGAACGTTTCTTATGTAAGGAAGGGGTATGAGGGATTATATGAAAAGAATGAAAAATATATGGTTGTTAGTGTTATGTTTCTTATGTTTGAGTGGGTGCAATTATGAAAATGAAGATCAGGTGAAAAAATATATAAAAGAAAAACATGGGTTCGATGTTGTTGTAACTGATTGGGGCGGGATAGATGAAGGAAATATGGGACATACGTACCATACTGTTCAAGCAAAAGATAATAAAAATATTCAATTTCGAGTAGAGGTAAATGGCATCTTCTATTCCACAATACAAGGTGATGAATACGAATATGGGAAAAACTCATACGAGGAATATAAGAAATTCAAACCTGTTCTTGAAGAAATGAAAAAGTTAGGTTACGAGGAATCTGAAAATAAAAATGTTGTGCAATATATAGTAGATTATAACAATGCAGCAGGAAAACCAACAGATGAGTTGTTATTAACCTTAAAAACGAGTAAGGAAATCGATTATAGTCAATTTGAAACAATAGAATTAGATCGTTTACATACACTATTCCAACTCATTCAAAAGAGTAATAGAAAGATAACAGAGCTTGAAATTGAGGATCATAATGGTAAATCGATTGGTCTTCCTTTCGAAAATGTGCAAAAGGATATAACGAAAGAAGAACTTCTACTAACAATGAAAGACACAGTAAGCAGTTATTGGACATATATGATTGAAACACAAACAAAAGTCTTTGAAAGATTAAAAGAAATTCCAAATGACCGCTTTGTAATTAAAGATATTACTTGTGCACATCCGAAGGAAGGGAAATGTCCAAAATATGAAGCTACGATAGTTTTTAATGACAGTTCTATGGAGTATAAAAATGATCCCGATGTAATGGAGGATCTGACAAAGGTGGTCACGATTTTTAAAGAAGAACTACATAACGAGAAATTTGATATATTTATATCCAACAAAGATAGAACAAGTTATTCACGCTGGCTAACGTCAGAGGAAATTCAAAATAGTAATAACATCATCGAACTTATAAAATAATTGTATATCAAAAATAATATGTAATAGTTTTTTAATAACTAATATAACCATATAACTCTTAAATGATAGATGGTTATGTTAGTTCTAATTATTATATTTTCAAATGAAAGTCGTATCGTTTGAAAGAGTATAGAGTTGTGAATTAAGTTGTACTGTTTATAAAAGTTGTACCGTTTTGCATCATTGGATAAAACTCCGTAAGCTTTAATCAAAATGTATTCCAAACCAAAAATTAGAACAATATCTATTCTAAAACAAAAAAATAGGATGAATCTATATAAATTGTGATTAGATAGTATATGCAATGTTGAAAGTATTATTTGTTATAGGAGGCAGGTGTACTGAGAGTGAAGAAAGTAATAGCAACTCTATTTATATTAGGATTTAGCGGAATATTACTATATTTATTTACTGATATTTTTACAAAAATACAAATCCATAAACCAGTAGGAGATGACTTAAAAGAACAGTATGGGATAAAAGATGGGGATTTTAAAATACTCTCTGCACATGATAACCGACTTGGAGGAACAGGTATTCAAACTTATATAGAAATAAAAAAACCATATTATACCACTACGTATGTAACTGTTGACCGAAATTCTTATAAGATAGATGAAGATGATGATAAGTATGTCTTCTTAGATATATTTAAAGGCGCTTATGTCCAACAACATAGTGAAGTTATAAAACAATCAAATGAAATTATTAAAAAATATAACTTATTAAGTGAATCAAATGACGCATTTGATAAGGAGAAACAAAATTTCTATTACTATTTAAACTTTACTATCGATGAACAACAGGAAAAAGAATTGCTTGCAAAGTTTAAACAAACCCAACAATTAGATACGAAAAAATTAATTAAAACTTCAAAAATGAATGAATCTAAAATCAATTCTTATCATATGGGAGTAGTGAACTTTAATTATTATTATAGTGTAGAAAAAAACAAGGGAAATATACCAGATATCCTTAGCGTTATGAATGATTTTCACAGAGGTAATGTTTTAACAGAAGGCATTTACAATATAGTATTGCAACCAAGTAGCTCTTCAGGTATGGATTTTGGCAAGGAGAGTTATGTTTTGTTTAGCGTAGATAAATCAGGTGAATTTAAGGTGATTAAAAAAAGTGAACATGGAAGATGATTCACACATGGCCCAGTACCAGGGTTGCTGTAAAGTGACAAAAAAGTTGTTTGATTTACAATAAAATCGTTTAAAAAATATTAAGGTTGTTTAAAAAATACGAGTCATTCTATTCAACAGTCGGGCCATATTCTTGAATAACATATTTGAAGGAATTTATTCTAGAAGAAGCTATTGAGAAAGCTTTAACTTAAATTAACTGGTGTTTTATCCCAAGTAAAATGATACAATTTCAAAAAAACACCGAGCAAAGGGGAAGAGAAAAATGAGGTTTTGTATGGACTTTGGTGATACGAATTTTATAGGAGTAGCGAACACTAATAAATACGAATCATTTGTAGATGAAGATTGGGAGTTAGATAATCTCTTGCAACATTTTGGAGATGAGATGAAGCAAGGGCATATTTTAGTTTTTCAAATGACTGAAGAAGGAATTGAACATTCTTGGAGAGTAGAGGTTAGAAAAGGGACAGAAGAAATAACTCATAAATGCTTTAGGAAAGCGGTAGGGCATATAGAAGTAACAGAAAATCAACTATATTTAGTTGATTATGACTGTCTTACAATGGCTGCTCAGTTTCAAAATCACAAAGTACCTGATCAAAATTGTTCCAAATATAAGATTGAAATAGAAAATGGCTTCTATGAAGTTGAGGTGGTTCAATATTATAATGTAGATGAAGATGAATATGTAGGAGCAAGCGAAACGGATATTTTGTTAAATTTCATAAAGGTATCGGCCAATGAACCAATAGCTGAAAGGGTATTTTGGTGTACATATTAAGTTGATAAGAGGGGACTATACCCCTTTTTCTTGAAGTAACGGGATAGCTTTAGAAAAATAACTAGAGTGTTTATTTTTGCGGTGTTTTTCCATTATTAAGCAATCGGGTGCTATTGTGGAATAAAACTTGAATTTTCAAATGACTTTATTGTTATATTTTTTAGTGTAGTAAAATATCTTACATCAAAAATTAAACAACTATATTTTTAAACAGTCCTAAATTTAGAACAGGGTTATGCTTGTTTGGGTTTTTAAAATTAAATAGCTGTATTGTCATTTTACAGTTTCTTTAACTAAGGGTAAAGTAATGCTGGTACTGGGCCTACATATAAAGTTTAAAAAGTACGAATATCAAATAAATCCCAACTGCATAAACGGGCGTAATTGTATAGGAACATAAACAGAAAGTGAACAAACTTTTTTATAAAAACTGTTCACGCAATCCTAAGGAAAGAGTTGGTTTTAATCAATCTTTTTTTAAATCGATTTTTTTGTGAGTCATATAATGTGAGTTGGTAAGAGGTTTTTAATCAAACTTTATTTTAAAACAACATTTAAAAGGAGTGAAAAATGAATACAATTAATAAAATCTTAAGCGATTTTGCTGAAATAAATGCAGACGAATATGTAAGAAATTATTATGAGCTTAGTATTATGTCAGAAAATAAAAAGGATAATATTTTTGAACTTGCCAAAAAGGCGACATACGCTACTAGTAATGATACATTAGAACTCATACACTTGAAAGAATGGAAAAAAGAATTTCTAATTTGCCAATATCCTAATGGGGAGTCTTCTTGGTTTGGGAAAATACCGTACGGATATGATTTAAATGGATTGACTTCGAAGGAATATATAATAGAGCGGTTATTAAATGTATTCAAACAAGAACCAGATGAGGTTTATTGGATTAAATTAGATCCAGGAGGCTATTATGCATGCTGTTATGAAGAATATTTGTTTAAGACAAACAAAGGGATTTATTTTTTTAGTATGCAAGTACACGATTAAATAATCAGGATTTGAAATATAGTTTTATTAATAAAAAAGATTGATAATCTAATAATAAAGAAGAAGTCTCCATGTCAAAGGAATAAGAATTAAATGAAGAATAAAGATAGTCCAGGTGAATTTTGTATTCTGCTTAATTCCTATTATGTTTTTGAAAATAAAGTTAAAAAACCAAGCACCTAAAATTGTAACAGATATCTCAAAAATCGTAATTATCCATTCTAGTATAGTATGTTCTACATCAGGAGAAGCGCCAGCCATACCAAGAACAACTATAACTGGAAATGAGGGTATATAAACAAGTAAATAAGAAAAAAAAGTAAAAAATATATTTTATCAATGTTTTTCCTTCCATAAGATCCACTCCTATTATAGAACTAATAGTTAAAGGCGAATTATCAAACTTACTCAAAAGTTACACATGTTATATTTTAAGTATATAAAGTTAGTGCTTTTATACATAAATGGGTATCCCTAAATAATGTTATTTTAGAGACCATTAGTGGTGAAATATCATATAATATCAAGAAGTGATAAGGAACTATAGCACAATATAATCAATATTTTAAAATAGATGGTAATATACTATGAAATCATATCAATAGTAATAAGGAGCTATAGCTTAACATTTGTAAAATATATCCACATTATAAAAAGTATAACGTAAATACACGCAAAGGTCTGAATTTTCCGTGAAAAATAAATTGAATATGATGCTGGTAATTTATATAATGTATGTAAGACTTTCTTTTTTCTTTTTATAATCCATAAATACTACAACCCTTTCGGGGAAATGACTTTGTAAAGTAGCCTTACTTACAAAAATTCATATACCCGAAAGGGTTTTTTGTGTTTAAAAACAATTAGGCATATGCCGTTTATATAAATATTTCTATAAAGAAAGGATGAAGGTAGTTGTATATGTTTGAAAAGGAATTTTATTATGCAGTTACTTTAAAGGACTTGTAATACTTCCACTAACTTATTAAACAAAATTCATACTAAGTAGTAGGAGAAAAAATAATGCATGTTACTACTAAAACGAATGAACTAGACGGATTTGAGCGATTAGCTAAGATTTTAGAGGAAGTTGAGAGATCTGATACTCATCCGCAGATGAAAGAAATTCTAGTAGAAGGTAAAACATATCAATCTGCTTTTTGCTTTACACATGTTGTTGCTGATATAGGGCAGCGTGTTCCTTTTACTATTTTGCACAATAATTAGTGGCATTGATAGTACAGTTCAAAGTATAAAATCGACGATTAATAATGGGATTTCTGGTTTGAAGTTTGGTACTGGAGAAAAAAACTCATTCAGTTATCAATTTGAATCAAAATTTTAGTTTTATGCTGAAAAGGGAAAATATACAACATTTCCAATTACAATTAATGGCCGTAAAGCAATCATTAGGGTACAAGATTGGGTAAGAGAAGGATCATATACTTTTTCATCAAAGATTATTAGAGAAAAAGGAGATGGAGACTGTACCTTGTTACTATGACAAGAAGTTATTTAAATATTTCTAGGTGTTAAAGTTCAATTTCAATGAATATGAAATGAATTATTGTATTAGTGAAATGGTAAAAGAGTAGAAAATCTTGTTTCCGAAGGCGGATTGTGGAAGCGTGGTAGAGGAGGTTAATAGTTTAACTGATTACATGCTTGAATATGTAGAAATTATATTAGAGAAGGTGTCACATGAGGTGAAACTATCCTATAACCCTCTAATAGATTTGCCCTTAGAACATTTTCTTTCATAAAGGGAGGAAATTATAATGATAGGTGAAACTTTTAAAAATTTATTATTAAATCTGGCTGGTTTAATAGTGGGGTTAAGTGCTATATATTTAATAATTAAATATAGCTTCAAATTAACAGTAGAAAAAGCTATACCTAATTTAATAGCTTATGCTAGCTTATATTTACCAGGAGCTATAACATTTGGTTTAGTTGGATATTTTTCGAATTCATGGATTTTTGGAATTGTAATGGGTGTCATAGTTGAGGAAATTCGTTTCTATGGATTAGGAAGAATGCAAAATCAGATATGCTCTTCATTAAGAGCGATGAAAGTGAAAATTGCTATAGCAAAAGCAAATAAAATAGCAAATGCTAAAAACAAGCCTTTAGAGGTAATTGAAGCTGCTGAAGTTAATATTGAAAAAGAGAACATAGTACAAGAGCAACCAGTAATTGAATTGAAAAAAGAACAGAAGGAAATTATAAAAACAGAAGAGCCAGAAATAATTGACGATGCAGATGATGTAGAAGATTTAGATGAAATGGAAGGCTTAGAGCGTGTAGCGGTACTGGAGCACATAGAAATGTTCGGAGAAACTAAAGGAGAAATACTAGTGGAAAATGATACTACAGTTAAACGTGAACGTAAACAAGCAGAAGGTACACCTGATACACAGGAAATATATGAACAACTACAACTAGTTTTAGTTGGTGGGGATTCAGAAAAAATAATCAAGAAATTAGTTTTGATTAATAAAAAAAGCCATTATCACTAATAGTGATGATGGCTTTTAGGCTTTAGAAATGAATCTCTCTATTTAAAAAGACGGAGTGATATGCTATTTCATTCCGCTTTTTTATTTGACGAAATGATAATTTATAAAAAGTCTAATCGTTAGTTGTTTATTGTTTTACATAACAAATTGTTACTTGTTCGTCTATGTGGAAAATCTGTAATGCTTTACCATCTAAGTTTTTAACCTCATATGATGAATAAATAGGTCTTTCCAATTTCACTTCTTGACCTTTTTTAGTTCCTTTTTCTACCATTAACGTTAACTGATGGGAAGAAACGTCTGCTTGGTATGTTCCTGTTAAGTAATTATCTTTATTTGGGTAGGAACCATTTGCATATGTTTCAAATGTCTTGTCTGCTTTTAGGACTAACGTAGTTTTCACTCCGTCTCCGTAATCAATACCCCAATTACCTACAAGTTCTGTACCGTCTTTATAGTTGTTCTGTACATTTTTAAACTTAGCGGAATCCTCGTCTGGTGTATCAATTTTTCCTTTGAATATACCAGTTTTATCTTGTGTACTGTATGTTTTAACTGTATTACCACTAGATAAACTCGGTGAGTTAGAAGAACTAGCGCCACTTGTTGTAGAAGTAGTTGTTGAACCGCTTTTAGTTTCCGATTTTAACTTATCAAATACAGGTTTCCAAATGCGTTTTGCTTCATCTAATTTATTGTTTGCTTTATCTATGATTGCATCATCCGTATCTTTAAGTGTTTTAGAGTGATCAAATAACTTCTCTACTTCTTTGAAAGACTCCCTTAACTTTTGAACCGCTTTTACAATTTCCTTATGATCTTCCTTGTATTTTCTTGGTGCATCTATACGCTCTAGTTTATCAAATACTTTATCTAAGTCTTTAATACTATCTCGTACCTCTTCATTTGACTTACTTCCCTTTTTATTATCCCTTACAGAAGCATCATAGTAATCTAGACGTCTTAATAAGTCTTCTTCAATGTCTACCATAAGTTGTGGGTAATCCTCAGGTAAAACCATAATCATCTTAACATCTTTACTTTCTTCTTTCGAGTTGGTTGATTTTTCTTTTGTTTCAGATGATTTACTTTCTGACTTAGTTGAACTTGTTCCTTCTGTCTTAGTTTCCTTACTTTCTTGTTTACCAGATTCAGCATTTGTTTTTTCTTTGTCTCCAAATAAACTAGTTACACTACAAGCTGACATAGAAACTACTAATCCGGATGCTAGTAAAATTTTACCTGTACTCTTTTTGAAATTCTTCATATGATTTTTCAATTCTCCCTCTCAAAACATAAAATAGATGCGCTTTAGCCCCTTTAAAACTAAAGAATATACCACTCTTATATTTATTCTAAAATACCTTTCTATGTATAACGTTTTACAAATAATTGCATATATTATCCAAATTCATTCTAATTTAACGATGTTCAAAAAAAGATGCGATGCTTTATACCTACAAGTAAAAGATTCTAAGTGAGTTTTGATTAAACTTTTTTATAAAAATCTTATACTTAGTTAAAAAGAGTAACTCCATTTTGATCAATCTTATTTTCAAAATGGAGTTTTTGTTGTTGCTGTTAAATAAAGGTTTGTAATTTCATTTTTATCAAACTTTATTCCAAGGCAACAAGAAAGGGTTATTTTGTAGTTTTTTTTAATTTACGACCAAAAGTAATTAACATACCAGCAAGGATTGCTAATATGCCTGCTGCTGTACCATTATTTGAACTTGCACCTGTTTTTGGAAGCTCTTTAATGGTATCTTTTTTGTTATCCAAAGTACTAGTAGTGTTGTTATTGCTACTAGTATTGTTATTGTCAGAGATGTTTCCAGAATTAGTGTTGTTATTACTATTATCAGAACTGTTTCCAGAATTAGTGTTGTTATTGCTATTATCAGAACCATTTCCAGAATTAGTGTTGTTATTGTCATTATCAGAACCGTCTTCAGTGTCTTTGTCTTTCACAATAACTTTTTGTGTTGCGGTTACTTCATTTCCACTTGCATCACGAACTAGGAACTTTACTTCGAAATTTCCCGCTTTAGATGTATCAACTTCGCCCATATGAATTACTTTATCAGTAATATCACCATCTTCATTATCGATAGCTTTAACACCAGCAAGTGGGTTGTAATTATCACCCACATTGATAATTACTTCAGCAGGTACCGTTAAAACTGGGACTTCATCTGTAGGCTCTACTTTCTGTTTTACAGTTACAGTTTGTTTAGCGGTAACAGTATGTCCTTTAGAGTCAGAAACAGTATAAGTTAACTCGTAAGTACCAGATTTAGAAGTATTAACACTGCCGTCGACTGTTACTTTATCAGTAATGTCGCCATCTTCATTATCGGTAGCTTTAACACCAGCAAGTGGGTTGAATTTATCCCCTACATTGATAGTAGCTTCAGCAGGTACTGTTAAAACTGGTGCTTCATCTGTAGGCTCTACTTTTTGTTTTACAGTTACAGTTTGTTTAGCGGTAACAGTATGTCCTTTGGAATCTGAAACAGTATAAGTTAATTCATAAGTACCCGGTTTAGAAGCATCAACGCTGCCGTCAACTGTTACTTTATCAGTAATGTCGCCATCTTCATTATCGATAGCTTTAACTCCGGCCATTGGATCAAACTTATCCCCTACATTAATCGTTGCTCCAGTAGGTACAGTTAATTTCGGTTCCATATCTGGAGTTTCTTCATTTTCTTTCACGATTACGGATTGTGTAGCTGTTGCATTAACTCCCTTAGAATCAACAACCCAATATTCTACAATATATTTACCTGGTTTAGATGTATCTACATTACCTTTATATTTAACTTTATTAGTTAAATTGCCATCTTCCTTATCAGTTGCAGATACACCAGCCATTGGATCGAATTTTTCACCAACACGAAGTGTACTAGTAAATGGCACAGTTAATTCAGGTGCTTCATTTTTTATTTCTACTTTCTGTTTCACAGTTACAGTTTGTTTAGCGGTAACAGTATGTCCTTTGGAATCTGAAACAGTATAAGTTAATTCGTACGTACCCGGTTTAGAAGCATCAACGCTGCCATCAACTGTTACTTTAGAAGTAATATTACCGTCTTCTTTATCAGTAGCAGATACTCCCGACATAGGGTTAAATTTATCTCCTTCAGTAATTGTGGTTGCAGTAGGTACTTTGAGTTCTGGTGCTTCATCTACCGGTTTAATTTTCTCTCTTACAATTAAGGTAGCAACTGTATTTGCTGTGTTTCCGAAAGAGTCTTTCACTTTATAATACACTTTATAAGTACCAGGTTTATTTACAGAGCCAGTGTAATACTCATATTCTACTTTAGAAGTAATATCACCATCCTCAGGGTCAGTAGCCTTAACACCAGCCATTGGATCAAACTGTTCACCTTCAGTAATTACAAATTCATCTGGAGTTGTAATTACTGGGGACTGGTCTATTACTGTTATAGTTCTAGTTTTTAGATCCATTTTTCCTTGAGAATCCATTAGGTAATACGTTATATAGTAAGTACCAGGCTTACTTGTATCTAGCCCATTATCATAAGTAATTTTATGAGTCAGAATTCCTTCTTCAGAATCTGATCCAGTCACACCTTCCATTGGATCAAATGTATCACCTATATTAAGTGTAATTTTATCTCGCAGTATTAATATTGTGGGAGCAGTATTAGTAACGTGATTATATCTAACTACTACACGTTGTTTTTGAACAACAGTATTACCCTCATCATCTGAAACAGTAAAAGTTAATTCATACTCTCCCATTTTAGTTAAGTCTACTTTATCATCACCTGTATAAGTTACTCTTGAAGTAATATCCTTACCGTTTTTATCTTTAGCCCATACATCTTTCATAGGATCAAATGTATCACCTACAAAAACAACATTTTGAGGAGGAACAAACAGTGTAAGTTTCTTATCTTCTGCTCTTTCTTGTACTGGTTCACCAACTTTTAATGAATCTGTCGTTTGTGCACTTGCGTTACTTGTTCCTGCTATCATTGATGTAGCTAATGTTGCTGTTGCCACAATTCCTACTAGTTTCTTTGATTTTACTGTTGCCTTCCCCATTTTAATAAGCCCTCCGTTATTGGAAAAATTAATATTTTTATAATATTCAATGATATCTTACCATAATTTATCCAATATATGTATAAAAAGATTGGCTTATATGTAGATATTTCCAAAGTTAAATTTATAATAGTGATTGTCCCATTTTGATTCTATTAAGATAAGTTTATATTGATGACGAGAGCCTTTATGAAGATGGTTTGAAAATCATATTTAAATAATATATCAATATAAGCTGATTTATTGAATAATATGTAAACCTGTGGAGAGAAGATAAAATTATTTCTACGGTGTTTAATATAATGAAAGAATTTATTTTAACAGTATTGGAGAATAAAATGAGAAATAGTAGGCTTGGAATGAAGACATACTCAGATGGAGGTTGCATATGGTAAGGCATTGCGTAGACCGTGTTTTTGTTAAAGATTTAAAATGTGAAATAGGATCGCCGGAATCACATGAACTATCCATACATAAAACAAACTTTGAAAACTGGGGGTTAGAGTTAAGTGCCAATAAAGAAGAATTACATTATTTTGAAGAAGAAAAACAAAAAAAGGGACCTATAGAATTTGCAATTTATATTCAATATATGAATCGTTTAACAGGAAAAGCGCTAGTGAAAAGTATTGAAAAAATTACAGTTGTAGTAAAGGGAATTACTGTCTTATATGGTTATAGATATGTATCCCAACGTTGAAAATATTTCTATTGTTAACAGAATATATAAAAATGTAACGGAATAAGAGGTAACAATTACAGATTAGTTATTTAAAAGGTTTATATAATACATTAAATGAAACAGCTCAGTAAGCTTTTGAAATGTTAGTCGAAGTAAATTTGAAAACAAATAAATAAAAGCAGATGAAAGAGTTTAACTGTGATGAACTACAATTTGTAGGGCAGTTTTTGAGTTCACAACAAAGAGAACGCAATAATAACATCTTAAAATAAGAGAGGGGATAAAAATACGCCATTTTTCATAGGTAGTGCAAAACCAGGTTTTACGAAAGTAAGCGGTACTGGAGAAGACATCGGAGTAGATGCGTGGTATAAGTATATGGGGTACTGAGAAAACAATAGAGACGTCATGCAACGTCACGAAGCATTTATTGAAATGACTCATATAGAAGTGATAGAGAAATACGGTAAGGTGTATTGGAACACGATTGACAACAGATTAACATCTACAGAGAAGGAAGCAGCTAGGGATGCATTACTGAGAGCAGATAGATGTCTGAGAGACTACGGTTACTGTTTAAAATAAACTACAAGGGGTAGAAAAAATGGGTAAATATGTGAAAGACCAAAAAGTAGTTGCATTTACACTAGAAGGGTTAGCACCATGTACAGTTGTAAGAGTTGGTTGGATTTTCATTATGGTACAAGTAGAAGAAACGAAACATATATATTCTGTTACAAAAAGTAAACTAACACCTATAGAGGAAGAGGAACACTACCTTTTAGAAGAGAGTATTGATGAAGAAGATGTATTCGATATAGGTAGATTGTTTGCTAAAATAGAAGCGGAAGACATGGACCTTGCAAAGAAATCATTTGAAGAAAATGAAGACTTCAAGAAATACGAAGATTTTCACAATCCATCAGAAGGGAAACTGTATGGTGGCGAGTACTATACTACAATCAAAACAGGTAAAGAGTTACTAGAACAATACTTTAATCGAGAAGAACTAGAGCGTAATGGTACTAATTAAATTAGATGTGAAAACCGTTAAAGGTAAAATCTCATTTATGTTAGGTATATAGACTAAAAAAAATTTATATTTCATTATTGGGAGGACAACATTATGGATTTGGTAAACAAATTTTTAAACGGTTTGAAAGCAGCATTATCAACAGCTGATCTCGAAGCACTAAATAAAGCATACGGTGCTACAAAAGGGGATATTGATATATTAAGGACGAAATATCCAAATTGTCCAGAATCATTAATCTCTTTACTTGAAAATATCGATGGTACATATTGGCGGAAATATGGAGAAAACGAAGTCACGGTATGTATTTTAGGTTCAGATGTTGAAGAGTATCCATATTATTTGCTTTCTACACAGGAGATGATCGAAAGTTCAAAAGAAGGAGAAGACGTCTCCTATCTTTTAGAATACCAAGATGACGAGGAAGCTGTTGACTCTAAGATAAATCCAGAAGGACTTCTCCCTGGCACGTATATTCACTTTTCAGATTGTATGAACAATGGTGGAACATCAAAGCTGTATATTGATTTTAACCCTTCTGCTGAAGGTGTATGTGGTCAAATAATTCGTTTTTTACACGACCCTGATGAATATGAAGTGATTGCAAACAGCTTTGATGAGTATTTACATAATCTTATTGATGGGAATTTTAATTTTCTAGGCGAGGAAGAATAATCTCAATAATTTGTGAAGAAGTACACTTAAACTAACAGGTTCTTTAGTTGAACAAGATTTAAACAACTTTATTATTGATTTTTGAGTGCACACACCTTTAAATGGATAGAAATTAAACAACCTTAAAGAGCTTTAATACAATACAATGTAGCAAAGCTCTTGTATTTTTTATATCTAAATTAAATAACTTTATTATCACTTTATATTCCTGTCCTATGGCCTATTTTTCCCCGTATCTCATATTCATAAAGAAAAGACACCCTAAGGTGCCTTCCACGACTTGAACCATCAAAAACCTGAAATTTTTACATTTTTATAGAAATTATTAGGAGAATACTTCCTGTTTTTATGTTAAACTATTTGAGCTAGTATTTGTATTAATATTAGGGGGATGAATAGTATGTTGGGCGATTTCAATATGAATTCCAGTAATTATGAAAGTGGTGCTGAAATCTTAGAATTATTAGGCAGTTTAAGTCGTTTATTAATTGTACGTGAATTGACTGTAAGTGGGACTTTGACAGTTTCCCAGTTGAACGCTGCGACGCATATTTCGGAACCTATGATTTTACAACATTTACGTAAACTAACTAAAGGTAATATGGTAATTATCGAGCGCAAGGGTACAAAGCTTTATTGTAGAGTAGAAGATAAGAAGATTATTGATATTATTGATTTATTAGGATTATCATATTAGGTTCTATTCTATGTCTTTTTTGAATTCAAGCACTTTATAAATAAAACAATAACCAAAAGAAAAGACACCCATATAAGAGTGCCTTTTCCGATAGTTTTTTAGCAGAAGCAAGAAGCTCCAACAATGATTAATAAAATAAATAAAACAACTAATAAGGCAAATCCTCCGCCACAACTACCGCAACTACCACCAAAGCCCATTTTAATCTCTCCTTTGAGTAGGAGGGGAAAATTAAGGTCACTCATGTATTTTAATGGATTCACTTTACCTTATGTTTTTAAGGATTAATTGAGCAGGTCCGTTTGAAAATAAAGAAAAGACACCCTAAGGTGCCTTCCTCCGACTTGAACCACTTTAATTTTAATAATATGTATTGGACTCCCATCCAAAGATAA
>Ga0114954_1000207_pt1 | contig 21849 bp, 26 predicted proteins | sample Porto_4metaG_FD_87299 | JGI IMG/M metagenome (GOLD analysis project Ga0114954, IMG submission 87299) | Marine algal microbial communities from Porto, Portugal - Porto_4 metaG | ecosystem: Host-associated > Algae > Red algae > Unclassified | place: Portugal: Porto | collected 2015-02-02
ACTACCATTAGAAACGGTCAACAAGGCCATTCTTGGTTTTTCAAAAGAAGGAAAACCATTAAAAGAGGACGGACCTGTACATCTATATTTCAATGATGGATCTAATAGACAAAATCCAATCCGTAACATCCGTAAATTCACAATTATTTAACGAGTATACTAAAAAAAGGAGTGAGCTGAAGCTCACTCCTTTTTATAATAAATCCGCTGCTAGTTGAGCTAAATTCGAGCGCTCCCCTTTAACAAACTTTACATGACCACTAATACGTTGCTCTTTAAATTTCTCGACAACGTATGTTAAACCGTTATTATATTCATCTAAATATGGATGATCGATTTGCTGAGGATCTCCCATTAATACAATCTTACTTTTCTCTCCTACTCTCGTTAATATCGTCTTCACTTCATGCTTCGTTAAATTTTGTGCCTCATCAATAATAATGAATTGGTCTGGAATACTTCTGCCACGTATATAAGTAAGAGCCTCTACTTCAATCGAACCCATTCCAGCTAAAATAGCATCTAATTCCCCTGGCTTTTTCGTATTAAATAAATACTCTAGATTATCAAAAATCGGCTGCATCCATGGTCTTAACTTTTCTTCTTTTTCTCCTGGTAAATAACCGATATCTTTTCCGACTGGAACAATTGGTCTTGCAACAAGTAATTTTTTATATAACCCTAAATCTTCCGTTTGCATTAATCCCGAAGCTAACGCAAGTAACGTTTTTCCTGTACCAGCTTTCCCCGTTAACGTTACAAGCGGAATATCTTCGCGAAGCAACAATTCTAATCCCATTATTTGCTGCACGTTTCGTGGTCGTATCCCCCACACTTGCTCATTGTGAAAAATAAGTTTCTTCACCTTCTTACCTAAGTGATCTACAATGCCAAGTGCAGAACTAGAACCCCCAAGTGCATCCTTCATTACCACAAACTGATTTGGATAAAAAGGATGATTTGCAATTTCAGATAAAGGTAATTCACCTTTTTCATAAAAATAATCCAATTGTTCTTTTGATATATACCCTTCTAAAAAACCTGAATATATATTATCTACTTCAATTACGCGATCACTCAAATAATCTTCAGCCTTCAATCCAATTGCATCAGCTTTTACCCTTACGAGCACGTCTTTACTTACTAAAATAACAGACTTCCCGTCCTCTTTTTCTTGTTCTTCTAAAGATAGATTTTTTGCTACTGCTAAAATTCGATTATCATTTGTTTTTTCTACAAAAATATCTTGTAGTTGAACAAATGAACGATGATTTAATTCAATACGAAATGTACCGCCGTTTTCTAGCGGAATACTTTCATGCAGCTTTCCTATTTCACGAAATTTATCTATTAACTTAGATACATAACGAGCATTTCGTCCTACTTCGTCCATATAACGTTTCTTCGAATCAACCTCTTCTAATACAACTGCCGGAATCACTACTTCATTGGTTTCAAATGAAAAAATAGATAAAGGATCCTGCAAAAGTACATTCGTATCTAACACATAAATTTTATCCAACCTGTTACCCCCTGACTCCACTTTTAAATTTGTAGAACAAGGGTTTCATCCATAAAATATGGACGAACCATTGTTATAATTATATGTACCGTATAAACGAGGTAGAATCGAAAATTATAGCAATTAAACCTTTTCTTTATTTTTTATTCATTTCTATTCAATATATTACTTTTAATTTTAATTATTAACGTTAAACCACAATAACTGATTCCAAAAGTTAATGAACAATTTTCTTATTCATCTCACTTATAATTCTTTTATCCCTACCAACACTTGGTTATCCAGTTTTTTTGCTGCCCGAAGATCGTATGTTTTTTCATATTTTGGTTCAATTGCAAGTTTTGCTCCATAAAACATAACATCACGTACTTCTTGCACACTTACTTCTATTACAGCTAATTTTAGAGGAATGCCTTCCATTCTATCTGTCAAAATTTCACCTGCACCACTTATGGAAAATACGGATCCATTCGCCATTATAGTCAATACCACTCCCGGATTGCGCCTTATATTTTCCACAATACGTGAACGTTGATCTACCGCAAATCGAATACTAGTTTCACTCACTGCATACACCCAAGAAATAGCACTTACGTTAGGAACTTGTTTTTCGAAATCTGTTGTTGCTACCATAACAATACATTCTTTACGGAACGTTTGTACTAAATCATCTGTTAATGTAGGCTCTACTACATTCGCCATATTTCCACCTCCAAATATACTTAATATATCCTTATCATAACTTATTTTTCGAATTGCGAAAATATTATTTTTTCCTCCTATTATTCAAAAACATCATACTTCCATGATATACTTATACCGATAGAATTCGTATTGAGGTGACGAAATGAGAGTCAAATGTATGATCTGTGATAAAAAAGATATGTTAGATGACGAAAATCCTACGGCAAAAAAACTGCGTAATCGCCCTATTCATACATATATGTGCATGGAATGTTCGGAACGAATTGCAGAGCGTACGATGGAACGTCATGCAAGTGGTAATTTCCGATTATACCGTGATAAAAAAGTTGAAGACGATTGGTAAAATATAAATAAGTCCTTAATCATATCGATAAGGACTTATTTATATTTTTCAGGTTCACGATTCATCTGATCCAAAAAACAATCAATAGCTTCTAATGGAAATCTCACAGATTTTCTTTCCCCATCAATTTCATATGTAATCAAATACATTTCCTCATTCTTTTTAACTTCCACATCCCTTAATTTATGTTCTTCATATATCATATTTTGAAATAACAAATACGTTTCTTTCGCAGCACTATCATCGGGGCGTGCTTCCGCAACTGTTTTAATCGTTAACCAATTATATAGTGCATCTTGTACTGAACGCATGTCATTAATTCCCCCTCATCCTACTTTTTCTTGTTTTGCTTGACGTAAGCGCAATCTATAAATTCCTAGTACAATTGCTGCTACAACAAGCCCCTCCCCAACAGGTAAAAATACAGCAAAAAAGGTTAACACTGTACATCCAATTGCTAAAGAAATATATATCACGATATTTTTTAGTACAGATAATTTTCTAGCAAATCCTAAATTATAAACGAGAGCACTTAATATAATAATCGTTCCATAAAGTAACCACATTCCTAACTCTGGATTTTCATCCACCTTACATAATTTAGCAAAAAAAGACATCCTTTCTAACACACTCTTCCCCCCTTAGCTATAAAAACAAGTTTTCTTTATACACTTAATACAAGAGTAACTCGCAAAAAAAATACTGTCCACAAAAAAGAATAAATATTCTAAAAATAAATAAAAACAAAAAAACAACTACCTTTTGGAAAGGTAGTTGTTTTTTGTTTTTACGCTTCTACAGATTTCTTTTTCTTAGCAGCTCTTTCGCGCTCGCTCTTATCAAGAATCTTTTTACGTAGACGAATTGATTCCGGAGTCACTTCACAGAACTCGTCATCGTTTAAGTACTCTAATGACTCTTCTAAAGTCATTAAGCGTGGTTTTTTCATTGTTGAAGTTTGGTCTTTCGTTGCAGAACGAATGTTAGTTTGTTGTTTCATTTTTACAACGTTAACTGTTAAATCATTCTCACGTGTATGTTCTCCAACGATCATACCAGCATATACTTCTGTACCTGGTTCAACGAAGATTACACCACGGTCTTCAACTTGCATAATACCGTATTGTGATGCTTTTCCTGTTTCAAGTGAAACTAGAACACCTTGACGACGTCCACCTACTTGTCCAGCGTGTACTGGTTGGTAGCAATCGAATGTATGGTTTAAAATACCGTAACCACGAGTTAATGTTAAGAATTCTGTTGTGTAACCAATTAAACCACGTGCTGGAACCATGAAAGTAAGGCGAACTTGACCGTTTCCGTTATTCACCATATCTAACATTTCACCTTTACGTGCGCCCATTGATTCCATAATAGAACCAGTGTATTCTTCAGGAACATCGATTTGTACGCGCTCTACAGGCTCACTTCTTACGCCATCGACATCTTTAATAATTACTTCAGGCTTAGATACTTGTAGTTCATAACCTTCACGACGCATGTTTTCAATTAAGATTGATAAATGTAACTCTCCGCGTCCAGATACGATCCATGCATCAGGAGAATCTGTATTATCTACACGTAAACTTACATCTGTTTCTAATTGTGAACGAAGACGCTCTTCAATTTTACGAGATGTAATGTATTTACCTTCACGACCTGCAAATGGGCTGTTATTTACAAGGAATGTCATTTGTAGTGTTGGCTCATCAATACGTAATAATGGTAAAGCCTCTTCATGCTCAACTGGGCATACTGTTTCACCAACGTTAATGTCTTCCATACCTGAAACAGCTACTAAATCTCCAGCTTTTGCTTCTTCAATTTCTTGACGTTTTAATCCAATGTAACCAAATAATTTCGTTACACGGAATTGTTTTACACTTCCATCAACCTTCATTAATGCAACTTGTTGTCCTACTTTCATAGTACCGCGGAATACGCGTCCAACTCCGATACGACCAACATAGTCATTGTAATCAAGAAGTGCTACTTGGAATTGAAGTGGCTCTTCACTGTTATCAACTGGTGCTGGAATATGTTCAATAATTGTGTCAAACAATGATTTCATATTCTCTTCTTGATTTGCTGGATTTGAATCTAAGCTTGCTGTTCCGTTCATTGCTGATGCAAATACAACTGGGAACTCTAATTGATCTTCGTTTGCACCAAGCTCGATGAATAAGTCAACAACTTCATCAACCACTTCGTCAGGGCGAGCAAAGTCACGGTCAATTTTGTTTACAACTACGATTGGTGTTAAGTTTTGCTCAAGAGCTTTCTTTAAAACAAATCGTGTTTGTGGCATACAACCTTCATATGCATCAACAACAAGTAGAACACCATCAACCATTTTCATGATACGTTCTACTTCTCCACCGAAGTCCGCATGACCAGGTGTATCTAAAATGTTAATTCTTTTATCTTCATAGTGAATCGCAGTATTTTTCGCTAAAATTGTAATACCGCGTTCTCTTTCTAGATCATTTGAGTCCATTGCGCGTTCTTCAATATGTTCATTCGCACGGAACGTCCCCGCTTGACGTAATAACTGGTCAACAAGTGTTGTTTTACCATGGTCAACGTGGGCAATAATTGCTATATTTCGTAAATCTTGTCGTTTTTTCAACATGTCCAACTCCTAATGTCTTTTTAATCCTTCTCTATTATAAGAGCGAAGGGGATACAATGGCAATCAAAATAAAATCAAGAATGAAAATATAGTTGTATTCTTACTTTTGTGAAAGTAAAATGAGATTGGAGGGTGAAGAAATGGAACACATTCAATATCGCTTTTTATTAACTGCAATTATCGGTGTTATTTTCTTAATCGGTATCGGCATTATGGTTGCTGAAAATAGTCCCATTGGTATTATTATTTGCATTATCGGCACATTTGTTACAGTTGGATATGGTTTTGTAACAAAAAGAAAAATGCGTAAATCGCAATAATGTTAAAAAGTAAGAAGCTTGTATATAGCCTCTTACTTTTTTTGTTACTGCGATATAAATGATAATACTTCCTCATATACTCCCGGTTTTGCAACTAATACACTGCTTTTCTCTATAATAGACAGCGGAGCTCCGGAGAATGTTGTCACCTTTCCTCCAACTTCCTCAACTATGATCTGCCCCCCACCAAAATCCCATGGTGATAATCTCGGCGTTACATATGCATCTATTCTTCCCGTTGCAACGTATACCATTTCTAATGCTGCACAGCCATATGATCTCGTACCCCTTGCTTTCTTAACAAGTGCCATCATACTTTCCATATTAAGCAATGGATTGTCGGTAAGCCATATCGCATTTAAAGCTATAATACCATTCTTTACTGTTCCTTTTTCCAATAGAGGAATTGGCGTATCATTACAAAACGCTCCAACTCCCTTTACCGCATGATATAATTCATCATGAACAGGATCATAAATAAGACCAATTTTTCCGATACCGTTCTCATAAATTCCAATTGAAATTGCGAAATTTCTTTTTTGATGTACAAAATTCATTGTACCATCAATTGGATCAATTAACCAAACAACCCCGTCAGAAGAAGTTATCTCATCTCCATAGCCTTCTTCTCCTAAAATATTATGGGTTGGGAATGTTTCTTTAATTTTCCCAATTAAATACTGTTCTATTTCCCGGTCCATGTTTGTTACTAAATCAGCTACATTTGATTTCGTTTCTATAATAAGTGCTTGTTTCAGTGATGCCATTAAGCGCTCTCCTGCATCTCGAATCCACCGTTTGGCGTGTGCATCGATATCTTTCCATACCTCTTGCATGTTTAAACACTCCGATCTATACTGTTCACAGAAAAAACGAACCCTTTATAAGGTTCGCACCAACTAATTTTTTATACATATACTATTATTACGCTTCTAAACGAATCATTTCAAGTCTCAACACTTCTAATTTTTGTACGCACTCTTCTTTTTTCTGTTTGTCATCCTCCATCATTGCATCATATAAAGTTGCTAATTCATAATCTAGCTCCAAACGTAGCACCGGTATTCTCTTTTCAGCATCTGTTCTCTTTAACGCATTAATCACCTGTCTCATATTATTTGCCTCCTCCCAATATTCGTCTGCCCTCGGACTAGAATTAATTCAATTTTCTGATTTTTTGTTTTATACTATACTATGTTGGATAAATCATCTATGCAACAAAATTATATTTTTTTATTTAAATTTTTTTGTGCTGTTTTTTTTATGAATAGTACAAGCTATGCTAAAATAAAAACAAAATAGGAGTTGGAGGAACAATCATGACACTACAAACATTCAAATCAACTGATTTTGATGTCTTTACAGTTGATGGTCTCGAAGAACGAATGAGTACAATTAAAACGAACATTCATCCTAAGCTAGAAGCTTTAGGGGAACAGTTTGCAGAGTATTTATCCAAACAAACTGATGAGAACTTTTTTTATCATGTTGCAAAACATGCACGCCGCAAAGTCAATCCACCAAACGATACTTGGGTTGCTTTTTCAACAAATAAACGAGGATATAAAATGCTACCACATTTTCAAATTGGTTTATGGGGTACTCACGCCTTCATATACTTTGGTTTAATCTATGAGTGTCCACAAAAAGTGGAGACGGCTCACGCCTTCTTAGAACATTTAAATGATTTAAAAACAAATATTCCAAATGACTTCGTTTGGTCCATTGACCATACTAAACCAAGTGTAAAATTGCATAAAACGCTTGAAACAGAAGACTTACAAAAGATGATTGAACGTTTAGCTACTGTGAAAAAAGCAGAACTATTAGTTGGTATTCATATATCACCAGAGGAGTTTTCAGCAATGACCAACGAACAATTCCTTGCTAAGATTGAATCTACGATGCAATCACTCCTTCCTTTATATGCACTTTGTAATCGATAGTAGAAAACGGACAATTTATATTGTCCGTTTTTAGTTGTTATCACATTATATCACTTCAGTTTTTATTTTTCAAAATATTTTTACATTTTTACAAGCTTTTGTTCTTCGACTTCTTTCGCCCTTTGAATAGTACGATATATAGAATATCCACTTACGTCCTGAAACTCTTTATCAATTTTCTTTTCTTCTGCTTTTGATGGAACAATCTCTTTAAAACGACGATATAATCCCATTAATTCTTCTCTTCTAATTCCTTTTTCATATGCCTTCTCAATTGCTTCATAAAACTTCACAATGGCAACCATTTCTTCATTTGACCAATCGTAATCTAACGGATATTGATATTCCATTTTGCACCTCATTTATCATTTCTACGTGTTTCATTATGCTATCTTAAAGAGAATTTTTTATTCTTCATTATAGCCACTCTGCATTATACACTATTTATTCATTTTAATGGAATTGTCTTCCTCTATGAGTTGACTTGGAAATAACTATTACACATACTCACCATAAAAATATTTTTTTATATACATCTATAATTATTGGTGATATAATGCTTTTGTTTTATAGAAAATAAAGTGTGACTACCATCCAAAAGGATTTTGTGAATGGCAGGAAAACAAGTCTCGTTTTAAAAGTTAATTACCTTACTTTCCTTTTAGAATGAGATGAAATCATATAAAACAAATTCTAATAAATATTACAAAAAAGAAGGGGTGTATAGATTGTCCCAATACGAAACACCATTGTTTACCGCTTTAGTTGAGCACAGTAAGCGAAATCCAATCCAATTCCATATTCCTGGTCATAAAAAAGGACAGGGCATGGATCCTGAATTTCGCGAATTTATTGGGCATAACGCATTAGCAATTGATTTAATTAATATTGCGCCACTCGATGATTTACATCATCCAAAGGGTATGATTAAAGAAGCACAGGATTTAGCTGCTGCTGCATTTGGTGCAGATCATACTTTCTTTTCTATTCAAGGTACAAGTGGCGCTATTATGACAATGGTGATGAGCGTTTGCGGTCCTGGCGACAAAATCCTAGTACCACGAAACGTGCATAAATCAGTAATGTCAGCTATTATTTTCTCAGGTGCAAAACCTATTTTCATGCATCCTGAAATCGACCCAAAACTTGGTATTTCTCATGGAATTACAATTCAATCTGTCAAAAAAGCACTTGAAGAACACTCAGATGCCAAAGGCTTACTTGTTATTAATCCAACCTACTTTGGCTTTGCTGCAGACTTAGAACAGATTGTACAATTAGCACATTCGTACGATATCCCTGTACTAGTCGATGAGGCTCATGGTGTTCATATTCATTTTCACGATGAATTACCGATGTCAGCGATGCAAGCTGGTGCAGATATGGCAGCAACAAGTGTTCACAAATTAGGAGGCTCTTTAACTCAAAGTTCTATTCTTAATGTGAAAGAAGGTCTTGTGAACGTAAAACATGTTCAATCTATTATTAGCATGCTTACGACTACATCAACTTCTTACATCTTATTAGCATCTCTTGATGTTGCAAGAAAACGTCTTGCTACAGAAGGAACAGCGCTCATAGAACAAACAATACAATTAGCTGAACATGTTCGTGATGCTATAAATGCTATTGAGCACCTTTACTGTCCTGGAAAAGAAATGTTAGGTACAGACGCTACTTTTAACTATGATCCTACAAAGATAATTGTGTCTGTGAAAGATTTAGGTATTACCGGCCATCAGGCTGAAGTATGGCTTAGAGAGCAATATAACATTGAAGTAGAACTCTCCGATTTATACAACATACTATGTCTTATCACTTTTGGAGATACAGAAAGCGATACAAATACGCTTATTGCAGCATTACAAGATTTAGCGGAAACATTTAGAAATAGGGCAGATAAAGGTGTTCAAGTACAAGTAGAAATTCCAGAAATACCGGTGCTAGCACTTTCTCCACGAGATGCTTTTTATTCAGAAACAGAAGTCATTCCATTTGAAAATGCGGCAGGTCGTATTATAGCTGATTTTGTTATGGTTTATCCACCAGGGATTCCAATCTTTACTCCGGGGGAAATTATTACACAAGATAACTTAGAGTATATTCGTAAAAATTTAGAAGCAGGTTTACCTGTACAAGGTCCTGAAGATATGACATTACAAACATTACGTGTTATTAAAGAGTACAAGCCTATCAGTTGATAGGCTTTTCTTTCACCTTTTTTCCCTTTCTTCATACGCTACTAAAGAATGTAACGTATAGGTGGGGATACCATTATGATTGTAATAGGTCGTTCTATTGTACACCCTTATATCACAAATGAATATGAGCCATTTGCAGCTGAGAAGCAACAAATTTTATCCATAATGGCAGGAAATCAAGAAGTTTATTCCTTCCGAACTGCTGACGAACTCAGCTTTGATTTAAATTTGCGAGTTAATATTATTATTTCTGCATTAGAACTTTTTCAAAGTGGATTTCAGTTTCGTACGTTTCAACAATCCTTTTGCAACCCTCAGTTTTGGAAAAGAACATCTTTAGGGGGATTCCAACTACTTCCAAATATACCACCTTCTATTGCCATACAAGATATTTTCAAAAACGGGAAACTATATGGGACTGAATGCGCAACCGCTATGATAATTATTTTTTACAAAGCTTTACTATCATTGTATGAGGAAGAAACCTTCAATCGCCTCTTTGCAAATCTTTTACTTTATACTTGGGACTACGATCAAGATTTAAAACTCATAACAAAAACAGGTGGCGACCTTGTTCCTGGCGATCTCGTTTACTTTAAAAACCCACAAGTGAATCCAGCTACGATTGAGTGGCAAGGAGAAAACACAATCTATCTAGGAAATTTCTTTTTTTACGGACATGGCGTAGGTGTAAAAACAAAAGAAGAAATTATCTACTCATTAAATGAACGACGCGTCCCTTACGCTTTTATTTCAGCTTTTTTGACCGATACTATTACTCGTATTGATAGCCGTATAATGAGTCAATACGCCTCTCCAAACACACCACAAACAGCCATAGGGTTTATTCCGATTAGAGATGATGCAATCGTTGCTACAGTTGGCCATACAACTACAATTTATTAAAAAAAGCGCCTACACATGTAGGCGCTTTTTTTAATAATTAAGCTTTTGTATGTTCTTTATGGTCACATTCGCAATGAGATCCACATTTCCCATATAATACTGTTGATTTTTCATCTTCAAAATGTGCGATTGTTCCTTCACATACTTGGCATACGATTGTTCCCATTTTTCATTTCCCCCTGATTTTTAATAGTAATCTACTTATTTATCATTAAGCTTTCGCATTATCTCTATTAGCACAATCACAATTTGTACCACATTTCCCGTAAAGTACTGTCGTTTTCTCATCTTCAAAATGTGCGATTGTTCCTTCGCATACTTGACATACGATTGTTCCCATTTTTCATTTCCCCCTAAGTTTATGGTCCTAAAAACTTTCAGTTGTCCATGTCCTATCAATTATTGGGCTTTTGTATGCTCTGTGTGATCACATCCGCAAGATCCACATTTCCCGTAAAGTACCGTTACTTTCTCATCCTCGAAGTGTGCAATTGTACCTTCACAATCTTGACATACGATTGTTCCCATTTTTCATTTCCCCCTAAGTTTATAATCCCAAAAACTTTTGTAACCGCTTAACTTTCTGTCTTTATTTTAATATGTTATACTTTTTACGTCAATAGGTTTTTAGTATAACACATTAAATATTTTAATTTTAAATTAGTATGCGATATTAACATAAAAAAACAGCCATATTTATACGTACGACTGTTTCAAATTAATTATTCTTCATATTCTGCATGCAATGAAGTAGATGGAACGAGAAATTTAAAAAACTGAGCTAACTCCGCTGCTTCCTCTTGAGATCCTAACTTGAAAATTTCCTGCATATATTGCACATTCTCTACATCATCTTGTCCCAGTAAAGTAGACCTTCCCGTTTGCATACAAACAATGAGTGGCTTTCCAAAAAACATATTTGTATAAACAATCCCAAAGTCATAACGAGTATCATGTGTCATAAATCCTAAAAATCGTACCTTCACACTTTCATGCTCATCATACAATTTTTCAAACATTGGTTTCCACCTCTCTACATCACCTTTCCTACTCATACATATATTAAACAAAAAAAGCAATACTCCTTTTAATTGTCAAAAAATTCAGTAGGTTGTAGAATGATATTATTCTACTAAGCTAGGGGGAACTTATATGCAACATGCCTTTATTACGCTTGTACCTAAATCCAATCAACACTCTGTTTCAACAGATGATATAAAACAACTTTTTCAGTACTATAAAACAGTTACTTCCCAAACCGGAGTTCAAATTAATTACGCTTATACAAATACCGCTTTTCCTTATGAAATTTTAGATACATCAGCAACAACATTAAAGCTTCAATCCAGTCATGATCGATATGACTCAATTTATGTCGGTGTTGGAATAGAAAATGAACAATCTTTCATTCAAATTTCTTTACCCTCTAATGCAACATTTGGTGATAAAGGAAAAGCAAATGAATTTTGCCGTTTTCTAGCGAAGAAATTAGAAGGAGAATTACAATTATTTAATGGAAGGATAATGTATTTCTATAAACGTTAGTTTAAAAACAAAAATAAACGATTAGAAAAATCATACTATTCGTGCAAGTAAGAAGCATTGCTTTTCTCCTTGCACTTAGTATGACATACGCTATCACATACGCTAAATAAAAAAATATGAGAAAAAGAAAAATTTTATAATGAAGTTTATCACGACTTGACAATAATAACACTGCTGAAAATCCACTCCATAAAACTAGATGTAAAAATGAAACTAGCGTAATTTTCATAGCGTTACCTCCTATTTCTTCTATTATATTGTGCAGCCCATCCCTCTCCTTATTTTAAAAACAAACTTCTACGTGTATAAAATATTTGAAGCTTCTACTTACTCTATGATTTATCTTCTACCATTTATGTAAGCTCTTAACTATTTTATATGCCAAAGCTTCCTCGTTTTTTACGTTACATTCTCTTTCTTTCCTTACAATATAGATTATTCCATTAGTAGCGTGGTATAATTCCTTTGGATTAACTATAGAAAGGAATCAATGATACATGGTATTTAGTAACCTATTTTTTTTATGTCTTTTTTTACCTGCAATTCTTCTAGTGTACTATTCAGTACGTAAAGAATTACAAAACATCGTTCTTTTGTTATTTAGTTTATTATTTTATGCCTGGGGAGAGCCTATATATGTCTTCCTTATGCTTTTTTCTATTTTCATTAACTATTGGTTCGGGTTATGGCTTAATAAAGGACAAATATCTAATACAAATAGAAAACTCATTCTTACTATAGCAATCGTTGTCAATATTGCTATACTAGGATATTTTAAATACGCTAATTTCTTAGTAGATAATATAAACGGGATTTTTCATACAAACATTGTACTCGAAAAAATCCCATTACCAATCGGGATTTCATTTTTCACTTTCCATGCAATGAGTTATATTATTGATATTTACAAAAGAAAAGTAGAGGCTCAGCGAAATCTGTTTGATTTGGCGCTATACTTTACTATTTTCCCTCAATTAGTTGCGGGACCAATTGTGCGGTATAACACAATAGCTCATCAATTACATGTTAGAACCGTTAATGCTGATATGTTTTCAGAAGGCATTCGTCGTTTTATCCTTGGATTAGGAAAAAAAGTTTTGATTGCAAATCAATTGGGAGCTATTGCCGATGAAATATTTGCAATGGACCCAGCAACAATGAGCGTATCTACTGCTTGGATTGGTGCGATCGCTTATACATTACAAATTTATTTCGATTTTTCAGGCTACAGTGATATGGCCATTGGATTAGGAAAAATGTTCGGGTTTGATTTCTTAGAAAACTTCAATTATCCGTATATATCAAAATCGATTTCTGAATTTTGGCGTCGCTGGCATATTTCCCTTGGTTCATGGTTCCGTGATTATGTCTATATCCCACTAGGTGGCAATCGAGTATCTAGCTGGAAAATCTATCGTAATCTCTTTATAGTATGGGCGCTAACAGGTTTTTGGCATGGGGCTAGTTGGACATTTATGATTTGGGGTATCTATTACGGATGTTTAATTGCTTTGGAAAAATCCGGGTTTGAGAAAATCTTGCAAAAATTATGGTGGCCAATTCAACATGTATACGTGCTGTTTTTAGTGATTATCGGTTGGGTTTTCTTCAGAGCTGACAACTTTAGCTACTGTTCTAAATTTTTACAAGCAATGTTCGGATTAAATGGATCGTTGACTGACATTACTAGTTATTTCTATGTAATGAATTATTGGGGAATCTTTATACTTGCAATAGTGACATCAGCTCCAATTTTCTCTTGGATTAAGACTCTATTTGTAAATAAAAAGATAGTAATTTTATCTCCACTTTACTATTTGAGTGTTTTAATCATTACTATGATGTACTTAACGAATGCAACTTACAATCCATTTATTTACTTCCGCTTCTAAAGGAGGGCTAACTATGAAAAATTTAACTAATCGTATATTAATCACTGGATTTCTCGCTATTATTTTCGGGATGTGTATATGGACAGCCAAAATAATATATTGGGATAAAAAAAGTTTTTCTAATTTTGAAAACAGAGAATTAGCTTTAGATCCAGTCCTAACTATGGATACTATAAAATCCGGAAAATATTTCAAAGATACTGAATTACACTTTACAGATCATATTGCCGCACGAGATAAATTTATTGAAACTTACACAAAGTTACAATTAAAATTCAATCGAACTTTTGTAAATAATAATTTCGTCGCAGATGACGGTTTCATTTTGTCTGCACCTACAAATATTGATATGCGTGATCAAATAAAGCAATCTGTAAGTGAACTAGACAACTTAAGAAATCAATTTACAAAAACAGAATTTTATTTCCTGTTAGCTCCAAGTAAACTAACGACATTTTCGTATAAGTACCCACCATATGTAGATCGTGGGTATGATCAAAAACATCGTGATTATTTTGTACAAGAATTACAGAAAATAAATTTCCCATTTATTGATGTTCTACCTGCTATTCAAAAAGAATTTACTCACGAACAATTAGAAGAACTATACTTTAAAACGGATCACCATTGGAATATGAAAGGTGCGTTTTATGCATATGAACAAACAATGAATTACATTGCTAATCACTCTAAAGTATTTACAGGAAATGTTGTTAATCGAGATGATTATAAAACCACTATAGAAGAACCTAATGGGCAATTTATCGGTAGTTGGAATAGACAATTATACAAATTAATAAAAACACCTGAAACAATTCCATATGTACAATTAAAAGAAAACCCAAATGTGTGGGATAATTATACTGTCTATCTCGGTCCAAAATCAGAAGAAACAAGTAAAATACCGATGAAAGAATTCTTTGCAGTGAACAAAAAGAAGCTTTCACCAGACTATGCATCGGTTTATCAAACAGACTATTCACAGATTAACATCTTAAATCCAAATGCAAAAAGTAAATTGCATGCTGTCATTATTAAAGATTCTTATGCAGATGCAACTTATCCTTTATTCGCACAAGAATTCGAACAAACAACTTTTATTGATCCACGATTTGGGGCAAGTAAAAATATTAAACAAGATCTTGAAAAACTAAATGCTGATATCGTCTTATTTCTTTATAATGACACTAGTACAAGTAAAGAAATGTATCAATTTGAAAATAAAGAATAAAAAACAAGAGGTGATTCATTCCGATTTACCTCTTGTTTTTCTATTCATATAACACATACATAAAAAAACGTCTTCTAAATTTAGAAGACGTTTTTTTATTATTTTACAATGTGAATTGGCATTCCAAGAGCAACTTCAGCTGCTTCCATTGTGATTTCACCTAATGTTGGGTGAGCGTGGATTGTTTGAGCGATATCTTCAGCTGTCATTCCAGCTTCGATAGCTAAACCAATCTCAGAGATAATATCAGAAGCACCTGCGCCTGCAACTTGAGCACCTACAAGAAGACCATCTTCTTTACGTGTTACAAGTTGTAGGAAACCGTCAGTGCTGTTTAATGATAACGCACGACCGTTTGCAGCGAATGGGAACTTAGATACAGTTACAGTCATTCCTGCTTCTTCAGCTTGTTTCTTAGTGTAACCAACAGATGCTAATTCTGGATCAGTGAAGCATACTGCAGGAATTCCGATGTAATCGATAGCTGATGCATGGCCACTAATTGCTTCAACAGCTACTTTACCTTCGTAAGAAGCTTTGTGAGCTAATGGTGGTCCAGGAACGATATCACCGATTGCATAGATGTTTGATACGTTTGTACGGCATTGCTCATCGATTTCGATGATACCGCGGTCAGTCATTTTAACTCCAACTTGCTCAAGACCGATTTCTTGAGTGTTTGGACGACGACCTACAGTTACTAATACGTAATCTGCTTCTACAGTTTGGATTTCACCTTTAACTTCAAAGCTAACTTTTACGCCAGTTTCTGTTTCTTCAACGCCTTTAGCCATAGCTTTTGTATGGATATTTACGTTACCTTTTTTCTGTAGAGCACGTTTAACAACAGAGCTCATAGCTTTTTCGAAACCAGCTAAGATTTCGTCGCCAGCTTCTACTACAGTAACTTCTGTACCGAAGTTAGCATATGCAGTACCTAATTCCATACCGATGTAACCGCCGCCGATTACAACAAGTTTTTTAGGAATTTCAGGTAAGCTTAAAGCACCTGTAGAGTTGATAACACGTTTAGAGTATTTGAATCCTGGAATTTCGATTGGTGTAGAACCAGTTGCAAGAACAGCATTTTTAAACGTATAAGTTTGAGCTGCATCTTCAGTCATAACGCGTAATGTGTTAGCATCTACGAAGTAAGCTTCACCGCGAATGATTTCAACTTTATTACCTTTAAGAAGGCCTTCAACACCGCCAGTTAATTTCTTAACTACGCCGTTTTTCCATTCTTGAACTTTTGTAAAGTCAACTTTTACGTTCTCTGCAGTGATACCCATGTCATCAGAATGCATTGCATTCTCATAACGATGACCTGCATTGATTAACGCTTTTGAAGGAATACATCCAACGTTTAAGCATACGCCACCAAGGTTAGCTTTTTCAATAATTGCTACCTTTTGACCTAATTGTGCTGCACGAATTGCCGCAACGTATCCACCAGGACCTGCACCAACAACGACTGTATCTAATTCAATTGGGAAATCTCCTACTACCATTGTTATTACGCCTCCATTACTAATAATTGTGGGTCATTCAATAGACGTTTAATTTGGTTTAATGCTTTTTGAGCAGTTGCGCCGTCAATTAAACGATGGTCAAAGCTTAGAGATAATGCTAATACTGGAGCTGCAACAATCTCACCATTTTTCACAACTGGCTTCTCAGCGATACGGCCGATACCAAGGATTGCTACTTCTGGGTGATTGATAACTGGAGTGAACCATTGTCCACCTGCAGAACCAATGTTTGTAATTGTGCAAGAAGCACCTTTCATTTCAGTTGGAGCTAAACGACCTTCACGTGCTTTACCAGCAAGATCATTGATCTCGTTAGAAATAGTGAAGATAGACTTGCGATCTGTATCTTTAACAACTGGTACTAATAGACCTTTGTCTGTATCAGCTGCGATACCGATGTTGAAGTAATGTTTGTGAACTACTTCTTGAGATGCATCGTCTAAAGAAGTGTTTAACATTGGGTATTCACGTAATGCAGATGTTAAAGCTTTAACAACGTACGGAAGGTAAGTTAATTTAATACCTTTGTCAGCTGCAACAGCTTTGAACTTCTTACGGTGAGCAACAAGCTCAGTTACATCAACTTCATCCATTAATGTTACGTGAGGAGCTGTATGCTTAGAGTTAACCATTGCTTTCGCAATCGCTTTACGGATACCACTCATTTTCTCACGAGTTTCTGGATATTCACCAGCTGGGATTGGTTGTGCTTTTGGTGCTTCTTCTTTCGCTGCTGCTGGAGTAGCTTCTACTGCTGCTGGAGCCTCAGTTGCTGCTACAGTTTGTCCACCATTTGCAAATGCATCGATGTCAGCTTTCACAACGCGACCGTTCTTACCAGATCCAGCTACTTTATGAATATCTACACCTTTTTCACGAGCATATTTACGAACAGATGGCATAGCGATAACGCGCTCATTTACTACTTCTGCAGTTGCTGCTGGAGTAGCTTCCGCTGCTGGAGCTTCTACTGCTGCTTCTTCAGCTTTTGGAGCTTCATCATGATCGTCACCTTTAAATTTAAGGTTTTCGTATCCAGGAGCATCAAATTTAATTAATGTATCTCCTACAATTGCAACTGTTCCTTCTTCTACAAGTACTTCAAGTACTTTACCTTTAACAGGAGAAGGGATTTCTACTACTGCTTTATCATTTTGTACTTCAAGAAGTACATCGTCTTCATTTACTTCATCGCCTGGTTTAATAAACCATTTTACGATTTCACCTTCGTGGATACCTTCACCGATATCTGGTAGTTTAAATTCAAATGCCACGGAATTCAGCCCCCTGATTCATTTCATTATTATGGAATATGTACAAAAGAAACCAGCATGTGCTGATTTCTTTTGCACATGAAAAGCTAAAAATTAGAAGTTCATTACTTTGTTAACAGCTTCAACAATATCTTTATGGTTTGGTAACCATACGCTCTCAGCTTGAGAGAATGGGAATACTGTATCAGCAGCTGCAACACGTACAACTGGAGCTTCTAAGTTTAAGATTGCACGGTCGTTAATTTCCGCTACAACGTTAGCTGCAATACCAGCTTGTTTTTGAGCTTCTTGAACTACAACTACGCGACCTGTTTTTTCAACAGAAGCGATGATTGTTTCGATATCTAATGGTTGAACTGTACGTAAGTCAACAACCTCTAAAGAGATACCTTCTTTTTCAAGTTCTTCAGCAGCTTTTAATGCAGCGTGAACCATAGCACCGTAAGCGATAACAGATACATCTGTACCTTCACGTTTGATATCAGCTTTGCCTAAATCAATTGTGTATTCGCCTTCTGGTACATCTTGGCGGAATGAACGATACAATTTCATATGCTCTAAGTAGATAACTGGATCGTTGTCACGAATCGCAGAGATTAAAAGACCTTTAGCATCGTATGGAGTAGATGGAATAACAACTTTTAGACCAGGTTGTTGAGCTACTAATCCTTCTAAGCTATCAGCATGTAGTTCAGGAGTATGAACACCACCACCGAATGGAGAACGAACTGTTACTGGAGCAGTCCAACGTCCACCAGAACGGTAACGCATACGAGCTAATTGACCAGAAATTGAATCCATTACTTCAAATACGAAACCGAAGAATTGGATTTCTGGAACTGGACGGAATCCTTCAAGTGCAAGACCAACTGCAAGTCCACCAATACCAGACTCTGCAAGTGGAGTATCCATTACACGATCTTCACCAAATTCAGCTTGTAAACCTTCAGTAGCACGGAATACACCGCCGTTTACACCAACGTCTTCACCAAACACAAGTACGTTAGGATCATTTTTCATTTCAACGCGTAAAGCATCAGTGATTGCTTGAATCATTGTCATTTGAGCCATGGCTTACTTCGACTCCTTTTCTTTGTAGATTTCATATTGTTCAGCTAAGTTGTAAGGCATTTTTTCGTACATGATTTCCATTAAATCAGTTACTTTTTGTTTTGGAGCTTGGTCAGCCTTAGCAATTGCTTGTTTGATATCTTCTTTTGCTTCTTCGATTACTGTCTCTTCAACTTCTTGAGACCATAGGCCTTTAGCTTCTAAGAACTTACGGAAGCGTACGATTGGGTCTTTTTGTTCCCATTCGTTTTCGATATCTTTTGTACGGTAACGAGTTGGGTCATCACCAGCCATTGTATGTGGACCATAACGGAATGTTAAAGTCTCGATTAAAGTAGGGCCTTCGCCATTTACTGCGCGCTCACGAGCGAAAGCAGTTGCTGCGTATACAGCTAATGGATCCATACCGTCTACTTGAATTCCGTAAATACCTGCTGCTACTGCTTTTTGTGCTACAGTTTTAGCTGCAGATTGCTTTTCTACTGGAGTAGAGATTGCATAACGGTTGTTTTGAACAACGAAGATTGCTGGAGCTTTGAATGCACCCGCAAAGTTCATACCTTCGTAGAAGTCACCTTGTGAAGCACCACCGTCACCAGTGTAAGTAATTGCAACAGATTTTTTACCACGTAGTTTCATACCTAACGCAACACCAGCAGTTTGGATGATTTGCGCACCGATAATGATTTGTGGAGCTAATGCATTTACATTCTCAGGCATTTGGTTACCCATGAAGTGTCCACGAGAGAATAAGAATGCTTGATATAATGGAAGTCCGTGCCATACTAATTGTGGTACATCACGGTATCCTGGTAAGATGAAGTCTTCTGCTTCAAGTGCGAAATGACTCGCTAATTGAGAAGCTTCTTGTCCAGCTGTAGGTGCGTAGAAACCTAAACGTCCTTGACGGTTTAAAGAAATAGAACGTTGATCTAATACGCGCGTATACACCATACGACGCATTAATTCTTTTAATTGATCATCAGATAATTCAGGCATAGCTGCTTCATTCACAACTTCACCGTTTTCATTTAAAATTTGTAATGTTTCAAATTGAGCTGCGATAGCTTTCATTTGCTCATCAACATTAAATAGGGTCTTTTTTGTTTTAGTACCCATTCCGTTCACCTCTTCCTCTCTTGAACCATATTCTGAAACGCTTTCACTGGCTATTTTCCAGTTTAAAAAGCGCAACGATGTAAACCAACATGTTTATCTGTCGGTTGAGAATAATTTTGTGTACCTAACAATCTGTACTAATGTTTTTTCAGAAACATATTAATACAATCTTGATCACGTTTTTTAGTTTACAACTATTCTAATTACGATGTCAATTACTTTGAATACGTTTTTTTATAAATAATATGCAGGTTTCTACTACACAAACGTGTTTTTATTTTTTACATCTGTATTAGTAAGCGTTGACCTACTGTTATATTATTCCCTTTTTCACTTATTTTTTCTCTTAGAATAATATGTAAACGATTTAATTCTCTTTAGTTTTTCTCTCTTCGTAACAAAAATATACAAACTATCCTTCCTTTTTTAGGTAAATACCTATACATTTCTCCCCTCTCTTCCATACATTATAGTAACCGCAGTATTAGCGGGAAATGATAAAGGAGGTCATCTCATGTACGGATACTCATATTGCTATCCAACTTGTTCATATCCTTCCTACGGTTATGGCGGTTCTTGTGGCGGGTCTGGACGCGGCTTCGCCTTAATCGTTGTGTTGTTTATTCTTTTAATTATCGTTGGTGCTGCTTGCATTCGCTAATGTAAAACGAAACAACTATGGAAAGAAAAAGACGGCTTTGCCGTCTTTTTCTGTTTATCACATACATAAATACTCTATAATAGAACGATTTCCAAAATGCCTTCCCTTTCTTGCCGATGACTTTTTCCATCTCCTTTGGTAGACTAAAGAGGAAAGGAGAGATTACATATGCTTACAATGAAAGATGTTATTCGCGAAGGAGATCCTATTTTGCGCAACGTTGCAGAAGAGGTGTCATTACCGGCAAGCGAAAAAGATACAACTACCTTAAAAGAAATGATTGAATTTGTAATAAATAGCCAAGATCCTGAAATGGCTGAAAAATATAGTTTACGCCCTGGAATCGGATTAGCGGCTCCGCAAATCGGTGTTTCAAAAAAAATGATTGCAGTTCATGTAACCGATGCGGACGGTACATTATATAGCCATGCATTATTCAATCCAAAAATCATTAGCCATTCTGTTGAACGTACATATTTACAGGGTGGTGAAGGCTGCCTATCTGTAGACCGCGAAGTACCTGGTTATGTTCCTCGTTATACAAGAATTACAGTAAAAGCGACTTCTATTAACGGAGAAGAAGTAAAATTACGTTTAAAAGGTTTACCAGCAATCGTATTCCAGCACGAGATTGACCATTTAAATGGTGTTATGTTCTATGACCATATCAATAAAGAAAATCCTTTTGCCGCTCCTGATGATTCAAAACCTTTAGAGCGCGAATAATAAAAAGGCGGGAATTAATCTCCCGCCCCTTTATTTTATGAAATGGGTTCCATATTTACTTATAACAAGCCAGCCCATTTTAATCCATGATATATACCGTCTTCACTTACATCCTTTGTCACATGATTTGCAAGTTTTTTCAAATCTTCATGACCATTCCCCATCACAATGCCTGTCCCAACTGCTTCAATCATTTCTAAATCGTTTAAACCATCCCCAAATG
>Ga0114954_1000211_pt1 | contig 21536 bp, 17 predicted proteins | sample Porto_4metaG_FD_87299 | JGI IMG/M metagenome (GOLD analysis project Ga0114954, IMG submission 87299) | Marine algal microbial communities from Porto, Portugal - Porto_4 metaG | ecosystem: Host-associated > Algae > Red algae > Unclassified | place: Portugal: Porto | collected 2015-02-02
CTAGCTATATATAAAGTCTTATCATCGTCTGACCACATGCGCTAGCAAAGTTTGCTACAATGTATTTTTTAGCATTTATGATTTCGGTATCGTTATTTAGGTGATTGGATTATGGCAAAAAATGCCCTACAGGCTCAATTATTAAAGGCTGGCTTGGTTGATAGCAAAAAGGCCAAGAAGATCAGCAAGCAAACGCAACATGCCAAGCGCACTGGTGACTCAGAAAGCGTCGAAGCAAAAAAAGCGTTGGCAGAGGCGCAAGCTCAAAAGCTAGAAAAGGATCAAAAGCTTAATCAAGAAAAACAGCGCGTATTGGAAGAGAAAGCATTAAAAGCCAATATCGTCCAAATGATTAAGCAGCATCAGATTACTGAGACAGAAGGTGAAGTCAGCTATCAGTTTGTCGACGAGTCCAAAGTAAAGAAAATCGCTATCACTCAGAAACTCTACGATCAAATCGTGGCTGGCCACGTAGTTATCGCACGCTTGGAAGAAAGCTACGCGCTACTGCCTCGTCCATTGGCTGACCGTATCGATTCAAAAATGGAAGGCTTTATGGTTGTGTCTAATGACACTGCTGAAGAAGCATTGGCAGAAGACGATCCGTATGCCGCTTATGTGATTCCAGATGACTTGATGTGGTAGATAGGTTGCATCAGCTTCTCTTCTAATCAGAGAAGCTGATATTCGCTAGCTTGAATAGTACTATCTTATAGCACTCTAAGAGCATATTAGTTTTCAAACTGTTGCGATGTATATTCTTACACAATAATTTCTAATAGTATGTCTTTCGTTTATCTCTAAATACTGGTAATCTACGCACTTTATTTTACTTATATTAGTTTCTACTTAGAATTTGACTCAATAAAGTCGCATAAAACGCCAAAAGCAATGAGTGATCATTCTGCACTTGCCTCTGATTAGACTTCTAACCTATTTCTATAGTTCTAATGATTAAAAGAAAAATTATAAACAGACTGTTTTTAAATACAGTAGCTATTTAGCCATAGACAAATTATGACGCGTCAAACCATTCTATTATATTGAGAGAATGTGCTCAAAGAAATGAGCAGTAATACCTTTAAGTTAATATGTCTTACAGCTTCCTTTAAGGAAGAGTAGCAGTGAGTTATTTTTAAATAGCCAGTACAATCTCATATTAAATATATGCGTAATTGCTAAATCCAAACTCTAGACTACCGCTTTTCAATTTCAAAGCTCCAGATGCTCGTCACCTCATAATTTAAGGTAAAAGTTTTCATGATTTTTTCACAGACTTGGCAATTGCTGTCCGCTACTATTGCCTTAACATTTATGATTGGGTTAACGACAGGATGTGCGAGTATAAATACTGGGCTACAGGCTGGCGAATTGCCTCCTAATGGTGTGTTTCAGGCAGACAATGGTATCCAGTTTAATATCCAACCACTTAGCTTAACTACTTTACCACCTAAACAAATAGGTATAACTGATCCCAATATATCTAACTTAATTAGAACGTCTAATCGCGCAGAATATCGTATTTCTCAAGGAGATATTCTTAGCATTACGCTGATTGGTTATCCGGATATTGCTCCTTCAATAACAAGTGGCAGCAATAGCGGTAACCCTTATGCTTCTGGATTTCCTGTCGATCAGCAAGGCTTTGTTCAGTTTCCACTAATTGGACGAATTAAAGCCAGTGGCATGAGTGTGCCGCAGTTTACCGCAAACCTACGCGGGCAATTAAAACGTTACCTAAAATACTCAGATCCACAAGTAAAAATCATTGATTACCGTGGCAATAAGTTCTTTATCGATGGCGAGGTTAAGCAGCCTGGTGAATTTAGTATTGCAGATGTACCAGTTTCTTTATATAGCGCGATCTCTATGGCAGGCGGGGCAACACCAACCGGAGACTCTGACAGTATAGTATTGAACCGTAAAGGTGTCAGTTACAATATTGGACTGCACACATTGAGAGAAATGGGGTCATCGGCCAATCAAATTTATATACAAGACGGCGACTCAATTCATGTAAATAGCCAAAGCCGCAATAAAATCTATGTACTGGGTGAGTTTGGTAAAGTAGCACCTGTTCCTATTCTTGAACAAGGTATAAGTTTAGCTCAGGTATTGGGTGAATCTAACGGTCTAAACTCCAATACAGCTAATGCTGCCAAAATATATGTTGTTCGGGACAATCCTAGCTACCCAATGACCAATATCTATTATGTCGACATGCAATCTATTACCAGCTTTTCCCTAGCCAATCGTTTTGAGATGCAACCCAATGACATTGTTTATGTTGATCCTACTGGCTTAACTCGCTGGAATCGTATCATAAGCGCTCTATTACCTTCTACATCGGCTATCAATAGCCTCTCAAGGCTATAAGCAGAATCGTATATCATGGAATTTAATAATATTTTAGTTATTTGTGTGGGCAATATATGCCGTAGCCCGATAGCCGCTACTTTTTTAATGGATAAATATCCAGACAAGCACATTGAATCAGCAGGGCTGTCAGCAGTGGTTGGTCATGGGGCTGATGCAAAAGCGCTAGACGTTATGGCTCCATTCAATCAATCAGTTAATGCAAATATGAACCGACATGTCGCTAAGCAGATTAGCAAAGACTTGACAGTGAAAGCGGATTTGATTTTGACCATGTCAATCAGTCAGACCAAATGGATTGAAGATAAGTGGCCACACTGTCGTGGCAAAACCTTTAGAATTGGTCATTGGATTGATCAAGATATTGCCGACCCTTACGGTCATAATGAATTAGCATTTGAGACTGCCAAACAAGATATCATCAATAGTTTGGATTCGTGGTTTAATAAAATCAGTTAAGTAGTAAAAATTTATGAATACAGATTCAAATAGCTCCTCAAAACCTGTCTTGAAAGAAGATAGTGATGAGATAGATTTACTAGCTTTAGCGTTAATATTCTTGCGTGGTTGGAAGTTTCTAGTGCTTTTTGCATTACTAGGCTTAGCCATTGGCGTTCTATATAGTCGATATGTAAATCCTACTTTCCAGTCAACAGCCCTAATCCAAATTGATGACAAGTCGCAAGGTATCTCCGCCCTTGGTGAAAATATCTCAGAGCTGATTGGTTCAGAAGAAAGTAAGGCGCAGACGGAAACAGAGCTCATAAAGTCACGGATGATACTAAAACCGGTGATTGATTTGCTGCATTTAGGCATTCGGTTGAGTGATCCTAGTGTTAATTCCTTGGACAGAATAAAGAGCAATCAGACCAATACCCAGATCAATACCTCAAAAGGCGTGACGCTGGAGACTGAAAGCGGACAAGTACAAGTCTATCAATTCAATGTATCACAGCCCTATCTCAATCAGCCATTTACCTTAACCAGCTCTAATAACGGTAACGCCTCTAATACTACTGGAGGCTTTGTACTCAGTAATGGCTTTGATGAGTTTAAGGGTCAGTTAGGTCAGTTGCATCGTTTTAGAGGCTCAGATGGCATCATCGAAATTTTTGTCGCTCGCCTACCGTCCGATAGTCATCCTATTAATATTACAAAACAGTCTCTTTCAAGTACAACCGACTCTATAACCAGTGCATTATCGGTAGTAGAAAAAGGTAAGCAAACAGGTATCATTCAGCTGTCTTTAACTGGTACGAACCAACAGCAGGTTAGCTTAGTACTTAAACAAATTGTTCTGTCTTATATTGATCAAAACAAATCTCGAGGCTCTGAAGAAACCACCAAAACCCTTAGTTTTATGGAAACGCAAATACCTATGCTCAAGCAAAAGCTTGAAGCCTCTGAAGTAGTATTTAACGATTTCCGTGAAAGATCTGGCAGTATCGATATTAGCCAAGAGTCTGGACTACTAGTAGCAGAAAGCTCTCAGATTGAAGCCCAACTCAATGAACTAAAACTCAAGAAAGCGGATTTGACGACGTATTATACTGAAGAGCATCCCTTAGTTATCCAAATTAACGACCAGCTCAGAGTGCTCAATAACAGAAAACAGGAAATTAAGAAAAGTATAGCTAGACTGCCTGAAGTACAAAGAGAGTTCTTAAAGCTGTCAGAAGACATGAGTATCAATAGAGAGATTTATCTCACTATGCTTAAAAACTATGAGCAATTAAAAATCGTTAAGGCAGGCCAGATTGGCTATGCGCGTATTATTGATTTACCAATTAATACATTCAAAGCTATTGCGCCGAAAAAGCCATTGATCATTCTGTTATCAACAATACTAGGAGCCATGCTAGGCGCGATGTTGGTATATCTTAGAAGTATGCTCAAAAACACCGTCAAAGAGCCAGATCGTCTAGAATCTAAAACGGGCGTACCCGTCATTGCCACTATTCCACGCGCGCTCTCACTGACACGATTAAGTAAAAATAAAAATGCTACCAATCGCTTGCTAGCACATGTGGATCACAATAGCTTAAGCTATGAAGCCATAAAAAGTCTAAGAACCCATCTGATGTTTAGTATGCCAACACAAGGCAAGGCTGGTAAACGGGCTCGAGTCATACTTATCTCGGGCGAAAGTCCAGGGGTTGGAAAGTCATTTATCGCAGCTAATTTATCAGAAGTATTTGCACAGCTTACTCAGAAGGCTTTGATCTTAGATGCAGACATGCGCATGGGTGAGCTACATAAGATATTTAAGATAGAACATAAAACTGGTCTAGCAGATTATCTGTCTCAGAACGATATACAGAGCTATTCAACAAGCAATGAAACATCACAAACCGCGAACAACATATCGGAGTTTGTGCATCCTACTACCTTGGATCATATTGACTTTATGCCTAGAGGGCAGCAGCCTCACAATCCTACTACGCTACTCTCGAGCGATAAATTTAGTGATCTGATGTCCCAGTTGAGTGATTATTATGATTATATCATTATTGATTCTCCACCTATCTTAGCAGCTTCAGATGCCATTATATTGTCAGCGTATGCAGATAAACTACTGATGATAACGAGACACAATAGCTCGATAGAAGGACAACTCGTCTATGCTATCAACCAACTGACTAAAGATCACGTACAAGTAGACGGCATCGTCCTTAACGACGTACAACAAGGCATCATGAATAAATACAGCTATCATTACAGTTATGCCTATGGCAACAATAAGTAGTTGTAATAGATATTATTTATAGAAATAATTAAAACGAATCTTAATCTTGTAAAGATAACTACCATTAATTCTCCATTGGGCCTAATGCAAAGTCCTAGTGATAGGTATTCAATATCGATATTATCTATATAGTTAAGCTAATATCGGCTTATAAATGTGTAATTGATAGAAGCATTCACTATGATTTCAGCAACAACACACATTCCTTGTGAAAAAATCAAGCGAACACCAATAAATCGAATAAAATTGATACTAAGTTATATACCTAACGTTAACATCACTAATTAGAATGGAAAATAATAAATATAAACGCATGGCGAAAAATGCAGGGATGCTGTATTTCCGTATGCTATTGACCATGGCTGTTACTTTATATACATCAAGGGTTATATTACAAACTCTTGGAATTGAAGATTTCGGTATTTATAACGTAGTCGCTGGCTTCGTAACAATGTTAGGGTTTTTAAATAGTGCAATGTCTTCGGCTACTCAGCGTTTTCTTGCTTTTGAACTAGGTCAGTCAGGTAAGAAGGATATGCGAGGAATATTCAGCATGAGTATGAATATTCATATACTTATTGCTGTCCTTGTATTATTAATGGGTGAAACGCTTGGCTTATGGTTTGTCAGAACACAGTTGACCATACCCATAGATAAGATGGTAGCTGCAGATTGGGTTTTCCATTTGGCACTATTATCATTTATGGTGAGTATAGTTAGCGTTCCTTACAATGCGCTTATCATCGCTCATGAAAAGATGAGCATATTTGCTTTAGTTAGTATTTTGGATGTGACGCTCAAACTACTGATTGTATTTATGATTAGCTGGTTCGGTATGGATAAGCTTATTCTATATGCGTTACTTAGTCTCGCTGTAGTATTGACTATATTTTTAGTGTATCGAAGCTATTGTAAATCTAAGTTTATAGAATCAAGGTTTAGATTATATTGGGATAGACGTTTATTCAATATTATGCTTTCTTATACGGGTTGGAATCTGTGGGGTAATATCGCTGCAGTGATGAGTGGACAAGGTATAAATGTACTCTTAAATATTTTTTTTGGTCCAACAGTGAACGCTGCGAGAGCGATTGCGATGCAGGTATCTGGTGCTTTAAATAGTTTTGTACAGAATATACAAGTGGCCATAAATCCGCAAATTATAAAATCTTATGCAGCGCAAGATATGGATTATATGCATAAACTAGTTTGCTATGGAGCAAAATATAACTTTTTTGTGTTGTTACTATTGGCTCTACCAGTTCTAAATAATATAGAGTTGATTCTTCCTGTATGGTTGGGAGTTGTGCCTGAAAGTACGTCTATCTTTACTAAGCTTATTATAATTAATATATTGATAGATAGTCTTTCGCCATCGTTAATGACTGCTGCACAAGCTACTGGTCGGATCAAGCTATATCAGTTTGTGGTAGGCGGTTTATTGCTCATTAATGTTCCTGCTTCTTATATCGTACTTAAGATGGGAGGCGATCCATATACAGTGTTCTATGTGGCTATTGGACTATCTATATTTGCATTATTGGCTAGAGTTTATTTGATATCAAATTTGATAAAGATGAAGAAAAAGGTATATTTGATTAACTCTGTCCTTCCTATACTTTCAGTCGTTGCTATCGTATGTTCGATCAACTATTTTTTGGACGAAAAATTCACAAACTCATTGGTAGGATTTTTTCTTTCAGTATTTACTTCAGGGACTTTAGTTATTGTTGCAGTACTATTGGTTGGATTAAAGAAAGATGAACGAATGATGTTGATTAAAGGGTTCTTCAAAATAAAACAAAAGGTATGGCAGTAGTATTATGAATAAACCTCAGGTAATAGCTAAAGTAGTCGATAATGATCTATGTACGGGATGTGGGGTTTGCACCTATTCCTGCTCGTCAAACGCGTTGACTATGACTTGGAATGAAGAAGGGTTTTTAGTTCCTGAATTGACAGGCGATTGTGATAATGACTCATCATGTATTAGCGTTTGCCCTTTCAATCCCAAGCCTATAGAACAAGTAAAGAATGAGACAGCTATCGCTGATATTTTTCTCTCGAATGGTACTGAAACGTACGAAAAACTTGGAAGACTAATAGGAGCTTATGCCGCTTACTCCAACGAGTTTCGTCAAAAATCCTCTTCTGGTGGCATGGCTACGTATATACTTGATCAACTTCTTGAAAAAGGCATCGTTGATCACGTATTTTCAGTACGATCTTCAACAGAAACCGGTACGCATTACGAATATAGAATATCGAGTAGTAAAGCAGATTTAAGAGATTCTTCAAAAACAAAATACTATCCTGTAACGCTAGCTACGGTTTTGCCAGAATTAGATCGACTCGATGGTAAAGTTGCTATTGTTGGTGTTGCTTGCTTTGTAAAGGCTATACGTTTAGCACAATATCAAGATCCTTACTTAAAAGAAAAAATACCTTTTGTAGCAGGGATTATCTGTGGTGGTGTAAAAAGCAAGTTCTTCACAGAATACCTTGCTTCAAAGGCGGATGTAGATTGGGATAATATTAAATCGCCAAATTATAGAATAAAAGATACTAGCAGTAGTGCCAGTGATTATTCATTTGGTTGCATAGATACCTCACAGAGTGTTGAAAAAAGAATAAAAATGCGTGAAGTGGGAGATATGTGGGGAACAGGATTATTTAAGGCCAATGCATGTGATTTTTGTGAAGATGTGGTGACTGAACTTGCTGATATTTCATTAGGAGATGCATGGTTAGAGCCCTATAGTAGAGATGGCCATGGCACTAGCGTCATAATAACTAGAAGCCCGTTAGCTGAATCAATAATACAAGAAGGAATAGCCAAATCCGCACTTAATGTTGAAGCAATTACATCTGATACAATGCGAGAATCCCAACAAGGTAGTTATAATCATCGTCACGAAGGTCTCTATGTAAGGCTTAAAGAAGCAAAAATAAAAAGGATTCCTATAGCGCCGAAGAGGTATGGTCAGAGACCTGTTACACCAGACGTATTTTTGGTTCAAATACTGAGAAGAATGGCTAGAAAGAAAAGTCTGAAAATATGGCTCAAGAATCCATCTGCTCTATATTTTGATAAGAAGATCAAACAAATTTTACTTAATCTGAAACTAGCTACTCGAGTAACACAATACAGACGTGGAGCGATAAAACGCTTGAAGGGATTGTTAAAATGAAATTTAAATCAAAAATCGGTATCTTGAATTTTCAGTACTCCAAGCATAACTATGGAGCTGTTTTGCAAGCTGCTGCACTTGAGTTTACCTTAAAGGAACTAGGGCATAATGTAATTCATATTGATTTCGAACCAAAAGCAAAAAAAACGTTACGTTCGATAATTGGTAAGTTATTAAGATCATTAAAAATAGTTAAGTCAAATAGTTTAAAAGTTAATAATAGTGAGGCGTTTGAAAACTTTCGTAATAACTTTATTTCACGTACTAATAAAATAAACTCTTCTAAAGCTTTTTATAATTTAGCAAAAGAATTTGATGCCATTATCGTTGGTAGTGATCAAGTATGGCGACCAAGAATGTCATCAGATCTTATGGCTTTTTTTCTAAGCTATGTTCCAGAGAGTGTCACAAGAATCTCTTATGCAGCAAGTTTTGGTGTGGCAGATTGGGAATTGGCTAATGGTTCAAATATTACTAAAAAAGCTCGTAGAGAATTAAAAAAGTTTAAAGCAATTTCATGCAGAGAGTTATCTGGAGTACAAATTTGTAAGAATACTTTCGGTGTTGACTCTGTACATGTTTTAGATCCTCTTTTACTTGTTGATTTCTCATTTTATCAACAGTTAATGAATAAGGAAATAAAAGATAACAGTCCCATTGTTTATTATAAACTTGATAATAACGATTTATTTGTTGCTGTGATTAAGAAACTATATGATGAAAAACCAAGGAACATATATTTTAAAAATTCTATTAATCTAGAGTACGAGGAAGTAACAACTTGGTTAAATTATTTATATAATTCTAATACTATAATAACAGATTCTTTTCACTGTATTTGTTTGGGCTTGATTTTTAGTAAAGAAGTAATATACTCTCCAAATCCTAAGAGAGGACAGGCTCGTCTAGATAGCCTTTTTTCCATGTTAAAAATTTCCACTCATTTAGTAAATGATGATAAATCAATACCTCTCTATAAGCTCGAAATGGATCACAATATGCATGACTATCTTAAAGAAAAAAGAATAGAAGATATTTTATTTATAAAAGAAGCATTAAGTGATAACCATCGTTAGTTGGTTTTTAGATAGAGTTTTTCTTACTGTATTCAATTTTTTAAGTAAACCTATTTTATTATACATATAAGTAGTTTCATAAAAACCGACTATACCAATAAATCACACTTCCCGTATTTTTTAATGACGATCATTTATATTTAAAATATTACATAGAGAGCAATATGTCGATCAAAAACAATAAAGAAGTCTATTGTTATGTTATTAACTTAGAATCTCAGAAAGAAAAATTAACTCGTATTCAAATAATTTTATCTAAAAAATTTTCTAATACTATTTTTTTTAAAGCAGTAAATGGAAATAATCTTAGTGAAAGTGAAATACGTTCAGTATATAATTCTGCAGAAACTAAAAAAAATATAGGTCGTGATATGACATTAGGGGAAATTGGCTGTGCTTTAAGCCATCTTGCTATTATGCGAGAGGTTGTTAATCAAGACCATATAGCACTAATACTTGAAGATGATATTGATTTAAAAATTGATGAGGTCATGTTAAACAAATTAATTCGGAAATTCCCAAGTAAATGGGAGTGTATGTTATTAGGCCATCATTCAAGATACTCTAGGGGAGAAGAAGGTATTAAGTCTGTTTGGTATAAGAAAGAATTAGCTTATGGCATTCATTGTCTCAGATTTGCTGAAAGGCCTTCAGGTGGATATGGATATCTAATAAACAAGTCAGGAGCAGAAAAAATTCTGGCTCGTTATGATAAAATCACTAAACCAGTCGATGTGTGGCAAGATGATATTCTGAACATATATGGTGTAACACCTACTTTAGTAAATATTGAAAATATTCTTACAACTAAAAGCAATCTAGATAATGAGCGTGAAAAAACTATCCGAGAAAATAATAAATATAAAACCAAGAAAATACTTTATTTTAATCACTTTCTTAATACTTCTGGTATAAAGAGTGCTTCTAACACTTTCAGGAAAAATATTAATAAGCTTAAATTTTTATCAATTTATAGGTAATACCATGGAAAACCTTGGAAAAACTAAAATGCTTTTTATTTATAAAAGATGAATGCTATGTACTTTGTATTTATCAATATCCTTATATTTTTACTTTCATTTTTAACTCTAGGTAATTTTCCTTATGGTAACAAGTCAGGGAATAAGAAGTTTGTTTGGAAAACTAAATATTTATTAGTAGTTTTATTTTTTTTCGTTATCGGTGCTACAAGACCAGTAGTTAAAGATACTGATAACGATCGTTATGTAGAGCTTTATCAACATGTTCAAATATTTAGTGAACTGCCTGTATATTTGAAAAATACTGAGGTCGGTTATTCTGCTCTAAATATGTTGTTTGGCGCTGTTTTTGGTCTACCTTATTATATTTTTTTTGGTGTCATCACAGCTTTAACTTGGGGAATTTACGTTGCTTCAAGTTATCGCTATCAATTTTTATTACCTTGGATGTTGTTTTTTACAATAAGCAGTGGATTCTTATTTTGGTCTTTCAGCGGTATCAGACAATCTTTAGCGATAATGATTTTTTTCTATTCAATAAGATTTATTATTGAAAGAAAGATTTTGTACTATATAGTTACTATTGCTATAGCAAGCCTTTTTCATTCATCAGTTCTATTACTTTTACCTTTATATTTCTTATCATCTATTAAGTTTAACCGTAATTTTTGGTTAATTACTTATATTACTTCTATATTTTTCATGTCAAGCAGTTTCATAAGTACAGCTATGAACAAAACTCTTACATCATTCTTTCAATTATTACCTTATTTTCAAAACTATGCACAATACACTGTGAGTGATTCTTTTCTCGTCTCTAGGGAGGAAGCTGCAACAGATACTGGCTTAGGAATAATTTTAAATATTTCTGTAAATTTATTTATAGTCTTTTTTAGTAGAGAAACATTAACTAGATTTCCAATATTAAATTTATACTTTTTATTATTTTCTTTCGGCGCTGTTACTAGTAATATTTTTTTTAGTGTCGAATTAATAGGCAGACTATTAAGTTATTTTTTGATACCATTTGGTCTATTAATAGCCGCAACAATATATTCATACGATAAAAAACACAGAAAAATAGTTTTTTCAATATTTTTTATCGTTTATACATTACTTTTTCTTAAACAACTATTTGCTATCGTAAGTTTACAATAAAAAAAATTCTATATCATGAAAAAACTTGGTTAACCACCCTCCATCCAACCTTGGCGTAGATGTTTCTAAGAGATAAATTAATGAAAAAAATAGTAGTTATTACCAACATTTTGACCAACTATCAAATAGATTTTTTTAACAGGCTCCTTGAGGTTGGCAAAGATATTAATTTAACAGTTTTTGCCGATCTGAAATCCAACTCTCTATTGAATAACTACGTTAACGTACACTGTAAATTTAATACAGTTGATAGTCCTATGAAAGATTTTCATGGAATTATTTTTAGAAAGTCAATTAAAAAAAAGATAGATACAATCAATCCCGACTTCATAGTTTTTTATGCCAACCCAAGAGAGGCTTCTTTATCAATATTAATGATCTATTACTGGCTAATTGGTCGTAGCTTTTATGTACATGGTATGTTTCATAGAATAGGTGGTCAAACCCTAGTATCTAAATCTTACTATCGCCTTATGGGTATTATATCTGATAAATGCCTTACTTATAGTAGAAAAGGTGCTCAAGTTTTACTAGGGCTAGGAGTAAAAGCGGAAAAAATCAAAGTAGTCGGGACTGCTATTAACGAAAAAAAATCTATTTACTACGCAAATCAAATTAACTCTGAGCAGTTGAATAAATTCAAAAAACATAATGGTCTTTCTGATAAAAAAATAGTTCTACAGGTTGTTAGACTATCTAAAATCAAAAAACCTGATATGATTTTAGATATAGCAAAAAATTTAAGCTCATATCGCTCTGATATTATTTTTGTTTTGATTGGTGAAGGAGAGATGTATGATGAGATCAAATCAAGAATAGATTTCTTAAACTTAAAAAGTGTGGTTTTTTTACTAGGATCGATTTATGATGAAAAAGTTCTATCTTATTGGTTTAGGGCTGCAAAAGTATTTGTTATGCCAACATGTATTGGTTTGAGTGCTCACCATGCTTTTTCATATTCTTTACCGATTGTAACGGATGATGATTACTTACAGCAGGCTTCTGAGTTTGACATACTTTGCGATGGATTAAATTCAATTATATACAAGTCTGGCAATATTAAATCGTTTGAAAAATCTATTTTAAATATTATTGATGACGAAAAATTACATCATTTCCTTTCAAAGAATGCATTACAAACTGTTAAAGTTTCTAACAGCTTAGATGCCAAATGCAAGAACTATCTTAGTTGTTTTTAGCTTCCTATTACTCTTAAAAGAAGATGCAGTTTGAGGATTCATATATTCTTTGAAAACCTCTCTCATGCAATAATTTTTTAGCTCTATCACACATTTCTTAGGTAGCTTCATGTCTGAATCCTCTATTATGAACAAACTCTTACTTGTTAATACTTCCAATCTTCATACTGGAGGTGGTGTACAAGTCGCAATATCTTTTCTATATGAATTATCATTACTGGACTCTGATTTGTCAAACATTCATGTTGTTGCATCAAGTGAAGTGGCAGATGGACTTATGAGATTACAAACTAATGTTTTAAATTTTGGTAAGTATGACATTTTAGATACCTTTGGACTCAAGGCTTTATATTCTAATCTGAACAATAGAATTAAAAACTATGATGTAGTTTTTACCGTATTTGGTCCTAACTACCTTAGATGCAAGGCAGAAAAGGAAATTGTAGGGTTTGCCCAGCCTTGGATATTAAACTTCAAAAACCCTATTTCAGAAAATATGTCTTTTTTCAATCGTAGTAAATTGAGAATACGTTTCCACTTACAATGGCTTTTCTTCTTTCGCTCTGATGATTACATTGTTGAATTAGAACACGTAAAAGAGGCTCTGATATTGCTAAAGAACATTGATGGAAGTAAGATCAATGTTGTCTATAACACTGTTTCTTCGTTATATAAAGATAAATCTAAATGGGAGTCTGTTTTAATCAAAAAGAATAGTGAAGACTTTTCTTTAGGTATTGTAACTAGAGATTATCCTCATAAAAACTTAGCAGTACTTCCTTTAGTTGCTGAAGCTCTTGATGTTCAGCACAATCTGAAAGTGCATTTTTATACAACACTTAATGACTTAGAGTGGGACACCAAGGATGAGTATTTTAAACGATACGTTTCCACAGTAGGTTCCTTATCTCCTGATGAATGTCCTTCTTTTTATGAGCAAATAGATGGTGTGATATTTCCAAGCTTATTAGAGTGCTTTTCTGCTACGCCTCTAGAAGCTATGGTTATGGAAAAACCTTTATTTGCATCTGATCGAGGTTTTGTACGTGATGTATGTGGTAACAATGCTGTATATTTCGATCCAGTTGATCCAAACGATATTGCTAATAAAATCGCTGATTATCTAAAATCGGATATTGATTATAGCTACGAGTTAAAACAAGCTAAAATGCACGCTCTGAATTTTTCAAATGCAAAAGGCAGAGCTGAAGGCTATTTAAAAATAATTCACGAACATCTATAAGAGTTTAATTATGTTTCATAACAAAGCCCTACTTATAACAGGTGGTACAGGCTCTTTCGGCAATGCTGTTCTTAAACGTTTTCTTAACTCCGATATCGCTGAGATTCGCATCTTTAGCCGTGATGAAAAAAAACAAGACGACATGCGTAAAAAATACGCCAATACTAAATTAAAATTCTACATTGGTGATGTACGAGACTACCAAAGCGTATTAAATGCGACACGCGGTGTTGATTATATTTATCATGCTGCAGCGCTTAAACAAGTCCCCTCTTGTGAGTTTTATCCATTAGAAGCGGTAAAGACCAACGTACTGGGTACAGAAAATGTATTAGAGGCCGCTATTCAGAACCACGTGCAGCGTGTTGTCTGCCTAAGTACTGACAAAGCCGTCTACCCTATCAATGCGATGGGCATATCAAAAGCAATGATGGAAAAAGTCGTTGTTGCAAAGTCTAGAAATGTACCACCAAGTACTACCATCTGTGCCACACGCTATGGCAATGTAATGGCTTCACGGGGATCTGTCATCCCCTTGTTTGTAGATCAAATTCTAAAAGGTCAGCCAATCTCTATTACTGATCCAAATATGACGCGCTTTATGATGACGTTAGATGATGCGGTAGATCTGGTATTACACGCCTTTGAGCATGGGGTTAATGGTGATATCTTTGTTCAAAAAGCACCAGCAGCAACCATCCATGTGCTTGCTCAAGCATTAGTGGGTCTAATGAATCAAGACGAACATCCGATCGATATTATCGGTACCCGTCACGGCGAAAAGCTTTACGAAGCCCTATGTAGTCGTGAGGAGATGTTGGTTGCGGAAGATCAAGGTCAATACTACCGTATCCCTGCAGACAATCGAGACCTCAACTACGAAAAATTCTTTGAAGAAGGTGATACCAAAATTACCAAACTTGAAGATTATAACTCGCATAATACGACGCGCTTAGATGTAGAAGGTATGAAAGCGCTATTACTTAAGCTCGAATTTATTCAGGCTTTAACTCAAGGTCATTCTATAGATCCAGAGGCATAACGATGAATGTTTTAGTGACAGGGTCAAATGGGTTTATCGCAAAGAATTTCATTCAGTTTTTGTCTGAGCAGTCAGATGTAGACGTACTTACCCATACTAGAGAATCGACCGAACATGACCTGCAGCAAGCCGTGCTAGCAGCCGATTGGGTCGTGCATCTAGCAGGCGTGAATCGTCCACTTAATGATCAAGCATTTATTGAGGGTAATATCACCTTAACTCAACAGATTGCTGACATTTTGATAAGTGCCAATAAAAAGACTCCCATTATTTTATCTTCCTCTATCCAAGCAGCGCTCGATAACGCTTATGGACAGAGTAAATTGGGCGGCGAACAAGCACTCATTGAACTCAACCAAACCCAAGGCAACCCTGTTTATATTTGCCGCTTGGCTAACGTGTTTGGCAAATGGTCTCAGCCCAATTATAATTCTGCGGTGGCAACTTTCTGCTATAACGTTGCTAATGATTTACCTATCCAAATTAACGACCCAGATGCCATGATTCGTCTTGTATATGTCGATGATGTGGTCGATACATTTTGGCAAATTATAAAAGAGGATTTTATACCTGAACAATCATTTCTGATAGAACCTGAATACAAGATTAGTGTGGGCGAGTTGGCAAAGACCTTGAATGAGTTCAAAGCATCGCGACATAGTTTGATTACGGCATCAGTAGGCACAGGTCTGACCCGCGCCTTATATTCTACTTATCTTAGTTTTTTAAAGCCTGCACAATTTGATTATAGCGTGCCAAAATATGGCGATGAACGTGGTGTATTCGTTGAAATGCTCAAAACACCAAATGCTGGTCAGTTTTCTTACTTTACTGCACATCCAGGTATCACACGTGGTGGCCATTACCATCATAGTAAGACAGAAAAATTCTTGGTGATTAAAGGCAAAGCATTATTTAAATTCAAACATATAATAACGGGCGAATATTATCAATTAGAGACTTGCGGTGATGAACCAAGAATTGTAGAAACAGTACCTGGTTGGACACATGACATCACTAATATCGGTGATGACGAGATGTTAGTCATACTATGGGCAAATGAAATATTTGATCGTGAAAAACCTGATACATATGCCATGCCTTTAACACATTAAGAAAGAGTGACGAATTAACCATTATGAAAAAACTAAAACTAATGACTGTTGTTGGAACTCGTCCTGAAATCATTCGCTTATCACGAGTGATGTCTGCTTGTGATCGATATTTTGATCATATCATCGTCCATACTGGTCAAAACTATGACTACGAGTTAAATGAAATTTTCTTCACTGACTTGGGTATTCGTAAGCCAGATCATTTTTTGAATGCCGCAGGAATGACAGGTGCCGAAACCATCGGTAACGTCATCATTGGTGTTGACAAAGTGTTAGAGGAAGTACAGCCAGAAGCCTTACTTGTACTTGGTGATACCAATAGCTGTATGGCTGTCATTCCCGCCAAGCGTCGAAAGATACCGACTTTTCATATGGAGGCAGGTAATCGCTGTTTTGACATGCGAGTCCCTGAAGAAATCAATCGTCGAATTGTAGATCATACTGCAGATATCAATTTAACTTATAGTACTATTGCCCGCGACTATTTACTTGCAGAAGGCTTACCCGCCGATTTAATCATAAAAACAGGCAGTCCAATGTTTGAAGTATTAAGTTACTACAAAGCCAAAATTGAAGCCTCTGATGTATTGGCACGTTTGGGCTTAGCAGAACATGAGTATTTCATCGTTAGCGCCCATCGTGAAGAGAACATCAACTCAGATCAAAACTTTTTAGATTTGGTTGAAATGCTTAATGCTGTGGCAGAGAAATATCAGTTCCCTGTGATCGTATCCACACATCCTCGCACCCGAAATCGCATTGAAGAATTAGATATTAAATTTCATCCGTTGGTTCAATTGCTAAAGCCCCTTGATTTTAGCGACTACAATAAACTTCAGCTCTCAGCGAAAGCTTCGTTATCAGATAGTGGCACTATCAACGAAGAGTCTTCTATTTTAAACTTCCCAGCATTGAATTTGCGCCAAGCTCATGAGCGTCCTGAGGGAATGGAAGAAGCATCTGTGATGATGGTAGGTCTAAAAGCTGAGCGTGTCATCCAAGGATTAGAGATTTTGGAATCTCAAACTCGTGGTGAAAATCGCCTACTACGCTTGGTCGCTGACTATAGCATGCCAAATGTTAGTGAAAAGGTAGTGCGCATAATCTTGAGCTACACTGACTATATCAATCGTATTGTTTGGAAGCAGTATTAGGGGAATCACATGTCTAAGAGAATATTTCTTATTACTGAATACTTTGATGCTTCTCAAAATACGACAGGCTATCTATTTGAGAAATTATATCAAAGCTTCTTAAAACAAGATGATTTAGATGTATTTCTAATTGCCAAGCAAGACAATAATCTGCCTGAAAAACCTAATGCATTATATGTTAAGCATCCTGAAGCAAACAAAAAGAAGCTAGTCAGTAGATTGTATTATGAGTTCGCCATTGGTCTGAAGTTTTTATATAAAAGTGCGAAATACATAAAAAAAGGTGACCTAGTTTTTACTGGAACCACACCAATATTTTTATTACTTATCATGTATGTGCTAAAGAAATTCATAGATTTTAAGTGGATTCTCTTAGTTCATGACGTTTTCCCAGAAAATCTTGTCGCTGCTAAAATTATCAGTAAGCGCAATATCTTATATAAACTTTTGAAAAATTTATTTGATCGTATATATGCTAGTGCGGATCAAGTTATAGTCATTGGTAAAGATATGCAAAATCTGGTTCACCAGAAAACATCTAAAGACAATATCACCATCGTTCCTAACTGGATAAACGAAAACGATATTTTTGTAGAGAAAAAAAATAACAATACCCTACTGACTGAACTAAGCTGGCAAAATGATACTGACGTTATTTTTCAGTTTTTTGGAAATATCGGCAGAGTACAAGGATTAGACGTATTACTTCAAGCCATTGAAAAAATGAAAGAAATTGATAATGCAAAATTCATTTTTATTGGCAACGGATCATATGTAGATACGTTAGAGAGATCTATCAAGAAACTAAATAGAAAGAATATTGTGTACTACGGTGAACTGGACCAAAGCAAAAAATCAATAGGTCTCAATGCTTGTGACATCTCAATAGTCACGCTAGCAGAGGGAATGTTGGGTCTAGGAGTACCAAGTAAGGCTTACTATACCATGGCCGCAGACAAACTCATATTCGCTATAATGGATAAAGATTCTGAAGTTTACCAAATGGTTAACGAAAACAGCATAGGGTGGACGGTAGAACCTTATAATATTCAAGAAATAGCGGATAGATTAGATCTGGCAGTTACTGAGATTAAAACCAAAAAACCCAATTCACCTCGAAAGGTTTTAATTGATAAATACTCAGAAAAATCAGCTATGGAGAAAGTCTTAGCAATTATTCGTTCCGTCTAAGTTAGAATACGTAGTTAGTTTAGAATAAAAGAGAGACCACCCACACGATGCAGCTGTCTAGGCAGACCTTTTCTCGCTCAGAGAATGCCTTGTTTCGCCCTCGCTCATACTTAAAACGATAATGCATCTGGCCCTAAATCTTGAAATTAGTTTGATCTTGAACCAGTAGCAAAATAGGCTGCTGTTAATATTCTGCTTATAGCAATTAAGTATAAACAGCATATCTTTGGATGAAGTATTAGAGACATGAGGGCTAACTGTTATTTACCAGTTGTGTTGACCGATATAAGGTTGCCTATCGGTGCATCACCGTAAGGAAGGATAGTGTCTGACTAAAATTCATATTGAGATGAATGCATTATCATAATATCTATTTTGAATTACCTATTATTTAACTTTCCTAATACAATTTTCAATAAAGGCTAAACAAAAAGAGTTTTGGTCTCTTGTTCTAATGCGGAACTCTGAATTTCAAGCCAGCTATTGCTCATATAAGCACTTTATAAAAAACATTGGATTAAATAACACATACTTCTCTGTTATGTGTCCTTAAGTAACTTTTTTGTTTACTATTGTATAGTTTTTTTTCTATTTATAGGTTAATATAGCCGATTTTGATACTGCGATTTTCAATATACGGATGATAAGGTTTGATGATGCTCAATAGAAAAGTACTAAGATCTTTGAGGTTCTTACCTGTTCAGCTATTTGTAGGTTTGTTACTGTGCAATTGGATTCCATATATATTTTTAGACTGGGGCTACCTAGACCAAGGATTCAATAAAAACAGTACGTTCAATATTATTGCAAGCGGCATGCTTACCTTATTGACTTTATTTACTCTGAATTTGATACATCAGTTTCCAGGCATTAACTCAGCGTCTTACATATTCCCTGTATTTATCTTCTGGTTCGCTATCGTATTTGGGCTGGCTGAAGTAAGCTACTTTCCATTTTATTTGATATATTATTTTATCAGCAGTATCTGCCTGCTCAGCTATATCTTTATCGTCAATATCATTAACCGTTACTATAAAGTACAAACGCTTGCCTATATTCCAATAGGAAGAGCCATAGATATGCCAGAACAAGTACCTTCTGCCGAATGGTTAAAATTAGACACAACCACTCTAGTTAAGAATGTAAATGGTATAGTGGCGGACCTTCATAGTTACGATTTGACCGATGACTGGCAGGAGTTTATTGCTCATAAGACTTTGCAAGGTATACCGGTATATCATCATCGCCATATTCGTGAGTCACTGACTGGTAGGGTTAAAATCAATCATATGTATGAGAATGAGCTCGGCTCTCTCTTGCCTTGTGAAAACTATATGTTGGTAAAATACTGCTTTGATTTTTTAGTTATCCTAGCCCTATTACCAGCTACCCTCATCATTTGCCTTTTTACCGCAATAGCGATCAAACTTGAAGACAATGGTAAGGTTTTCTATACCCAACTACGAGTTGGGCACCGAGGAAAGACTATCAAAGTTTATAAATTCCGTAGTATGCGTGAAAAGGCGAAGGAAGTCTTAACCGTAGATAACGATGACCGCATTACCAAAGTTGGTCGATTCATCCGTAAAACGAGAGTGGATGAGCTCCCTCAATTCCTTAACGTTATTAGAGGTGAGATGAGCCTAATAGGTCCTAGAGCGGAGTTTGTCGATTTTGCTCTTAAGCTTGAACAGCAAGTACCTTTTTTCAATTATCGTCATATTGTAAAACCTGGCATATCTGGTTGGGCTCAAGTCAATCAAGGATATGCGACTGGTGCAGAAGAAACCAAATTAAAAATTGAATATGATTTTTATTATATAAAGAACATATCATTTACCTTAGATCTACTCATTTTCTTCAGGACTATTCATACAACATTTACAGGCTTTGGTTCGCGATAAAACCTCTTGTCATATATTCTAAATGAGTTGACTAATATAAATCGTGGCCGGTCACGTGGTTATCGCACGTTTGGAAGAGAGCTACGCGCTACTGCCTCGTCCATTGGCTGATCGAATTGATTTAAAAATGGAAGGCTTTATGGTTGTGTCCAACGACACTGCTGAGGAAGCATTGGCAGAAGATGATCCGTATGCCGCTTATGTGATTCCAGACGATTTGATGTGGTAAGGCATTATTCTACTGCTGTTGGCTTTACTATAGTGTTATAAGCACCCCCTCAAAAGCCCTTTATAGAATTTACGTTCTATAAAGGGCTTTTTGTGTTTATACGGGTTAGGCAAATCTTTATAGTGCAAGATAGACGTCAAATGTGTCGATAGAATCAATCAAACGTACACAAATCGGGCTTCTTTAACCTAACATTGCTGGTTTGGTTAAAGAAAGTAACCTAGCGCTATAATTGCTAGAATATGGATATAATCAACTTGAACAGTTATTCAATAACTACTACAATGCGTTTTTAGTACGTTTTGTGGTAATACTTTGTTTATTTTTGAGTAATCACTCAAAATTTTTCATATTTTACCTATGTTTGTTACCTGATAGTTCGGTGCCATCGTACCCGTTTTATTTGCTTAATTTGTTCCAATTCACTTTTACCTTTTCTCAAAAAGAGATAATTCATGCCAAAACATTTGCCACTCTCACTATTGTTTCTTCGCCTTGGTGTTTTCATCGTATTCTTCTTTTGGACACTCGATAAATTCGTAAATCCTGAGCATGCCGCCAATGTGTTTGCTAAATTCTACGCTTTAGAAAACTTAGGCATCACCATTGTTTACTTGATTGGTAGCTTACAAATTATTCTTATTTTCTCGTTTGTCATGGGTCTATTCAAAAAGTGGACATATGGCATCATTTTATTACTACATGCCGCCTCTACTTTTGCCTCCTTTGATCTTTACTTAACGCCTTTTAATAACTTGTTATTCTTTGCTGCATGGCCAATGCTAGCAGCCTGTTTGGCGCTGTTCTTGATGAGAGACTATGACACCCTAACATTGGGTAAAAATACGTCTCCAGTATAAATGTCAGCGGCAGTGCTTATTGCTTAAGTAGTATAAATATCAGACAGCAAGACATAATTTATATACTATTAA
>Ga0114954_1000212_pt1 | contig 21516 bp, 15 predicted proteins | sample Porto_4metaG_FD_87299 | JGI IMG/M metagenome (GOLD analysis project Ga0114954, IMG submission 87299) | Marine algal microbial communities from Porto, Portugal - Porto_4 metaG | ecosystem: Host-associated > Algae > Red algae > Unclassified | place: Portugal: Porto | collected 2015-02-02
CAGCGCCGCCTGGGAGATCGCCGGGCCATCCTCGGTGACCGCCGGCCCGCTGTTGGCGAGGCCATCCAGGCCACTGCGCCAGGCATCTCGGGCGCCCTCTCGCAGGGCATCACGTCCCTCCTGACGCACGCCCCAGTAGGCATCGTTGACGCTGCCGCGCAGGCGATAGTCGGCTTCGCCACGCAAGCGGCTGGCGAGCTCTCCCGGTGAGCGCGGCACGCTGCCAAGGGCCGGCCGCGACGTCAGTCGGTCGCGCATGCTGTCGCGGCGCTCGGCCAATGCCTCTTGGCCTTGGCCAACGATCGAGGCGTCGGCATCCGCGTCAGACCGCCCGTCGATGGCGCCGCCCAGCGTCGGGCCGTAGTCGACCCGGGGATCGAGGCCCAGGGACCCGGCCAGCTCGCCAATGGCGTCCAGACGCTGGCGCAGGCTTTGCGCAACGGGCGTCAGGGCCTGGCGGTCGAGGGCACTGAAATAGGCCTGCTCGACCCCAGGGCGCAGGCCGCCTGCCACGTTAAAACCACCGTCTTGCCACACCGGCAGCCCGTTCTTGGCCTCACGTTCAAGGCGCGAGAGTTCCCGGTGCAGCAAGGCCAGACGATCACGGTCGGGAGCCTCGGCGGCGCTCCCTACCTGCTCATCGAGCCGTATCAGGGTCTCGCGTTGATACCAGTAAGCGCTGCCCAGCACCCCCAGCACACCGACCCCCACCAGAGCGCCGATGGCGGTCAGCCAGAGATTGACCGAGCGTCGGTGGCCATCGCGGGACTGATGCTGCACCAGGCTACGATCGGCGATGATGACGTCGTGAAACAGGCCCTGAATGAAGTAGCTACGCTCTGAGCGCACGCCGTTGCGGCCCGCCGGCATGCCGGGGTCCTCGGCGCCCGCCTGGTGCGGCGCGACCACCTGAGCCGCAGCCGTGCCGTCGCTGGCACTCAAGGCGAAGGTCTCACTGACATGGTCGTCGATGACGGCCTCAAGGCCTTCACCGCGCTGCAGGGCGCTGGTGAAGTAGAGCCCTCGCGTCAGCGGCGCCGAGCCAGGGTTCACCCGCAGGTCGAACGGCTCGAGAAAGTCCGTCAGCCGTCCTTCGATCTCGGCCACATAGTCCGGAAAGCGCAGCAGCGTCGAGTCCGCCTGGCGCCCTTGCTCGCGCAGTTGGCGCTCGACGTGGGCACGCAGCGCATCCACCATCGGCGTGAAGCGCCGGGTAAAGGCTTGGCCGACGCCATGGCCGCGAATCTCGGACAGCGGGAAGGTCATCCCCCAGGGACGTTGGCGGCTCTCGCCGGCCAGCTCGCCGAAGGCCTCGACGAAGCCCGGCAGCAAGTCGGCCTTGCTGAAGCACAGGTACACCGGCGGCGTCGCGCCCAGGGCCCTGTGATAGTCATCGATGCGTTCGACCAGCTGCTGTGCGTGGGCATAATTGTGCTCACGAGTTGAGTGCAGCAGCTCGGCCAGGTCGACCACCACCACGAGGCCGTTGATCGGTGTCTGACGGCGCCGCTTGGCCAGCAGGCGCAAAAAATCGCCAAACTCACGCGCCGGCTGTTCTTCGGCGATGTAACGCCCGGCGGTGTCGATCATTACCGCTTCGGTGCCAAAGTACCAATCACAGTACTGGGTACCGGACTCGGCGCCGAGCCCGGCCACGCTGGTGTTCAACCCCGAGCGGGTCAGCAGCGACGTCTTGCCCGATGCCGAATGCCCGACCACCAGGTACCAGGGCAACTCGCTCAGGGTGCTGCGGCGCCCACTGCGGACCTTGAGCATGCCAAGCGCCGACTTCAGGCGCTCGCGCAGTACCTCGTATTCACCGGACGGCGACGCCGCACTGGCCGCCTCGCGATCGACTTCCAGTTGCACCAGGGTTTCCAGGCCACGTTCGGCGCGCACCTTGCGATACTTGCGCAGCACGATGGCCAGCAGCCATACCGCCGACAAGATCGCCACCGCCACCGCCAGCCGCTGTGGACTACCGCCCAGGCGTGGTACCCACCACACACACAGCGCCACGCCGATCAGCCACAGCAGAAATGACAGCAGCCAGAAACTCTTCAATACCCCCAGCAATCGCCTCATGTCTGTCTCACCCTAGGAGGTTTCGAAAAGTGACGGCAGGCGCTCGATCAGCGCATCGACACGGGTATCCAGCAATCCGTCGAGGACCAGAAACGCCACCCCACAGAACAAGGCGATCAGCACCAGATAGACCCACACCGGAACCTCATGACGCAGCAGCTGGCCGACCTGGTCCGGCAACCGCCAGCTCGGCGATAGCTCCGCCGGAACCGGCCGATAGCGGGCCAGGTCCTGGCCCAGGGTGTTGGCGATGTAGCGCAACTGGTCTCGATGCTCGAGGCGGAACTTGCCCTCGAAGCCCAGCGCCAGGCACAGGTGATAGACCTCGAGCACGTCGAGATTGCCCTTGATGTCGCTGCGCAAGGTCTCGAGACGTTCGAAGAATCCTTCGCCGGCAAGGTGCACGCCGAAGTACTTGTACTGCAGTGGATACAGTTCGATATGCCGGCGAATGTTGCTCTCCCCCGCCGCCAGCACGCTTTCATCGAGAAAGGCGCACAGCGCATATTGGCCGTCGCGGTACTGCTCCAGGGTGTAGCCGGAGGCCAGCGCCCGGGCTTCCAGCTCCTGGAAGTACTCCTCCACGCGCTGGAGAAACGTCTCGACGCTTTGGGCCTCACAGCCGCGACGCACCATCAGCACCATGGACAAGAAATCCTGTACCAGAAGGCTCAGTCGTGCCGGGGCGTCCTCCTTCGCCGACTGGTGATGGGCGGCGTGCCGCGGTGCCCCCGAGTACTGCATTCCCTGCTGTGTCGCTGAGGTCTGGTTCATTTCAACACCGCCATCAGTTCAATTTTTAGATTGGTAAAGCCGCTGGGGACGTAGAAGGCGATGGCCTGGGCGGCCATCATTCGCTCGTACATGCGTCCCTTGGGTTCAAGGGCAAAATAGTGGTTGTCCAGGCGCACCGGGATCGCCACCGGCAGACGCGCGGCATGCGCCAGCGTGCCGCCGGGCATGGCGCTGTTGACGACCACCTCGATGTCTTCCGGGGAGCCCACCTTGAAGGCCCTGGGCACCAGCTCGATCAACTTGGCGCCCGGCATGTCGGCATGCACGCAGACATAAAAATCCGCATCCACCAGGCGCGGATCGTGCAGGCGACCGACGAAATACGAGGGTTTGGTCTGCTCGAGCGAAATCGGGATGTACTGGTTGGGCACCACGGTATCGAGCAATTCCCGGGCCATGGCCTCGAGCCGAAACAGCGAACGAGCCGGATCTCGGTGCTGGTAATCCGGCAGGTCACTGAGCTGATGCCCCATGGAGAAGGTCATCAGACTCGCCACCAGATCGGTGAGAAAGCGATAAAGCTGCTCGGGGGGCAGACGCGGGTTGGCCAGCAGGTGCGCCAGGTGCGGATAGGCGCGATTGACCGTGTACAGCAGCCAGAACAGTGTGACGTCACTGGAGCCAAATTCGGCGACCTTGTCGGCACGCTCGCGGCGCCGACTCGACAGCGCTTCGTTCTTGGCCTGGAGCACGCCAATCAGGCGCTGGGCCACCGCCAGCAGGGTATCGTTGGCGCTCAACTGCAGGCACGGCGGCACGAAGTCGGCATCGACCGAGAAGTCGCCGGCGGCATTGCGCTTGAGGCGCAGCAGCGGGCAATGGCTGGTGCCATCGAGATCATCGCCTTCCAGCAGTAGCGTGGCATTCAGTTCAAGCAGCGCCAATTCGTTGTCGAGTTCTCCTTCCAGCAGGTCCGGCAGGCTCTCGAAGCGCTGACGGAAACGCCGGCTCTTGCCACGGCGGTGCTCATCGTCGACCACATTGGACGCGAAGGGCTCGAGCTGGCGCACGGCGGCGTAGACCTTGCACTCCGACACGCCACTCAACTCACCCAGGTCACGTGCCGGCGGCAGCGGGTCATGCTGGGGGGCATCGACCAGGGTGCCATCGGCGAAGACGACCTTGAGCCGGGACAGCTGCAGACGCCCGTGAGCCAGGGCGTCCTGGTCCACTTCCAGTATCTGCACGCCCCAGTTAAAGGGCCCAGAGCGCGCATTGGCCTCGCCCAACTGATGCTGGTGAAACTCGTCCTGATACTGAAAGTGTTGCGGCTGCAGGAACATGCCTTCGGACCACATCACTCGGTTATGCTTGCTCACGTATACCTTCCTTGATCGTCACTCATGGCGCCGAGAAACGTCCCATGGCGTTGGCCACGGCGATCAGCTCGGCGCTGTCCTCGCCCACGGGTTGGATATGGCTGTCGGCCAGGCTCAGGACGACGCCGTCTGGCGATGTCAGGATGCCGTCCTTGCGCATGGCGGCGGCGTCAAACACCAGTCGCCAGCGCTGGTCCGGCATCTGACGGAAGAACGCCACCACCGCGACGTACGCGGCACGCTGGGCCATCGCCGCGCTGTCCAGCGCCACCTCCCCCGGCAGCACAACGACTTCACGCTCGCTGAGTAGCGAGTCGCCAAGCGCATCGTCGCTGCTGTGCCACAGCTCATCGGCGCTGGCGGCATTGAAGGCGGTCAGCGAATCGAGCTGATAGATGCGCACCACCACCGATAGCGGGTTGCCCTCGGTGTCGGGGTTGAGGTCTTCCTCGGCATTCAGTACCACGGTCACCCGCTCTTCCTGATCGAACAGGATGTCGCCGACGGTGCCATCGAGTTGCTTGCCGATGCGGCCACTAACGCCGCAACCGCTGATCAGCACGGCGGTCAGCAGCAGCACGACCAGGCCGACGCCAGGATGACGCTTGCGCCCGGAAAGGGCGCGGCGAAAGCGGTGGCGCGGTTCAGTGTTGTGCATGGGCATGGGCCTCCGGTTTCGCCTGTTCGCCGCCGCCAGGCTCGCTGGCGGTGTGGCCATCACCCACGCGATAGGTGAACTGGCTATGCGCATCGATGCCGATGGCGATGCTCTCGATGGGGCTATCGTCGGCCATACTCTGCAAGACGCGTTCGGCAAGCTGCGGCATCAAGGCGCCGGTCAGCAGGTGATCGATGCTGCGAGCGCCGCTGTCGGTTTGGGTACAGCGCTCGGCGATATGGGCAGCGAGCGCGTCATCGAAGCTGAGGCTGGCGCCATGATGGTCGCGGAAGCGCCGCGCCAGGCGGTCCAGCTTGAGATCGACGATGCGGGTGAGCACCTCGCCCTGCACCGGGTAGTACGGCACGATCTTCAACCGCCCGAGGAAGGCCGGCTTGAACACGCCATTGAGCGTCGTGGTCATCTCCTCGACCAGAGCCTCCGGCTCGGGCCGTGTCTCGGGTGACGCCGAGTCGTCGAGACAGCGCTGCATGATCCAGTCGGTGCCGACATTGGAGGTCAGCAGGATGACGCTGTGACGGAAGTCGATCTCGCGTCCTTCGCCGTCCTCCATCACGCCCTTGTCGAAGACCTGGAAGAACAGCTCGAGCACGTCGGAATGGGCCTTCTCGACTTCATCGAGCAGCACCACGCTATACGGCTTGCGCCGCACCGCTTCGGTCAACACGCCGCCCTCGCCGTAGCCGACGTAGCCCGGCGGCGAGCCCTTGAGCGACGACACCGTGTGCGCCTCCTGGTACTCCGACATGTTGATGGTGATCAGATTGCGCTCACCGCCGTACAGGGTATCGGCCAGGGCCAGCGCGGTTTCGGTCTTGCCCACCCCGCTGGGGCCGAGCAGCAGGAAGACCCCGACGGGCTTGCTCGGGTCGTCGAGCTTGGCCCGGGACAGGCTGATGCGCTTGCCGATCTCGACCAGGGCATGGTCCTGACCGATGACCCGTTCCCCGAGCAGTTGCGGCAGCATGCGCACGGTGTCGATCTCATCACGCTGCATCTTGGTCAGCGGAATCCCGGTCCAGGCCGCGACCACGGCGCCGATGGCGTTGCCATCGACACAGGGATGCACCAGCGGCCGAGTCGCGGCGATGTCCTCGAGCGCGCGACGCTTGCGAATCACGTCATTGCGCGCCTGCTCCCGGGCGGCGGCGTTCGGTTCAACGTCCGGTTTGGCGTCCTGTTTGGAGTGCTGGTCACTGAGCTGTTCGACGTGCTGTTCGACGTGCTGTTCGACGTGCTGTTCGACGTGCTGTCCCGCGCCATCGCCGTCGCTGGCGGCCTGGCCCTGGGATGAAAGCTCGCTCAGCGCCTGCTCGGCGCTGCGCAACTCGGCCACGGCGTCGCGCTGACGCTGCCAGTCGGCCTCGAGCTCCTCGATGTCGGCGGCGAGCGCGGTCAACGTCTCGTCGAGTTCGTCCAGGCGCGCATCATGCTCCGTCGCCCCGCGCTCGCGCTCGCCAAGCAGCGCCGTACGTTCGGCCTTGAGATCGCATGAGCGTTGACGAGCATCCTCGAGCTCGGCCGGTGCCACGGCCTGGCCAAGGGCGACACGGGCACAGGCGGTATCCAGCACGCTGACCGCCTTGTCCGGCAGTTGGCGGCCGCTGATATAGCGATGGGACAGACGCACCGCCTGGACCACCGCATCGTCGAGAATCTCGACGCCGTGGTGGTCGCGCATGCGGCTGGCGAGCCCGCGCAGCATGTCGATGGCGACGTCCTCGCTGGGCTCCTCGACCTTGATCACCTGAAAGCGCCTGGCCAGGGCCGCATCCTTCTCGAAGTACTTCTTGTACTCCGCCCAGGTGGTCGCGGCGATGGTGCGCAGCTCGCCCCGGGCCAGGGCCGGCTTGAGCAGGTTGGCGGCATCGCCTTGTCCGGCCTGGCCGCCGGTGCCGATCAGGGTGTGCGCCTCGTCGATGAACAGGATGATCGGGTGCAGGCTGCGCTTGACCTCGTCGATGACGTTCTTGAGGCGCTGCTCGAACTCCCCCTTGACCCCTGCGCCGGCCTGCAGCAAACCGAGATCCAGGGTGCGCAGCTCAACGTTGCCGAGCGCCTCAGGCACGCTACCGGCGACGATCTTCAGCGCCAGCGCCTCGACCACGGCGGTCTTGCCGACCCCGGCTTCCCCGGTCAGGATCGGGTTGTTCTGGCGCCGGCGGGTGAGGATATCGATCATCTGACGCACCTCAGCGTCGCGCCCGAGCACCGGGTCGATGCGTCCCGCGCGGGCGTTGGCGGTCAGATCGATGGTGTACTGATCCAGCGCCGGGGTCTTGCCGGCGCGCGGCGTCGCCGCCCGACCCGGGCTCTCGCCCGCCGCGCCGGTTGCCCTTGGTTGCTCGGGGCTCGCCGAGAGCAGGTCATCGAAGTTCAGGCGCAGATCGTCGGCATCGAGCCGCTCAAGCTCCGGGGCGCTGTCCATCACCACGCGTCGCAGCTCCTGGTCGCTCAACAGCGCCAACAGCAGATGCCCAGAGCGAACCTCATGGCCGCCCTGTTCGATCGATGCCACCACCCAGGCGCGCTCGATCAGCCGCGTGATGTGCGGTGACAGCGCCGGCGTGCGCGTGCAGCCGATCTTGAAGGTCTCCATCGACCGGTCGAGCTGGTCGGCGAGGCGATCCAGCGCCAGTTCGGCGTGGCGGACGATGCGCAACACGTCGTTATCGTCGCCATCGAGCAGCTTGAGCAGCAGATGTTCGACGTCGACTTCGTACTGACGCTTGGCGAGGCATAACCCGGCGGCTTCTTCCATCGCCTGGCGGCTGACATCATTGAGCTTGGCAAACAGCGTCTTGAGGCTCACGTGGTGGCTCCATCGAAGGGAATGCGAAAGATTGCGTGACCATTGAGGGTGCGGGCTCGGCGCCCGAGCCAGCCAAGGCGGCCCAACGACACCCCATCGCTGCCGCCTAGTCGTGCCGCAGGGACTTGATCGGCGCCAAGGTCCAGCTCGATCTCGAAGTCGAGCTCGGCGCCGAGATAAAAGCGGATCAGCTCGACCAGCCGAGGGTGGTCCGCCTGACCGGGCAAAAAGCGCTGATAGTCAGGGCGCGACAACGGCCCGAGCACCACGCGCACACACGACTGGTAGTCCCAGACCCGGGAGCCCGTGACCGCCGACTGCCCCAGCAACGCATTACGGCTGCCCAGGCGCGTGCGCTCGCGCCCGGGAATCTCGAGCCAGCGGCCGCTGAACGGCTTCACCGCGCAGTCCACGCCGAAGGTAAAGCCCAGCAGCGCCTCGAGGTTGAGCTTGTTGCGCGGCCGCTGGGTCAAGAGCCCGGCAAAATAGCCGAACACTTCCCGCGGCAAACCATCGCGCTCGCCCCCAGCCTCCGGGGTATCGCCGATCAAGCGCTGGGTGGTATGCGGGCTTAGCCCGGTCAGCGCGAGTAGCTGACGCTCGAAGTCGGCCTCGCCCTTGCGCTCGTGCTCGATGAAGAACCGGTACTTTTGCCAGGCCTGGTAGAACATCGCCGTCATGCGATGGGAAAACACATCCAGAAACGCATGGGCGGCGTCATCGCGTAGCTGGATATGGCGATCGATCAGCGTCTCGGTGTAGGGCCGTGGCAATACGCCCGATGGACCGACCAGCCCCATGAAGGTGACCTGAACGTCGGTCAACGGTTGGTCAAGCGGCGACACCCGCTTGTCGCTCTCGAAGGTCAGATCGCTGATCTCGCTCGCCGGAAAGCTCAGCGACAGCTGGCTGCAAAAACGCAGCGGATCCTCATGGGGTCGCGACTCGGGGTCGAGACGTCCCTGATGGCTGTAGTGCAGGCGCAAGAGCCGCACTAGCTGGAAGAAGCCGAACCGGTATGGCTCAGCCCGTGCCCGGTCGATTAGACCAGGGACTGAGTGCCGGTTCTGGGCGGCCATGTCACGACATCCTTTTCGCGCTGACGGCTGGTAAGCGTCAGTTGGGTGAAGCTGTTGATCGAACAGTACTGTCCGAAAAAATGGTCGAGGACCATGCCGAATAGATAGATACCGCTACCGATGAACTGCTGCTCGTCGAGTTCGAGCGTGATGCCAAGCCCGCGCACGAAGGCCGGACGCGGGTGGCCGATACGGGTCATGGTCGGGGCGCTTTCGATGGACGAGATGCCGTTGATCTGACGCCGGGAAGCATCCATGTCGCGGTAGTTGTAGAGCGACAGAATCTCGAGCAGCGCCTCGCGCCCGCGCGACACCAACGACAGGTGATTGAGCGACAGATGCGACACCAGACGCCAGATCACGCCCTTGCCGAGCGGCGGACGCACGGAGGACGTCGGCTTGCGCAGGCAACGAATGGTCTTCACCACCTGTTCCCGCGGCAGTGTGAAGTCGCCCTCCGGGTGGCCGAAGCTAAGCTGCTGCGGCAGGTCACGATTGCTGCAGGTCAGCTTCAGGCTGAGCACGTCGCTGGAGGTCTCGATGCGTGTCAACTCTCGATCGACCAGGCGCAGCAGCATTTCGGTGCCGTGGTCACGGTTGCGCTCGGATGGCACCCGCTTGCCGATCCAATAGCTGGCCTGGCGCTGAACCTGCTGGCGGCGCGGTTCGAAGAACGGATGGCACAGGCTGACCTCGTCACGGGCCGCGGTCTTCTTGATCCGCTTGACCTCGTCAATGGACAGGATCTCGACGCCGTAGGGCTGGCGCACATCCGCCGCCACGGGATACTCATGCTGGGTATGGGTCAGCTTGATCGGCTCGGCCATCTGCTTGAACAGGTTGATCACCGGAGTGCAGCCCAGGCGAAAGTGGTTACGCCCCAGGTTCTGCGCCAGCCGCGACAACCGTTCACCCACCTCGTAGTCGGCGAAGAAGAACTGCAGCTGGACGCGCGACCCGCCGACCTGAGCGAGGAGCCGTTCAAGCCCGGTGAGGTCGAAGAACATGAACTTCTCGGGAAAGACGAAGTACTCATGCAGCAGCCGGTAGCCGAGAAACGAACGCTCGGAGTAGTCGATCAAGCCTTCGTCCGGCGCGAAGCCCACCGGGCGAATCGCACTCAGCGGCAAGGCCATGTCGCGACGCCGCCCCCCCTCATCGAAGCTCACCCTCAGCCGCGACAGGTTGTTGAACAACAGCTCATGGAGCGGATGCATCAAGGCACCCTCGCCATCGAGAAAGACGCGTAGCTGATCGATGCCCAGCGACCCGATGGTCTGATCGGAAAGGGTCCCCAGGTCGACATCGAGCCGGGCGACGCTGTCGCCGTCACGGCCATTGAAAGCCGAGCGCTCGAGTAGCGAAAAACGCGCCTGCTCGACCCGCAACGGCCACACCGTGACGTCGTAGCAGGTTCGAAAGCGACAGTTGCTGCCTCCCACCGTGCGGGAAAACATCTCGGTATGGCGTGCGACGTGGTAGCGGCTGTCCAGCGTCGAGGCCTCCCCCGGATCGAACTGAGCAATCGACATCGACGGCGTCGGCTTCAGGTAGTGGGGGTACAGCACATCCAGGAACGACTCGACGATTTCCGGCAAGTCGTCGTCGAGTTTCTTGTGCACCCGAGCCGAAAGAAAGGCAAACGCTTCGATCAGGCGTTCGGTATGCGGGTCGGCGCAGTCATCCTCTTCCAATTGCAGACGCGCTGCGACTTTCGGATACTCACGGGCAAACTCCTGGCCCAAGAAGCGCAGGTGAGAGAGTTCCTTTTCGTAGTACGGCAGCAGATCGTCTAGCATCAGGTAAGGTTCTGTACTTTATAGCGCTGAGTTTCGGCCTGGAGCACCGCTTCACAGGTCACCTGCTGGGAAGAATCCACCAGCACCAGCAGGGCATCGACGCGAAAACGCAGCAATCGATCCTTGTGATCCTGATCGCGAAGGCTGACGCGCACGTTGCGAAAGCGGCAGTCATTGCTCTCGATGGCATGTTCGAGCTGACGCTGGATGAGCTGGCGGTCCTCACTGCTGTTGAGGCCCCGCCCAAGAAAGTCTGGCAGGCCATACTCCAGCAACGACCCACGCAGCGACGGGTACGCCGCGAGATTGGCCGCCAGCAGTTCCTGACGCGTGTTGACCAGGGTTTCCAGGTCGGCAACGATCGTTGCCTTGTACTCGTCGAGCGTGCTCCACAGCCGGTGTTCGGCTTCCACTCCCCGGTGCGGCTCATCATCGAGCAGACGGCTCCAGAGGGTTGGCACGATCATCCTTGTGCCCTTCACTTGCACGACTCACCTCCGGCGAGCGGCCGGCAGCCCCGCGGTACGCGGGCTGCCGGAGTGATGACGAGAGCGCCGGTCAGCTACGCGAAGACTGGGGCAATTCCGCCACCAGGCGCAGCGACGCGGTCAGCTCATCGAGCTGGTAGTGTGGACGCAGGAAGGTCACCGCCTTGTAGACCCCCGGCTTACCCGGCACTTCGGCCACTTCCACGTGCGCTTCGCGCAGCGGGTACTGGGCCTTGGCTTCCTGGCTAGCGTTGTCATCCAGCAGCACATACTGCGACAACCACTCGTTCAGGTAGCGCTCGACGCTGGTGCGCGAGGCGAAGCTACCGACCTTGTCGCGCATGATCGCCTTCATGTAGTGGGCGATCCGCGAGGTGGCGAAGATGTACTGCAGCTGTGCCGAGAGCCGCGCGTTGGCATTGGCAACGTCGGTGTTGTAGTGCTTCTGCTTCTGCGCCGACTGCACGCCAAAGAAGGCCGCGTAGTCCGTCCCCTTGCAGTGCACCAGGGGAATGAAGCCCAGGTCGGCGAGCTCTTTTTCACGACGGTCGGTGATGGCGATCTCGGTGGGGCACTTGAGCGCGACTTCACCGTCGTCGGTCTGGAAGGTATGGGTCGGCAGGTCCTCGACCAGGCCGCCGCCTTCCACGCCGCGAATGGCAACGCACCAGCCGTACTGCGAGAAGGCCTCGGTCACCCGCGCGCCCATGGCATAGGCGGCGTTCATCCACAGGTACTGGTTGTGCTCGCGTCCATCGACGTTTTCGACGAAGTTGAACTCCTCGACCGGGGCGGTATCCGGCCCATAAGGCAGACGACCCAGCACATGGGGTAGCGTCAGGCCGACATAACGCGCGTCTTCGGAGCTACGAAACGACTTCCACTTGGCATATTCGACGGTGTCGAAGACCTTGGACAGATCACGCGGACCGCTCATCTCGGTAAACGAGTCCCACCCGAACAGCTCCGGCGAGGCCGCCGAGATGAAGGGCGCATGGGCGGCGGCGGCGACGTGAGAGACCTGCTCAAGCAGGTAGATGTCTTCCGGGCTGCGCGAGAACTCGTAGTCACCGATCAGCATGCCGAAGGGCGCACCACCGAAGGTGCCGTACTCTTCTTCGTAGACCTTCTTGAACAGCGCGCTCTGGTCGAACTCCGGGGCGGATTTCAGGTCGCGCACCAGGTCCTTCTTGGTGGCGTTTAGCACCTGAATCTTCATGTTGGTGCCGGTCTCGCTCTGGCTCACCAGGTACTTCAAGCCGCGCCAGGACGATTCAAGCTGCTGGAACTCGCCAGCATGCATGACCTCGTTCATCTGCTCGGAGAGCATGGCGTCGATTTCCGCGATCCGGGCATCGAGCACGGCGATGAGATCCTTGCTCGGCAGCACTTCGCCTTCCAGCACCTGGGCGACGAGTTCTTCGATCAGGTCCCGGGCGCGGCTACGCTCGGTTTCCGAACGCGCCACACGACTCTCCGAAATGATGCTGTCGAGCAAGGATGTCTGAGGAGCGAAGACGGCTTCCTCGGTCACCGATGCCTGGGCTTGAGTATGCTTGTCTGACATGTCGTGGCTCCGCCGTTACCTGTCGTTGTCGTCGCGTACCGCTTGCTCGCGGCCGAACTCGTCGCCGAGGGTCTTGAGCTTCTCGCTGTTCTGCAGCACGTCCATGAGCAGCTCCTCGAGCTTGTCGTTGCCGCCCATCTTGTTGCGCAGGTCCGCTAGCTTGTTGCGAACCTCGAGCAGCTTGCGCAGGGGCTCGACCTGCTTGACGACGTTCTGCGGTTCGAAGTCTTCCAGGGCGTTGAAATTAAGCTCGACCGGCAGCTGCGAGCCATCCTTGGACAGGGTGTTATCGACGCGATACGCCAGACGCGGTTTGAAGCCCTTGAGAACGCTGTCGAAGTTGTCGCGATCGATGGCGACGAACTTGCGATCCTTCATCTTGGGCGGCGGGCTCAGCGGATTGCCGCTGTAATCGCCGACCACCCCGGCGACGAAGGGCAATTCCTTCTGCTCCTGGCTATCACCGATCTCAACGTCATAGGTGATCTGAACCCGCGGAGCGCGAATCCGCCCTAACTTGTGTTGTGTGCTATCCCTCTCCGCCATGGCGTCGAATTCCTTGTGCGTGGGTAAGTGATGTGCTGGTCAGCCGGCGTCTGCCTAGATCGCCGAGACCGCCTTCAGCAAGCGTTCCTTGATGGCATCCTCGATCTCCTGGATGTCGGCCAGGTCCACCAGCTCCTCGAAGGTGTGGTTGCCCGCGACTTCGGTGCTGCTCAGGATCATGCCGTCATCGGGAAGATGAGAGGACACCGGCGAGCCGATCACACAGAACGGCAAGTCGCCAAAATCGGCGAGCTTCTCGAAGCTGACGGGAAAGCGTAGGCCCAAGAGCAGCCGCCCCAGGCCCGGTGCGCGGTTGAGGCAGAAAAACAACATCAGGTAATGAGCGACGAAGCGAAACAGCTCCGCCGTGCTGCGATTGGGGTCCTTGATAATCTGCCGGAAGCGCTCCAGCTCGAAGCCCTTGTAGCCGACCACCCAGCGCACGGGGCTGGTAACCCGTACGGGATGGCTACGCCCCTCCAGCGTCACGTCATACTCGTACGGATACAGCTGGGGCGTGGAGCTCAGGATATCCAGCGGCACCTCGAGTTCCTGAATCAACCGGAAAGGGGCAGCGGTGGCCGTGGCCTCGAAGAGCGACTTGAACTCCTTGAACGCGTGCTGTGCGTCACGGCCGTTGCCCCGCGGCGCCCCTTGCAGATACTCGCCAAACACCAGCTGAGGACGAATCAGCAGCGCCAGGGTCGCCATGTAATCCATCGCCTGTTCGTGCAATAGATCACCCACCACGCGCGTCTGCTTACGCAGCTTGATGAACGACTCGATATCGAATTCTCGTTGCATACCCGGGCTCTGCCCCCTCTACTCCACGACCTGGCGTCATGACCGCTATTGATGGCCTGACGCCGACGGCCAGGCTGTGTCGTCCGTGGCTCTCTTGCCCCTTTCAACCGCGTGCTACTAGGTGCTACCGGGCGCACGGCCCTACATCCATCAGGTCAGCGCATCAGCGCGGCGCGACGCAGTTCGTACGAGACATCATCGTCATGGCTGTCCTTGAGACCGACCCAGCCGAGCTGCTGGCCATCGTCTTCCAGCCGCAACACCATGGGTTGCGGCCCGTTCTCCAGGCGATAGAACATGGCGTTATCGGCCGGCATCAGCTGCCAATCCCCCCAGGACGTCGACGTGACATTTCCGCCAACGGCATCGACATGGGTCTGATGCAGAAAGAACTGCTTCGGCTCGCCACTTTCTGCGTCACGATGCAGTGTCAAATCCGCCCGTATGACCCGGCAGTCATCACACGGCAAATTACCCACGAAGCGCGTCTCGGGCTCGATGGCGCCCGCACCACCAGCATCTCCGGTGCCCGAGGCGCAGCCGACCAGCGCCAGGGTGACTCCCCCGAAGCCACCAACGAAAAGCCTAGCCACCGCCTTACTCCAGAGCATTTTCGTTTCCCACCCAGTCAACGATTGATCACCAGGCTGCGAAGCAGCACCCCGATGATCGTTAAAAAAGAAACCTTACCCGCGCTCGGCCGCTCACCCACTTGACTTCCAGCAGCTGGGGCACATTCACACAGCAAGAAGGCGCCCAATCCGACGCCGACTGGCATCGGCCCGAGAATATCGTGCCGCTACTACCGAATAAAATAACAGAATGACGACAAAGAAATGACAGAAAAATACTCTGAAATAGGCCAAACAATTGACTAATTTAGTACCAGTTGCCATGCCGCATTGGCCCCTATTTTGCCACAACAAACATCATCATTAACATCTTAATAATTTGTAAGATATATCTTAAATACACGTAATACATATCCTACAAGGCGCCAACTTACGACACTCAACCCACCGTCAGTTTATCGTTAAATAACATCGGAGCCGCTCGCAATGCCGGCACCGCCCTTGGCATCAACCTGCACCGAGGGCTCAACACCGCAAGCACCGTTGCCGGCCAGGTACTGGGGCCGTCAGCATCCGCCTGTGCCGCAACGGCACCTGTGGTGCGTCCAGGTGCTCGGCAGCGCTAAAGGTCGTGTCAGCAGGGACAAACGGGCTTAGCCCGCCCTGCCCTTTCTGAACGTCGGTCCTTTCTGAGCGCCGGCCCTCCCACAAACTTTACCGCTGTGACTCTCAAGGAGGTGCGACCTTTCGAAAAGGCACAGGCGCTTGCTCGCCACGGTCTAGACGAGAAGGCGCCACCTCCGACCAGGGACCATCTCTCCGGCCCAGGATGACCCGCGCGATGAAGCACTGTGGCCGACAGCCACCAACGAAAGCGCCCCCTCCTGAGGAGGGGGCGCAGCGGGGCATCTCGGGGCGACGTGGCAAGCGCTGGCGATTCAGGTCGCCTTGGCTAACGCCTGCCACACCATGGTTAGAACCGATAGGTGACCTGGGCACCGAAGGCCTGGGCGGTGTTGTCGAAGTCCGCCTCATAGGTACCGCGACGCTCCTCTTCCTGACTCAGCGAGGCCTCGGTCTCGTGAATGTAGGAATAGGCGACATCGACGGTCAGGTCTTCCATCGGCGTCCAGCCGGCGCCCAGCGAGAAGATCACTCGATCGTCAGAGGGCACTCGCACGCTGCGATATTCGTCCTTGATCGGGGTCTCGTCATAGGTCAAGCCGGTGCGCAGCACCCAGGCCTGGTTCAGCTGGTAGGCGGTACCGACGGAGTACTGCCAGCTGTCCTCGTAGTTCTGGGCCTCGACGATTTCGCGCACGTCATTCTCGACGCGAATTTCTTCGAACTCGCTCCAATCGGTCATCGCGGCGCCGGCCATCAACGTCCAGCGGTCATTGAGTTCGTGAGTCACCGAGAAGTCCCAGACCGCGGGCAGCGTAATGGACAGGTCGGCGTCGGTCTGCTGAGTGGCCGTGCCTACCGGTACGACAGGACCGAGCCCGGGCACCACGGTGGGAGAGCCTGTGCCGCGCACATTGGTAAAGCGCGCCTTGCCCTCCAGGTCATAGTCGACCTCGGAGTGATAGGCGAAGCCGAAGGTGGTGTGTTCCCAGGGCTTGTACATCATGCCGAGCGTATAGCCCCAGGCATTGTCATCACCCTCGATATCGATATCGCCTTCGCCCGCGACACCGGTCGGCGTGAAGGCGCCGGTCTGGTCGAAGAACCCCACCGGGCCACCTTGAGTATTGGCCGTCAGTTCGCCGTCGATCTGGTTGTAGGTCAGGCCGAAACCGGCAGAGAACTGATCACTGAACTTGACCGAGATCGTCGGCTGGACCGTGACCACCTCGACCTTGCTGCGATCGCCGAAGAAGCGGCCCTGGAACTGACCTTCGTAGTCGGTGATCAGGCCATAAGGCGCATAAACGCCGAGGCCGAAATGCAGGTTGTCGTTGATCGGCTGCACATAGAAGCCAAACGGAATCACCGTATTGGGCACCATATCGCCTTCATTGGACCCCGAAGCGCTCCCCGAGGCGCTGTCGATATCGGAGTCTACGGTCAGGTACACCCCGCCGCCGGTGACCTGGGCACGGTTGAGAAACGACATGCCCGCCGGGTTGCCGTGCACGATGGTAGCGTCGTTGACCGAGGAGGCGCGCCCGGCGCCCGAGGTGCCCTGGCCGCTGACGCTCTGCTCGTTGAGCTGGAAGGCGCCGGCCAGAGCCTGGCCGGAAACGGCGGCAGCAGCCACGGCGACCGCGAGAGAGAGGGGCTTGAAGTTGTTATGCATGTCTCGATGTCCTTTTGTTCTGCAAGCTAGTCGGCGTGCTTATAGCCATGGCGCCGGCTACGACCTGGCCCGGCTTGCTCGCAGTGTTTGCGATGGCTACCGATAGTTCAAGGCCAAACGTTCGTTTTAATCATTTATTTGCTCATACTTTGGTCAAACGTAAACAATCACTCTTGAACTATCAGAGGGTTATAAAACTGATCGAAACGGCACAGAAACGTCATTCCGGTGCTTGACCTCTGTGTTACACAAAGGTTTTACACTGACATCCTCACCAGGCGCCCCACGCCAAGGAGGTCACATGAAGGTCAGCGAACTGGCCCGTCGGGCCGGCGTCACCGCCGAGACGGTGCGCCACTACACCCGTGAAGGACTGCTGAATCCGGTCAAGGATCCAGACAACGGCTACCACCGCTATGCCCAGCAGGACCTGGATCGCCTGAGTTTTATCCAGCGTGCACGCACGCTCGGGTTCAGCCTTGGCGAAATTGGCAACATTCTCGAACACGCCGACCTCGGCGACTCTCCCTGCCCCATGGTACGTGACCTGCTGGCGGCTCGACTGCCCGAGATTCGTCAGCGCATCGAGCACCTGCAGGCGCTTGCCGACCGCATGGAGCAGGCGCTCAGGGCCTGGCAAGACATGCCCGATGGCACACCGGATGGGCATAGCCTATGTCGCCTGATCGAGAGTGTTCCGGTACCAGGCCCCCGGACCGAGGAGACCCCATGAACGAGACCAGAACCCGGACGATCCCGGGCATGAACTGCCAGAGCTGCGTGGCCAGCATGCGCCGGGCCATTCAGGCTGAAGATCCCAGCGCTCGCGTCGAAGGAACCCCGACGGAGAAACACCTGGACGCCACCACGACGCTCGGCGACGAACGCCTCGATGCCATTCTGCGTGAAGCGGGCTACCCCCCTGCCCCCGGCGCAAGCAACGCTGGCCACGACGATGATCGCGACGACGGCCACGAGGGCCACGAGGGCACTTCCGACCACAGGGCAGGCTCCTCCGCCGACATTGAAGCCGCCCCTGAGGTGCAGGCAGACACCACCAAGGCGCCACCGCCGACCGAGCAGACCGAGCCGAGCCAGGGCCTCGGCAACACGCGCCTCTCGATCCAGGGCATGACCTGTGCCGGCTGCGTGAAAAGCGTGCAACAGGCACTATCCAAGGTGCCCGGTGTGGAGAGCGCCGAGGTCAACTTCGCCTCCCACACGGCACGGATCAAAGGCGATGTGGACAGCGACGCCTTGGTCAAGGCGGTAGCGTCCGTCGGCTACGGCGCCGAGCCGATCCTCAATCTACGCGAGGCGGAAAAACGCCGGGCCGACAGCAGTCACCGCGAGTACAAGCGCCTGCTGCGCGGCAGTCTGTTGTCGCTGGCGCTGGCCGTGCCCCTGATGCTCGGCATGCTATTCGTGCACCCCGAGCCGGTCGGCCTGGCTCGCCTTGGCTGGGGCATCATCGGGCTAGCCACCCTGGCGATACTGGTCGGCCCCGGACGCCACTTCTTCGTCAACGCCTGGAAGGCCGGCCGTCACCATCAGGCCAACATGGATACCCTGATCGCCATCGGCACCGGTACCGCTTGGCTCTATTCCATGGCGGTGGTGATTGCCGCTCCCTGGCTACCGGACGCGGCCACGGGCCTGTATTTCGAGGCCTCGAGCATGGTCATCGGCCTGGTGCTGCTCGGCAATGCGCTGGAGCTTCGTGCCCGAGGGCGCACCTCGAGTGCCCTGCATAGCCTGCTCGACCTGCAGAGCCAGACCGCTAGGGTCGTCCGCGATGGCCAGGATATCGATGTGCCGATCGACGAGGTCCGGCAGGACGAACTGATCCGCGTGCGCCCCGGTGAGCGACTGCCGGTGGACGGCGTGGTCAATGAGGGCGAGAGCTACATCGATGAATCGATGCTCAGCGGTGAGCCTGCGCCGGTCGCCCGCGGGCCCGGTGCCGACGTCAGCGCCGGCACGGTGAACGGCAAGGGATCCTTGACCTACCATGCCACCCGCATCGGCGCCGACACGCGACTGGGCCGCATCACCGAACAGGTCGCCAACGCCCAGGGGTCGAAGCCCCCTATCGGCAATCTGGCCGATCGCGTCTCCGCGGTTTTCGTGCCTAGCGTGATGATCATTGCCGTACTCACGGCGCTGGCCTGGTTCCACTTCGGCACCGAGCCCCGGGTCATCCACATGCTGGTCACGGCCACCACGGTGCTGATCATCGCCTGCCCCTGTGCCCTGGGGCTCGCCACACCGCTTTCTACCATGATCGGGGTCGGCAAGGCGGCCGAGCATGGCGTACTGATTCGTTCGGGCGATGCGCTGCAGACGGCCAGCCGGCTGACCACTCTGGTGGTGGACAAGACCGGCACCCTGACCGAAGGCAAGCCGCAGGTCACCGATAGCCGCATCATCGACGGCGATGAAGCCGAGCTACTAGCGCTGATCGCCGCCCTCGAAGGGCGCTCGGAGCATCCCCTGGCCGAGGCGCTGACGCGCCACGCCAGCGCCATCACGGACGACGCCCCGAGCGCCGCCATCCACGGGTTCGAGAGCGTGACCGGCGGTGGCGTGAAGGCCACGGATGCCAAGGACCGTGCGCTCCTGCTGGGCAACGCTCGTCTGCTCGAGGATGCCGGAGTGACGCTCGATGCCATCGGCGAGGATCGCCACGCCTGGGAGGCCCAGGCCCGCACCCTCGTGTACTTCGCCGTCGATGGCCGGCTGGCCGCCGCCTTCTCCATTCACGACCCGCTGCGCGACGACAGCCGCGACGCCGTGGCTCGCCTCAAGCGCGACGGTCTTAAGGTCGTGATGCTGACCGGCGACAACGCGGCCACCGCCAGGGCTATCGGCGCGGAGGTCGGCATCGACGAGGTCCGCGCCGGCCTGTCGCCCGATGACAAGCACGCCGAGATCGAACGTCTGCAACGTGAAGGCGAGGTCGTCGGCATGGTCGGCGACGGGATCAACGATGCGCCGGCGCTGGCCAAGGCGGATGTCGGCTTCGCCATCGGCCAGGGCACGGACGTGGCCATCGAAAGCGCCGGCATCACGCTGATGCGGTCGTCGTTGTCCGGCATCGCCGATGCCATCGAGATCAGCCAGGCGACGCTTGCGAATATCAAGCAGAACCTGTGGGGCGCACTGGGCTACAACGCACTGTGCATTCCCATCGCCGCCGGCGTGCTCTACCCCTTCACCGGCACCTTGCTGTCGCCGATGATCGCCGGCGCAGCCATGTCGCTGTCGTCGATCACGGTGGTCGGCAACGCCAACCGCCTGCGCCTGGCGCGCATCGGCACCAAGGACGCCCGCGACGCGAAGGAAAGCCGCCATAACGACGCGATGCAAAGTACCAGGGAGAAAAGCGCATGAGCCTGTTCGTGACCCTCGCCGGAGTCGGCCTGATCGGACTGATCGTCTGGTGGTTCTGGCTGAACTGAGCGATCACCGTGCCGCGGCCAGGGCTGGATGCCGTGAAAGGTAGCCGCCAAAGCGGCTACCCTGAAAGCAACAGGCAAGGCCAGCCACCCCAGGGCTTCTCGCGCTCGCCGCGAGAAGCCGGCCGCGCCACCGCCCACCGGGTACAGGAGACGGACATGCCCCGCCTCAACGCCGTACTGGAAACCGCCCTCTACGTCGCCGACATGCCCCGCGCCCGCGCCTTCTTCGAGGAAGCCCTCGGCCTGTCGCCGTTCACCGCCGACCACCGCTTCACCGCCTACGCGGTGGGCCCCTCGGTGCTATTGCTGTTCCTCGAAGGCGAAACCACCGAGACGGTGATACTGCCGGGTCAGATGGGCACGATTCCGCCCCATGATGGCGGCGGACGCGTGCACATGGCCTTTTCCATCGATGCGGCCGACCTCGCCGGCTGGGAGCAGACCCTCGATGCCCATGGCACCAGCATCGAAGGGCGTACCCACTGGCCCAAGGGCGGGGAAAGTCTCTACTTCAGAGACCCCGACGGCCACCTGCTGGAGCTGGCGACGCCGGGGGTGTGGCCGAACTATTGACCGACTGACTGGACCAAGGACCCAGACGGCAGGCCGTACGCTCCCGCCGCGGCAAGAATGGGGCGCGTCATGCGGCCCTCGTGTCAAGCACACGCCCCCTCGGGTCTTGGGTCTGGCGTCGCGCCCTGGGCTCACACCGCCTCGGCATGTTCGACCATCAGCTGCAGGCTCTCGCGGCCGCGAAAGCGATTGCGGTTGAGCTTGAAGGCGCAGCGAAGCGTGGCGCCTTCACCGAAACTCGGCATCTCTCCCGGCGTCAGGGCGCGAAACCAGATCGCCTTGAGCGTCAGTCCCTGGCGCGACAGCTCCATCATCAGGTGGCTGCCATCGCCCACCGGCTTGACGCGTTCTACCAGAAACTCACCTTCAAATAGCGGTGCATCGAACTCACGCCCATACGGGCCGAGCGACTCGAGCTCGTCCAGGGTCTCCAGGCGCAGCTCGGTCGGCGTCAGTTCACCGTCGGTATAGATCCGCGGGGCGAGGTGCACGCCTTCAAGCTGCTCGCCCACCGCCTGGGTCAGGACACGGCGAAACTCTTCGAGGCGATCCAGCGGCACCCCCACGCCGGCAGCCCCCCGGTGACCGCCGAAGCGAGGCAGGGTCTCGGGGGCAAGCTCGAAGGCACGCTGCAAGAC
>Ga0114954_1000213_pt1 | contig 21509 bp, 17 predicted proteins | sample Porto_4metaG_FD_87299 | JGI IMG/M metagenome (GOLD analysis project Ga0114954, IMG submission 87299) | Marine algal microbial communities from Porto, Portugal - Porto_4 metaG | ecosystem: Host-associated > Algae > Red algae > Unclassified | place: Portugal: Porto | collected 2015-02-02
CGATGGCGTCCACCGCCAGCTGGTTGATGGTCATGTTGCCCGACCAGATCAGCACCGCACAGAGCGGCGCCAGGTAGGCGATGGCGGTCATGGCAGGGGCCTTGCGGGACACGGAGAAGCGAGCAGGCGCTGGATGAACATGGCGTCTTCCTTGAACGGCGGGACCAACGGGCACAACAATGACGTCGGCGAGGTGGCGTGGCAAGCGCTGCCGCCAGGCGACGCCAGAACGCCGACACCCCGCACAAGGCGGGGTGTCAGGGTACGCGATTGCGCGACGTCGGTCAGGCGCTGGGGGGCACGACTTCACCGGTGTCGGCCTGCTGAGCCATGCCTGGCAGGGTCTCGAGCTGATCCTGTTGGCTGGTCAGGAACTTCAGGTGACGCTGGTACTCGTTGAGCACGTCGTGGAGTACCTCCTGACGCGTGTAGCCGTTCAGGTCCTGGCCGATGCCTCCCTCGCTCAAGTGCACATCCAGGCGTAGGTAGTAGTCGTCGTCGGCCGGCAGAAAGCTCGGGGGACGCATGCGCAGCGGTCGAACCCCGTAGACAAACTCCGGGGCACCGGGAAACGTCACGCGAAGCGTGGGACAGGCCTCTTCCATGCCCTCGGGCTGCTCGTGATCGAGGCGAGCCTCATGACCGCGGGCGCGCATCTCGGTGACAAAGTCGTCGAGGGCCGGGCGGATAGCATGGCGTAGCGTCGCCTGGGCACCGCTTCTGGTCGAGGCGTCGAGGGTGCGTTCGAGGCGTTCGCGCCAGTCGCCCTTGGCGACCTGACCGGCGGCGATCATCTGGCGAGCCTCGGCCTTGTTGCCTTCGCTTCGTAGTGAACGCAGCAGGCTGAACATGGTCAGGAAGATCACCATCGAGAACGGCAAGGCGGTGATCACCACGGCGCTTTGCAGGGTGCGCAGGCCGCCGCTCATCAACAGGGCCAGGGTGATCAGGCCGATGATGGCGGACCAGAAGATGCGCAAGGGGATCGGGGCATCGTGGTTCACATCGCGCAATTGATAGGTGAAATTGGACAGGACGAGGGCCCCGGAGTCGGCGGAGGTGACGAAGAACACGATACTCAGCAGCGTGACCAGGGTGGCCGTCAGGTTGACCCAGGGCAGTTGCTCCAGAAAGGTGTAGATGGTCGCCTGGGGCGTGTTCAAGGCCTGCTCACCGAGTTCGGTGAGACCGGCATCGACCATGCCGATGCCGCTGTTGCCGAACACGGACATCATGATCATGACGAAGATCAGCGGAATGAACAGTGCCCCCGCGACGAACTCGCGAATGGTACGCCCGCGAGAAATGCGCGCCAGAAACAACCCGACGAAGGGGGCCCAGGCGATCCACCAGCCCCAGAAGAACACCGTCCAGGCGCTGAACCAGCCGCCGGTGCCCTCGTTGTAGGCGTAGGTGTGAAAGCTCATGCCGATCAACTGCACCGCATAGTCGCCGATGTTCTGCACCAACTGGTTGAGTCCGAGCAGGGTGTCGCCCTCGAACAGCACGAACAGGATCAGGGCCGCGACCAGGTAGAGGTTGAACTCGGACAGCAGGCGAATGCCGCGGTCGACGCCGCTGACCACCGACAGGGTCGCCATGACCACCACCAGGATGATCAGCCCGGCCTGGGCCGCAGTGCCTTCGGGAATGCCGAACAGATACGTCAGGCCGTAGTTCATCTGAATTACGCCTATGCCTAGTGCCGTGGCGATGCCGAACACGGTGGCCAGCACCGCGGCGATGTCCACGGCGTTACCGATGGGGCCATAGATGCGCTGGCCAAGCAGCGGATAGAGCGTCGAGCGAATCGCCAGCGGCAGGCGATGGCGATAGCTGAAGTAGGCCAGGGCCATGCCCATCAGGACGTAAAGTCCCCAGCCGGAGATGCCCCAGTGGAAGAAGGTCTGGACCACCGCATGCCGGCGAGCGACATCGGTACCGCCGTCGCCGATGGGGGGTTGCAGGTAATGGGTCAGGGGCTCGGAGACGACGAAGAACAGGATGGCGCCGCCGAGCCCAGCCGCGAACAGCATGGCCGACCAGGACAACAGCGAGAACTCGGGACGAGAGTGGTCGGGACCGAGGCGGATGCGGCCATAGCGTGATAGGCCGATGGTGATGACGAACACCAGATAGGCGACCACGGCGAGCATGTAGTACCAGCCGAAGGTGTCGCCGATCCAGGTGAGCCCGGCATTGAAGAAGGCGGTGGCGTGATCGGTGAACACCATGGCGTAGATCAGAAACACCAGAATGCCGGCCACGGAACCATGGAAGACGGCGGGATTGAGGCGATTTCCTGGCGCAGTACTGGGGGATGTCGGGGGCGATGAATCGCTCATGATCGTGAACCTCGGCGCAGGGGCGTTAAAGGGGTTCGGGACAGGGCAACGGACGGCAGGCGCGAAGCGGTGCGGCCTAGTCCGCCGGGTCGACCTGTGGAAAACGAGCACGGCGTTCCAGATCGTCCAGATCGACGGTGTTACGCATGTATTGGGTGCTGGCATCGACGAAGGGCTGGTGGTCCCAGGGCGTGACTTCTCCACGGCTCAAGGCGCGGGCGATCAGGCGCCGGCGGCGCTGGCTCTCGAGCACTTCGCCGTGCAGGGCGGAAAGGTCCCAGCGCTCGGTGACGTCGTCGCGAAAGCGCGCGAGGGTCTCGGCATAGTCATCTCGCCCGGCCAGGTTGACAAGTTCCTGGGGGTCGCTCTCGAGATCGAAGAGCTGATCGGGATCTGCCGGCGAGTGAACAAACTTGAGCCGGCCGCGACGGATCATCACCAAGGGGGCAATGGCGCCTTCGGCGAGGTATTCGCCGATGACCTCGTCATGCCCTCGCTGGCCGTTGAGGTGGGGCAGCAGGCTGCGACCGTCGATGGGCACCGGAAAGTCAGGCGGGCCATTCGGGTGGGTGAGGTCGACGAAGGTGGGCAACAGGTCCAGCGTCGATACCGCCTCGCGGACGCGGTGCGGCGAGAAGTGCTTGGGGGCATGAACGATCATCGGCACCCGGGCCGAGTCCTCGAACCAGCTCATCTTGTACCACAGCCCGCGCTCGCCGAGCATGTCGCCGTGATCGCCGGAGAATACCACGATGGTGTCATCGGCCAGCCCGCATTGCTCGAGGGTGTCGAGCACGGCGCCGAGCTGATCATCGACGTAGCTGATGGCGCCGTAATAGGCATGACGGGCGTTGCGAATCTGCTCGTCGGTGAGCATGCCCTCGTCCAGCTGGTAGACCCGCCGCAGGCGTTCGGAATGGGCATCTGCCGGGACCTGAGTGTAGCTCAGGCTCGGCATGTCGATGGCGTCGTGATCGTAGCGATCCCAGTACCGGTGGGGAATGGTATAGGGGTCATGGGGGTGGGTAAGTGACACCGTCAGGCAGAAGGGACGGCTGTCTGTGCCTCGCGCATAGTCGTACAGGAAACGCTGTGCCTTGAAGGTGACTTCATCATCGAAGTCGAGCTGATTCGACCGCACGCAGGGGCCAGCCTGGGCCACCGACGCCATGTTGTGGTAGTAGCTCGGGCGCTCGTCGGGATGGTCCCAGTCCACGTACCAGCCGTAATCGGCGGGATAGATGTCGCTGGTCAGGCGTTGCTCGAACCCATGCAGCTGGTCCGGGCCACAGAAGTGCATCTTGCCCGACAGCGCGGTGACATAGCCTGCATCGCGCAGATAGTGGGCGAAGGTCGGCGTGTCGGCCGGCAGGTCCGAGGCGTTGTCGAAGCCACCCGTGCGCGACGGCAGGCGTCCGGTCATCAGCGCGAAGCGTGACGGGGCGCACAGGGGGCTGTTGCAGTAGGCCGAGTCGAACACGACGCCCTCCCTGGCCAGGCGCGAGAGATGCGGCGTCTGGACCAGGGGGTGACCGTGAAAGGGCAGGCGTGAGGCGGCCATCTGGTCGGCCATCAGAAACAGGATATGGGGTCTTTTCGTCATCGGGTTCTCCCGGCCGACGGCGGTCGGCCCTTATTGTTGGATAGCCAGCGGTCCGATGAAACCGGCGCACTGGATCACTGGGCGAGAAAAGACGTATTCTGTTGACTTATTACGAGGGCTGTAAACTAGGTGATTTTTAATGCTATGCATAAGGTGACCTAATGTCGTTGATGCGCATGAGGCCGTCGCCGAATAGCCTCGTGGTGTTCGAGTCGGCGGCGCGTCACCGGAGTTTCACCGCCGCCGCCCGGGAACTGCGCTCGACCCAGTCCGCGGTCAGCCAGCAGATCAAGGCGCTGGAGGAACATCTCGGTGTCGCGCTGTTCGAGCGGATCTACCGGGGCGTGTGCCTGACCGAGGCGGGGACGCTGTTGATGGACGGCGTCGAAGAAGGCTTCGCCAGCATCGAGCGTGCGCTGGATCGGGTGCGGCAGCATCGCGGCCATCCGCGTCTGACACTGATGACGGACTTCTCCCTGGCGGCCTACTGGCTGTTGCCGCGGTTGACCCGCTTTCGGGCTCTGCACCCGGACATCGATGTCCAGCTGCTGACCAACCAAGGCGATATCGGCTGGCGCGATACCGAGGCCGACGTGGCGATCGTGTTCAGCGCCGACCCCGTGGCGCGCGACCATCCACGCCTGATCGAGGAACGCGTGTGCCCGGTGTGCAGTCCGGGATTTCTGGCAGGGTTCGGTGAGGTGGGTGATCTGGCGCGCCTGCGCCAGGCGCCTCTGCTGGCACTGAGCGATGAGCGCGGCCAGCGTTGGCTCGATTGGTCATCGTTGTTTCACCACTTCAGCGACGCCCGGGTCGAACCCACGCCGGCGCTGACTTTCGACAACTACACATTGCTGATTCAGGCCGCCATCGCGGGGGAGGGGATCGCGCTTGGCTGGCGGGGACTGGTCGATGAAATGGTCGAGCGTGGGCTCCTGGTGACCCTCGACGATTTCGCGGTGCAGACGCCCCACGGTTATGATCTGGTGGATACCCACCGCGCGCGCCCGAGCCTGGTCAAGCAGCGTTTCCTCGACTGGATCCTGACCCAGGGATGAGTCGCGACACCGGTCGGTCAGTTGCCACAGGAGATAGCCATGCCCTACGAACTCGACTCAAGACTGGTCATTGGCCTCGCGTCCAGCGCGCTTTTCGACCTGGAGGCATCCGACCGGGTCTATCGGGATGAAGGTGAAGAGGCCTATCGCGAGTATCAGCGCGAGCACGAGGATCTGGCGCTGGCCCCCGGTGTTGCCTTCGCGTTCATTCGCAAGCTGTTGTCGCTCAACGACCTGAATCCCGACGACCCTCTCGTCGAAGTGGTGCTGCTGTCGCGTAACGACCCGGACACGGGGCTTCGGGTGATGCGCTCCATCGAACATCATAGGCTCGGCATCACCCGGGCCATCTTCTTGCAGGGGCGCTATCCGCATCGCTTCATCCCGGCGTTCAACATCAGTCTGTTTTTGTCCGCCAACCAGGAGGATGTTGATCGCGCCATTGCCGCAGGTTATCCCGCCGGGCGGGTGATGCCGGCTGGGGCCCTGTTGGCCGATGAGCGCGAGGAGCTGCATATCGCCTTCGACTTCGATGGTGTTCTGGCCAGCGCGGCCTCGGAGACGATCTTCCAGGACCAGGGACTGACGGCGTTTCACGAACACGAGCGGCGCCACGCCGAGGAGCCCTCGGCGCCGGGGCTGCTGGCGGAGCTGGCGCGTTGCTTGGCGCGGATCCAGCAGCGCGAGCTCGCCGAACAGGATGCCAGCGCTGGCGACTACCAGCCGCGCCTGCGGGTCTCCATCGTGACGGCGCGCAATGCCCCGGCCCATGAGCGGGTGATTCACACCCTGCGCGATTGGGGCATGACGGTGAACGAGGCCTATTTTCTCGGCGGTATCGCCAAGCATCACGTACTTGGCATCATTCGCCCGGACATCTTCTTCGACGATCAGTCGTCACACCTGGCCGATACCAGCGACATCCTGCCGTCGGTACATGTCCCCGTCGGGCGCTTGAATGTGCCCATGGCGCCGAGCCACGAGATCGGGTCCACCCAGCGGTCGTCCACTCAAGGCCCGCCGGCGACGGCTCGCGAGCGATCAGAGGATTTCGACGACCCGATCTAGTCGGGCGCTGTCGCCCGGCGAGGCCGGTGGTGGCGGTGGACGCGCTAGCGCCTCCTGGCGCGTCTTTCCGTGGGCACTCTCGGTGCCGGGCCATGTCCGCGACCTGCGGGAAAACAAGACGCCCTTGCCGCGCGAGCGGCAAGGGCGTCTTCGTTTCGCCAGTGCGAGGGTCTCCGAGTTAGCTCAGAGGGTGGCGGCACCGGCTTTCGCGACCTGGATATCCTGGTCGGGCTTGACGCCGGAGATGCCGACACTGCCGGCGACCTGGCCATCGATGATCAGCGGAACACCGCCAGACATCAGGCCTTCCATGGGCGCCGACAGGAAGGCATTGCGGCCGCCGTTGATCATGTCCTCGAAGACCTGGGTCTCCTTGCGACCGATGGCCGCCGAGCGGGCCTTGGCCGCGGCGACGTCGGCGCTGAAGGGGGCGGCGCCATCGAGACGACGCAGGCCGAGCAGGTAGCCGCCATCATCGGCGACGGCAATGGTCACGGCGAAGCCGTTGGCATCGGCCTCCTTCTGGCAAGCGTCGAGAACGGCAGCGACCTGGGACTGGTCGAGATAGGGCTTGCTGGGCATGTCAAGAACCTCTTGGGTCAGGGATGAGTGTTATTTTGGAAAATATTTTCGTAAGCGGATTCATTGTAGATCAGCCGGCCCGGTATGCGTCCAGCAACATCGTGGATTTCACCGCACCGGCAGGGGGCGATGGCCTGGAATCGCGGCCTCCTCGATGGCGTGGGGCAGCGCTTGATCGACGGGCTAGATCAATGCGTCATCGACGATCTCGATCCAATGGCGTACCGCGGTCCGGTTGGCACCCGCCAGGTGGGTCTGACAGCCGATGTTCGCCGTGACCACGACGTCCGGGTTGCCCGCCTCCAGGGCGTCCATCTTGTTGTCACGTAGCTGCTTTGACAGCGCCGGCTGGGTCACCGAGTAGGTCCCGGCGGAACCACAGCAAAGGTGAGCGTCCTGCACGGGCGTCAGGGCAAAGCCGAGCTTTTCGAGCACCTTTTCCACCGTCCCGTTGAGCTTCTGAGCGTGCTGCAGCGTGCAGGGGCAATGGAAGGCCAGGCGTTTGTCGGGCTCGATGCCGATGTCTTCCAGGGTCTCGTCGGCCAGCACCTCGACCAGATCGCGAGTGGCGGCACTGACACGCTTGGCCTTGTCGGCGTAGTCCGGATCATCGGCCAGAATGTCGACGTACTCCTTGACAAAGGCGCCGCAGCCACTGGCGGTCTGGATGATGGCTTCGCAGCCGGCGTCCAGGTGCACCAGCCAGGCATCGATGTTGCGCCTGGCTCGTTCTCTGCCTGCCTCCAGTGCGTTGAGGTGATAGTCGATGGCGCCACAGCAGCCTACTGCCGGTGCCGGTGTCAGGCCGATACCGAGGCGCGCCAGCACCCGGGCGGTGGCGGCGTTGGTGTTGGGCGATAGCGCCGGCTGCACGCAGCCTTCGAGGATCAGCATCTGGCGGGCCTGCTGGCGGCCATCGGGCCGGTGGCCGGCGTTGACCGGCTTGGCCGGCATCTTGTCCTTGAGTGCGCCGGGCACCAGGGGGCGGAAGGTCTGGCCGAGGGCCAGCAGCGCCTTGAACCTGGCCGGCTCCACCAGGGCCTTGCGCAGGCCCAGGCGCAGGGCCTTGTCGGGCAACGAGCGGGGGACCCGACGCTCGATCTCGGCGCGACCAATATCGAGAAGCTTGTGGTACTCGACGCCGGAGGGGCAGGTCGTCTCACAGTTGCGGCAGGTCAGGCAGCGGTCCAGGTGCAGCCGTGTTTCCTCGGTGATGCGGTCGTCATCGTCGCGACTCTCGAGCAATTCCTTCATCAGGTAGATGCGCCCGCGGGGGCCATCGCGCTCATCGCCGAGAAGCTGGTAGGTAGGGCAGGTGGCGTTGCAGAAGCCGCAGTGCACGCAGCTGCGCAGCACACGGTCGGCCTCTTGGATGTGAGGCTTCTGGAGGTCTTGTTCGCTGAAGTGCGTCTGCATGTGGTGTTTCCGCTAGTCGGGGGCGGTGGCCCGAATCCGGTGGCGCCAGAGGCGCAGCGCTCGGGCTCTTGTTGTCGAACCGGGTGGCCTCGACCCGGGAGGAAGCGCAGTGAACAAGGCTCGACGTTGTCGGTGGTGCTTGCGCTACAGATCGGCGTAGAGCCTTCCCGGGTTGAAGATGCCGTTGGGGTCCAGGCGCGCCTTGAGCTCGCGGTGATACTTGGCGAGCACCGGTTCGAGAGGCGTAAAGGGTTCGCCGACGCCGGGTGTCAGGCAGGTGGCGTGGCCACCGGCCCGGGCACAGGCGTCACGCAGCCGCTCGCCATCGATCTCGCTCTTCAGCCAGCGCTGGCTGCCGGCCCAGTCGTGCAGGACATCGTTTTCGGCGCTGCCCGGCAGCTCGAGGGGCGGCGTATTGGTCGGCAGCGACAGGCGCCAGAGGGGGCGTGGATCGTCACTGAAGAACGTCAGGCGCAGTTCACGCAGGTCGGTCCAGAAGCCGGCGTCAAGCTCGTCACCACCGATCGACTGGCGGGTCGCCGCCACCGAACTCGGACCTCCTTCGAGACGTAGGTGCAGCCCACCATCGAGCCAGGCCGCGGCGGTAATCGGCAGTGGCTTGCGGCCCCATTCGGCCAATCGCGCCATGGCATCTTGGCGGGTCGTCTCCAGGCGCAGGCTGGTCTGGGCGCCGGGCTTCGGCAATACCTTGAGGGATACCTCGGTGATCAGGCCGAGGGTGCCCTGGGCGCCCACCATCAGCCGCGACAGGTCGTAGCCGGCAACGTTCTTCATCACTTCGCCGCCGAAGCGTTGCTCCTGGCCGCGGTGGTCCAGCATGCGCATGCCGAGGACGAAGTCGCGCACCGCGCCGACCCAGGGGCGACGCGGGCCGGACAGGCCGGTGGCGATCATGCCACCGACCGTGGCCCGGGGGCCGAAGTGAGGGGGCTCGAAGGGCAACATCTGGCCCTGGGCGTCGAGCACCGCCTCGAGTTTGGCGAGTGGGGTTCCGGTGCGCACCGAGACGATCAGCTCGACCGGGTCGTAGCTGGTGATGCCGCGGTGCTCGCTGACGTCAAGGGCTTCGCCCTGGACCTTGCGACCGTAAAACGTCTTGCTGGACCCGCCCTCGATGCGCAGCGGCGTGCCGGCGTCGTTCGCCGCGGCGATACGGGTGGCGAGTGGCGCTAGGGCGTCGTGGCTGTGGATGGCGGTGGTATCGACCATGGGCATTCGTTCAGACCTCAGAAGCGTGGCAGTTCCGGGTGCGGCAGCTCGTTGTTATGTACATGCATGGCGCCGAACTCGGCGCAGCGGGCGAGCGTGGGGATGTTCTTCCCCGGATTGAGTAGACCGTCGGGATCGAAGGCGGCCTTCACGGCGTGGAAGGCGCTGATCTCCACGCTGCCAAACTGGGCACACATCTGGTTGATCTTCTCGCGGCCGACGCCGTGTTCGCCGGTGATCGAGCCGCCGGCCTCGACGCACAGCTCAAGGATCTTGCCGCCCAGCGCTTCTGCCGTCTCGAGCTCGCCTTCACGGTTGGCATCGAACAGGATCAGCGGATGCATGTTGCCGTCACCGGCGTGAAAGACGTTGGCGACGCGCAGGCCGTAGTGCTCGGACAGATCGCTGATGCCCTTGAGCACACGTGGCAGCTCACGGCGTGGGATGGTCCCGTCCATGCAGTAGTAGTCCGGCGACATGCGCCCGACGGCAGGGAAGGCGTTCTTGCGGCCGGCCCAGAACATGGCGCGCTCGGTGTCGTCACGGGCGAGCCGGATATCGGTGGCACCGGCGGTCTCGAGGACCCCGCGCACCGTGGCGATATCGTCATCGACGTCGGCCGCGACGCCGTCGAGTTCGCACAGCAGGATCGCCTCGGCCTCGACCGGGTAGCCGGCATGAATGAAGTCCTCGGCGGCGCGGATCGCCAGGTTATCCATCATTTCCAGTCCACCGGGAATGATGCCGGCGGCGATGATATCGCCGACGGCGGCGCCGGCCTTCTCGACGTCGTCGAAACTGGCCATCAACACCTTGGCGGTCTCGGGCTTTGGCAGCAGCTTGACGGTGACTTCGGTCACCACGCCGAGCATGCCTTCGGACCCGGTGAACAGGGCCAGTAGGTCGAAGCCGGGGCTATCGAAGGCCTCCGAACCTAGCGTCATGCGCTCGCCCTCGATGGTCATCACCTCCACCTTGAGGACGTTATGCACCGTCAGGCCATACTTGAGGCAGTGCACGCCGCCGGCGTTCTCGGCGACGTTGCCGCCGATGGAGCAGGCGATCTGGGACGAGGGATCCGGGGCATAGTAGAGCCCATAGGGCGAGACCGCTTCGGAGATCGCCAGGTTGCGCACCCCGGGCTGGACGCGGGCGATGCGCGCATCGGTATCGATGTCGAGGATGCGATTGAAGCGGGACATCACCAGCAGGACGCCCTGTTCCAGCGGCAGGGCACCGCCGGACAGACCGGTACCGGCGCCGCGGGTGACCACGGGGACCTTTAACTCGCGGCAGCGTTTGAGGATTGCCTCGACCTGCTCGAGGGTCTGCGGTAGAGCCACCAGCATGGGCACAACGCGGTAGGCTGCGAGCCCGTCACATTCGAACGGGCGCAGGTCCTCCTCGCGGTGCAGCAGGGTCAGCTCCGGCACGGCCTGGGTCAGATCGGCGAGTACCTCGGCCTTGTCGCGGCGGGGCAGGGCGCCGTCCAGGCGTTCGTCGTAGAGGATGTTCATGGCACTTCCTCGGCCTTCTAGTCTCGGCGTCGCGATGTGCGACGTTGTCGGTGGAGCGTTGTTCTTGGCTCCGGTCTTGTCGCCGGTCTCGTCATCGCCGGTGTCGACCTCGAGCTGCTGTCTTCGAATTGCTGTCGGCACAGCGTCGGTGGCCACCCTCAGGGGCAGCTCCCGGTCCGGCCGGCGTCGTGGTCTTTGCAGCATGACATCGTCGGCGATTTTTCAGGCGTTCAATCTGTGACTTATTGACGTGCCTGTCCAGTCTTTGGTTTGCTGGTCTGACCAGTTATTTGTGTCGCGACACCTGGCCCGGCATCCCGGGGCTCGGCTGGGTGCTAGTGCGCTCTGCCCGCGGCTTTGCAGAGTTTTACTCTAGTTCCCGGCGACGTTTGCTGCTCATGGAGAACCTCCCTATGCGCGATACAGAAGAACCCTTGAGACCTGCCAGCACGCCGGATGCCATTGCCGCACGGCTCGAGACGCTGATCCTTGATGGGGTCTTTCGTCCCGGTCAGTTGCTGCCGTCAGAGCGGCGCCTGTGCGAGCGGCTTGGGGTGGCCCGTTCTTCGTTGCGTGAGGCGCTGGGGTCGCTGCGCAGCAAAGGCATCATCGTCACCCGACAGGGGCGTGGCTCCGAGGTGGCTCCGCTGGTCGAGGCTCCCCACACTACGCCCCTGATGCACCTATTTCGTGAACACCCACGCACCCTGTATGACCTGCTGGAAGTTCGGGCCTTGCTGGAAGGCGAGTCGGCGCACCTGGCCGCGAGTCGCGGGACCGCCTCGGATCGCGTGCTGATCACCCGCCGCTACCGCGAAATGGCCGATTACGTGGAGCACGCCGAGGAGATCGATGTCGAGCGCCTGGCGCGTCATGATCATGCCTTTCACCTGGCGGTGTGCCAGGCGTCGCATAATCCGGTGCTGATGCACACCTTGCAGAGCCTGACCGACCTGCTGCTGAGTTCGGTGTTTGCCTCGGTCAAGCACCTCTATCACCGGCCCGACGCCCGGGACATGATCAATCGCCAGCACGCGCGATTGCACCGAGCGGTGGTGGAAGGCAAGCCGCAGTTGGCGCGCAAGGTCGCCCTGGAGCATCTGTCGACCATCGGCGCGATGCTGCGCGAGATAGACGCTGAGGGAGAGCGACTCGAACGCGCGGCCATGCGCCTGGAAGACTGGTGAGTCAGGGTGTCGTCACGCGGCCATGGGCCTGGACGACGGGTGAGTCAGAGTGTCGTCACGCGGTCATGGGGGTGTGATTGGGGGAGCTGGCCGCCAAACCTCAACGGCGAGCCGCCACCGGGAAACGTGGTCAGGGCAACAGGCAGGCGAGCGTGCCGTCTCGACAGGTAAGGCAAGAGGCCAGGGGCTTTCGCTCCTGGCCTCTTGGATTGGCGCTTTCACCAAGTTACGTGTTCAGGCGCGTGATTCCAGTGACGTAAGGCCAGGCGTGCTGCCGGTGAGCCGCTCCGGATACTCGGGCTCGTCGACGCCGAAGATGCCTCCGCTCAAACGGCGCACCCGCTTCATGAACAAGGCGATACACAGCACGGTGCCGAGCGCCGCCACCACGTAGCTGAGCTGCAGCGACAGGCCGAAGCCGATCGGCGCGTAGGCCAGGTAGGTGAAGGTCGCCATGGTCATGAATACCGCCGGAATCGAGGTGATCACGTGCGGCTTGCGTGAGAGCACGAGGTACATGGTCGCGACCCACAGGGCGATGACCGCGGTGGTCTGGTTGGCCCAGGAAAAATAGCGCCACAGCAGGGTGAAGTCGATCTTGGTCAGGGCGAAGGAGGCGACGAACAGCGGCGCCGCTATCCACACCCGCCGCATCAGCGGACGCTGATCGACCTTGATGTAGTCGGCGATGATCATGCGGGCACTGCGGAAGGCGGTATCACCCGAGGTGATCGGCAACACGATGACGCCGAGCACCGCCAGGGTGCCGCCGATGGCGCCCAGCATGGTGGTGGAGACCTCGCTGACCACGGCGGCCGGGCCGCCGGCGGCCAGCACGTCAGACAGGCTGTTGTCGCCGTGGAACATGCTCATCGCCGCGGCGGCCCAGATCATGGCGATGATGCCTTCGGCGATCATCATGCCGTAGAAGATCTTGCGCCCGTTGCCTTCGTTCTCCGTCGTGCGCGAGATGATCGGCGTCTGGGTGGCGTGAAACCCCGATAGGGCGCCGCAGGAAATGGTCAGGAACAGCAGCGGGAAGATGGGAGCGCCTTCCGGATGCATGTTCTCGAACGACAACTCTGGAATCGGCGCGCCGGTCACGACCAGGCCGATGCCGATACCCGCCGCGCTGATCAATAGCAAGGCGCCGAAATAGGGATAGATGCGACCGATGATCTTGTCGATGGGCAGCAGGGTGGCCAGCAGGTAGTAGGCGAAGATGGCGAGGATGATCGGCACCACCGGCAGGCTGGTCATGTTGGCCAGCAGCGCCGCTGGTGAGGTGACGAACACGGTGCCAACCAGCAACAACAACAGGATGGCGAAGCCGTTGACCACGTGCTTCATCGTCTTGCCGAGAAACTTGCCGGCGAGCTGGGGCAGGTGTGCGCCGTGATTGCGGATCGAGATCATGCCGGTCAGGTAGTCGTGCACGGCACCGGCGAAGATACAGCCGACCACGATCCAGACGAAGGCCACCGGGCCGTAGAGCGCGCCGAGAATGGGCCCGAAGATAGGCCCGACGCCGGCGATGTTCAACAATTGAATCAGCGAGTTGCGCGTGGTGTTCATCGGCAGGTAGTCGATGTCATCGCGCAGGGTAAAGGCTGGAGTGTTGCGTTTGCGGTTGGCGACGAAAACGCGCTCGATGAACTTGCCGTAGGTGAAGTACCCGACAATCAGCAGAAGTATGGACAGGGTAAACGTCAGCACAATGACCTCCTTGTAGGCGGCTGGATCCTTGGAGCAGCAGGAGAAGCGGTGCCCCTGGGGCGAGGCCGGCGACCGATAGCGAGGTTTCGGCGGTTTCCCCTCCCGGTCTTGGCGTGCGGAGAAGGCCAGTGTGGAGGGGGACGACGAGCCGAAGCACCCGCGGGCTGCGGGTGCGTTTTCCCATATCGCAGGGAGGAACTCAAGCTGTCGTTAGTCGGAAGCGAACGCTAGGGCACGGAATTGGGAGTAGAGGGCACGGAATTGGGAGAGCGCTCACGAACTTGGGAGAGACGGCACTGAATTGGGTGAGATACGCCGAGCAGGGGCGGGCTCGTTACCACTGCGGCCCCCGAGGCCTGGCCTCCAGGCTGGTGACGCCGAGAGTTGGCGTAAATGGCGTAAATGGCGTAAGGCATCGAGGCCGTAGCGGCGCATCGTCATCGGTGATGATCGATGCTGCCGGGTGTCTGGCCGATAGCTCAGGAGCTTGAGGCCGTGGCGACGTCCTCGTCGATGATGCCGGAAACGGCGGCGACCTCGAGCTTGTGACTGAGGTGCGCCCGCAAAATATCGCCCAAACGCTTGCCATCGCGGGCGTCGATGGCCTCGAGCATGGCCTCGTGATCGGCCACCGCCTTGGCCCAGTTGGCCTGGCCCATCTCCACGCTGTAGCGGATGCGTTTTACCCGCTGGCTAAGGTTGTTGTACATCTCGATCAGCACCTCGTTGTCGGAGGCGGCGAGAATGCGCTCGTGGATCTGCTGGTTGACCTCGAAGTAGGGCGTCAGCTCCTTGCGCTGATAGTGCTGAAGCATTCGCGCGTGAAGGGCACGAATCTCGGCCACGTCCTTGTCGCTGATGTTCTGGCAGGCGAGTTCTCCGGACAGTCCTTCGAGAGCTCCCATCACATCGTAGGTGTTCTTTACCCCGAGGCGAGTCAGGCGGACCACTCGAGAGCCTCGATTGGGGAGGTTCTCGACCAGGCCTTCCGAGGTCAGCACCTTGAGCGCTTCGCGCAGCGGCGTGCGCGACACGCCAAAGCGTTCACATAGTGCCTTCTCGGCGATCTTTTCTCCTGGCAGCAGACTGCCCTGCTCGATCAGGTCCCGGACCCTGTCGGCCACTTCCAGGTACAGGCTGCGCGGCTGAATCTTTTCCATGTCAGGCTTCCTGAAATCATCATGATACGCCACGTCACCGAGCCCGCTAGGGCCCCGTAGTCGACGGCTCAACCTTGCCCCAAGTCGCGTGGACGAACAAGTTTCGCCTTGACGTCCCTGGCTAGAAGGTATTATGAATTCATAATTATAGCAATCGAACAGACCGTCTGATTGCCACGCTGTCGAGATCCTCCTCACTCGCGATCCGTCGGTCTTGGAGGTTGCCGGATACCCGTTCGACGCTTGAGTGTCGTCGCCGGGAACACCTTGCCTCACAGGCCCCTGCGGTGACTCGGTAGAGGGCCTGCAACGTTTATCAGTGCTTTGCCACCAAGGAGCCCCTCATGGCCGCTAACGTCTTTCTTGCCCAGGTCCTGATCACCCGTCAGCAGGCCAGAACCATGCTCGATGCCGCCTTCGTCACCGCCCGGGAGCGAGACATGGCGCCGCTTACCGCGGTGGTACTCGATGGCGGTGGCCATCCCATTGTCGTGGAACGCGAGGATGGCTGCAGCCCTCTGCGCTCCGCGGTGGCCACTGGCAAGGCCTATGCGGCACTCGGCATCGGTGTATCAAGTGGCACTACCGGCGAGCGCAATGCCGAGCGTCCGGCTTTTCTGGCCGCGGTGGCCGATGCCGCCCAGGGGCGTTTCGTTCCCGTGGCGGGGGGCGTGCTCATTCTCGATAAGGATCAGCGCATCATCGGCGCGATGGGAGTCAGCGGGGCCTCCTCTCAGGAGGACCAGAACGCCGCGGTGGCCGGCATCGAGGCCGCGGGATTCGTGGCGGGGCTAAGTCCTTGAGACCGGTGCCCATCCTCAGTACCAATTCCTGTGTCCTTGCTCGCCATTCAGGCGGTCCCGGTGGAACAGGGGGAACGATCAGAGACATGACCTTCGGGAGAGCCTTCGGGCTCGTCGTTTTTTAGCGCTCTGCTTTTTACAAAGGTCGTTTTACAAGGAGCTTGCTACTAAGGAGTTTTTTCCATTTTTCAAGGGCCCTCTCCAGTGGGGCCCTTTGCTTTCCAACCGCCATTCCGGTCGTTGCCCGGCGCTCTGCCTTGGGCTCGGTCTGGCGCTGCGCTTCTTCGTTGGCTTCTTGCTCGGCTCCTGACGGGGTGTTCATGTGCCGTCGGTTAGACGTTCTCGCCGTGGGATCTCGGGGAGTCGTGATGCCTGCGTATAGCACTGAAAGAAGAGGTTTTTGCGTAAAGCACTGTGCGTTTTAACGACAAAAGTATAATACCTAATTTTGAATTATGTATCCATATTTCAGGGCGACAGGGTTGGCGGCGTGTCTTCGCCGGTACGTGGGAATCGCGCTTGAGGATGGCACTCGAGAGTGACGCTAAGACACGCAGCGCAGGCCGATTCGCCGCCTCGTCGACGCCATCGGCGATCTACGAACCGGATTCCCTGACGGCAGGGGCCAGGAGTCGCGCCAAACGTCGATGAGCGGGCTGGGTCAGCGCCAACGGTGCCCACAGCCAGCCGGGCGAGGCCAAGCCGAGGCTCGAGTTAAGGCCCTGACCCACGCCGTTTGACCAGGATCTACCACGAGCAACAACAACAATGTTGGAGAGAAGGTTATGAAACTGCTGAAGACCGTACTGGCCGTATCCGCACTCGCCATGGGCATCGGTAGCGCCCAGGCAGACGAGGTGCAGATCAAGTTCGGCCACGTGGGCGGCCCGGGCTCGCTGTTCGAGAAGACCGCCAACGAATTCGCTCGACTCGCCAATGAGCGGCTGGAAGGCGAGGCCGAGGTGGTGACCTATGGCTCTAGCCAGCTGGGTTCCGACGAGCAGATGCTCAACAAGCTCAAGCTCGGGACTCTCGACCTGGCGCTGCCGTCCTCGGTGATGAGCAGTGTGGCGCCGGAGTTCTCGGTATTCGAAATGCCCTACCTGATCGAGGACCGCGACCACATGGTCAGGGTGCGTGACGAGGTGCTGCGTGACGTGCTCTATCGCGCCGCCGAGAACAAGAACTATCGCATCATCGGTATTTGGGAGAACGGCTTCCGCCAGATCACCAACAACGAACATCCGATCGTGGTGCCTGACGACCTGGATGGCATCAAGCTGCGCACCCCCAACGGTGTATGGCGGGTAGAAATGTTCAAGAGCTACGGCGCCTCGCCGGCCCCGATGGCGCTGTCCGAGGCCTTCGTTGCTTTGCAGACCGGGGCGATGGATGGCCAGGAAAATCCGCTGGTGCAGATCTATTCCCAGCGCTTCCAGGAGGTGCAGGACTATCTGTCGCTCTCTAATCACGTCTACACCCCGGCCTATGTGCTGGCGGGGGCCAGCTGGAATCGTTTGCCTGAGCACGTCCGTGAGGTGCTGACCGACACCGCCGAGGAAGTCGAGGGCTTTGCACTGGCGCAGGGCGCCGAGCTTGACGAGAGTCTGGTCGCCACCTTCGAAGAAGAAGGCATGGAGGTCAACGAGGTGGACACCGCCGCCTTCGTCGAAGGCTCACGTGGCATCTACGAGAAGTTCGCCGCCGAGGTCGAGGGAGGTGAGGAGCTGCTGTCCCGCGTCGATGCACTGCGCGAGTAACGCCTGAGCCAGTCACTCCTCAACAGCGGTCCTCGGCCGGCACTCGTCGGCCGGGGGCGGCTACCACCTCAGGGAGGTGCTTTCCGTGTCGCTCAACGCCTTTTCCTCGGCTTACCAGAAGTGTCTGGAGGTCATTGTCTTTCTCAATGTGCTGGCGCTGACCCTGGTGGTCACCGTGGGCTTCGTGTCACGCCTGGCCGGTTCGCCGTTCAGCTGGTACGACGAAGTGGCCTCCATCGGCCTGGCCTGGTTGACCTATTACGGGGCCGCGCTGGCCGCGCTCAAGGGTGCGCACATCGCCTGCCCCAGCGTCATCAACATGGTTCCGCCCAAGATTCGCTTGCCCATCGCGCTGCTCGCCGAGGCCATCACGATCGGCTTCTTCGTGCTGCTCGGCATCACCGGCTATCAGGTGGTGCAGATCCTCGAGGGTTCGACCCTGGTCAGCCTGCCGAGCGTCTCGGTGCAGCTGTCGCAGTCGGTGATTCCGATCGGTGCGGCGCTGTTCATTCTGGCCCAGCTGCTGCGTTTGCCTGAAGTGATCAAGAGCGCCAAGGGCGCTGGCTTTATTGATCACGAGCTGGAAGAGGCCGGCATCGTGGCCGATGACGTACGCACAGACGACGCCCCGACACCCCATCGGGCCGGCTAGCCAGGAGACGCTTCATGATCATTGCATCCATGTTCTTCGGCCTTATCGGGCTGATTCTGATCAACGTGCCCGTGGCCATCGCCCTTGGCCTCGTCGGCGCCTTGGCCACGGTGGCGAGTTACGGCACGCTCGCCCTGCCCAATGTGGGCATGGTGATGTTCGACGGCGCGACCAAATTTCCGTTGATCGCCATTCCGCTGTTCATCCTGGCCGGCGCCATCATGAACGCATCGAGCATCTCGCGCCGCTTGATCGATCTGGCCTCTGCCATGGTCGGTTTCATCAAGGGCGGCCTTGCCATGGTCACCATCGGCGCCTCGATCTTCTTCGCCGAAATCTCGGGCTCGGCGGTGGCGGGCGTCTCGGCCATCGGCAGCATCCTGATTCCGGCCATGCGCAAGAAGGGCTACTCGAAGGAGTTCGCCGCGGCCATCTCCTCCTCGGCGGCCAGTCTCGCGATCATTCTGCCGCCGTCCATCCCGATGATCCTCTATGCCGTCATGTCGGGTGAGTCGGTGGTCAAGATGTTCGTCGCCGGCATCTTCCCGGGGCTGCTCGGCGCCTTCGGCCTCGCCTGCATGTGCTACTACCTGGCGCGCCGCCATAACCTGCCGGCCGAGGAAAGCTTCCAGGTATCGCGGCTGTGGAAGGCCTTCAAGGGTGCGATCTGGGCACTGCTGATTCCGGTCATCATCCTCGGTGGCATCTTCGGCGGCATCGTTACCGCTACCGAAGGCGCGGCACTGGCCGTGGTGGTGGCGATCTTCATCAGTTCGGTCGTCTATCGCGAATTCAGCCTGAAGATCTTCTACAAGGCCTGCCTCGATGCCGGGGTACAGACCGCGGTGGTGATGTTGCTGGTGGCAAGCTCGGCGGTGGTGGGGCTCTACCTCACCGAGACGCAGATCCCTCAGCAGTTGGCCAACTCGATCGCCGCGATGACCGACAACAAGTATGTGGTGCTGGCGCTGCTCAACGTGATCTTCCTGGTCCTGGGGATCTTCCTGCACTCGGCCGCCGCGATCATCCTGGTGGTGCCCATCGTGCTGCCGCTGATCACCGCCGTTGGCATCGATCCGTTGCACTTCGGTCTGATCGTCACGCTGAACCTGGCCATCGGCCAACAGACCCCACCGGTGGCGAGCGTACTGATCGCGTCCTGCTCCATCGCCAAGTCCGATATCTGGGCCACCTCGCGCACCAACCTGTGGTTCCTGGCGGTGCTGTTCGTGATCCTGATCATCAATACCTATGTGCCGGCCGTCGCGCTTGCCCTGGTGAATCTGATCTACGGCGCCTGAGCGCCGTGAGCCTGAGGAGAGAATCATGACCCAGTCAGATCCCGGCGAGGTGCATCTGAGCAAGCAGGCAGGCGTCGCCTGGTTGACCTTCGATCGCACGGCCAGCCGTAACGCCATGACCTGGGAGATGTACGACCAACTCGAGGCGCACTGCGAGGCCCTGGAGCAGGACCCCGAGGTGGTAGCGGTGGTGATGCGCGGTGCCGGTGGCGAGGCGTTTGTGGCCGGCACCGACATCAAGCAGTTTGCGCGCTTTGAAAGCGGCGACGATGCCATCGATTACGAACGCCGCATCGATCGCGTGGTAGGCCGGGTGGAGCGCCTTCCCAAGCCGACCTTCGCCTTGCTTGAGGGCTTCTGCGTCGGCGGTGGGGCCGCCATCGCTTTGGCCTGCGATTTTCGCATCGCCACGCCGTCGCTGAAGTTCGGTATCCCCATCGCCAAGACCCTCGGCAACTGCCTGTCGGTGACCAATGTCGCGCGCCTCGTGGATTACGCGGGGCCGGCGAGGGCCAAGCAGGTGCTGATGGCCGGCGATCTGGTGCGCGCCGATGAAGCGTTGGCCACGGGGCTGGTCGGTGAACTGGTGGAGGCCGATGCCATCGAGGCACGGGTCGCCGAGCAGGCTGCCGCCTTTCGTGAGCGGGCGCCGCTCACCGTGCGAGCCGCCAAGGAAGTCATCCAGCGGGTGCTCGACGAGCGCCGTCCGGCGAGCGATGCCAGCGATGACTGGATCGCGGCCTGCTACACCAGCGACGACTTCAAGGCTGCGGTCGACAAGTTCGTCAACAAGACGCCCTTTAGCTGGCGCGGACACTGAACGCGGATCAGGCACGTCGGTGGTCGATCAGCGGCCGCCGACACGCCAGGAGAATACGACGATGCTGCCATTGGAAGGAATCAAGGTACTGGATGTCTCGCAGATCATGGCGGGGCCCTATTGCACCATGGTGCTCGGTGACATGGGCGCCGAGGTGATCAAGGTCGAGAAGGCCAACGGTGGCGATGACAGCCGCCAGATGGGCCCCTACGTCAACGACGAGTCGACCTGTTTCGCTCAGATCAACCGCAACAAGAAGAGCATCTCGCTCAATCTCAAGCACGAACAGGGCCGCGAGATCTTCTATCGCCTGGCCCGCGAGGCCGACGTCATCGTCGAGAACTATCGCCCCGGCGTGACCCAGTCGCTCGCCATCGACTACCCGAGCATCAAGGCGATCAATCCGGGGATCATCTACTGCTCGATTTCGGGCTATGGCCAGACCGGTCCTTCGCGTCACAAGGGGGGCTTCGATCTGGTCGCCCAGGGCATGAGCGGGCTGATGTCGATGACCGGAGAGAAGGGGCGGCGTCCGCTCAAGACCGGCGTCGCCGTCTACGACATCGGCGCCGGCATCACTGCCATCTACTCGATCCTGGCGGCCTACATCCATCGCCAGAACAGTGGTGAAGGCCAACATCTGGACATCGCCATCGCCGAATGTGGGTTGCCCTGGTTCACCTGGGAGGCGGCGGCCTACTTCTCCGAGGGCCGCGTGCCCGAGGCCACTGGCTGGCGCCACCGCGTCTCGGCACCGTACCAGGCGATGAAGGTGCGCGACGGTTTCATGATGCTCGGCTGCGCCAATCAACGCACCTGGGAGCGCTTCTGCCAGGACGTGATCGCACGGCCTGAGTTGATGGAAGACGAGCGTTTTCGCACCAACCTGGATCGCGGACGCAACGTCGAGGAACTCGAGGCCGTGCTCGAGGAGATTCTCGTCGGCGGCGACCGCGAACATTGGCTGGCGCTGTGCGATGAGGCGGGTGTCCCGGCGGGGCCGATCAACGACTTCGCCCAGGCCATGGACGATGAGCACTATCTGGCCAGGGGCATGGTCCAGGAGCTCGACCATCCCTCCATGGGAGCGATGAAAACGCTCGGCTTCCCGACCAAGTTTTCCGCCACGCCGCTTGAGATTCGTCGCCCAGCGCCGTTGTTTGCCCAGCACACCGATGAGGTGCTGGAAGGCTTCGGACTCGGGGAAGGCGAGCGCGAGACGCTGCGCCGCGAGGGCGTGATCCGCTGAGCGGACCTTGACTGCATTTTCTACTATTCCCGCTTCGACGCC
>Ga0114954_1000216_pt1 | contig 21473 bp, 16 predicted proteins | sample Porto_4metaG_FD_87299 | JGI IMG/M metagenome (GOLD analysis project Ga0114954, IMG submission 87299) | Marine algal microbial communities from Porto, Portugal - Porto_4 metaG | ecosystem: Host-associated > Algae > Red algae > Unclassified | place: Portugal: Porto | collected 2015-02-02
CGGGACTAATGGCGGTGTCACCGATCAATGCACGGCGCTTTTCGGTGTAGGCGTCTGACAGTAGCTGCTCGACCGAGTAGGTCATGGCCGCCGGTTCGCTGATGTGGGCCTTGCCGTCGGTGTAGGCGAGCTTCATGGCCTCGAGCTGACGGTGCAGCAGCTCGGGGTCATCGCGGTGCGATGGCGCGTAGCCATCGAGCAGACGCAGCGCCATCAGCGCGACCAGGCCCTGGCCGTTGGGCGGAATTTCCCAGACATCGACGTCGCGGTAGCGCGCCGAGATCGGCGTGACCCACTCCGGGTGATAACCGGCCAGGTCCTCCTTGCGCAGGTAGCCGCCGGTATCGCGCGAGAAGGCGTCGATGCGCTCGGCCAGCTCTCCCCGGTAAAAACTCTCGGCGTCGCTGTTGGCGATGGCTTCCAGCGTTTGCGCCTGGTCCTCGCAGCGGAACCATTGGCCGGCTTCGGGGGCGCGGCCGTCCACGGTGAAGGTGTCAAACCATGGCCTTGTTGCATCACCTTCCAGGTGGCGCTCGAAGTTCGCCGTGTCGCGTTGCCACAGGCTCGCGATCACCGGCGATACCGGGAAGCCCTCCCGGGCGAGGCGGATGGCCGGCGCCAGCACGGTGGCGAAATCGAGCTTGCCGAAGCGTCGCGAGAGCTCCGCCCAGGCCGATGGCGTTCCCGGCACGGTGACCGGCGTCCAGCCATAGAGCGGCACGTCCGTGTGGCCCTGGGCCAGGACGGCCTCCCGGGTCAGGGCGGCGGGGGCGGTGCCACTGGCGTTCAGCCCATGCAGCTTGCCATTGCCGTCGCCGTCGCTGGCGATCCAGACCAGGGCGAAGGCGTCACCACCGATGCCGCAGCCGGTGGGCTCGACCACTGTCAGCGCTGCGGCGGTGGCGATGGCCGCATCCACGGCATTGCCACCCAGGGCAAGCATATCGCGCCCGACCTGGGCTGCCTGGGGCTGCGATGCCGCGACCATGCCATGGCGAGCATAGGTGGGGCTGCGGCGAGACGGATAGGGGGTGCTGTCGGGATAAGGGTGGTTTGCCAGGGACGTCATGACGACTCCGAAAATGTGAAATCGGTATTGTAAAAAAAATCGATTTTATAGGGTTTGGACTATGCCGTGCCTCGCCAGGGGCGTCAATGCCTCGAGGGCGATTGCTCGCGGCGGGTGGTGGCGCCGCGCTTCCAGGCCATCTAGGGCTTGGAAACGCGGCGCGAGTGCGCCATGGCTAGTCCCAACACTTGCCTCGATACCTAGGCTCGCTGGGCGTCGGCGCTTCGCACGGGACGCTGGCCGAGACCGATACCGGTCACCAGATAGAATAGCGAGAACAGGATCGCGCCGTAGCAGAGTATGGCGTAGAGGAAGAAATCGGCGGTGGCCACGCCCAGGGTCGCGGCAGTGAAGGCGCCGGTGACGCCCCAGGGTACCAGCGGCGACAGTGTGGTGCCGGTGTCTTCGAGGATGCGAGACAGGTTCTTGGTCTCGGCGCCGCTACCGGCGACCAGTGGCCGCAGCATCGGGCCGAGCAGCGAGAAGGTGACGTAGTAGCTGCCGGTGAGCAGAAACGCCAGGCTATGCAGGGCCATGGAACCGCCAAGCACCTTGCGCCGTCCGGCGTGGCGCCTGGCCAGGTAGGCGATGGCCGCATCCAGGGTGCCGGCGCTCTTGAACGGCGTGCCGAGTACCGAGGCCGCGATCAGCACCGCCACCGTGGACATCATGCCCTGCAGGCCGCCGCGGGAGAGCATGCTGTCGACCATGGCCACGCCGGTCTCGACGCTGTAACCGCCGTTCATGGCACGCCCGACTTCGCCAAGCGAGGCGCCCTGTAGCAGCAGGGCGATCAGGGCACCACTGGCGATACCGAGAACGAAGGATGGTAGCACCGGCTTCTTGAGCAGGATGCAGCCGAAGACCACCACCGGCGGCAGTAAGGTGATCAGGTTGGTGCTGAATAGACCCGCGATGGTATCGACGATGGTCTGGGGCTCGCCACCGATACCGGATACGTCATTGGCAACGCCGGCGCCGAGCCAGGCGTAGACCGCCAGGGCGATCAGGTAGGCGGGCAGGGTGGTGTAGAGCATGTGCTTGATATGGGTGATGATATTCACCTCGCACACCGCCGAAGCCATGACCGTGGTATCGGACAGTGGCGACATCTTGTCACCGAAGAAGGTGCCGGTGATGATCGCGCCCGCGGCATAGGCCGGTGGCACGCCAAGGCCCACTGCCACGCCCATCAAGGCCACGCCGATGGTGCTGAGCGTGCCCCAGGACGTGCCGGCCATGATCGACATCAGCGAACACGACAGGCAGGCGACCACCAGAAACAGTCCCGGCGATAGTGACTTGAGGCCGAGGGTGACCATGGCGGGGATGGTGCCCGAGAGCATCCATACGCCGACCATCATGCCCACGCACATCAGAATCAGGATCGGCACCAGCATGGATTGAATGCCAGCGAGCAGGTCGGCTTAGAGCCTCGCCCAGGGCACGCCCCAGGCCAGACACAGCGTCATGGCCAGGCTACCGGAGACTATCAGCGCCACCGCAGTGGGGATCTTGAGCGCCATGATGGCGATCAGCAGGCTGCCGATTGCGACGGTGAGCAGAATCAAGTGACGGCGACCACCGAGCTGGCGAGGCGGTGACATCTGGTCGTCGGGCTCTGGCGGTGGGTTCGGTGACGAGGCATCGAGGTTGGGAGTGTAGGCCATGACGGGAGTCCGTAGGGCGGTGCCTTGTGTCTCGCCCGCCAGGTCTGTCCTGCGACCGCCGGCCAGGGTCAGAGCGACCGGGCGGCAATCGGGAGCAGCGTTGGCGGCTAAGATGTGTGAGAAAGGCTAGGTTTGTTGTATGAGATGGTCACTCAGCACTGCTGTGATATCTCGATTGTTGTAAGAAAAATCGTCTACTAATCAGATAATCGATTTTCTATCCTAACTATGACCTAGCGCTTGGCGAACGTCAATCGGCGAAGTACCCTGCACTCTGACCCCTGAGAGCGGTGATATGACAGCGCCCAACCCGGTGGACTCCACCTTCCTCAGCCTCGGTTCCAGCGCGACCGCGGCGACCCAGATCTTCGATGCCTTGAAACGCGACCTGATTCGCGGGCGTTTCGTCGCCGGTGAGAAACTGGCCATCAGCGCCTTGAAGGAGCACTACGACGTCGGACTTAGCCCGCTGCGCGAAGCGCTCAACCGGCTGGCCGCCTATGGCCTGCTCGAGCAGCACAACCAGCGTGGCTTTCGCGTGCCGCCGCTGTCCGACGGTGAACTTGAGGATATCGCCAGGCTGCGCATGCAGCTTGAGTGCATGGCGCTGACCCAGGCCTTTCAGCAGGGGGATGCCGAGTGGGAATCGCAACTGTTGGCGGCGAGCCACCGGCTGACTCGCGCCGACCAGGAGCCCAAGGAAATCGAGCAGTGGGAGCAGGCGCACCTGCGTTTTCACCGTACCCTGCTGGCGCCCTGCGGCTCTCATTGGCTACTTCGGTTCATCGAGCAGTTGCATGATCAGTTCGATCGCTACCGGCGCCTTGCGCCGGGTAACTCAGTCATCCGAGAACGGCTCGACGCCCAGCACGGCCAGTTGGTCCAGTTCGCGCTGGATCGCCATATTCACGGCGCCAGGGAGCTACTCGAAGAGCACATTCGGTTGTCGTGGGATGTGGCGCGGGGGTCCTGCCTCGACACCGAGTGAGCGCGGTGCTGGCGGTGAGCCACGGCGCCGGACGACCGCCGAGCGGCAACCCTTGGAGCGTTATGGCGCCGTCGATGACTCGGAAAAAGCCTGCTGATAGAGTCGCAGGTAGAGGTTCTTGGACGGCAGCAGATGGTCGCGACACAGCTCGCGTAGCCTGGCTCTATCCTCGCTGCGAATGGCCTCGAGCATCGCCTGGTGTTCGTGTCGGGCCTGGAACAGGCTGTCTCTGTCGGCAATGGCGATGAAGCGAATACCGTGGGCCATCTGGGCGAAGTCGTTGATGGTCTGGCAGAGGTAGGGGTTGCCGCTGGCGGCGAATAGCGTGCGATGAAAAGCGATGTTGAGGTGAAAGACGCGACGTAGATCGTGGGCGTCGACGGCGGCGCTGTAGCGCTGGTGAATGGTCTCGAGTTCGGCGAGCCACTCTGGTGGGGCCGGGAGCGGAAGGGCCTCGACGCCGGACAGCTCCAGAATTTCACGCATGGCGTAGAGGTTCTCGACTTCCTCGGCGGTATAGGCCTTGACGAAGGCGCCGCGATTCTTGATGCGCTCGACCAGTCCAATGCTCTCGAGCTGGAATAGTGCCTGTCTGACCACGTGGCGTTTGCAGGCGAAGCGTTCGATCATGTCCTCCTCGACCAGGCGCTCCTTGGGATGCAGTCGGCCGAGCACGATGTCTTCCTCGACGGCGCCGACGATGTCATCGACGCCGGTGATGACGCTGGACGTTGCTTTGGCAGCAGAAGGGCTGGCGGTGGTCGTTTGGCTCATGGTCGCTTCCCCTGCGATCCTCGACGGGGCGAACAAGCGGCGAGATCAAGTTTTTGATCTCGACGCCTGTTCGGCGTTTCCCGCTCAGTCTATCAAGTGCGGCGCTCGGGTTCACCGGGTGGGGTTCATCGGTTCGCCGCAACGACGCGCGCTCGTCGATCCGAGGTTATCGGTTATCGGTTGTCGGTGATCTTGATGTTCGGCACGCGGCAGCGCGGGCTTGGGCGACAGACGCGAAAGTCACAGCCTTCTTCTGCCTGTAGGATCTGCTCCATGAACAGTCGCCGGTAGCCGAGAATTGGCTCGCCCTGAGAACTTGGCGTCGCTGCCTCGCGGCGCCTCGCCTCGAGGGTGGCTTGCTCGACCTCGAGTTCGAGTCGGTTCGCCGCCACGTCGAGGCTGATGGTATCACCATCCCGCACCAGCCCCAGCGGCCCGCCCTCGGCCGATTCCGGGGAGACGTGCAGGACGATGGTGCCTGCTGCGGTGCCGCTCATGCGGCCATCCGATATCCTGACCATGTCCTTGACGCCTTGGGCCGCGAGCTTCTTCGGGATCGGAATGTAGCCTGCCTCGGGCATGCCCGGTGCGCCCTTGGGGCCGATGTTCTGCAGCACCAGCACGTCGTCGGCGCGCACGTCCAGGTCCGGCGCATCGATACGCTCGGCCAGATCCTCCAATGACCGGAAGACCACGGCGCGCCCGCGGTGCGTCATCAATTCCGTCGAGGCAGCGGACTGCTTGATGATGGCGCCTTTCGGGGCCAGGTTGCCGCGCAGCACCGCGATACCGCCCTGGGCATAGACCGGGCTCGATAGGGGACGCACCACCTGTTGGTCGACGAGATGGACCGCGGCCTCGATGTTCTCACCCAGGGTGCGGCCATTGATGGTCATGGCGTCGAGATGCAGCAGCGGGCGTAGTTCGCGCAACAGGGTCGGCAGACCTCCGGCGCGGTGCAAGTCCTCCATGTAACCTTCCCCCGACGGCTTCAGGTCGACCAGCACCGGCGTTTCTCGACTCATCTGGTCGAAGGCGTCGAGATCGATGTCGATACCCAGACGACCCGCCATGGCGGTGAGATGAATCAGGGCATTGGTCGAGCCGCCGAGTGCCAGCAGCACGCGCAGGGCGTTCTCGAAGGCGTCGGGCGTGAGGATCTGGTCGGGCGTCACCCCCTCGCGAGCCACACGCACCGCCTCGGCGCCGGACTGCTCGGCGATCCTCAAGCGGTCGGCGTAGACCGCCGGCGCCGAGGCGCTGTTCGGCAACATGATGCCAAGTGTTTCGGCCAGACATGCCATGGTGCTGGCGGTGCCCATCACCGAGCAGGTACCGACGGTGGGTACGAGTTTGTCGTTGACTTCATTGATCTCGGCGTCATCGATGTCCTCGCCACGATAGGCCGCCCAATAGCGTCGGCAGTCGGTACAGGCACCTACTCGCACACCGCGGTGAGACCCCGAGAGCATCGGCCCCGTGACCACTTGAACGGTCGGCACGCCGGCGCTGGCGGCCGCCATCAATTGGGCCGGCACTGTCTTGTCACAGCCGCCGATCAGTACCACCGCATCCATCGGCTGGGCTCGGATCATTTCTTCGGTGTCCAGCGCCATGAGGTTGCGCAGGTACATGCTGGTGGGATGGGCGAAGGACTCGTGCAGGGTGATGGTCGGGAAGTCGACCGGGAGCCCACCGGCCAGCATCACCCCGCGTTTGACGCTCTCCACCAGCCCCGGGACATTGCCGTGGCAGGCGTTGTAGCCGCTGTAGGTGTTGGCGATGCCGATGACCGGGCGTGAAAGGGCATCGTCGGTGTAGCCCATGCCCTTGATGAATGCCTTGCGCAAGAACAGCGAGAAGTTGGCGTCACCGTAGTTGGTCAGGCGGTTGGACATGCCCTTGGTATTGGACGCGGTGTTGGACTCGGTATCGGGCTTGCTGTTGGCCTTGTTGTTGTCGAAATCCTGACTCATCTCATCGTCCTCGTATCGGTCGCGGCGTTTGCATGGCTATTCGGCGTGGCTGGCTGCTGAGGTTCTCGCGGCCAGTACGGGGGCGGCGACGTTGTCGGCATTCCTTCAGGAAAGCGACCGTCAGCCGTTTCGTTCCCGCCTTTCCTGACAGAGGCTAGGCCGATAAATCATAATTGACAAGATTATTGACAATTTTGTTATCGATCTACTAGGTTGAATCAGGCAGCCACGACTCGCCCACGGCTGGTGCGCCTTCGGAGAGCGCCAGGGGGGAGAAACGGAGAAGAGAAAAGAGAACTGCTGCACGAAGAGAGAAGGAAAGAGCGAAGGAGCATCGAGAGCAGGACGCCAGCGCGACGCCAACGGCGCTGCGCTGACAGGGTGCAAGACAACGACAACAGCACGAGAGGGCCTACCCAATGAAAAAATGTGGAGCATACGCCGCCATCGCAATGTCCAGCCTGATGCTGCCGGGGCTAGCCCTGGCCGACTATTCGGCAAGCGATGAGATCAAGGTACTGCAGGGGTTCAAGGCGGGTGGGGGCAGCGATGCCCTTGCACAGCTGACCCAGCCTTTCCTGCGTGAATCGCTGGGCGTCGATTTCATCAATGAGTATTTGCCCGGCGCTACCGGCGCGATTGCCTGGACGCGCCTGGCCAAGCAGACGGATGCCGACGGAACCACCATCAGCATCACCAATACGCCGATGCTGATGACCAACTACATCATGAACGACAGCATCACCTACTCGGTGCAGGAGCTGACGCCGATCGCCAATGTGGTCACCGACCCGGGCATCATCGTGGTGCCCGCCGACAGTCCCTTCGAGACCGTCGAGGACTTCCTGGCGGCCGCGGAGGAAAGCCCCGGCACGGTGACGGTGGGCAACTCTGGCGTCGGTGGCGATGACTTCTTCTCGACCATTCTGATCGAGCAGGCCACCGGGCTATCGTTCCAGAAGGTGCCGTTCCAGGGCGATGGACCTTCGGCTACGGCCGCCATGGGCGGTCAGATCGATGCCAGCTTCAATAATCTCGGTAACGTCTACGGGCATATCCAGTCCGGCAGCCTGCGTCCGCTCGCCGTATTCGCCAAGGAGCGGGTATCGATGCTGCCGGATGTTCCCACGCTGAGCGAGAAGGGGATCGAGGTGGTGGCGGGCTCCTCGCGGGGTTACAGCGCGCCCGCTGGGATTCCCGAGGAGGCTCGTCAGGAGCTGATCGAGGCCTTCGACGCGCTCAAGTCCAACGACGAATTCAAGAAGGTCGCCGAAGAGCGCGCCATGAACCTCGATATTCAGACCGGCGATGACTATCGCCAGATGATCGAGGACATGGAGGTTCAGTTCGAACAGATCTGGGCCGACGTCAAGGACGATATCAACGGCTGAGGTGAGCCGACAAACGTCTCGTCATGGCGTAGTCGCAAGCGCTGAGCGGGGGCTCGACCTAGGGCCTCCGCCAGCGCAAATGGCGTCTACCCATGATTCTTCACGAGCCTGGATCTCCATCAGAGATGATCGTTTGTGGATGTTCAGGCCCGGGGTTTCGGTCATGAATCACCAGTCATGAGTCTTCGACAACAGGGGAGATGCGCATGAACCTCAGCCGTCTGATCTTTGGTCTTTTTGCCATCGGGGTGGCGGCCACCTTCGGCATCACGTCGCTTGGCTATCCAAGTGCCGCGGCCAAGATGCCGGTAATCTATTCCGTGGTCGTGGGCCTGCTTGGCGTCGGAATGATCGCTCAGGAACTCGTCGGGGGCTTACGTCAGCGCCAACAAGGCGCTGTCGTCGGGAAGCGCGAGGCGCCGCCGGGAGTTCCCGAAGAGAGGGAGCGTGTGGCGGCAACTCACCCAGAGCCCGGCGCCTCCAAACGCTGGAAGGCGCTGGTGGTATTCGTCCTCGCCGCTGTCTACGTGGCCAGCATCTCGTGGCTTGGATATGTGCTTGCCACCGTAGCGTTCATGGCGCTGTCGCTGACGCTGGTGCGCCACGTCACGGTGCGCTTCAGCCTGATCGGTATCGCCGGGCTGGTCACGGTGGTGTGCCTGGTCTTTATCGGCTTTCTGGGCTTGCCCGTACCGCTATTGCCGCCAGTGTTCTAGATCGATCCTTCCATGTCTCAGGCTCGCACCCGGCGACTCAGGCCGTGGCAAGCCGGGACTCACTTCAGTCCTGCACCGACGCGCCGGACGGCGCCTGGAGCAACGCTAGATGGACAATTCCCTCGTTCTCGTAGGGTTGAGCAACGTGCTTACCCTGACCAACATCGGGCTGATTCTCGGTGGTACTCTGCTTGGCCTTTTTGTCGGCGCCATGCCCGGGCTATCGGCGACCATGGCGCTGGCCTTGCTGCTGCCGCTGACGTTCAGCATGGAGCCCGCCACTGGCCTGAGCATGCTGGCCTCGCTCTATGTCGGTGCCTCATACGGTGGTTCCATTGCCGCCATTCTGCTGCGCACCCCGGGCACGCCCTCGGCGGCGGCGACGGTGCTGGATGGCTATCCGCTGTCGCAACAGGGGCAGGCGGGCAAGGCGCTCGGCGTGTCGCTGTTTGCCTCCTTCTTCGGTGGCCTGATGAGCGGCGTGGCGCTATTGACCGCGGCGCCGCTACTCGGGGTGCTGGTGCTCAAGTTTGGACCGGTGGAGCTGTTTGCCATCGCCGTTCTCGGCATCACCATCATCGGCTCGCTGTCCCAGGGTTCGGTGATCAGCGGCCTGCTGTCCGGCACCCTGGGCTTGTTGCTCAGTACCGTGGGCATGGATCTGATCACCGGCACGCCGCGGATGACCTTTGGCAATATCAACCTGTTTTCGGGTATCGAGTTCACCGTGGCACTGATCGGGCTGTTCTCGATTCCCCAGGCCCTGATCCTGATCGAGAACGCCCACGACAGCGACAAGATCGCTAGCAAGATCACCGATCGGCTGGTGCCTAGGTTCGCGGAGATTCGCAAGCTGATGCCCAATATCCTGCGCTCCGGCGGGATAGGCATAGCAACCGGGCTGATTCCGGGTACCGGGGGCGATACCGCGAGTTGGTTTGCCTACAACGAGGCCAAGCGTTTTGCCAAGGACAAGTCACGCTTCGGCAAGGGCGATATCGCCGGTGTGGCGGCGCCGGAATCGGCCAACAACGCCGTGGTCGGTGGGGCGTTGATCCCGACCATTGCGCTTGGCATTCCTGGCAGTTCATCCACGGCGATCCTGCTCGGTGCGCTGATGGTTCAGGGCATCCTGCCTGGCCCCAACCTGCTGACCGACTATGGTGACGTCACCTACACCCTGATCTGGGCGGTGATCTTCGCCAACGTCGGCCTGCTGGGGGTGGGGCTGATGTTCACCCGGCTGTGTGTCGGCGTGACCAAGGTGCCGGACAGCTTCGTCGGCTGCGCGATCATTACCCTGTGCGTCATCGGTGCCTTCGCTATCAACAACAGCCTGTTCGAGGTCGGCCTGATGCTCGGCTTCGGCCTGTTCGGTTATTGGATGACCAAGGCCGGCGTGTCTCCTGCGCCAATGGTCATCGGCTTGATTCTCGGCCCGGTGATGGAAACCAGCTATCAGCAGTCGATGCTGATCGGCCAGGGCAGTCCGACGATCTTCCTCGATAGCCCCATCGCCATGGTGCTGTTAGGCATCGCCGTGCTGTCGGTACTGCAGGCCACGCCGTTCTTCCGTTGGCTGGCAAGTTCGTTGCGTCGGCGCGCCAAGGCCGATAGCTGAGGGCACTTTATGACCGACCGCTGAAGGCTCTTTATCGCTAACCGCTGAAGGCTCTTTATCGCCAACCGCTGAAGGCTCTTTATTGCTAACCGCTGAAGGCTCTTTATCGCTAACCGCTGAAGGCTCTTCCAAAAACCGATAACAACCACAAGGACAACGCTATGACGCGTATCACCGACGTTCGCGCGCGCACCGTCAGCGTGCCGCTGGACAAGCCTACCAGTTTCTCCAATCGCCAGGTCTTCAAGCGCGACTACGTGCTTGTCGAGGTCCAGGGCGACGATGGCCACGTCGGCATCGGCTTCTGCTATGGCGGCAACAATGCCGGGAGCCTCGTGGCCCACGCCGTGCGTGACCTGCTGCGCCCGGTGCTGGTTGGCAGCGACGCCCACGCCACCGAAGGGCTGTGGCAGTCGATGTATCAGGAGTCGTTGCTCCACGGCCGCTGCGGCTCGGTAATGCGGGCGATCAGCATCCTCGACACCGCGCTGTGGGACCGCAACGCCCGTGCCGCCGACCTGCCGTTGTACAAGTATCTGGGCGCCAGCGATGTCGATAGCGTGCCCGCCTACGCCAGCGGCGGGTATTACCTGGACGGCAAGACGCCGGCCATGCTCGGCGATGAGATGGCGGGCTACGTCGCCCAGGGCTTCACGGCGGTGAAGATGAAGGTGGGCCGAGAAGACCTGAAGGGTGAGGAGGCGAGGCTCGCTGCGGTTCGCGAGGCCGTGGGCCCGAATATCCAGGTGATGCTGGATGCCAACAATGCGTGGCGCGACCTGCCGACGGCGCTCGAATTCATGCGCATGGCCGAGCCCTATGCGCCGTTCTGGATCGAGGAACCGTTCAGTCCCGACGACATCGACAATCACCAGCGCCTGGCCAGCCGCACGCCGGTACCGGTGGCGACCGGAGAAATCGAGGCCGGCCGCTGGCGTTTCAAGGAACTGCTCGAGAAAGACGCGGCGATGATCCTGCAGACCGATGCCGCGGTCTGTGGCGGCATCACCGAGTTTCGTCGCATCACCGCCACGGCGGCGAGCTTCGGTGTCGATGTCTACCCCCACTGGTTCCACGACCTACACGTACACCTGGTCGCCTCGGCGCCGAATGCGCGCATGGTCGAGTTCTTCGCCGATGACCAGGTGCTCAACTTCCGCCGCCTGGTCGATACCCAGCTCGAGTTTGCCGACGGCAATCTGCTGTTGCCAAGCCGTGCGGGCCTTGGCTTCGGCTTCGATGCCGAGGCGCTGGAGCGCTTTGCCAGCGAGCCTTGGCATTGAGCCGGGGCCTTCCCTGCGCCGGTATCGCGTCGCTACCCCAGGTCATCCCCAGGAGAGTCCCATGAACGTAGCGCAAGGAGACGTCTGGTCTCCGGTTATTACCCCGTTTGACGCCGACTTGTCGGTGGACACCGAGCGCCTGGTGGCCCACGCGCGCTGGCTCGAGTCTCACGGTATCGGCCTTGCGGTATTCGGTACCAATTCCGAGGCCAACTCGCTAAGCGTGGCGGAAAAGCAGGCGCTGCTGTCGGCGCTGGTCGAGAGCGGCATCGACCCGGCACGGCTGATGCCAGGCACCGGGCACTGCGCCATCGCCGACACGGTCACACTGACCCGCGATGCGGTCGGTCTTGGCTGTGCCGGTGTCTTGATGTTGCCGCCGTTCTACTACAAGGGCGTCAGCGACGAAGGCCTCTACCGCTATTACTCCGAGGTCATCGAGCGGGTCGCGGACCCGCGCCTGCGCCTCTATCTCTACCACATCCCACCGGTAGCCCAGGTGCCACTCTCTCTGGCGTTGATCACGCGACTGCGAGAGGCCTTTCCCGAGGTCGTGGTCGGCATCAAGGACAGCGGTGGCGACTGGGGCCATACCCAGGCGCTGATCGAGGCGTTCGCCGGTGACGGATTCGCGGTCTACGCCGGTAGCGAGCGCTTTCTGCTCGATACCCTTCGGGCCGGCGGTGCGGGGTGCATCAGCGCCACCGCCAATGTCAATCCGGCCGCGATCGCAGCGCTCGCCGCGAACTGGCAGGCCGCCGATGCCGACGATCGGCAGCGGGAACTCAATGCGCTGCGCGACCTGTTCGAAGGCTATCCGGTGATACCGGCGATGAAGGCCGCCACCGCACACTTCTCGGCCAGGCCAGACTGGCGGCGTGTGCGCCCGCCGCTGGTAGCGCTTGATGAAGGGCACAGCGCCGAGTTGGTGCAATCGCTGGAGGCGATGGGCTTTGCCATGCCCGGACTGGTGGAGGTATCCCATGGGTGAGGCCTCTCGTCATCTACGCATCGTCGCCTTGAGGCGCCTGCGCGAGGATCACTTGGAAGCCTTGAAAGGCATCGCCGAGGTGGACTACTTCGAGGATCTGAGCGAAGCCAATCGCAGCGCCTACCTCAAAGCGTTGGCCGGGGCCGATGGGCTGATCGGTGGCAAGCTGGCACTCGACGAGGCGATGCTTGCCGAGGCGCCAAACCTGAAGGTGGTCTCGACCATCTCGGTGGGCTATGACCATCTGCCGCTGGCGGCGATGAATCGGCGAGGGGTGCTGCTTTGTAATACGCCCGACGTACTGACCGAGACCACCGCCGACACCGCGTTCGCCCTGATCATGGCGACCCAGCGCCGGCTAGTGGAGCTTGCCAACCTGGTGCGGGAAGGGCGCTGGACACAGCATATCGGGCGCGAGCACTTCGGCACCGATGTCCATGGAAAGACCCTTGGCATCGTCGGTGCCGGGCGCATCGGCGCCGCCATCGCTCGGCGTGGGGCCCTGGGTTTCGACATGCGCATTCTCTATACCGCCTCGTCGCCCAAGCCCGATCTCGAGAAAGCGATTGGCGCACGCCGGCGCGACTTGACGCAACTGCTTGGCGAGGCGGATATCGTCTGCCTTGTCGTACCCTATCAGGACAGCACTCACCATTTGATCGATGCCAAGGCGCTGGGACTCATGCAGCCCCACGCGGCCCTGATCAACGTGGCGCGAGGCAACGTCGTCGACGAGCAGGCCCTGATCGATGCACTCGACGGCGGTGTGATCCGGGCCGCAGGCCTGGACGTGTTCGCCCAGGAGCCCCTGGCCAAGGACTCACCGCTGGCGATCATGGATAATGTCGTGGCACTGCCGCACATCGGATCGGCAACCCACGAGACCCGCGATGCGATGGCCCAGCGGGCGGTCGACAATATGATCGGTGCTCTGACCGGCCGTGGGCCCGTGAATGCCGTCAACGCAGAGAGCTGTCGCCGCGCCGCGGGAAGGACAGACAAGCGGGAAGAGGGCACTGGAGGGCCCAGAGAATGAGACAACAGCGCTTACAGCGATTGCTTAGCCTCGACGACTTCGAGCGGGCCGCGCGGCGTCATCTGCCGCGCCCGCTTTACGGCTATGTGGCAAGCGTCGCCGAAGACGGCAGGACGGCCCGGGCCAGCCGCGAGGCTTTCGACGATTATGACTTCCTGCCCCGCGCCCTGGTCGATGTCTCGACGGTGTCCACCGAGGTCGAGCTGTTTGGTGAACGCTACGCACAGCCGTTCGGCATCGCGCCGATGGGCATCAGCGCCCTGAGCGCCTATCGCGGTGATGAGGTGTTGGCGCGCTCGGCACGCGAGGCGGGCATTCCGATGATCGTCAGCGGCTCGTCGCTGATTCCCATGGAGGAGCTAGCGGGGCCGAGGGGCTCCGACTGGTTTCAGGCCTACCTGCCGGCTACCTCGGAAGACATCGACGCGCTGCTGGATCGAGTTCGGCGAGCGGGGTTTTCGACCCTGGTGGTCACCGTCGATTACGCGGTCCCGCCCAATCCGGAGAACCACCGTCGCCGGGGCTTCTCGTCGCCCTTGCGCCCGAGCCTGCGCTTGGCCGTCGATGGCCTGATGCGCCCTCGGTGGCTGTGCGGCACCTTTCTACGCACCTTGTGGCGCCATGGTGTTCCGCATTTCGAAAATAACGCCGCGACACGTGGCGTGGCGGTGCTGGCCAAAGACGTCAACCGGGATTTTTCCGGGCGTCGGCATCTGGACTGGTCGACTCTCGAGCAGGTCAGGCGGCAGTGGCCCGGCAAGCTGGTGGTAAAGGGCATCCTTCACCCCGACGACGCTCGCCGCGCGGTGGATGTCGGCGCCGATGGACTCATCGTCTCCAATCATGGGGGGCGACAGTTGGATTCAACGGTGGCGCCGCTGCGCATGCTGCCGGAGGTGTTGGCCGCGGTGGGCACTGAGGTCCCGGTGATGATCGACGGTGGGTTTCGGCGTGGCAGCGAGGTACTCAAGGCGCTGGCGCTTGGGGCACGCTTTGTGTTTCTTGGTCGGCCATTCAATTATGCCGCCAGCGTCGGCGGCGAGGCCGGCATCGCCCGAGCGGTTTCGCTGCTTGGCGACGAGATAGAGCGCAACATGGCGCTTCTGGGCGTCACCCGGATCGATCAATTGGGGCGTGAACAGCTACGTGCCAGCGTCAGCCGCGATGGAGGGGAGGCGGTTTGATCTCGACGTCTGGCCGAGCCATCGAGCGGCCCTGTGGGCGCGAGGGCCATGCTCTTTCCAGGCAAGGGCATCGTCCGGACACTGTCGCCATGGCAGCGCATGGCATGGCCTTGACCAGTTAGTCGACGCTCTTCGGGCTTTCCTCTTCGGGCTTTCCTCTTCGGGCTTTCCGGTGGTACTCGGCTGTGCCGAGTCCTGGCCCAGACGGATGTCCCGGGGCCAGGCATCGTGGCTCAGGCATCGTGGTTCAGGCATCGTGGTTCAGGCGCCGTGGTAGCCGTCCTGTTCCGGTTCGCCGTCATCGCTACCCGGCGGCACTTCGGCCACCCAGGCCATCGCCGCCGCACGTTCCTTGTTGGCGAAGGTGCGAATCTCCAGCGCCTTGAACAGCCGGTCCTCGAGGTGGGCGATGTGCTTGATCCACTCCTTGTCGGTGACCACCGCGGCGCGATGATAGCGCTTGATATCGCCGATCTGGGTGAGGCCGTAGCCAATGTCCCGCAGCAGGGCGGTGAAGGTCATCCAGCGCAGATCGTCGAGCTCCGCCACCATGTTGATGCGCGGGTGCTTGTTCTTGTGGGCTTCGATGGCATCGATAGCCTTCTGCAGCTCGTTGGCGGTGATGGTGCCGCTGGCCTTCATGGCCACCACGTGGCTGGCGGGGGGATGCGTCAGTTCGAGCATGGGGTCTCTCCTTGGCCTGTCGGTAGCCGGCAATAGATGCCGGGAGTCGTGGATGGCCGACGTCGCGCGGGTTCGTCGCCACATGACCTGCTGTCAGCATAGCCGCTGCCGATGCCGCCTGTGCCGATCAGGGCCGGCGTCGGCAGCGGCACCCGTGATGTCGGTCGGTCTCTTCCTTCCTTCTGCTGTTGACAGTGTCGTGTAAGGAGACGTTCCAGCGCATCGACTCAATCTTTATCGCCGGGACCCTGAATCCGTCACCGGTCAATGCCGGCCGGTTCGCTTGGCGATTAACCACATGGCGTTGGGGTGGAAATGCGCCACCTCGACCTCGCGCAAACCGAGCCAGGCGGGCTCGACCGGAAGCCAAGCGCGACATCTCTGCCACCATGAGGATGGAACAACATGAAAACGACATTGGCAGCAGCGCTGCTCTCGGCCGCCGGCGCCTGGGCCCTGGCCGGTGGCGCCTGGGCCAGCGAGCCCACCGTCATCGAACTCACCCAGGTGGGTTGTCAGTTTCTGGAGAGCGAGAACGGTGCTAATCACGGCATCCACCCGAGTTCAAAGGCCGAATGCGAAACCTTCAACGAGGCCACCGGCGATGACCGCCTGGCCGAGGCCAAGGTATTGCGCGTACCCGCCGGGGACTATGTGTTCCGGGTGGCCAACCAGGGCGTTCCTTATGACCTTGGCTTCTGGCTGCGTGGCGACGGCCTGATCAACCGGGCGCGTCTGCCGAGCGTCTCCGGTGGGGGCCTTGCCGATGGTGATACCGAGGACTTCGCGGTGACGCTGGTGCCGGGCGAGTATCTCTATTCCTGCCCGCTCAATCCGACCCTGGACTATCGGCTGGTGGTCGAAGGCTAGGTCGACACAGGCTCGCTCGGCGGCGCCAGGCGTGGTGATACGAGTCTCACTGCGACACGACAAGGGCCGGCTCCCCGGAGCCGGCCCTTGTCGTGGGTCGAGGTGCTGTCGAAAGCTGCCAGACGCCGTCCTTAGTGGGCGTGGGGCGAGCCTTCCAGTTCCTTTTCCAGGCGCCGGGTGACATCGCCGGGGGAGCCGGTGCGTCTGGCCATCAGGTCGTAGGCCACCGGTACCACGAACAGCGTGAACAGGGTCGCCGCGGCGACGCCGAAGAAGATCACGGTGCCGATGACCAGGCGCGTTTCGGCGCCGGCGCCGCTTGAGAGGATCAGCGGAACTGAGCCTGCGATGGTGGTCACCGAGGTCATCACGATGGGGCGCAGGCGGGTCAGCGAGGCCTGGATCAGAGCCTCGCGAAAGGCGTGTCCCTCGTCGCGCAGTTGATTGGCGAACTCGACGATCAGGATGCCGTTCTTGGTTGCCAGTCCCACCAGCATGACCAGCCCCACCTGGCTGTAGATATTGAGCGACTGGCCGGTCAGCAGTAATCCGAGCAGGGCGCCGCCGATGGCGAGCGGCACGGTGAGCATGATTACCAGGGGGTGAACGAAGCTCTCGAACTGCGCGGCGAGTACCAGGAAGACCACCAGGGTCCCGAGCACCAGCAGGAAGGTGGTGGCGCCGCTGGATTCACGGTAGTCCCGGGCGGCGCCCTTGACGTCGGTCTGCACGCCAGCGGGCAGCACCTCGTTCACCGCGTTCTCAAGATAGTCCAGCGCCTCGCCGATCGAGTAGCCATCGGCCAGGTCGGCCTGCAGGGTGACGGCGCGCAGGCGGTTGTAGCGATTGAGGGTGCTGGGGCCGGCGAAGGACTCGATGTCCACCAGGCTCGACAGCGGGATCAGCTCGCCGCTGCGGTTCGAGCGCACACGCACGCTGTCCAGGGCACTTGGGGTCGGGTTGTCGCCGCGTTCGGCCTCGAGGATGACGTCGTACTCCTCGCCCTGGTCGGTGAACTGGGTCACGGTGCGGCCGCCGAGCAGGGTCTCGAGGGTGCGGCCGATCTCGCTGACCGTGACGCCAAGATCCGCTGCCCGGGTGTAGTCGATGTTGACCGAGAGCTGCGGTTGGCTTTCCTCGTAGTCGCTCTCGAGATTGAGCAGCCGAGGGTTGTCCTGGCGGATATGGTCCATCAGGGCGTCGCGCCAGGCCACCAGTTGCTCGTAGCTGCCGCCACCGAGCACGAATTGCACGCCCTGTTCGGTGCCGCCACCGAAGCCCTGGCGCATCACCGGGAAGGCGCGGATGCCAGGGAGCTCGCCGAGCGCGCCGCCGACCTCGTTCATGATCGGCCAGGCCGGGCGCCGCTCGGCCCAGTCGCTCAAGCCGACGATGGCGAAGCCGGAGTTGAAGTTCTCGGTGTTGCCCCGTCCCCCGGGGGCCAGAATCAACACTCGCTCGACCTCGCCGTTCTCGCGCAGCGGCAGCAGACGTGCCTCGACCTCGTTCATGTAGTCTTCCATGTAGTCGAAGGTCGCCCCCGGCGGGCCGTTGATGATGACGAAGAAGGTGCCGCGGTCTTCCCGCGGCGTGTACTCGGCCGGCAGCAGGGTATAGACCCAGGCCACCGCGGCGACCAGCCCGATAAAGCCGACCACCACCAGCCAGCGCAGGCGCAGCACGCCTTCCAGGAGCCGGCGATAGACGCGTTGAGCCGCGTGCAGGCCGCTTTCGACCCAGTGCGCCAGGCGCCCTTCATGCAGGCTCGGCGAGAGAATCTTGGAGGCCATCATCGGCGTCAGCGACAGCGCCAGCAGCGTCGAGATGGCCACCGCCGCCGACAGGGTCAGGGCAAATTCGGTGAACAGCTTGCCGACATCGCCCTGGATAAAGCTCAGCGGCAGGAACACCGCGATCAACACCAGACTGGTGGCGATGACCGCAAAGGCTAGCTGACGGGCACCGCGATAGGCCGCCACCAGTGGCGTTTCGCCATACAGTTGCATGCGCCGATGGATGTTCTCGAGCACCACGATGGCGTCATCGACCACCAGGCCGATGGCCAGTACCAGGGCCAAGAGGGTCAGCAGGTTGATGGTAAAGCCGAGGGCGGCCAGCGCGGCGAAGGTGCCGATCAGGGTGATGGGGACGGTCACGGCCGGGATCAGCGTGGTGCGCAGGTTGCCGAGAAAGACGAAGATCGCGATCACGACCAGGCCGATGGCCACCAGCAGGGTGGTGATCACCTCGCGGATAGCGCCGGAGACGAAGGTCGAGGCGTCGTAGTTCAACGACAGGCTCATGCCGTCGGGCAGGCGCGGCGCCAGACGCTCCATTTCGGCTTGAACCCCGGCCGACAGGGCCATGACGTTGGCCGTTGACTGCTTGTTCATGCCAAGGCCCACGACGCTTTCGCCGTTGCCACGAAACAGCGAGCGCTCCTCCACGGTGCCGAGCTCTACCCGGGCGACATCGCCAAGGCGCACCAGGTAGCCGCCCTGGCCGCGGTCGAGCACCAACGAGCGAAAGTCGTCGGGGTCGGTAAAGCTACGCGGCAGGCGCACGATAAACTGACGGTCCTCGGACTCCACGGCACCGCCCGGCAGCTCGACATTCTCGGCGCGCAGGGCGTCCTCGACATCGCTGACCGTCAGGCCGCGGGCGGCCAAGGCGTCACTGTCGAGCCACACGCGCATGGCGTATTCCTTGGCCCCGCCGACGCGCACGCTGGACACGCCGTCCTGGACCGAGAAGCTGTCGACCAGGTAGCGCTCGGCGTAGTCGGTCAGTTCACTGGTGGTGTAGCCCTCGCCGGACAGCATCAGCCACATCACGACTTCGGAGCTGGTGTCTTCCTTGCGTACCTCGGGGGGATCGGCCTCGTCCGGGAGGTTATCGGCGGCGCCGGAGATGCGGTCACGCACGTCATTGGCGGCGGCGTCGATATCACTGGACAGGCCAAATTCGATGGTGATGTTGGAGTTACCGTCGCTGCTGGTCGAGGTGATCACCTCGATGCCGGCGATGCCGGCGATGCGATCCTCCAGCACCTGGGTGATGCGCGTCTCGACCACGTCGGCGCTGGCGCCGGGGTAGGACGTCTGGATGCTGACGATGGGCGGATCGATGGTCGGGTATTCCTGCAGCGGCAGGCGGGTCAGGGCGAGCAGGCCGAAGGCGACGATAAGCGCGGCGATGACCGTGGCCAGGACCGGACGCTGAACGGAAACATCGGAAAGGCGCATCAGCGGTCACTCCTTTCGCGCTGTGCCTGGAGGATGTCGGTGATGCTGGTCTGATCATCCTCGATGCCGATCAGGTTGATGCTGGCAGCGGTATGCAGGCGGTCGCCGCCATGGCTCACCACCAGTTCGCCTTCGTCCAGACCGTCGATGATTTCGACGTCGCCCTCGCGACGGGCGCCGATCTCGACCTCGCGACGTTCGACGCTGCCTTGTTCGGCCGAGGTGATCACCCAGACGCGCTGCAGGCTGCCTTCCGGCACCAGGGCCCCTTCGGGTATCACCAGCGCCTGGCGCGGGGAGCGTGCAATGGTGACGCGCATCAGCATCCCTGGGCGCAGCAGGCCGTCGCCGTTGTCGAGAATGGCGCGCACATTGATGCTGCGACTGATCGGGTCGACTCGGGAGTCGATAGTGGCGACTTCGCCTTCGAAGACGCGCTCGGGATAGGCCGCCGTGGTGGCCGTGAGCGTCAGCCCGCGCGAGAGTGTGCCTAGTCGTACCTCGGGGACTTCGAAGTCGAGCTTCATGCGCGAGACGTCATCGAGGGTGGCGAGCTCGGTACCGGGGGTCACCAGGGTGCCGGCGCTGATCTGGCGTACCCCGACCACGCCGTCGAAGGGCGCGCGCACGCGATAGTTGTCGAGCCGGGCCTGGAGCGATTGAATGTCGGCGTCGACTTGCTGCAGCTGGGCCCGGCTGTCTTCCACATCGGCCCTCGGCGCCATGTTGCGCGCCTGTAGCTGCGAGAAACGGTTGACCGCGTTCTGGCGCTCCTGGCGCAGCGCCTGGGCCGAACGTAGGTCGGCCTGTTCCTCGGTGTCGGAAAGTTCGACCAGCACATCCCCCTTGCTGACCGTTTCCCCGCCTTCGAAGTTGAGCGCCGAGACGGTGTCGGTGACCGTGGCCGACAGGATCACACTTTCGTTGGCCGCGAGGGTGCCGAGCGCCTCGAGGGGATCCGACCAGGCCTCGCGGGTGACCTCGGCGCCGATCACCGGCGTCGGGGGCATGGTGCCGCCTTGCTGGGCGAGTGTCGTAGCCGGGGCCAGCAAGGCGGTCACCAGGCTCGCGAGTGCCGCGCAACGCCGCCAGGCGAAGGGCTGGCGGCGGGCGAGGCGCAAGGTGAAGGCATTGTTCATTGTCGAGAGTCCAGCGTCGAGGAGTCGGCGAATCGGTCACCTTGAGTAGCACGAGTGTCCGAGGATAGCGACAGCATGCCTCAACCCGGTGTCCACGGGGCTCGACTCGTGGCGGTTGCACATTCTTTTCGCATGTCGTTCGCCAAGTAACAACCGGGCGTTGCGCGTTGCGCGTTGTCGTCGGGGAGGGGAGTCGCGGGCCGGGCGTTGCACCGCTCGGATGGCGTTGCGTGATCGCGTTGTCCGGGAGGGGAATCACGGCCCGGGCTTTGCTACCATGGCCGGCGATTTTTCCCCGTGACGTGCCAGGCGCGCTTCGGGTCTTCCATGAGGGTGTGGCATGAACTATGACGTGGTGATCATCGGCGCGGGTGCCGCAGGGCTGATGTGTGGCCTGACGGCGGGCTACGCCGGACGCTCGGTGCTGGTGATCGATCACGCCAACAAGGCCGGCAAGAAGATTCTGATGTCCGGTGGCGGGCGCTGTAATTTCACCAATCTGGCGACGACGCCGGCCAATTTCTTCTCGGCTAACCCGCATTTTTGCATCTCGGCGCTCAAACGCTATCGACCGGAGCACTTCGTCGAGCTGGTTGAGCGCCATGGGCTCGAGCACGTCGAGAAGGCGCCGGGGCAGCTGTTCTGCGCGGACTCGGCCAAGGATCTGTTGAATGTTCTGCTGACCGAGTGCGAATGGGCGGGCGTCGCGCTTAGCCTCAAGACACGGGTAGAGCGCCTCGAGGTGCAAGGACAGGGCATGCGCCTTGTTACCTCGCGAGGGCGTATCGATGCGGGCGCCGTGGTCATCGCCAGCGGCGGCCTGTCGATTCCGACCA
>Ga0114954_1000218_pt1 | contig 21387 bp, 18 predicted proteins | sample Porto_4metaG_FD_87299 | JGI IMG/M metagenome (GOLD analysis project Ga0114954, IMG submission 87299) | Marine algal microbial communities from Porto, Portugal - Porto_4 metaG | ecosystem: Host-associated > Algae > Red algae > Unclassified | place: Portugal: Porto | collected 2015-02-02
ATTCTCAGCATTCTCAGCATTCTCAGCATTCTCAGCATTCTCAGCATTCTCAGCATTCTCAGCATTCTCAGCATTCTCAGCATTCTCAGCATTCTCAGCATTCTCAGTCATAAAACACCCTCAGAAGGTCGCTTGTAATAAGTTTGTTCATTTATCTTTATAAGCTGACAAAATGTAGTAATAGCAAAAATATTTTTGCCAAATAATTTTTGATTTATTTCTTGATCCAAGATCTCGTTTAGCTGCGTGTAAATGAGCTTGATATCTATTTTTTTATTGTATTTTGCGATGAGATCAATAAGCTCATAAAAACTGATGTCAAAATTAAACTGATTCTTTGATATATATTTCACGGCTACTTCTTTTCTTAATACATCAAAATCAATATAAGGGCTTTTTGCTATATGAAATAGCTCAAAGTTATTGAGCAAGTACCACTTTTCCTCCTCTTTTATAAAGCAGGTAAGTTTTAAGCAAGCATTACTTTGCTCAAGTTCGATAGCCTGGCTATTCAGAAGCGGTCTGATATGGCAGGTATAAATATCAAACAAACTAATGATTTCTGAATATACAAGCACATTGAGTGTTTGTAGCTTAGCGATCGATAGTGATTTCACATCTTTCCCATTAAGATATCGAGTTGATGACTTGGTCGTCAAATTCTGTGTATGGACCTCCACTAATAATTTAAGATTATTAGCAAACAATTGAAAGCTAATTTGGGAGGTTTTGAGACAGAATGCCAAATTAAGCGACAGCTAGTGACGTCTTTCTACGCTTTTAAGCTTTTATAGACAAAATTGATGACAATTCTATTCATAGACTGAAAGTCTTAATGTTAAGAATTTAGAAGGTGTTTATGATGAGATAAGAAAGCTAGGCGGTTTTACTAAACTGGTAAGAAAAGTGTGTTATATGGCTTTGAGACACCATGTGGCTTTGATTTTTGTGATGCTATTTTCCAGCTATCAAGCGATAGTGCGTGCTATTACTTATACTTATTGATAGAGCTTTATCGAAAAGAGCAGTTGTAGCTAAGACGTATGGTAAACGTCCATAGCTACATAGACAGGAAATCGCATCTTTCTAAAAAGACCCAAATACGGTACCGAGTATGATGACTAGAGTGAGAGCAATTAAAGGAATGGCCACAGCAGTAGCAAATATATCTTTATAGGACTCTCTATGAGTCAAACCACAAATGGTTAGCATTGTTATTATTGCCCCATTATGTGGTAATGAATCCAAACCACCGGAAGCCAAAGAAGCAATACGATGCATTAATTCGGGGTCAATATTATATTGTTCTGCCAATTGCATATAGCTTGCGCCCATAATTTCTAACGCTATACCCAAACCACCTGAAGCTGACCCAGTAATACCTGCTAAAACGTTAACCATAATTGCTTCTGATATGAGAGGGTTTCCAGGTGAAATACCCATAAGAGACTGTTTAATAATCGCGAAACCTGCAAGAGTTGCAATCACAGAACCATAGCCTACTTCTGAAGCTGTATTAAAAATAGGCAGTAAAGATCCGGTAGCGCCTTTGTTTAAACTTTCTGCCACACTATCTATTCTTTTGAAACTCGAAGCAATCACAAATATACAAGCTAAAAACAACGATAAAATAATGGCCCAAATGCCAATAACTGAACTTAACGTTACCCCACCAAACTTTTCGTCAGCTAAGTAACTATTGTTCCATAATGGGATTATAATTTTTGAGAAAGCATAGTTGCCTACTATCACAATGAGAATAGGCGATAATGCGAGCCAAAAATTGGGTATGTCGATACCTGAGTGAGGCTCTTTTTCATTTAACGTATGATTTCCATAACCTTCATTATTTGCACTTGCAATGCGCGTTTGGCGATTCATCCACAACATACCTCCGCCTAGCATGACTATCGAGGCAATAATGCCTAAACCAGGAGCTGCAAATGCATCGGTCTCAAAATAAGGCATCGGTATAACATTATGAATGGCAGGTGAACCTGGCAATGCCGTCATGGTCAAGGTTAGGGCACCAATACAAATGGCGCCAGGTATCAGTCTTTTAGGTATGTTCGTCTGCTTAAATAAGGCGGCAGCAATGGGGTATATTGCGAAAGTAACGACAAAGGCTGATACACCTCCATAAGTTAAGATTGAGCATGCTAAAACTACGGCTAACAAAGCATGTTTGTCTCCCAGTTTATTCACGATGTTGTGTGCGATGCTATAGGCATAACCAGAATCTTCCATCAACTTGCCAAAAATCGCACCTAAGATAAATAGTGGGAAATATTTGACGGCAAATCCGCCAAGACCCTGCATAAATACTTCAGTATAAATCCCCATGGTTTGGCTGCTATCACCACTTAAAACAACAGCTAAAATAGCGAGTAAGGGCGCTAAGACTAATACGCTGACACCTCTATAGGCAAAATATATTAAGAGTGATAAAGACAAAAAAATAGCAAAAATGCTCATAATTTTAATTTCCTTCCATGGAAAAATACGCTGTAAAATTATACTTTGTGAATAAGATAATGCTTCTGATAAACAGAATTTAGTCTGGTTATTACGTGATAAAAATTTCTAGGATCTTCTTTGTGGTTGCTATTTAGACAGGGAGATATCGTAGTGAGTAACGAATGGATGAAAATATCTTATGCCATAGCGTAAAGGGTTACTAATATCTAACCATTTCTTAGATAGAGCATTAAGGCTAATGCCTAGCATATTTATAGCGATATATATGACTCGAATTCTTCTTGATATTAAAGCGTACTCATACATTAAATACACACCACTAGGGATTTATAGCTTAAGTTAATACTATTTGATCGGTGCCTGAAGAGGTTTGGCTTATAAGAGTGAACTGATTGAATGGTTGTTCATAATTGCTATCCTTAGCATGAATGAAATACGGTTAATACAACTGCTATAACAATGTGATGTGGAAACACTGAAAGGTTTGCCATTGTTTAAATACAATTATATATAAAACGATACATTATGTATCGAGTTAAAATCTAACAGAGATATAAACAAATATCAACTACTAAACCTTAGCAGTCATTAGATAGTCTCAGTGGTTTACTATGAAAAATAAGACGGTACTATATTGAAGCGATCGTAGAGACAAATTTGATAAATTGACAAATTAATGATGCAGTGATGAGTGTGCTATGAGTAAGAACAAACAAAGCGATAGCTTGGTACTTCCAATGCCGCTACTTTGATAAATTCTAATAATTAAAAGCCCATCATTTTAAGATATCGACTATATACCCTGCTATCATTACCTCACTATAACAACCAGCAATTTTCCAGCGCTTTAAGGAATAACCAATGCCTGCCAGTACCACTAATAATATTAGCAAAATCAATCAAGACGACATCAACAAAGCCGTATGGAATGCCTGTGACACGTTTCGCGGGGTCATCAGCGCCGATACCTATAAAGACTTTATCTTAACCATGCTGTTCTTAAAGTATTTGTCTGATGTCTATCGCGATGAGTACAACAAGCTGGTCGAGCAGTTTGGCGACAACCCTGAACTGATCCACGCAATGATGTCCAAGCAGCGTTTTGTGTTGCCTGAAGGTGCCAGCTTTTGGGATTTATACGAGCAGCGTCATCAGCCGGGCAATGGTCAACGTATTGATGAGGCGCTACACGCTATCGAAGAAGCCAACGGCACTAAGCTCAAAAATGTCTTCCAAGACATCAGCTTTAACACTGATAAACTTGGTCAAGAAAAGCAAAAAAACGAGCTACTACGCCATTTGTTAGAAGACTTTGGCAAAGACATTCTCAATCTAAGTGCTGAGCGTGTCGGTAGCCTCGATGTGATTGGTAATGCGTACGAATACTTAATCAAGCATTTTGCCGCGAGTAGTGGCGCGACGGCTGGCGAGTTCTATACGCCGCCCGAAGTGTCTAACTTACTAGCGACTATCCTTGAGCCTGTCGAAGGTGATGAAATCTGTGATCCTGCTTGTGGTTCAGGATCGCTACTCATCAAGTGCGGGGCGATGGTACGCAAAAACTCAAATTCTAAGAAGTATGCGCTATACGGTCAAGAAGCTATTGGCTCGACATGGGCACTGGCCAAAATGAATATGTTCCTACACGGTGAGGACAACCACCGTATCGAGTGGGGCGATACCATCCGCAATCCGCTGCTACTCGATAAAGACGGCAAGCATTTATTACAGTTCGATGTGGTGACCGCCAACCCGCCGTTTTCACTGGATAAATGGGGTCATGATGATGCCAGCAGCGATCCCTATGGTCGCTTCCATCGCGGTGTACCGCCCAAGACCAAGGGCGACTATGCCTTTATCAGTCATATGATCGAAACGCTCAAACCTGCGACTGGTCGTATGGGCGTGGTCGTACCGCATGGCGTGCTATTCCGTGCGTCGAGTGAAGGCAAAATCCGTCAGCAACTCATCGAAGAAAACCTACTTGATACGGTGATTGGTTTACCTGAAAAACTGTTCTTTGGGACAGGTATTCCAGCCGCTATTTTGCTGTTTAAGAAGAACAAAACTGATGACACGGTGTTGTTTATCGATGCCAGCAATGAGTTCAAGTCAGGTAAAAATCAAAACCAGCTGACCGAAGATAATATTGCTAAAATTATTGAGACGTATAAGGCGCGGGAAAGCGTCGATAAATACGCGTATTTAGCGAGCTTTGATGAAATTAAAGAAAACGACTTTAACCTAAACATTCCGCGCTATGTCGATACCTTTGAAGAAGAGGCAGAGATTGATTTGGATGCCGTAAGATCTGAGCGTCTAGCGTTAAAGGCTGAATTGAATCAGTTAGAGACTGAGATGGCAGGGTTTTTAAAGGAGTTGGGTTATGGTGCATAGTGAAATTTCTAAACTTGAGCTTATACAAGCTAGAATCAGCTTTATTCCTAAAGGATGGCAACTCGATAAAGTTGGTGACGCTTTAAATATAAAGAACAATTTCCGTAAGCCTATAAGCCAAGAAGTGCGCTCACTTATTCCTGGTCCTTATCCATACTACGGACCGACTAAAATTCAAGATCATATTGCTGATTATGAACAAGATGGTACATATGCATTGATTGGTGAGGATGGAGATCACTTCCTTAAATATGAATCAATGCGTCAAACACAGTTTATTAGTGGGAAATGTACAGTTAATAACCATGCACATATTATTGAAAGTTCAGATACGTGCGATTCCGAATGGTTCTATTTATATTTTCAACACCGTAACATTACTAACTTTCTGTCAAGACAAGGTGCAGGACGCTTTAAATTAAATAAAGCTACTTTAGAAAAATTACCTTTGTTAGTTCCACCTCTCCCAGAACAACAAAAAATCGCCAACATCCTATCGACTTGGGATAAAGCGATTAGCACGACCGAGCGTTTGATTGAGAATAGCACCCAGCAGAAAAAAGCCCTGATGCAGCAGTTGCTGACGGGTAAAAAGCGGTTGCTTGACGAGTCGGGGAAAAGATTTGAGGGTGAGTGGGAAGAGGTTAAGCTTGGTAAGATTTCTGATGTTAGGGATGGAACTCATGACAGCCCTGAGTTCATAGATGTAGGCTATCCTCTAATTACCTCTAAGAACTTACTATCTTCAGGCAGATTAGACTTATCAAATGTTAAATTCATTTCAGAAGAGGATTATCTTCAAATCAATAAACGCTCAGGCGTAAATGACGGAGATATCTTATTTGGAATGATAGGAACAATTGGTAATCCAGTTAAAGTGAAATCATCTAATTATGCAATAAAAAATGTGGCTTTGATAAAAGAAACAGGAGGTTTGTTAAATGGCTTCTTGATTTATTACTTATCGAGTCATGACATAGATAAGCAAATCCATAGGTTAAATGCTGGCGGCACACAAAAATTTGTTGCTTTAGGTGTTTTACGTAATTTAGTGATCAGGCTTCCAACTCAACAAGAACAACAACAAATCGCCACTGTATTAACCAATGCCGATAAAGAAATTGATTTGCTTGAGCAGCAATTGGCTGATTTACAGCAAGAGAAAAAGGCGCTGATGCAGGTGTTGTTGATGGGTAAGAAGCGGGTAACAGTAATTTAATTTAAATATAAGGCCAAGCTAATGGAAGTCAAAAAATTAACGTTACACAATGTTGGACGTTTCGATAAGTTAAGTGTTTTATTAGCACCATTAGGTAATTCAGAGAACAATGTTACAGTTTTTGTCGGTAACAACGGCTCCGGTAAAACTTCCATTTTAAAGTCATTAGCTACTTCATTGAGCTGGCTAGTCGCTCGAATTGAAACTGAAAAAGGAAATGGAACCTCAATACCTGAGTTTGTCATCAAAAATGGGAAAACATCAGCAGCCATTGATATAGATGTTTATCATTGTTCTGGAAGTTCATTTGATCCCGATCTTGAAGGATATTCAGATGATAATAACTACTTTCCTTGGACGACGGCTAGAGCTAAGAAAGGACGTAAAGGAGAATTTAAGAGCGATTACTGGGGTGCTACCGCGTTAGCAAATCAATATAGAACTCAACTGACGAAAAATGACAAGGCTTCCCTACCATTGATAGCCTTTTACTCAGTTGAACGAGTAGTAATCGATATCCCTTTAAAAATTAAATATAAACACACATCTTTACAACTAGATGGCTATGACAAATCACTGAGCAAAGGTGTAGATTTCCGTAGATTCTTTGAGTGGTTTAGAGAACGAGAAGATATCGAAAATGAGATGGAAAAGAGAAGGCTTGAAGAATTAGTTAGTGTTGAATATAACGAATTTTCAGAGGTAGATAATTTAGTCAGTAAGTATGAAGGTAAAATCGATGATCTAGATAAAAGTGATTTAAAGGCGTTGATGGAAAAGTTAGGGGAAATGAGAAAAGAAAGATATCTCATTAAAAAGCCAGAAGATAAATTTCAAGACACACAATTGAATGCAGTAAGAACTGCTATAACTACTTTTATGCCGGAGCTTACCAATATACGAGTACAAAGAAAACCAAAATTACATATGGCTGTAGATAAAAATGGTAAATCCCTAGACGTACTGCAATTATCTCAAGGCGAGAAGTCATTAATGGCTTTAGTGGGCGATATTGCAAGACGATTAGCTATGATGAACCCTTCTTTACAAAATCCTCTGAAAGGTGATGGGATTATTCTTATAGATGAAGTTGATATGCATTTACATCCTCAGTGGCAAAGAAGTTTATTAAAACAATTAATAGTTACATTCCCACAATGTCAATTTGTTGTAACGACTCATTCACCGCTTGTTATCAGTGACTGTAAAAACATATTAACGTATTTAGTTGACGATAATGAGATAAGACAACTTCCTTCTTTATATGGGGAGGATGCAAATACAGTTCTTTTAAGAATTATGGATACAGGTATCCGTAATAACGAAGTTAACGAAAAGCTCAAAGATATATGGAATATGATTAATGACTCTGATATCAATTCAGCTAAAAAGCTTTTAGAAAATTTAGAAGGAGAGATTTCTGCTAGTAATGTAGAACTGGCGAAGGCAAAGTTGTTAATATTTAAGAAGGAGTTGCAACTTGCGAAAAATAATTAAACGATTAGGATATGAGCCAAGTAGTTTGACTGATTGGAAAACGAGGAATCCTAATGGTAATTACAAACAGCTAAATAGTTTCGTAAAAAAAGAAATTCGATTAGAGTGTGCTAAAGAGCAATTTTATTTGTGTTCATATTGCTGCAGGTCAGTCTCAGGAACTAGCATTGACTGTATGAATGAACATGTAGTTGCTAGAGCAATTGACCGAAGTAGGGAACTCGATTTTTCGAATATAGTTACAAGTTGTATAGAAGAACATCAATGTGACAATGCTCATGGTAATCAGCCACTACCTCTTACACCTTTTGATTCTGAATGTGAGACAGATATTGTCTTCAAATTAAGTGGTGAAGCGAAAGCATGTACTCCTAATGCCACAGAGACTATAAAAGTTTTAAACTTAAATAAAGCAGCATTAGTTGAAGAAAGAAGAGAAATCGTCACAGCAATACTATTAGATGGTAGCTCTGCTATTGATAATAGAGACCTAATACAAAGTATGATTCTTGAACTCGATAAAGTAAAACAAGGAAAACTACAACCATTTTCTCCGGTTATCGTAAACGTTTTGCGCCAATGGATAGCTTAATGTCTAAAAACAATATCAACTTCGCCGAAGAGTTTAGCTCAAAAATTCCTGCCTTAACCTTGCTCACCACACTGGGCTACGAGTTTATTCCGCCAAGTCAATGCAATGCCATGCGCTCAAAAGTGGCTTCAAATAAGGCTACTAACCAAGTCGTCTTACTGCCCATTATGCGTGCGTTTTTAGCTAAGCAAACCTTTATGTTTGAGGGCAAGCCGCATCATTTATCAGACAATGCTATTGATAAAATCATGCACGAGCTAAATCCAGCGATGAACTTAGGCTTGCAGGCAGCAAACGAGGCGCTATACAACGCTATGCTCTATGGCGTGACAGTGACTGAATTTATCGATGGTAAAAAAACCTCGCAGACTATCGCTCTGATAGATTGGAATAATATTGGTAATAATAGCTTTCACGTTACTGAAGAGCTGGTGGTACTCAATAGCGAGGGCACGAGTAGCCGTAGACCTGATATCGTCTGCTTTGTGAATGGTCTACCGCTGGCAGTGATCGAAGCCAAGCGCCCTGACTCCAGTAGAGAGTGGCAATCGACCAATGCTCAAGCGGTATCCCAGCATATTCGCAATCAAAAGCCAAAAGAAATACCGCATCTATTTGCCTATAGCCAGTTATTGCTAGCAGTTAATGGTAATGACGGTCTGTATGCTACTTGCGGTACACCTAGGAAGTTTTGGGCAAAATGGGTCGAAGAAGAAATATCTGAACCTGAGTTTGCTCGTATAAAAAACCAAAAGCTTAATGATGAGCAGCTTAGTCGTCTATTTGATCATCGTCCTGCCGCAGCTAAAAAAGAATATCTTTCACTGATTGATGCAGGCGATTTAGTCGTCACCGACCAAGACCGCTTAATCATCAGTCTTTTACAGCCACAGCGTCTGCTTGAGATGATGCGCCTGTTTACCTTGTTTGATAAAAAGGTGGGCAAAATTGTTGCTCGTTATCAGCAAGTCTTTGGCATCAAAGCCCTGATTGAACGTATCAGCACTTTTGACGGCTCTGATGGTAAGTCGGGTAGTCGGCAAGGTGGAGTGATTTGGCATACCACAGGTAGCGGCAAGTCTTTTACCATGGTTTTCTTCTCTAAGGCGCTTATTTGGTTAGAGGAGCTTGCCAAGTGCCGCGTCATTGTTGTCACCGACCGTGTCGATCTAGAAACTCAGCTTAGTAAAACCTTTGCTTCTGGTGGTGTATTATCCGATCGAGATAAAACTGATGCCATGGCAACTTCTGGTCGCCGCCTAGCGCAGCAAATCGGTCATGGTAACGAGCGCGTTATTTTCTCCATTATTAATAAGTTTGGCTCAGCCGTTAAGTATGATGAATGCTACAACGACAGCCCAAACATCATCGTTATGGTCGATGAAGGTCACCGTAGCCAAAATGGTGAGAATAATATCCGTATGGCGCAAGCCTTGCCGAACGCTGCCTTTATTGCCTTTACGGGTACGCCATTGCTAAAAGATGATAAGACTGAAAACAAATTCGGTAGCATTATTCACTCTTATACCATGCAGCAAGCGGTCAAAGATAAAACGGTCACGCCACTGTTATACGAAGAGCGTATCCCTGAGCTCAATACCAATGACCAAGCTATTGATGCTTGGTTTGACCGTATTACCCAAAAGCTCACCGATGATCAAAAAACTGACCTCAAACGTAAGTTTTCCCAAAAAGGTCAAATCTATCAGGTTGAAGGTCGTATTGAGCTGATCGCTCATGACATCTCTGATCACTTTCAAAACTTCAAGCAGCAGCACCTTAAAGGTCAGTTGGCTTGTGACTCTAAAGCCTCAGCTATCCGCTATAAAATGGCGTTAGATAAGATTGGCAAAGTGACCTCAGTGGTTGCCATGTCGCCACCTGATACCCGTGAGGGTCATGATACCGTCGATGGCGAATCCAAAGACATAGTCCAGAATTGGTGGCAAGCCAATGTTGCCAATCAGTATGGCGGTGACGAAAAAGTCTATACCAAAGCCATCATAGAAGCTTTTAGTCAGGATGATGGTCCTGACATTATGATCGTTGTCGATAAGCTACTAACGGGCTTTGATGAGCCAAAAAACACCGTACTGTATATCGATAAACCGCTAAAGCAGCATAACTTGATTCAGGCGATTGCGCGGGTAAACCGCTTGCATGAGAAGAAACGCTTTGGTTATCTGATTGATTATCGTGGCATCTTAAAAGAGCTGGATATCACCATTGAGAAATACCAAGACTTAGCAGAACGTACGCAAGGAGGCTTTGATATTGAAGACCTCAAAGGTCTGTATAACGCAATGGATACCGAGTATAAGCAGTTACCCAGACTGCATAGCGAGCTGTGGGCAATATTCTCATCAGTGAAAAACAAGCAAGACGGACAAGCGCTAAGACAAGTGCTAGCACCTAAGATGCAAGAGATCGACGGCAGAGTAGTCGATACCAAGCTCAAAGAACGTGATGATTTCTATGCGGCTTTAACGGCATTTTCTAACGCGATGAAAATTGCGTTGCAATCGGCGTCTTTCTTTGAAGACAAATCCTTCGATAGCAAGCGTGATCGCTACAAAGCCGATCTAAAAGCCTTTATCAATCTACGTAAACAAGTGCGTGAAGACGCTGATGAAACTATCGATTACGATGAGTATGAAGCAGATATTCGTAGCTTACTTGATAAGCATATCGCTGGACTTGAAGTTCGTGAGGCAAAAGGTGCTTACTTGGTTGGCAACCTAGGTAAGGATATTAAGCCTGAAGAATTAAGCGATGATGAAGCACGCAACCAAACTGATAAAATCACTGGTCGGGTGACCAAGATGATTGAGCAGGATTTGGCTGATGATCCTTATGCTCAAGAGTATTTTTCTAAATTGCTCAAGCAAGCGATTGCTGATGCTAAAGCCATGTTCGATGCGCCAGTGAAGCAGTACATGATGTTTGCTAACTTTAAGCAAGCTGTCAAAGACCGTGATGTCGCCGATGTACCAAATGAGTTTATCGATAATAGCGGCAAACTAAACAAACATGCTCAGGCTTATTTTGGTTTATTTAAGTACTTATTTGATATTGATTTCTTGGTAGATAAAGATTTAGATAACGACAAGCTAGTCGCTTACGCCTTTGAGATTGATAAGATCGTTAAAACAGCAGTGGCTGAGTATTCTATTAATCCAGCAGAGATTGAAAATGCTATTAGTGTCAAATTGCTGCCAATGTTATTTATGGATTTGGGTATCGATAAAGCGCAACAGCTCATCGAGGAAGTGCTAAAGATTACCCGTCTTGGACTTTCAAGAGATAAGTAGCCTAAGAGCAGCAAGAGGGTAGTAGGTAATGACTGAGAATGGTGTGTTTTATTATGGTCAAGATAAGATTGATTATGAAGTCGTGCGTAAAGAAGCAACTTATAAAGAAAAGATAAATAAGCCTGAAAGCGATAAGCTGATTGCTAAAAAGACCAAGCCTCGAAAAGTGGTTATCAAAGTACATCCTGATCAGCGTGTGGTTGCCACCGCACCTGTCGATGCCAGCGAAGAAGTAATACATAACGCGATGATGAAGCGTGCTCGCTGGATATGGCAAAGCCTACAGGACTTTGCCAAGCAACAAGATCATGTATTGCCCAAGCGCTATGTCAGCGGTGAGACCCAGTTTTATCTAGGCCGTCGTTATGTGTTAAAAGTGATAGCCGATGCAGAAACTGCCGATGTAACAAACAGCACGGTGAAGCTCAGTCGCGGTAAATTTAACGTGGAATTGTCTCAAAGTGATTCTGAGTTGGACGCTGAAGAACGAGCTGTCTTAGTTAAACGTCTTATTGATGAATGGTATAAAAACAAAGCCAAGCTTATCTTTATAGAACGCCTAGAGGTGGTATTACCTAAAGCAGCGTGGGTAACTGATACGCCAGCTTTCAGACTGTTAGTTATGAAGAAGCAGTGGGGTAGCTGCTCTACTAAAGGTAATCTAATACTTAATCCTCATTTGGTTAAAGCACCAAAGGAATGCATCGATTACGTGATACTACATGAGCTGTGTCATATAGCTGAGCATAATCATAGCGAGCAATTTTGGCGCTTATTAACGCAAGTAATGCCGAACTGGAAAGAGGTAAAAGCCCGGCTTGATGAGATGGCTGAGCTTTATTTGAATGAGTGAGTTAGAGCAACTTAAACGAATTCATATTGATTATTTATCTATGGAATTTTTCTACAATTGTTAGTAATATTGCAGTGCAATATTTATATTTAGTATAACAAAAATATTCTTCTAACCTTTGTAGGCCATCTATGTTAAATAATGATTTAAGAAACAGTGCAGTCAGAAACTTTGAATCAGCAAAGGATAAGTACGAAGAGCTAGCTGACAATGTTAGAAGTGAGTCAGAAAAGTTAATGAATGTGCGTAAAGACGAATGTCATAAGATCATAACTGAAGTGGAAGAAATGTTCAGTAAAGTCGCTAATAAGCCTAAAGTATTTGATAAGGCATTTGTTGAATATAAAGCTGAGTTTAAAGTGTTTACTAATATTCTAAATGACATATATGAGGAAGTTCGTCGTACTAATCTAAAAACATCAGGTACTGCAGGGGCAGGAGTGATGGCAGGTGCTGGCGTGGCTGCACTTGCACCTACAGCAGCTATGGCTATTGCAACTACTTTTGGTACTGCTTCAACAGGCACCGCAATATCTTCTCTTGCAGGGGCTGCAGCTACAAGGTCAGCTCTGGCGTGGTTAGGTGGTGGCGCACTTGCTGCTGGTGGCGGTGGTATGGCAGCCGGAAACGCATTGTTGGCATTAGCTGGTCCAGTTGGTTGGACAATTAGTGGAGCTACTATAGTGGGTAGTGCGTTATTTGCTCGAAATAAAAACGCCAAAATAGCTGAAGAAGCGAATGAAAAGCGCAGAGAGATAGAGGTATTGAACAGGCAATTTAAGGCGAGTTTGTTAGAAGTTAAGAAATTAATCACTGAAACACGAGCGCATCGTGATGGAATGAGTAAACAGTTAAGAGAACTTAAGCTTGATATAACTTCTTTTGATTATACAAAGTTTAATAGCGAACAAAAAAACAAGATGATTTCTTTAAAAAATCATGTTGAGAGTTTATCAGCATTAATGAACAAGAAAATTGATGTGTAGCATAGTGGAGATTGATTAATGCGTACAACATCAGTTCAAGATCAAGTGCAAAGTGCTTTTGTGAATGATATTAATATACGACGAGCAGAAAGTGAGCTTAAGAATCTTAATATGCAGGACTTTAGCTTTAATGAAGCAACGAAACATATTGATGCTGTTAGAAAATTTATAGGAGCACCAGAAAAAATATTGGGAAATCCTAATACAAAACATGGTGAAATTGCTGAACAGGTAGAAGTGGGCGTACGTAATGCTCGTGATGTCTTAGAAGGTAATACTGCAAAAGCCACTTTTGATAATGTTGGAAGATTTGCATCTGAGGATTATCTAATTGATGGTGTAGCAGTACAGTCAAAATTTATTAATGGCACCAACAATGGGCTTAGTCATGTCATGAACCACATGGAGAAATACTCTCAATTTGGTCGTGATGGCTCTTACTACCACATACCCAAAGATCAATATAAAATTATCGATAATATTCGACAAGGTAAAAATATTGATGGATTAAATGCAAAGTCAATTTCTGCAATAAAAAATAAAATTGCAGAAATTGAAGCTAAGTCAGGGCAACCTTTTGATAAAATAGTGCGGCCTGGCATTTCTGATTATGCAGAAGTACAGCAAGGTAAAGTCATACAAACATTAGATGATCATCAAGAGTCATTAGAAAAACGAAACGAAGAACTTAAAGACAATATAAGAAAAGGTCATCAAGCCAGTCTTAATGAAGGTTTAAAAGCGGCAGGTACAGCGGCAGCAGTAGGCGCTGTGATATCTCTAGGGTCTACCTTGTATAGTAAATATAAAAATGAAAACAAAAATATACTCAATGGTGATTTTGGTAGTGATGATTGGCAAGAGCTCGGGCTATCAGCTTTAAAAGGTGGAGCAATAGGTGCAGTCACAGGTGCCTCAGTATATGCACTAACAAATTGCGCTGGTTTGTCAGCTCCATTAGCAGGGGCTTTTGTTACTGCTACCAAAGGTGTCAAGCAATTAGTCCAAGATTATTATAATGGTCTTATTACTTTTGATGAGTTTCAAGTCAACTCAATTTTTTTATGTGCAGACAGTGCAGGGGTAGGGTTAGCCACAGTAGCAGGGCAAACACTTATTCCTATACCTGTAGTAGGTAGTGTTGTAGGAGCCCTAGCAGGGAAAATAGTTTGTAAAGTTTTATTCGAAGAAGATAAAAAGCTTGCTCAAAAAATGGAAGACTCGATGAGTAAAGTCATCAGTAAAGCTGACCATGCTTATGACGTAGTGGTTAAAAAGATTAATGCTGAGTTTGATAAGATCTCAAGTTTACGTGAACTAGCTTTTGACGTGAATAGTAATGTGTCAATTGTTGAATCTAGTATTGTTCTAGCTAGGGCGCATAATGTGCCAGAACATAAAATCTTAAAAAATGAGGAAGACTTACGTAGCTTCTTATTCGATTAAAGAAACAAGCCACCTCTAGTGGCTTGTTTTTTATTTATGTTCTGAGAAGATTTTTAATTATGGCGTACCTGCATGCCCCACTTTCACTTGCACAGCTAACATACGTCCTTTAGTTTCAGCCTTACGGGAGGTCTCATCCCAATCTGGTGCCGCGCACATGAACAGTGTTTTACCATCTTGTCCTCCAAGAGTAACCGCAAAGATACCATCAGGTGCAGTATCGATAGTTTCTAAAATCTCGCCACCCTTTGCTATACGTACAGCTCGCTGATTTAAGGTATCTGCGATCCAAACAGCACCTTCGGCATCTAGCGTGAGACCATCAGGCAATATGCTAGCATTCTCTATACGTAGACCAAGATTTGGCTCATCGCCTAATTCTCCAAAATTGGCAAAGTCACGCTTTTCTCCAAGGCTGCCATCTTCGTTGATATCAAACTGCGTAATTTTATTACCAAATAGCTCGTTAACGATCAATGTTTTTTGATCTGAAGAGATAACCATACCATTTGGAAAAGCTAACCCTTCGGCAACGATCTGTGAGCTTCCATCAGGTTTGATCAATACAAGCCCTGTATTTTCATGGTCAGCGCCACCCATCAAATCAAAACCAAAGTTGCCGACATAAGCATTACCATTGGCTGAAACCACCATGTCATTGGCATGACCACCACAATGCTCCCAGATATCAGCGTGAACGACCAAGTTACTATCATTTTCTAGTCGTAAGACTTTGCGGTCTTTCATCGATACAACCAGCAAACGCCCATCAGGCAACCATCCTAAACCGGAAGGTTGCTGTTCAACATGCACAATCTTTTCTGCCACTCCTTCATCATTAACTCGATAAACGCCTTGAGTATAGAAATCGACAAACCATAGCGCATTTTGATACCAGCGAGGCCCTTCTAAATAGTGAAAGCCATCAACAGCAACTTCTATTTCATATTTCGACATAATCATCTTCCTTGATTGATAGACAAAATTATTTAAACAATATTTCTTATCAGGCTATTTCTTCATATATTGCAGTGACTTCTTCTAAAGTCATATCTTTGGGATTAGTTGCGATTAGCCGTGCATAGGTATTGATAACTATGTCAGCTAGAGCAGGAATATCGTTCTTTGTAATATCCAGTTCACTCAAACGGTATTTAAGACCACTATTTTCCAAAAACGTTTTTAGTTGACTAATAAATGAAGTCGCGGCGTCTAAATCAGTCATTCCAGCTGTCTGAGTAGGCATGACAGCATGAGCAAGCTCTGCGTATAGAGGAGCAGCTTTTGATAAGTTAAATGTAAAAACACCGCACATGACTAGTGCATTAGCATGTCCATGTGGAATGTGGAAATTAATACTAAGAGGGTAGGAGAGTCCATGAACGGCGGCTACAGAGGCATTGACGAAGGCTATGCCAGCTAACGTAGAACCTAACAACATATCGGCACGAGCATCAATATCGTCACCTTGGTTTAACACTTTTTCAAAATTATTCCAAAGCATCTGTAAGCCTTTTAGGGCTAGTGCATCTGAAATAGGATTCTTTTTAGTGCGACTGGTATAGGCTTCAATACAATGCACCATGGCATCAAGCGCAGTTGCTGCAGTGATATGACGGGGTAATTTTAGTGTTAATGTTGCATCTAAAATGGCGACGTCAGGTAGGATTTTAGGAGTATAAATAGCTTTCTTACTACCATTTTTTGCGGTAATTACGGAGACAAAGGTAGATTCTGCGCCCGTACCAGCAGTAGTCGGTATGGCAAATAGCGGCAGTTTTTTGAAACCACTAATATCTCTATCTAAAATATCGTTAACGGACTGAAAGTCGTTTGGATATAAGGCGACAATCTTTGCTGTATCAATAGAGCTTCCGCCCCCTAAACCAATGATCAAGTCACATTGATTGTCTCTTGCAAGCCCAATAGCGCTTTCAACAATCTCAATAGGTGGGTCAGCAACGACATTGTCGAATACAACGACACTAACGTCTGCTTCCTGTAAGGCTTGCTGGGCGATATTGACATAGCCTAGTTCGGAGATGCCAGCATCTGTAATGATTATAGCTGAGGTGGCAGAATATTGTTTTGCTAAGACCCCTAGCTTTTGGCGCATGCTGTCAGCTTCGCTGACAATATGACCATTAGTGTAAAATTCAATCCCTGTCATTCTGTTCTTCCTTGTATATATACTCACTTGTTGAGAACAAACGATGCAAAAGTAAGAGTGCTCTTATATCGATTAGACTCTTATAAGGCGTCAATGCTTTTCAAGCGTATTAGGTAACTACTTACCTTATTAACATTTTTACTTTCAATACATTTTTTACAAAAGCAGTGTGCAGTGAGCTGCAAAAAAACGTATTAAAAGATTCTAGGTACCAGAAAAGTAAGCAATATCTGAATTTATTAGCATGCTTAACTAGCCGATGTTTGTAAGGTATTACATTATCATAAATATTAGAGAATAGTCATTAAATGATTTGACAGCTATCACTTTAGTTGCTAATTTCAGATGAGTGTTCAGTTGTACGTTAAGTATATATTGACCTAATTATTTATAACCACTACTAATGGTGTATTTAACTTACCTGTCAAATACTATAAAAACATAAGTTAAATTAATGAACTTATGACTACTATCAAAAGGAATTGATAATGAAATTAGCACCCATTTTTCCGATAAGTGTGCTAGCCGCGATGAGCCTTTTAGGTTGTTCAAACCAATCTAGTAATGGTACGACTTCTTCAGAAGAGACCACTGTTTTACGTTTCTCACATTTCTATCCTGCAACATCTGATATTAATAAAGAGATTTTTGAACCTTGGGCAAAAAAAATCGAAACTGATTCGGGCGGGCGCCTTAAAGTTGAGGTATATCCTTCGGCCACTATTAGTAAAGCGGATACAGCTTATGAGTCTGCTGTAAAAGGAACCATTGATATTGGCTCTCAAGTCCAAGGTTATACGAGTGGTCGATTCCCACTATCTCAGATTGCAGAGCTTCCAGGATTGTCTAACTCATCAACACAAACAGGCTGTATGCTGCAAACCTTGTATGACAATGGTACGATTGCTGACGAGTATAAAGATTCTCACTTGCTCTTTATGTTTGCCACAGGACCTGGAACCTTGCACAGTACTAATAAATTGATCAGAACTCCTGAGGATATGAGAGGTATGCGTATTCGTAGGCCTTCAGCAGTCGCAGGTGACATCATCGAAAGTATGGGAGCTTCTCCTGTGGGGCTACCTGCCAATGATATATATACTTCTTTACAGCGTGGTGTAGTTGATGGATTAAGCTTTCCGTGGGAAGCTATGGAGACTTTCAAACTAAATGAGTTGACGAAGTATCATACTAATATGCCATTTTATAGTTCTGCTTTAATGGTAACTATGAATAAAGCTAAGTATGAAGGTCTGTCAGAGGACTTGAAACAAGTTATTGATGACAATTCAGGTATGGCGCTTAGCAAGAAAGTAGGGGCTATGTGGGATAAGACTTATTCAACGCAGTTACAAGCAGCTATCGACCAAGGAGACGAAGTTGTCGATATCTTAGACCCACTCAATGATTCAGACTGGAAAGGCCCACTTGAAAAAGGTACAAAGAAATATCTTGATGATGTGGAGTCTTTAGGACTAGATGCTTACGGGGTCTATGATAAGGCTAAAGAAGCTAGTGTAGTCTGTAAAGTGTAATCTGATAAAAATTTTAGCTAAAATATAGCTGAACTGACTAAATTGAAAAAGCCCCAACTTTGAGCTGAGGCTTTTTTGTTTTTTTGATTCTAACTATTTCAAGATTTACCTACCTAGGACAAACTGTCCACCAGAAAAGCTAATACACCCCTCACAAAACCAAGAGTTCAATCTCCTTGCATGAGGAATATCTGCTGGGACATCTAATTGATAGGGACGACCACAGTACTCACAGTGTACGTCATCTAAATAAACCTGACATTTTGCAAGTGTAGCAAATAAAACATCAGTCTCCGTGTTGTGTTCATAACAAAGCAGTTCTAAATGCGCTATATAATCACTGGGCGACACATAGGACCAATACTCATGGCACAAACGCTTTGCTGTATCCTCTAGAGCTGAATCAAAGACGAAGTTCATGCTCATAATACCCTCCTTAGTATCCATAGCCAGTTTGTGGTAGTAGCTCGTAGAGCTCACTCTGTAGCTGACTACACATATCATCAAAGACATAGTCGAGATTAGTTTCTAAGCGCTTCTGTACCCATATGCGCAGCGCCGTATGATTATCAAAGCAACTATCAATACTTAGGAACCTAGCCAAACCAGTACCTGACTGAATACAGAGCTCACAGATAAGGTAGTTAGCAATATTATCTGCACTATTACTAACATAGCCACTAGGTTTAAACGTCGCATGCAATATATCGTAATCAATCATTTTCATTGTGAGGTCCCTTATCGGTAGATGCCTGAGCAATCTGACTGCGATTGACCAATGCTTCAAATGCACTACCATCCTGCCGAGTCATATTCGGTACGTAACGGCTATATGTGTTGAATAGCATTTTAGTTGTAGAGTGTCCCATTTGACTGGCAATCCACTCAGGACTTTCGCCAGCAGCCAACCATAGCGTTGCGGCGGTATGACGAGACTGATAAGCATTACGCTTCTTCAGACCCAAAATCTTAAGAGTAGGGTGCCAAACACGTTTATTCACGTTGTTGTAGTCAAGTGGCTCACCCGTATGCGCGCAAAATACATAGTCAGATCGCTTATAAGTGATGGTCTGCTGTTCCTTCAGAGCATCGTAGACCCAAGGTGACATTTGAATTGCACGGTAAGACTCTTGAGTCTTAGGAGGAACAATCTTACCTTTGACATAAGCTTGTTTGATCACAATCTCACGTCGATTAAAGTCAATGTTCTCCCACGTCAACCCATCAATCTCACTCGTACGCATCCCTGTAAAAAAACGTACCAGATAATAATTGCGATAGTCTGCTCTTACACCATTAATAAATTTCCAAACCTCATCTAGTGTGAATGGTTGAATATCCGTTTTAGGCTGTTTGAGCGCATTGATATCGTAGTAAGGATTATCAAATTTATAGCGTTTAGCTGCTTCTTTTAGTATCATACCTAAAGGTACCATTATCGAATTGATGCGTGCCGCTGACAGATGTTTGTTAGCTTTTCCGTACGTTACTTTGGCGAGCGATGAACGGAAGGCTAATACATCTGTCTTTTTTATGAGATGAATGGGTTTAGTCCCAAACTTAGCAATCAAGTACATGTCAATAATCTCTTTTATTTTGCGCTTATAGGTATCGCGCCATTCAATTTCTTTTTCAGAGAACCATAATTCTGCAAACTGTTCAAAAGAGGGCGTACCGGTATTAATACATTCCTTGCGATCGTTTAACGCTACCATCTGTGCCGCTTTGTCACTTTTTGGAAAGTACTTAGCGTAATTGAACAGTCCTAAAATGATTTCTGCTTTCATTTTCTCAACCACCTTATCAAGCTTCTTGCGATTCGCTGGTGTGTCTGTTAGGTTTGTCCTCTCCCGACAGCGTATACCCATATAATAAAAATCGACAAATAGCATATTGCTCCCTTTGCGGGTTCTGATACTAGCCATCATATTTCTCCTTATTGTAGTGCCATGGCGTTGACGCTACCGGCGATACCAGTGCGCATATCTTTTTCAATCTCCTCCCAGATGTACAAAATCTTACGACCACCGAACGGGCGTATATAATGAATGCCTTCGATAAGCACACTATCCTTGAGCTCATTACGGATAGTACGAGGGTTATATTTGATGAGCTCAGAAAGCTCTTGGGTAGTTAGGTAGGTATGTGACATAATAAATTCCTTGTAAGCCAATTAAATAACTAGGTTGTTTTATCGAGTTAACAAATAATTCTATGAAAGTATTTTGTTGTTCGATAGAAGTACTTTACTAGCTATCGTTAGTCGATGCAAGTACTTTTTTAGTCTATTAAGGAATTATTAATGATTTTATGTAATTTACCAGTGCTACTAGCTGAACGACGTATGAAGGTGGCAGATCTAATAAGAATGACAGGAATTAGCAAGTCGACAGTGCACAAGATCTATAACGAACAGACTTCAAGAATAGATTTTGACACTATGGATAAAATTTGTGAGGCACTAGATATTGAAGTAGGTGATTTATTTACTTATGTACCTAACGACTTGCTAGATAAAGAGAAGTAAATAAATATTGAGAGTGTTTTAGATAATTTAAGGTAGAGGTCGAAAATGCTACTCTGAAAGAAAGGCAAAATAGAGAGCAGGCGCAACTTAGGCACAATTTAGGCACACACGTTTTTTGATGACGTTTGCGGAAAGTGAGAAAAGAGGAAATTTGCATCGACGTATAGTTTCCTTTTTCTCTACAGCCCATATTTCACGGACAAAAAAAAGCCCCAATCTTAAGATTGGGGCTTTTCGAATCTGGTAGGCGTAATCGGATTCGAACCAACGACCTCTACCATGTCAAGGTAGCGCTCTAACCAACTGAGCTATACGCCTATTTAGGTTGAGCATTTTAGCAAGTTTCCCAGACTTTGCAAGTCTTTTTTAGCATAAA
>Ga0114954_1000220_pt1 | contig 21359 bp, 19 predicted proteins | sample Porto_4metaG_FD_87299 | JGI IMG/M metagenome (GOLD analysis project Ga0114954, IMG submission 87299) | Marine algal microbial communities from Porto, Portugal - Porto_4 metaG | ecosystem: Host-associated > Algae > Red algae > Unclassified | place: Portugal: Porto | collected 2015-02-02
AAAAGACGCTGAAATTGTTATGCATAAAGGAAATTTAGAGAAAGAAGTTGCAAATCAAGTATCGAAATTAAACATTCAAAAACTTGGAATTGAAGAAAATAACATGACATTGCAACAATATAAAAACTTACAAAAATACGTACATGCGGAAATGATTCAAGTGTGCGAAATCATCGAAAATATTCGTATTATTAAAGACACGCCTGAAATAGAAACAATGAAAATTGCAGCTACTATTGCTGACGAAGCATTTCACCACATCCTTACCTTTCTAAAACCAGGAATAAGTGAAACTGATGTACGAGATGAGTTAGAATTTTTCATGCGAAAAAGAGGAGCTACATCTTCATCATTCCAAATCATTGTAGCTTCTGGCGTTCGTTCTTCTCTTCCTCATGGCGTTGCATCAAATAAAATAATCGAACGAGGCGATATCGTTACATTAGACTTCGGTGCACTTTACGACGGATATTGTTCCGATATAACACGTACTGTAGCGATCGGAGAACCGTCAGAAGAATTCAAAAAAATATACAATGTTGTACGAGAAGCATTAAAACGTGGAACTGAAGCAATTAAGCCTGGAGAAACTGCGAAAAGTATCGATGATGTAACGAGAGATTACATTACAGAACATGGATACGGTCAATACTTTGGCCACTCTACCGGGCACGGTCTTGGGTTAGAAATACACGAACCGCTTCGCCTATCCCAAGAAAGTAAGGCAACTTTACAAGAAGGTATGGTTGTTACAGTTGAGCCGGGCATTTACATACCAAACTGGGGCGGTTGTAGAATTGAAGACGATATCGTCATTACAAAAGAAGGCTATGAAGTTATTACAAAATCAAATAGAGAACTAATTGTTATCCCTTGTTAAAATCATGGCCCTTTTTAAAAGGAGTTTTTCTCTACACATAGAATTCCTTCTCTGGAGTATTCGTTTAAAGAGGGGGAATTTAAATTGAATTTTGTAATCGATAAGATAGATGGTTTACAGCTTGAATTTTCAAAACTTGTTTCCATGATGAATTACGCCCGTTACACAACGATGCAAGCAGTGGAAGGTTTAACAATTGATGAACTTGATTATTTATATGACGAAGAAGCAAATTCAATTGGCATGCTATTATATCACATGGCTGCTATTGAATTTTATTACCAAATTCATACCTTTGAGGATCGTGAACCGACAGATGCCGAATTAGAACGTTGGTTACCTGCTGTAGAGTTAGGGGCTATTGGACGAGAAAAAATAAAAGGAAACTCCATCGAATTTTACATCCATACATTACAAGAAGTACGCTCTAAAACAATTGAAACTTTTCAATCCTTACCCGAGGAATGGTTATTTAAAACGACAGACTTTTGGCATGACAAACCAGCAAATAACTACTTTAAATGGTTCCACGTATTTGAAGATGAAATTAACCATCGTGGACAAATTCGTTTAATAAAAAAGATGCAAAAAGCTCATTCAGTAAAATAAGAAAGTGCCACCTTATCCGGTGGCACTTTCTTTTATTCATTTACAAATATTTTCCTGTTTGCTTTTTTAGCAATAGCTGTTACCACTATTAAAATGAATAGTAAGTATAACCATTTTGCAACAAGTAACCACCCTTGAAAAATTGCTATGTCATTCATTTGTTCATAACCTTTTTTTAGCAAGAACGGAATTGTACTAATTATAATAACAAACTCAATGCTATAAATAATTTTCTTTTTCCGACTATACGTTTTCCACTCTTTCCAGCGGTACAAGGGAGCAAAAATGAATATGCCTATACATAATATAAATGGTGTCCATTCACTTTTTAAAAATTGTGCTGAAATGATAGATACTATTAAACAACCGAGCACACCATAATACCCTACTTTCTCTCTCATTCGTACTACCCCCATTCTATTCGCTCTTTACTATATAACTCCCTATTCTTATCATGACTCTTAGGAAAATAACGACTACAATTACAAAATAAAGACCTTTCGCAGACGACATCCATTGTTGAAAAATAGACATTTGCTTCTGACCTTCTATTAAAATAAAACCTACTACAAATGAACTAACAACAATGATATCTATCATAATTCCAATACTTTTCTTACTATGCTGTTTCATGTCATCCCAGCGAGATAAAAGCAAAAACACAAACCCGAGAACAGGCATAATACTTATCCATTCATTGTTTGTAAATAGATCTAAAATGATTAATAGACTACAAGAAATGATAAAGTGAAACTTTAATCCGTGGGGGTGTCCCCCACGGATTATTAGTTGAACCAATCGGGCTTTTACGGGCAGTTGATTTCCTACCTAACTCCCTCGCATTCGCCAACTTTTGAGGTGGGAATCTTACTGCCCGTTAATGCGGGATAAATCCCCAAAAACCAACTTTTTTTGCGCATACGCCCTCCTCCAGTTCCATTTTTAGGATTAATTGTATTGTAACATCCATTTTATACCCTTACCATTACAGTACATGAAATTTTATTTTTCCCTATACTCACATACATTCACCGCTTTCATACAATGAACTACACGAACGCCTAAAGGATGTGAATGTTGTGGGAGTTGAATTAACGCTTTTACATGCTCTCTATATTCTTTGTTTACTCACTATTATTACCTTTTTTATTTTTAGAAAAGATACAACGATCATTTGTATCATTTTTATCCTTTTATTAGCATTAACCGCTACAAGTTCTATCCCTCTTGCCGTTAGCAGTATTTTTCAAAGTTTTATTTATGCCATAACTGAACTATTACCAACTATATTGATCATCTCCATTATCGTATCGATGAGTAACCTACTCGTTCATACTGGCATAAATGATACGATGATTTTACCATTTACAAAGATGATTCGTACACCTACACTTGCCTACTGGATTATCGGCCTTTTAATGATGACAATTTCTTTCTTCTTTTGGCCTTCCCCAGCTGTCGCGTTAATGGGGGCTATTTTATTACCCGTCGCTGTACGCGTCGGCCTGCCACCAATTGGGGTTGCAATTGCTATGAACTTATTTGGACACGGAATTGCTTTATCCGGCGACTTCGTTATTCAAGGTGCCCCGAAATTAACAGCGGATGCAGCTGGTTTACCAGTTTCTAGCGTCGTATCCGCAAGTGTCCCCCTCGTTATCGTTATGGGCGTTGTTACAACTTCTGTTGCTTTTTTCTTCTTACGAAAAGAATTTCATACAGGCTTATCGTTGCAAGACTCTTCTTCAGCAACTGAACCATCCAAAACTATCATTTTATTATCTCCTCACATAAAGAAATGGCTCGCCATATGTATCCCTATCGTATATATCATTGATATCCTTTGCATGATTCAATTTAAACTACAAGGAAGCGATGCAACAGCACTTATTGGCGGGACGACTGTTATTATGATTATCATTATTGCTCTCATCGCCTACAAAGGAAATGGCCTGAATAAAACGACCGATTATTTTATAGAAGGGCTCCAATTTGGATTTAAAATCTTTGGTCCAGTTATCCCAATTGCTGCACTTTTTTATTTAGGGGATAGCGGATTTGTAAAAATTATCGGGGACTATTTACCGAAAGGTTCACACGGAATCATTAACGACTTAGGAATCGCCTTATCTCAAACTGTTCCTTTAAACCAATATGTATCAGCGGGAACACTAACTATCGTTGGTGTCATAACAGGGTTAGATGGATCTGGCTTTTCCGGTATATCACTTGCTGGTTCGATTGCCAATCTTTTCGGCACAGCACTGGGGAATGGAATAGCTACATTAACAGCACTTGGGCAAATTGCTGCAATCTGGACCGGAGGCGGGACTTTAATTCCTTGGGCGCTTATTCCTGCCGCTGCCATTTGTAAAGTAGATCCATTTGAACTTGCACGCCGAAACTTTTTACCAGTTATAATTGGCTTAATTGTCACCACAATCGTTGCGATGTTTATTCTATAAAGTAAGCAGGTGTTCTCTTGCTTACTTTTTTATTGTGAAATCAATCATTTATTACGGACTTTCAAAAGGGATTATGTATATGTTAGCGAAGTTATATTAGGAGAGTATTTATTTCAAAACGTTTACGAGAAACAGATTACTTCCATTCGAAAAGGGGACATAACTATGAATGAATTGATTTTCGTCTTATTAATTTGTCCATTACTTATCTTTATCGTTTCTGTTATTGGAACCCGCAAGACGCAAACATATTACGTAATGCCGATTGTAACGTTTGCTAGTTTTTTAATACTAGGTGTCATCGCCTTTACTCCAAAATTTTTCTTTTGGATTGGCATGTATAGCATTTTCTCATTTATTGTTTCTTATATGACTCTCTTGTTTGTGAAAGGATATGAATTTGTAGAAAGCACTAAGTAGTTAGTAGTAAGGGGCTTTGATATTGATGGGAATTTGCTTGAATTTATATAAAAAGACGACCGCGTTCCCCCGCAGTCGTCTTTTTTCATATTACGCTGTGATCCAAGCTTCGTTAGCTGGATTTTTACGCCACTCTTGTAATTTTTTCGTTTCAGCTTGTCCGATCATACCTTTTTCTGCTGCTACTTCAGTTAATGCACTGTAGTCGCTTAAAGAGTATGATGCTACGTTAGCTGCTTCTAGTTTTTCTTTTCCTGCTTCTAACTCGTATGTGAAGATTGATACGATTCCTAATACTTCACAGCCTGCTTCGCGAAGTGCTTCTACACATGTAATTGCACTACCACCAGTTGAAATTAAGTCTTCTACTACTACAACTTTTTGACCTTTTTCAGCTTTTCCTTCAATTTGATTCCCTTTACCGTGGCCTTTTGCTTTACTACGTACGTAGCACATTGGTAAATTCATACGATCGCTTACCCATGCAGCGTGCGCAATACCAGCAGTTGCTGTTCCTGCAATAACTTCTACAGTTGGGAAGTGCTCTTTAATTAACTCTTCTAATCCAGCTGCAATCGCTTGACGTACTTTTGGATAAGATAAAGTTAAACGGTTATCACAATAAATTGGTGATTTCATACCTGAAGACCAAGTGAATGGATCATTCGGTTGTAAAAATACTGCTCCAATTTCTAATAAATGCGATGCGATTTCTTTTTTCATACTGTTACACCTTCCCACTGTTGTTTTACTGTTTTATACGCTTCAAGCGGATTTTCTGCTTTTGTAATACTACGCCCAACTACGATGTAGCTTGAGCCAAGTTCCCTCGCACGTTTCGGTGTTGCTACGCGCACCTGATCATTCACATCATCGCTTGCAAGACGGATCCCCGGTGTTACTGTTACAAATTCATTCCCGCATACTTCACGTAATTTTGGAACTTCAAGCGTTGAGCAAACAACGCCATCAAGTCCACTTTCTTTCGTTAATTTTGCATAATGAGCAACCGCTTCTTCTAACGTTTTCTCAATGCCAATCTCTTTTTTCATCATAGCTTCCGAAGTGCTTGTTAATTGTGTAACTGCAATACAAATCGGTCTCTCTTTTCCTTCTTGCTTACCTTCCTCTAATCCCTCAATCGCAGCTTTCATCATACTGCTTCCCCCAGCAGCATGAACATTTACCATATCAACATCTAGACTAGCTAGGCTACGCATAGCGCTTTTTACTGTATTCGGAATATCATGAAGTTTTAAATCTAGAAAGATTTTATGTCCTTTTTCTTTTAAGTACGTAATAATCGCAGGGCCTTCTTTGTAAAATAACTCCATACCAACTTTGACAAATAACTCTTCCCCTTCAAAGTGGCGCAAGAATTGTTCTACATCTTGTTTCCCCGGAAAATCTAGTGCAACGATTAACGACTGTGACATGTTTGCTTCCAGCTCCTTCCTTGACATTCCGAAATGTGATCAAATCCTAATTCATCTAGTAATGCTGGTAACTCTTCAATAATTGTCGGACATACGAACGGATCTATGAAGTTCGCTGTACCTACTGCAACTGCGCTTGCACCAGCGTAGAAGAACTCAATTACATCTTCTGCTGACTCAATACCACCCATTCCGATAATTGGAATGTTAACCGCTTGGCTTACTTCATGTACCATACGAATTGCTACTGGCTTAATCGCAGGACCTGATAGTCCGCCCGTACGGTTTGCTAAAATTGGTTGGGCTGTTTTTAAATCTAGACGCATACCAAGCAATGTATTAATCATCGTTAAACCATCTGCACCTGCATTTTCAATCGCTTTTGCAATTTCCACAATGTTTGCCACGTTCGGTGACAATTTCACGTATACAGGTACTTCAGAAACCTCTTTTACTCGCTTCGTTAAATCAGCAGCAATTTCAGGATTTGTACCAAAAGCGATACCACCTGTTTTTACGTTCGGACAAGAAATATTTAATTCTAGTGCATGGACATTAGGCGCTTTAGAAATTTCCTTTGCAACTGCTACGTAATCCTCAGCTTGTGAGCCCGCAACATTCGCAATGATTGGAAGATCAAATTGTTCTAACCATGGTAATTCAGAATTCATTACTTTTTCTAAACCTGGGTTTTGAAGTCCGATTGCATTTAACATGCCGCCTGGTGTTTCAGCAACACGAGGCGTCGGATTTCCATAACGTGGTTGTTCTGTCGTCGCTTTAATCATGATTGATCCTAGTACACTTAAATCGTAAAACTGTGCATATTCACGACCAAATCCAAAGCATCCAGATGCTGGTATAATTGGATTTTTTAATGACAATCCTGGTAATTCAACTTGCAATCTGTTCATAGTACAACCTCCCCAATTGGAAATACCGGTCCGTCGCTACACACCTTCTTATAAGAATGTCCACTTGGATCTTCTTGTAAGTGGCATACACATGCGAAACAAGCTCCAATACCACAACCCATACGTTCTTCTAATGAAATATAGGCTTTTTTCTCTTTGTAACGTCCTTCTAATGCACGAAGCATCGCTAACGGGCCACATGAATAAAGAATGTCAAAGTCGATTCCGTAATTATCAATTACATCTGTAACAAATCCCTTTGTACCGTGTGTGCCGTCTACTGTTGCAACGTACGTATCACCAAGTTCTGCAAATTTTTCTTCATAGAAAACAACTTCTTTCGTTTGAAAACCTAAGATGTGAATCACACGTACACCTTTTGCAACGAGGCGCTGTGATAATTCATAAAGTGGTGGTACCCCAATTCCCCCGCCTACTAATAAAGCCGTTTGTCCTGTTTCTGCTTCTTCTACAGGAAAACCGTGTCCTAGTGGTCCTAGTACATCTACCATTTCACCTTGTTTTCTAGTTGCTAATGTTTTTGTCCCTTGTCCTTCCGTACGATATAGCATTGTAAACTCGTTCTTCTCTTGATCTACATTACAAATACTAATCGGGCGGCGCAGAAGGGGCGCAATGCCCTCTGCTACCTTAATGTGTACAAACTGCCCTGGTTCGTTCATTTGCTGTACTAACGTTCCTTGAAGCACTAATTCGTAAATGTTTTTTGCGATTTCTTTTTGGTTAACGACGATCATATTTTGCTTTTGCATCATGCATGTACCACCTCGTGACGCTTTGTTTGCGTAATTTCTTTCATTGAATGAGCTGAGAATGTCATAGATTCTAATACTCGTAAGATTGCTCTCGTTGTATCAAGTGATGTTAAGCAAGCCACACCGTTTTCTACTGATTCACGGCGAATGCGGAAACCATCACGCGCTGGTTGTTTTCCTTTTGTTAATGTATTGATTACAAACTGTGCTTTTCCTTGGCGGATAATATCTAGTAAGTTGTAGTCTTCAGAATCAATTTTGTTTACAACTTGTACTGGGATATTTTGCTCTGCTAATGTTTGTGCCGTTCCAGCTGTTGCTAATAAGTTATAGCCGATTTCATGGAAACGTTTTGCAATTTCCATCGCCTCTTCTTTATCTTTATCCGCTACAGTGATGATTACGGATCCGTGCGTTGGGATGTTAATTCCTGAGGCAACTAGCCCTTTGTATAATGCTTTTTCAAGCGTTAAGTCTTTCCCCATTACTTCCCCTGTTGATTTCATTTCAGGTCCTAATGTTGTATCAACTGAGCGTAGTTTCGCAAATGAGAATACTGGTGCTTTTACATACACTTCTTTCTCTTCTGGGTGATAGCCCGTTCCGTATCCTTGCTCTATTAGGTTTTGACCTAAAATAACTTTCGTTGCAACATTCGCCATCGGTACGCCTGTAATTTTACTTAAGAATGGTACTGTACGGCTCGCACGTGGGTTTACTTCAATTACATACACTTGATCTTTGAATACTACAAACTGGATATTTAGTAACCCAACAATGTTTAATCCTTTTCCAAGTGCAATTGTATGTTCAATAATTTGTTCTTTTAGTTCGTCAGATAAGCTTTGTGGTGGATATACTCCAATTGAATCCCCAGAGTGAACTCCAGCGCGTTCAATATGTTCCATAATACCTGGAATGAACACATTCTCACCGTCTGAAATTGCATCTACTTCAATTTCTTTACCAACCATGTAACGGTCGATTAATACCGGATGCTCTGCATGAACTTTAACTGCATTTTTCATGTAGTGCAGTAGTTCTTCTTGACGATATACGATTTCCATCGCACGTCCACCTAGTACGTAAGATGGTCTTACTAATACTGGGTAACCAATTTCTTCAGCGATTGCTACCGCTTGTTCTACAGTTGTTGCTGTTTTACCAACTGGTTGCGGGATTCCTAATTTTGTTAATGCAGCTTCGAATTTATCTCGATCTTCTGCGCGGTCTAAATCTTCAAGTGATGTTCCTAAAATTTTCACACCGTGTTCTTCTAATTTCGCCGCTAAGTTAATTGCCGTTTGTCCACCGAATTGTACGATAACACCTTCTGGCTTTTCTAAATCGATAATGTGCATTACATCTTCAATCGTTAATGGTTCAAAGTATAATTTGTCAGAAATACTGAAGTCTGTTGAAACTGTTTCTGGGTTGTTATTTACAATGATTGCCTCATATCCAGCTTCTTTAATTGCCCATACAGAGTGAACTGTTGCGTAGTCAAACTCAACACCTTGACCGATACGGATTGGACCAGACCCTAGTACAACCACACTCTTACGATCTGTTATAACCGATTCATTCTCGTCACCGTATGTGCTGTAGTAGTAAGGTGTTGCAGATTCAAACTCTGCCGCACAAGTATCTACCATTTTATAAACAGGAGTCATATTACTTTCTTTACGCATATCGTAAATTTCACGCTCTGTTTTGTTCCAAGCATTGGCGATGTAATGATCACTGAATCCCATTTCTTTTGCAGATTGTAACACTTCCATATTTCCTGCATTTTCTTTTACTTCGTGTTCCATGTTTACGATGTTTTCAATTTTTTGTAAGAAGAAGAAGTCCATTTCACACCATGAATTAATTTCTTCTTTCGTTACACCTTGACGGATTGCTTCTGCTACAACGAACAGACGCTCATCGTCAGCTTTTATAATACGTTTTTTCATTGTTTCTTTATCAAGTTCTTTTAAATGGTCTAATTCTAAGTGATAAATCCCTAGCTCTAAAGAACGAACCGCTTTTAATAATGATTGCTCTAAGTTACGTCCAATTGACATAACTTCACCAGTTGCCTTCATTTGTGTACCAAGCGTTCTGTTTGCTGATTCGAACTTATCAAATGGCCAACGTGGAATTTTTGAAACGACATAGTCTAATGCTGGCTCGAAGCAAGCGTATGTTTTTTGTGTTACTGGATTTACAATTTCATCTAATGTTAAACCGACTGCAATTTTCGCTGCTAACTTCGCAATTGGATATCCAGTTGCTTTAGATGCTAGTGCAGATGAACGACTCACACGCGGATTTACTTCGATTACATAGTATTGGAAGCTATGCGGATCTAGTGCGAGCTGTACGTTACAGCCACCTTCGATTCCTAATGCACGAATAATTCGTAATGAAGTGTTTCGTAACATTTGATACTCACGGTCACTTAATGTTTGACTCGGTGCTACAACGATTGAATCACCTGTGTGAACCCCAACTGGATCGATATTTTCCATGTTACATACTACAATCGCGTTATCATTCGAATCACGCATTACTTCATATTCAATTTCCTTACAACCAGCAATGCTCTTTTCTAATAAACATTGTGTCACTGGACTATGTTTTAATCCACCTGATACGATTTCAATTAGTTCTTCTTCATTACTACAGATTCCGCCACCTGTTCCCCCCATTGTAAATGCTGGGCGAACAATAACTGGATAACCAATTTCTTTTACAAATTCATGTGCTTCTTCTAGCGTATGAATAATGGTACTAGATGGAATTGGTTCATTTAATTCCTGCATTAATGTACGGAATAAATCACGATCTTCCGCTTGCTCAATTGCTGATAATTTTGTTCCTAAAATTTCAACTCCGCATTCTTCAAGTATGCCTGATTTCGCAAGTTCAACAGCCATATTTAGGCCTGTTTGACCACCTAATGTTGGTAGGATTGCATCTGGACGTTCTTTACGAATGATACGGCTTACGAATTCTAATGTTAATGGTTCTATATATACTTTATCTGCTGTTGCAGTATCTGTCATAATTGTTGCTGGGTTAGAGTTAACAAGGATTACTTTGTAACCTTCTTCTCTAAGAGATTGACAAGCTTGTGTACCAGAGTAATCAAACTCTGCTGCTTGCCCAATTACAATTGGTCCTGATCCGATTACTAAAATTGTGTTAATGTCTAGGCGTTTTGGCATAACTCTTCCCCTTCTTTCTTGAAGTTTTCAATCATTTCTAAGAAATCTTCGAATAAATCATTTGCATCTTCTGGTCCCGCTGAAGCTTCTGGATGGTATTGTACTGTAAATGCTGGAAACTTCGTATGACGAAGACCTTCTACTGTTCCATCATTTAAAGCAACATGTGTAATTTCAAGATTTGTATTTTCAACTGACTCTTCTTCTACTGCGTATCCATGGTTTTGGGAAGTAATTGCTACTTTTCCAGTTGCAAGATTTTTTACTGGATGATTTAAACCACGATGACCGAACTTCAACTTACTTGTATTTGCACCAGATGCTAATGCGAATAACTGATGTCCTAAGCAAATCCCGAATAAAGGAACTTTACCGATAATGTCTTTTAACATTTCAATTGCTTCTGGTACATCTTTTGGATCCCCAGGTCCATTACTTAACATAATTCCATCTGGGCTAAGGCGTAAAATCTCTTCTGCTGTTGTATTGTAAGGTACTACAATTACATCACAGTCACGCTTATTTAATTCTCTTAAAATACCATGTTTCATTCCGAAGTCTACAAGTACAACTCGATGACCACGGCCTGGGCTTGGGTATGGGTCTTTCGTTGATACGCGTTTTACATGATCTGTAAATACTGTCGCTTTTAATTGGCCCACAATGTACTCTACATCTGCATCCATGTTACAAAGTCGTCCGCGTAATGTACCGTATTGACGAATTTTTCTCGTTAATTTTCTCGTATCAATTCCTGCTAATCCTGGAATTTTTCTTTCTTTTAAGTAATCATTTAACGAAATTTCATTACGGAAGTTTGATGGATGATCACAAATTTCATTTACGATTAAACCATTTACAGATGGGTGAATGGATTCAAAATCGTCACGGTTAATGCCGTAGTTTCCGATTAATGGGTACGTAAATGTTACGATTTGACCGCAATATGATGGATCAGATAATGTTTCTTGATATCCAGTCATTCCTGTTGTAAATACAACCTCACCTGACTTTTCGATTTCGCCTCCGAAACCTTTTCCAATTAATACTGTTCCATCTTCTAAGATAAGTTGTCTTTTCATACTAATGCACTCTCCTTTTGCCATGCGATCTTACCGCCAACGATTGTCATTACCGGCCATCCTTGGCATTTCCAACCTGCGAATGGTGTATTTTTTCCTTTTGATAAGAATGTTGTTGGATCAATCTCTTCTTCTTGTTCTAAATCAATGATTGTAATATCAGCTACTCTACCTTCTTTCAGGCGACCTGCTTCTAAACCGAATGTATCAGCTGGTTTTTCTGTTAAGAATTGAATTAACTGTTCTAATGTAATAATTCCTTTTTTCACAAGGTTTGTGTATAGAAGTGGGAATGCTGTTTCAAAACCAGTAATTCCGAATGGTGCTCTTTCAATTCCTTGTGCTTTCTCTTCCGCTGTATGCGGTGCATGGTCAGTTGCGATCATATCGATCGTTCCATCTAATAGCCCTTCAATTAACGCTGCGTGGTCTTCTTTTCCACGAAGCGGTGGGTTCATTTTAAAGTTAGGATCAGCTGATGGGATATCATCTTCACATAACACTAAGTGATGCGGTGTTACTTCTGCTGTTACTTTAATTCCAGCACGTTTTGCATCACGGATTACACGTACAGACCCTTTCGTACTTACGTGACATACGTGATAGTGACAATCTGCCGCCTCAGCAAGCAGTATATCCCTTGCAATATGTACAGATTCACATACTGATGGGATACCGTTTAATCCGTGTTTCTCAGAAAACTTCCCTTCATGTACACAACCTTTATTAATAAGTGTATTTTCTTCACAGTGTGCAACTACTGCCATATTCAACTTCGCTGCACGCTTCATAGCAGCTAGCATCATGCTCGCATCTTGTACGCCTACTCCATCATCAGTGAAAGCGAATGCTCCAAGCTCTTTTAACGTTTCGAAATCTGTCATTTCAGAACCTGCTTGACGTACTGTAATTGCTCCATATGGTAATACATTTACGTGTGCTTTTTCTTTAATACGTTTTTGTAAGTCTTCCATATGTTCCCTGCAATCTGGTACTGGACGTGTATTTGGCATTGCGCAAATTGTAGTGAATCCACCTTTTGCCGCTGCTAGTGTGCCTGTTGCAATTGTTTCTTTATGTTCACCACCTGGCTCACGAAGATGTACATGTACATCTACTAATCCAGGTGCGATTAACTTTCCGTTCACATCGATTACTTCAGCATTATCTGCCGTAATATTTTCTGCTACTTTCGCAATTTTACCGTCTTGTACGAGAAGATCTGTTGCTACGATTATTCCTTCTTCATTCATATAACGACCATTTTTAAACAAATAATTCATGTTTCATTCCTCCTAATACATTTGGTAAGGCGCGTTTTAGTACAGCCATTCTTACGTAAACTCCATTTTCCATTTGTTTAAATATGCGTGAACGCTCACACTCAACAAGTTCACTTGCAATTTCCACATCCCGGTTGAAAGGAGCTGGATGCATAATAATGCTTCCTTCTTTCATACGTTTTTCTCTTTCAAGCGTTAATCCGTGTTTTTCATGATACTCTTTCATAATGTCTGTTTCATAATGATCATGACGCTCATGCTGTACACGAAGTAACATCATTACATCAACTTCTGGAACTAGCTCATCTAAGTTTTTGTACGTTCCAAATGTGTTTTTTTCATCTTTCCACTCTTCTGGGCTTGCAAAATAAATCGTTGCCCCAAGCTTCGTTAATGTTTCAGCATTGGATCGTGCTACTCGGCTATGGCGAATATCTCCAACAATTGCAATCTTTAAACCTTCAAAACTTCCAAACTCTTGTTTAATTGTTAGAAGGTCGAGCAGACATTGCGTTGGATGATTTCCGCATCCATCTCCAGCATTTAAGATTGGAATGTTTACTTGATCTTTTAGCTCATCGAAGTAACGATCTTGCTCGTGGCGGATGACTACCGCTTTTGTTCCGATTGATTCCAGTGTTTTTATCGTGTCGTATAACGTTTCTCCTTTTTGTACGCTAGATGAATCTGCTGAAAAGTTTAATACGTCAAGTCCTAATCTCTTCTCAGCAACTTCGAAGCTAAATCTCGTTCTCGTACTATTCTCAAAGAACAAGTTCGCAACAAAAGTTTGCTCTGTTGTTTTGCTCTCTTTCCCATTCGCGAAATCTTCTGCGTCTTTTAGGATTTCTGAAATTTCTAGTTCCGATAATTCACTCATCGTTAACAAATGGCTCATCGTCATCCCTCGTCTTTCTAATTTTTATGATAGCATTTATGGATATTTATAACAACATTTGCATAAAAATACCCTAGTCATGTGAGACTAGGGTGCAAGGAAGAAGCCACCCTTTTCTGTCTCACAGGACTGAATTAAAAGGTTGTTTTTATGAAGCAATCTGCTTAGATTGTTTTATTTGTTTCGTTTCTGGTAGTAGTAGATTTAACAGTACACCTACAATTGCTGCTAGTGCCATTCCTTCTACTTGGAACGATTCTCCTACGTGAAGTACCGCTCCGCCAATACCAATTACTAGTATAACTGATGCAATCATTAAGTTTCGTTTGTCACTTAAATCTGTTCTATCATCTACCATCATGCGTAAACCACTTGATGCGATTACACCGAATAGTAAGATTGATACACCACCCATAACTGGTGTTGGAATCGAGTGGATCAGTGCTGAAATCTTCCCGATAAATCCAAACATGATTGCGAATACTGCTGAACCGATGAATAAGTATACACTATACGCTCTCGTAATTGCTAGCACACCGATGTTTTCACCGTATGTTGTATTCGGTGGTCCACCGATTAGTGATGCGATTAATGTTGCTACCCCATCCCCAAAGATTGAACGGTGTAAACCTGGTTTTTCAATTAAATCTCTTTTAATAACATTTCCAAGTACAATTTGATGTCCGATATGTTCTGAAATTGTTACTAGTGCTACTGGCACCATTAAGAGTACAATCTTCCACGAAAACTCTGGTGTGTATGTTACAAACGGTACTGTGAAATCAGGTACGACAAACCATTTCGCCTCAGCTACCGGTTTTAAATCTACTAGCCCTTGGAAGTAAGCGAAGATATATCCGCCGATGATTCCAAGTAACACCGGTATGATGCTGAAAAATCCTCTTCCAAATATGGAGCAAATGATTGTAATTGCTAATGTTACTAGTGCTACTGAAAAGTGTGTAATGCTATATTTACCATCCGCACCGTTCATCGCCATGTTCACTGCTGTATGTGCTAAAGCTAAACCGATTACCATTACTACCGGACCAACTACGATTGGCGGCAGTAATTTCATAATCCACGCTGATCCAGATTTCTTAATTCCGATTGAAATTAAGATGTACACCATTCCTGCAAGTAAGCCACCAAGCATCGCTGCTCCGGGGCCACCTGCTGTTTTTGCTGCAATAATCGGTGCGATAAAGGCGAATGATGATCCTAAATACGCAGGTACTTGACCTTTCGTTATAAGAAGAAACGCTAGCGTTCCTAATCCACTTGATATTAACGCTACTGACGGATTCAATCCTGTTAAAAATGGAACAAGCACTGTTGATCCAAACATCGCGAACAAATGTTGTATACTTAAAAATAACCATTTTCCCGGTTTCGGTACTTCATGAATGTCTAACACTGGCTTTTGCTCCATTGTTACATCCTCCTTCAGTTTTAATTTTTGCAATAAAAAAACTCTTTGTGCCTGTGCACAAAGAGTCCTATACTTTCGTATGCCAAATTCGACATATGAAAGCCAAGACCCTTTGGCAGCCTCACAGGACTACATTTAAAAGGGCTTTACTTATCGTATATACTTACTCGATCTTGTTGATCTGTCTCTTGCAAATCAACTTCGATACGCTCTTCACTTGATGTTGGAATGTTCTTTCCTACATAATCAGCGCGAATTGGTAATTCACGATGTCCTCTATCTACAAGAACAGCTAATTGAATTTGTGATGGTCTTCCTAAATCCATAAGAGCATCCATCGCAGCTCGAACTGTTCTTCCTGTATACAATACATCATCTACAAGGATTACTTTTTTCTTCGTAATATCTACTGGAATATCTGAACCTTTTACTAGTGGTTCTTTATTCTTTGATTGAAGTGTTAAGTCATCACGATATAAAGTTATATCTAACTCTCCTACTTCCATCTCTTTTCCTTCAATTTGACCAATTCGTTCTGCCAAACGTTGTGCAATAAAAATTCCACGTGTTTTAATTCCGACAAGAACACAATTATCCACACCTTTATTTCGTTCCACGATTTCATGACTAATTCGTGTTAAAGCGCGGCGAATCATTTGGTCATCTAAAACGACAGCTTTTTCCTGCATGCTCTACACCTCCAAGCTATTTTTCTTGCGTGAGAGTAATGGTATAAAAAAAGTCCTCTCAGCGTGTGCGAGAGGACTTTTGAAAAAAGGGTACAACATACCCTAAGTATTTCAAACCGTTACCTTCTCAACCTCACGGGGCTGTGTTAAAGGATCATTATTTAACTGTTGTCAGTATCTCAGTTTTCTCATGATTTGTCAATACTATTTCCGTAAAATATTTAAAGTCTCTTCAAACACTTCTGGAATCGGTGCCTCAAACTGAATATATTCACCAGTACGAGGGTGGTCAAATCCTAAAATACCTGCATGAAGTGCCTGTCCATTCATGTCTAATGTTTTCTTTGGTCCATACTTTGGATCTCCTGCAAGTGGATAGCCAATATATTTCATATGAACACGAATTTGGTGTGTACGTCCTGTTTCTAAGCGACATTCTACAAGTGTGAAATCTTTGAAACGATCTAACACTTGGAAATGCGTAACAGCATGCTTACCATTTTCATCAACTGTCATACTTTGACGTTCTTTCTTATCACGAGCAATCGGAGCATCAATCGTTCCCTTATCATGCGGAATAACACCGTGTACAATCGCTTTGTAACGTCTTGTTACTGTTTTTGCTACAAGTTGATTTACAAGTGATTCGTGTGCCATATCATTTTTAGCAACCATTAATAGGCCAGATGTATCTTTATCAATACGATGCACGATACCAGGACGCATTACACCGTTAATGCCTGATAAATCTGTACAATGATGCATAAGACCATTCACAAGTGTGCCACTTGTATGACCTGGTGCTGGATGTACAACCATACCACGTGGCTTATTTACAACAAGTACATCTGCATCTTCATAATAAATTTCTAAGTTCATATCTTCCGCTTGAATATCTAACTCTTCCGGATCAGGAATCGTTACTGTAATTTCATCATTTTCTTTAACTTTATAATTTACTTTTACCGATTTCCCATTCACTGTTACAACATCATCTTTAATCCATTGCTGTACTTGTGAACGTGACCATTCACTGTTAATTTCTGCAACGAATTTATCGATTCGCTCACTTTTTTGTTCTTCTGCAACTGTTACCTGTACTACTTCACTCATTCAATTACTCCTTCGTTTTCTTGCCTTCTAATAATGTTTGAATAATAATTAATACAACACCAATACATAACGCTGAATCAGCTACATTGAATACTGGATAGTTGTACGAGAAAATATACACGTGAATAAAATCCACTACTTCTTGTCTAAATACACGATCAATAAAGTTACCAATTGCTCCACCTAAAATTAGACCTAATGAAATTCCTAGAAGCTTGTCTGTTTTTGCATATTTTTTCATATACATTACGATAAATACTACAAAGACAACCGTAATAATGTAGAAAAACCACATTTTATTTTCTAAAATCCCCCAGGCAGCTCCTCTATTTCGATGTGATGTTATGTATAATACATTATCGATTATCGGAATGCTCATACCCAATTCCAAGTTCTTTACAATTAGCCACTTCGATATTTGATCGATGGCAATGACAAATAACGCTATTACATAATATATCATTTTCATTTCCCCCACAAAGACAGTGTACCTCAAAATTTTAGCATAGCTGCTACCTTTTCACAATGAACCTTTATAGAAGAATAAAATAAATTAAAAAAAGGTAATATAATATCGTTGTGCGTATTCATACATTTACCTTTTCATAGAAAAATTCATGAATCGTACGGGCAGTCGGCATTGTTTTCATTTGCTTTGTCGAAATTACTCTCCCCGTCTCTTCACAAATACCGTACATATCTATTTCCATTTTAAATAATGCGCGTTCTACATCCTTTAAGTCCTCTTTTATATCATGTAATAGCAATTTTTTCTTTATCTCTTCCTTAATTTCATATCCAAGCTCTTGGCTGAACTCAGCATCATATTTGTGCATTACTTCTTTAGCTAGTCTCTCTTGCAACTCTTTTCTCATCAATTGCAATTCTTCTTTTATTTCCATGTAAATTTCATTCACGTGTACATTCCTCCTAGCTGTAATGTACAGTTAGTGTGTCCGAAATTTATTTGCTTACCTCACACACATTTTTCCTTCACAGGAAAGAGCCTGAAAGTTATTTCGATATACCATCAATAAAAAAACTGACTGCATCAATAGCAGTCAGTTTTTTTATTATTTTACATAGTTTTCTTTAACAACTGATGCACAACGCTCACATAATGTTTCATGTTCAGCATCTTTACCAATTGTTTCTGAAACTACCCAACAACGTTCGCATGTTTCACCAGTTGCTTGAGAAACGACAACCGCTGTATGCTCATACTTAGGCGCATCTGCTGGAGCTTCTTCCATCATACCACCAAGTTTATATTCAGAAACGATGAATAATTGCTTCAAGTCTTCGCTAATAGACTCTAACATTACTTTCATTTCTGCAGTTGGATAAAGAGTAATGCTCGCATTTAATGACTTACCAATTACTTTCTCATTACGAGCTACTTCTAACGCTTTTAATACGTCATCACGTAATGTCATAAATGCATCCCATTTCGCTTTTAACGCTTCCGAACCCTCTACTTCTGTAGCTTCCGGCATGTTAGTTAACTGTACGCTTTCTTCTGTTACACCTGGAACATATGGCCATACTTCATCAGCTGTATGAGGTAAGATTGGTGTTACAAGTTTCGTTAATGCAACAAGAACGTCATATAATACAGTTTGAATTGCACGACGATCCGCGTGATTTGCACCTTCAATGTATAAAATGTCTTTTGCAAAGTCTAAGTAGAATGAACTTAGATCAATTGTACAGAAGTTGTGAATAGCATGATATACAGCAGCAAAGTCATATGTTTCATATGCTTCTTTTACTTTTGTAATTAAGTCATTTAACTTCACTAACATGTAACGATCTACTTCACGAAGTTCAGCTACCGCTACTGTGTTTTCACTTGGCTTAAAGTCATCTAAGTTGCCTAATAAGAAACGGAATGTGTTACGGATTTTACGATACACTTCTGCTACTTGTTTTAAAATATCATCTGAAATACGTACGTCAGATTGATAGTCAACAGATGATACCCATAAACGTAAAATATCTCCGCCTAATTGATCCATAATTTTCTTCGGTACGACGATGTTTCCAATCGACTTACTCATTTTACGTCCTTCACCATCTAGTACGAAACCATGGCTTAGTACGCCTTTATATGGAGCTTTACCTGTTACAGCAACTGCTGTTGATAATGAAGAGTTAAACCAACCACGATATTGGTCAGATCCTTCTAAATATAAATCAGCTGGACGTTGTAAGTCATCGCGCTCTTCTAATACCGCTTGGTGAGATGAACCTGAGTCGAACCATACATCCATGATATCTGTTTCTTTACGGAATTCACCATTTGGGCTACCTGGATGTGTAAATCCTTCTGGTAATAAATCTTTCGCTTCACGCTCAAACCATACGTTAGAACCGTGTTCACGGAATAAATCTGCTACATGGTTAATTGTTTCATCTGTAATAATTGGATCACCATTCTCAGCATAGAATACAGGAATTGGCACACCCCATGCACGCTGACGAGAAATACACCAGTCACCACGGTCACGAACCATGTTATGAAGACGAGTTTCGCCCCATGCTGGTACCCATTTCGTTTCCGCAACAGCTTCTAATAACTCTTTACGAAATGCTTCAATAGATGCAAACCACTGTGCTGTCGCACGGAAAATAATTGGTTTTTTCGTTCTCCAATCATGTGGGTATGAATGCGTAATGAATGTTAGTTTCAGTAACGCGCCTACTTCTTCTAATTTTTCTGTAATTGGCTTGTTAGCTTTATCATAGAATAAGCCTTCAAATCCAGGTGCTTCATTTGTTAATACACCTTTATCATCAACTGGGCAAAGTACTTCTAATCCATACTTTTTACCAACAACGAAGTCATCTTCCCCATGTCCTGGTGCTGTATGAACACAACCTGTACCTGCATCTGTTGTTACGTGATCTCCTAGCATAACTAATGAATCACGCTCGTAGAATGGGTGTTTTGCAACTGTATACTCAAGTTCGCTACCTTTTACCGTTTTCACAACTTCAGCTTTTTCCCACTCTAACGTTTTTGCAACTGTCTCAAATAATTCAGAAGCGATAATATATTTCTCGTCATTTACTTTTACAATGCTATATTCAAGCTCTGGATGAACAGAAATACCTAAGTTCGCAGGTAATGTCCAAGGAGTTGTTGTCCAAATGATAAATTTCTCATCACCTTCTAATACGTTCTTTCCGTCTTTTACAGGGAACGCTACATAAATAGATGCTGATTTTTTATCTTGGTATTCAATTTCAGCTTCTGCTAAAGCAGACTCACTTGTTGGAGACCAGTAAACTGGTTTTTGCCCTTTATAGATGTAACCTTTTTTCGCCATATCACCAAACACTTTAATTTGTTGTGCTTCATAAGCTGGCTCTAAAGTAATATATGGATTATCCCAATCTGCACGTACACCTAGGCGCTTAAATTGTTCACGTTGACGTTCTACTTGTTCATATGCATACTCTGCACATAACTTACGGAACTCAGCAACTGTCATTTCTTTACGCTTTACACCTTTATTTGTTAAAGCTTGCTCAATTGGTAAACCGTGTGTATCCCAACCTGGTACATATGGTGCACTGAAACCAGTCATTGACTTATAGCGAACAATAAAGTCTTTTAACACTTTATTTAATGCATGTCCCATATGAATGTCACCATTCGCATATGGAGGTCCATCATGCAACACAAATAAAGGACGGCCTTTTGTATGTTCTTGTACTTTTTCATAAATATTCATTTCAGCCCATTTTTCTTGCATTGCAGGCTCACGTTTTGGTAAATTCCCACGCATTGGGAACTCTGTTTTTGGCATCAGTAATGTATTTTTGTACTCCATGCTCAATTCCTCCTTACATGTATAAAAGAAATACTTAAAAAACGGAATAAAAAAGAGACCTTCTCATCCCAAAAAGGGACGAGAAAGTCTCCCGCGGTACCACCCTAGTAGATTCTATACATATGTATAAAACCCTCTTTATATTCTTAACGCGAATACACGCCTACGCTTACTCTATTTGTTCAGCGCGGAACTCCAGGGTGATATTCCCACTAATCTCCTTATCCTGAGCTTACACCGTCCTCAGTTCGCTATATAAGGTTTGAAAAGGTACTTATCCCTATCTTCGTTTTTCTTAATAAATATGT
>Ga0114954_1000222_pt1 | contig 21265 bp, 16 predicted proteins | sample Porto_4metaG_FD_87299 | JGI IMG/M metagenome (GOLD analysis project Ga0114954, IMG submission 87299) | Marine algal microbial communities from Porto, Portugal - Porto_4 metaG | ecosystem: Host-associated > Algae > Red algae > Unclassified | place: Portugal: Porto | collected 2015-02-02
TCGTAGATGGCGGTGTCCCACTCGGCGTCGCCAAACGGCCAGAACGCGCTGGTATTGCTCTGCAGGCCATCGAACTGGAAGTTGCGAATGGCGTAGCCACGGGACTGGAAGCTGGTGCGAGTGCCGTCTAGGCGGATCGCCGAGACGCCAGGGAGTCGTTCCACCGCCTCGGTGGTGCTGGTGATGGCCTCGTCGTCCATCTGCTGGCGGGTCAGGAAGCTGATCGACTGCGGCGTCTGACGAGGCGTCAGCGTCAGGCCGTTGGCACTGGTGCTGGAGGCTACCTGATAGCTATCGGTCGACTCGGTAGTGGGACGCAGATCGTCACCGACCACGGTGATGCTGTCGAGTTGCTCGGTGTCCTGGGCAAGGACTGGGGTCGCCAGGGCGGCGCCGGAGGCCAGGGCGATGGAAATAGCTAGGCGGCCAGGAACCAGGCGGGGGAGGGAAGCGGAATGGTACGGCACGAAAGGGGTACTCTGTTGATGTTTTAAGAATGCAAATTATTCACTTTTACATTGATGGTTGTTTATGCTCGCTGACACGTTGTCTATGCGAGATGCCACAAATGCTCGAAGTGGCAGAACTTTTTTGCGTATTCGCACCTGGAATTGGCGCTGGTGTCGCGCAGGTGTCGCTGGCGGGAGGGAGACAGAAGGAAAGCGTGTCCGTGGCGGAGCGGCTGGCACATCTGTGAGGTGGACCGGACAAGCAGAGCGGGCAGGCAAGCGCAAGACGACGATAAAGCAAGCGCCAGTTGGCAAGCGCAAGGCGACGATCAGGCTAGAGGCAACTGGTAAGCACAAGACACGTCTGGCCGTGGAGAGGGAGCATCAGGGATGGCGCGTGGCCGCGCCAGCGCCAGAGACTGGCGGGTGGCCGTGACGACGGATCTGGCCTGGTTGCCTCGGTCTGGGGGAACGGTCAGATATGCCCCGACTCACCGGGGCTAGCCAGCCCCTGTTCTTGAGAGGCCTCCTCGTCCTCCTCCATGAGTTCCAGGTCCAGCTGCACTGGATCGTCGGCCGCTTCCTCTACCCAGGTTGCCCCCAGCGAGGCGGTGCCGGCGGGGACCGCTACGTAGTGGCCCTGGGTGTCCGAGGCCAGGTTCGGATAGCGCCACAGGCAGTAGCCGCCGAACACCACAATGGCGGCGTGGATCAGCGCCAGGTCCCAGAGAAAGCCCGCGGAACCCATCAGGTCCATCAACAGCCCCGTGCTCAGCGGACCGAGGATGGCGCCGATGCCGAGTGCCAGTACCAGACTGCTGCTGGCGGATACCGTCTGCTGGGGCGTGAGGACGTCGTTGGCGCAGGCGAGAAACAGCGAATAGAGGGTCAGGGTGGTGCCGCCGAGCAGCACCCCGAGCAGCGTCAGTGCCAGACTGGCGCCCTGGTCGAATACCAGCCCCGCCAGCGAGAAAGCCGTGGCCAGGGCGGCGACGCCGACGATCACCCGTTGGCGATCGGTCTTGTCGGATAGCTTGCCCAGGGGCCACTGGAACAGCGCCCCACCGAGGATGAAGGCGCCCATGAAGGCGGCGATCTGGTGGGTCTCCATCCCGTGGTTGGCGGCGAACACCGCGCCCATGCCGAATACCGTGCCGTTGGCGATCCCGGTCAGCAGGCAACCGAGAGTGCCCAGCGGCGAGAGCCGATACAGGCGCAGCAGGTCCATGGCCTCGGGCTGGCTGGTGTCCGGCTGGGGGGTGTAGCTCAACAGAATCGGCACCAGTGCCAATGACATCAGGATCGAGACGATCAGAAACAGCAGGATACCGCTGGGATCCGCCACGTTCAGCAGCAACTGGCCGCCACCCATGCCGAGGTAGCTGATGACCATGTAGAAGGCCAGCAGGCGCCCGCGCAGGTGATTGCTGGCGTGGCCGTTGAGCCAGCTTTCGGTCACCACATAGAGCCCGGCGTAGGCGAAACCGGTCATCAGGCGCATCGCCGCCCACACCCAGGGGTCGATGAACATGACGTGGACCAGAATGGCGATGGAGGTGATCGAGGCCAGGGCGGCGAAGACGCGGATATGTCCGACGTCGCGCAGCTTGCGCGGGGTCAGGGTGGAGCCGGCCAGAAAGCCGACGAAATAGGCGGACATCACCAGGCCGGTGACCGTGTTGCCGAAAGACTCCTCGGCGGCGCGCACCCCGAGCAGACTGCCCTGGAGGCCATTGCCGAGCATCAGCAGGCCGACGCCGAGCAGCAACGCCCACAGGCTCCAGGCCGCCGACAGGGTGGAAGTGGGTGTCGATGTGGTCACGGCGGCCTCGTCTGTCGGGATGATGGTGTCGGGGGAATGTCTCGTCGGTCGGGAAAGAAGAGCAGGGCGTGTCCAGAGTAGCAGCACACCATCGGTGTGTCTGGCGTGCATCGGACCGGAGAGAGGGGCATGTTCCTGTCAGCAAAGAATTTTCTATCACTAATACTGGATTAATCTTCGCCGCCTACCGTGCCCTCGGAGCTGGACGGATCCACTCTCTCGAGTCGGGATGCCCTCGGCGACCTTTGCGAAGGTCGCTCGATGAAAGGACTGGCACGGCGTCCCGACGACCCGTTCTTCGCCCACGGCGACGTGCCCACGGCCTAGTGTTCGATCGAATCCGTGGCTGGTTTCGATCTGTAGTAGATGTTGGCGAATGACCGGGCGATGGCGATCAGGTGATAAGATTATAAAAGCTGAATGTAGCGATATCTTTCACCCAGGTTTTTTCGGTATTGCTACCCGTTCACGAGACAAGTCTGCGAGAGAATGGCAGGAACCACTGTCGCAGTAACGACGCAACGATCTTGGGGAAATACGATGACCTGACGCTGCGTCAGCATGGAGTCACCAACCTCTCGGTTGGCTGATGGGATATTTTTCGCACATGCCAGTAGGGTCTGCGCGTCGCAGCGACGGTTTCACGCCGCCTTTCCCTGATAGTAGTCGCGACTGGCTAATGAGCCTTTTGTTGGCCCTTTAGCCGACGCTACGCGTGGCGATGCCACGCCTTCAGCTGCGCCATTGCCTGACGAATGTGGCTGTTTCCGACGGGACGCCCCCGGGGCCAGCTGGCTCGACGGGGGATCTTGCAGGCCATAACGAATGCTGACCCTGAGTATTCGCAAGAAGAAGGAAGGCGACGACGCCTTCATGGTTTCCAACCATCGAGCAGGCTTCGGCATCGATGAAGCCAGCATGACGGCCGCCTGGATCTGAGTCGCCTGCTTCTCTGCCGCCGTCTATATCTACGGCGTATCCGGCCTGATCCACTACGGGATGCGGAGGGCGTTAACGATCTTGTTTATCTATCCGTTCGGCCGCTATGTTCGCCGGCTCGCGCCCAGCGCCCACACCCTCGCGGAATTGATAACGCCCGCCTTGGCTTCGAGATCTTGGCCAGCATCGGCGGTGGCATCAGCATCGCGCTGATGGTCTTCGGCTTTCTCGGCCGCGTGGCGGAGATCACAAACGGAGAATCACCATGACCACGCTGTTTGCCTTGTAGGTCTTGATCTGGCCCGCTGACATCTCGGGGGTTCGAGGCGGTTTCAGCGCCTTGCCAAATAGCCCAGGTTGCCCGAGATATTGCGACCGGCCTCGACCAGGATGCGCTTGTACTCCACCGTCTTGTCTTGGTGGTAGCGAATGCTCGGGATCGACATGCTGAGGGCGGCGATGGCCCGGCCGGTGTGGTCGAAGATCGGGGTGGCGAAGCAGCATACACCTTCATCCATCTCCTCGAGATCCTCGGACAGTTCGGTCTCGGTGATGTCGGCCAGCTCGTCGCGCAGCGCCGCCTCGGTGGTCACGGTGTTCTGGGTGCGCGGCTCGAACTTGACGTTCTTAAGCAGGGTGTCGAGCTGGGTCGGGGGCAGGTGGGCCAGCAGCGCCTTGCCGATGGAGTTGGTGTAGGCAGGGCTGCGGTCGCCGATACGGGTGTGCATGCACAGGTTGAAGTGGGAGTTGTACTTGTGCACGTAGACCACCTCGGCGGTGGCGGTATCCAGAGTACCCAGGTGTATGGCTTCACGGGTCAGCTCGGACAGGGCCGCCATGTCGGGATCGGCCATCTTGATCAGGTCGGCCTTGCCGAGCGCCGAACTGCCCAGCGCAAAGACCTTCATCGTCAGCCGGTACTTCTCGCTTTCCGGATTCTGGGCGACATAGCCCAGGTTCTTCAGCGTCTGCAGAAAGCGGTAGGCGGTACTCTTGGACATCACGGCCCGTTGCGACAGCACTGCCAGGCTGGATTCCCCCCCTTCATCCAGGGCTTCCATGACCGCCATTACCTTGAGTACCGCCGTGACGTTGTCGACCTTCGCTTCAGTAGCCATAGGGCCAGGGTTCCAGAAATTGTGAAATAGGGTTTTATCTCTGTCGTTCACGTTATACGTCTTTTGTCGTATGTCTGCAATCTCCTACAACGTGAACCCGCGCAATTTCTACAAATTACTTTATGGAATAACGTTATAAGTAAATAGTGTATGAAATGGCGTTTCAAAAAATATGGATCGTTGTTAGCGTTGCCGAAACGAGGTGCTAATTTTTACAAATTAAATTTTATCTTGTTACCGCTTTAAGCTGATATTCAAAGGGTTGAAGCAAAAGGCTAGGCGTATCGTTTGCGTAATATTACAACTATTTTCAATCGGGTTTTCGCTATCCCATCTTCACGATAGGCAAGAGGCAAGGCAATGTTTGATGATCTGAAAGGCAAGAAGGTCCTGGTGACCGGCTCCACCGCAGGTATCGGCCTGGAAGCGGCCAGGTCGCTGGCCAGCGCCGGAGCCAGGGTGGCGATCCACGGTAGCCGCTCCGCCGACGCCGCCCAGTCCGTGCTCGAGCAGTTCGATGGTGGTTCGGATGTGGCCTATTTCCAGGCCGACGTGAGGTCCAGCGCAGCGTGCAAGGCGTTGGTCGAGGCCGCGGCCGACCATCTCGGTGGCATCGACGTATTGATCAACAACGCCGGGGGCCTGGGTGGGCGCAACGGACTTGAGAGCATCGACGATGACTTCTTCGACCAGGTGCTTGACCTCAACATCCGCTCGGTGGTGATGGTGACCAAGTACGCCATTCCCTTCCTGCGCAAGTCCGCCGAGCAGAGCGGCGAGACCAGCAGCGTGATCAGTACCGGCTCCATCGCGGCTCGCGAAGGCGGGGGGCCCGGCGCTTCCCTGTACGGTGGCAGCAAGGCGATGGTCCACAACCTGCATCGTAACTGGGTGAAGGAATTCACCAAGGACAACATCCGCTTCAACACGGTGGCGCCCGGCACTATTGATACTGCCTTCCACGAGGACAAGGACCAGGGGACCCGGGACAAGATCAGCGGCACCATCGCCATGGGGCGCTTCGGCTCCTCTGCGGAGCTGGCTCCCGCCTACGTCTTTCTGGCTTCCCACGCAGCGAGTGGTTACGTCACCGGCCAGGTGATCGACGTCAACGGCGGCCAGATGTGCCCCTGACACCGTCCGCCACCGAAAGAGGGGGCTGGCCTGTCAGTAGGCATGTCGGACCAGACTCCCCGGAACCAGACGCCGCGCCGTCACCCCCTGCAGAGATAACGTGAGCCGAGACTATGGACAATCCCTTGCTGTTCCACACAAGCGAGATTCAGGAGTTGCGTGAAGCGCTCGAGAGCAAGCGCCTGCCCGCGCTCTACCTGGAGCAGATTATTCTGGGTCAGGTAAGACTGCATCCATTTCTTGGTGAGCCTCCGACCATTCCGGGTCAGGGGGAAGCCGGTGGTGTGGAGCATACCCAGCACAAGCAGAACTACCAGCATCTGCATCTCGCTTCGCAACTGTGGCTGGTGACCGAACACTCCGACTACCTGGACTACGTCAGGTCGATGCTGTTGGGCTACGCCGACATCTACGATTCGCTATCGTCTCACGTATCGAAGGACAGCAATCCCCCTGGTCGGCTGTTTCACCAGTGCCTGAACGAAAGCATGTGGCTGCTTTACGGCAGCGACGCCTACAGCAACGTCAAGGATGCATTGAGCAAGGACGAACAACGTCACATCGAACAGCGCCTTCTGGTACCGATGGTCCAGTTGATTGCCGATCACAACGCCGATGACTTCGATGTCATCCACAATCATGGCATCTGGTCGGTGGCGGCGGCGGCCTTTGCCGGCATGGTGCTGCGGGACAAGGAGCTGGTCAGTCGGGCGTTGTACGGCAACGCCAAGGACGGAGTCGCGGGGGGCTTCTACGCTCAGCTCGATCGTCTGTTCTCGCCGGACGGATACTATCTGGAAGGACCCTACTACCATCGCTTTGCGCTGCGTCCGATGATCCTGCTGGCCGAGGCCCTCCACCAGAGCGGCACCGATACCGGCATCTTCGACTATCGCGACGGCATCATCGGCAAGGCGATCACCTGTCTTTACGAGCTGACCTTCGAAGATGGACGCTTTATCGCCATCAATGACAGTTCGAAAACGATGGGGCTTTCCGATGAAGGGGCCCTGCTCGGCGCAATGACCCTGGTCGGACGCTATCGCCAGAGCAATTTGCCGCCGGCCATGCGCGAGACCCTGCTCGACCAGGCGACGCCGATTCCTTACCTGGCCACGCTGCTGGAACTGGCCAACCAGCTGGAAGGCGACGGCCAGGACCATGGCCCCCGCGACAGTCTGTTCATCTCCGATGGTGCCAACGGCGACCAGGGGGGCATATGCGTGTTGCGTGCCGCCACCGAAGCAGGGCACGAGGCCATGGCCTATCTAACCTTCGGTCAGCACGGTAGTGATCCGAACCTGCATAACGCCCTCGATCACGGTCACTTCGATGGCTTGCATCTGGGCTTCTACAACGGACGCCGTGAGACTCTCACCGACTACGGCTTCTGTCGCTGGGTCAATATCGAACCCAAGTTCGGCGGGCGCTATACCGCCGAGAACAAGAGCTACGCCAAGCAGACGGTGGCCCACAACACCTTGGTCGTCGATGAGCAGTCCCAGCACGACTTCAGCACCCCGCGTGCCTGTGACAACCATGGCGAGTTGGTGTTTGTCGAGACTGACGGTGCCGACGTTCACGCCGTCAGTGCCCGGCTGAGCGGATACTACGAAGGTGTCGACACACAGCGCAGTGTCGTCCTGGTGTATCTACCGGAGATTGCCGAGCCGCTGCTGGTTGATATCCAGTGTGCCGACAGTAACGAGCCGCATCGCTACGACAGTCCGCTGCACCTCAATGGCCAGCTCATGACCACCAGCCCATCGCTCGAACCGGTTAAGTCGCCGGCTCCGTTGGGCAGTGCCAACGGCTACCAGCATCTGTGGAAACTGTCAGAGAGCCCGGTGCTCGAGCCTGGCCGATGTGCTCGTGTGACCTGGCTCGACGGTGACACCTTCTCCACTGCTCACCTGGCGGCCACCAACAGCTTCAGCGTGGTGTACGGGCTGATCGGCGCGGCCGATCCCGACAACAACCTGCGCAATGAACCTTATCTGATGGTGCGTTCGTCGGGGCGTGGGCTCGTTCTCGCCACGGTGATCGAGACCCACGGGTACTTCAATGAGGCGCGCGAAATCTCTCGCGGAGCGCGGCCGAGCCTGGACCAGCTGGCCGTCATCGTTGCCGACGAGGCGCGGGTGGTCGTGAAGCTGACGCTGGACTCGGGTAAGGCCTATTACCTGGCCTGCGCGCGACAGCAGGGCGGTCATCATGACGTCAGCCTCGACGGAGTCACCCTGGCCTGGGATGGCTGGGTCAGCCTCAGTGCCCTCTGAGATGCCTGTACCCGGTGCGACACCGGGCGAACCCTGTTGCCAGGCCAACAAACAGCGAGAAGTCGGAAGATGTTGAAGAAGATGATCGGACTACTGTGGACGCAGGACGACATGGCGTGCCTACGCGAGCATGTCGACACTCCGAGCAGGCTCGGAGTGACCCTGGCTGAGCTTGCCGCCCGGGTGGAGGCCGCCATGGCGGCGGGGGTGGTGGTTCCCGGTCAGGGCGAAGCGGGAAGCTTCGAGCACAATACCCACCAGCAAAATGGCAAGTTGATCGAGCAGGCCGCGCTGGTGGGGCGGGTGATCGACAGCCCCGCCTGTCTGGACTTCGCCCGGGACCTGCTGCTGGCCTACGCCGAGACCTATCGCGGCATGCCCTATCAGGTGGCCAGGAACACCAATCCGCCGGGAAAGCTGTTTCACCAGACTCTCAACGAGCACATCTGGCTGCTGGGAGCCTCGCTCGGCTATTCGCTCTTGCGTGACGACCTGAGCGATGACCAGAGAACACGCATCGAGAGCGAGTTGTTCGATCCCATGCTCGAGATGTTCACCGTCACCTATGAGCACGACTTCGATCGTATCCACAATCACGGCCTGTGGGCGGTGGCGGCGGCGGGTATCTGCGGGCTGGTCGTCGGTCGCCACAACGTCGTCGACAAGGCGATTCTCGGTAATGATGGCAGCGCCGAGACTGGCGGTTTTCTGGCCCAGATTGATAGCCTGTTCTCGGCCGACGGCTACTACGTGGAAGGGCCCTACTACCACCGCTTTGCCATCCATCCACTGTGCCTGTTCGCCGAGGCGCTGGCGCTGCACCGCCCCGAGCTCGAGATCCATGAACGTTCGGACCAGCGCATCGGCAAGTCCATTCGGGCGCTGCTGGCGACCGCCTACCCGGATGGGACCTTTCCCGCCCTCAATGACGCCTCCCGGACCATGGGCATCGATGACGAAGGGGTGCGGATCGCGCTGGCGGTGCACATCGGCCGCCACGGCGCCGACCCGGAGCTCGTCGCCATGGCGGCCCAGCAGCGCGGCACCTGGGTCCATCGTTATGGTGTAGTGCTGGCCGAGGCCGTTGCTGCGGCGCCGGCATCCCGTCCTGTGCCCAGTGCCCTGTTCGCCGACGGCAGCGGTGGGCAGGCACATCTCAAACAAGGTGTGGGGGTGCGGCGCCACCATCTGGTCGTGGCGGCGGGCCAGCACGGCATGGGCCACGGTCACTTCGACCTGCTGGGCCTGGCGTTCTTCAGCGGAGGGCGCGAGCGCCTCAACGAGTATGGCTACTGCCGCTGGGTCAACGTGGAGTCCAAGTTCGGCGGGCGCTACCTGGCCGAGAACGAGGGCTACGCCAAGCAGTCGGTTGCCCACAACCTGGTGGTGGTGGACCAGTCGAGTCAGCACCGAGGCGATCATCGCCTGGCAGATCAGAGCGCCGGGCGTATCGAGCAATTTATCGATCGCAGCGACGTGGATGGCGTGACCGCGGTGTGCTGCTCGACCGATGACGCTTATCCGGGAGTCGAGCTGCGTCGCCATTGCATCCTGTTGACGATGGAAGATGCTCCTCATCCGCTGCTCATCGATGTCGTCGAGGCTACCGGTAGCGAGCACCATTGCTACGACTACGTCTTCAACTTTTCCGGTCAGGTGATCAAGTGGTGGGGAAACTACGCTGCCCGCAACACTCTCGAGGTGCTGGGTGAGGCCCACGGCTATCAGCACCTGTGGCTGGTGGGCGAGCAGAGGGGTTCCCAGGATGGACCCAGCCGTCACGCGATGACCTGGCTGGATGGTGATCGCTTCACTACCTGGCACCAGTGCTCCGAGCACCCGGCCACCGCCATGCAGCTGCTGGTCGGTGCCAACGATCCCGAGCGCAACCTGCGCCACGAGAAGAAGGTCATGGCGCGTACCCACGCTGACGCGACCCTGTTGGTCAATGTCTTCGAGCAGCACGGCACCTTCGATGAAGCGAGTGAAGCCTGCCTGAATGCCAGGCCGACGCTGAAGTCGGTGGAATTTGACCGCCTGGCCGATGAGCGGATCGAGGTAAGGCTTACCTTCCCCTGGAGGCGCGAGACGCTGGTCATCGACCCGAGCGCCGCCTCCGGATCCGACTACCTAATCCTGAAGGGAGGGGGATACATGAAATGATCGCCCAGCGTTGAGGTAAAAGCGCCTCGTTCCGTTCAGTAGCACCCCCAAAACCAGCGTTAGTGGTTCGGAGAGTTGAAATTTCGGCTTCCCGGACATGGCCCCCTTATGTCCGAAAGTCAACCAGGGCCAGGTCCCGATAGTGCTCGAAGCATGTTCTCCGACTGGAAGTACAACGACAACACGAGTTCGCCAACATGAGTCTAGATGTCGATACGGTCATCATAGGGATATATTTCCTTTTTCTTATTGCGATTGGCTGGATGTTCAGGACCTTCACCTCGAACACCAGCGACTACTTTCGTGGCGGTGGCAAGATGCTGTGGTGGATGGTCGGCGCCACCTCCTTCATGACCCAGTTTAGCGCCTGGACCTTTACCGGTGCCGCCGGCAAGGCCTACGACGACGGCTTTGCGGTCGCCATCATCTTCATGGCCAATGCGTTTGGCTATCTGATGAACTATCTGTATTTCGCGCCGCGTTTCCGTCAGTTGCGTGTGATTACCGTGATTCAGGCCATTCGCCTCAGGTTCGGCAAGGTAAATGAGCAGGTGTTTACCTGGTCGGGCATGCCCAACAGTGTCATCTCGGCGGGTATCTGGCTGAATGGCTTGGCGATCGTGGCCTCTGGTCTGTTCGGTTATGACATGGAGACCACCATTATCATCACCGGCCTGGTGGTGCTGTTCATGTCGGTGACCGGCGGATCCTGGGCGGTCATTGCCTCCGACTACATGCAGATGGTGATCATTATGTCGGTGACCATCACCTGCGCCATCGTTGCCGTCTACCAGTCTGGTGGTGTCACCAATATTGTAGATAATTTCCCGGTCGACTTCTTTGTCGGTGACAACATCAACTATTTGTCGATCTTCGCCATCTGGGGGTTCTGTATTTTCATCAAGCAGTTCAGCATCACCAATAATATGCTGAACTCCTATCGTTACCTGGCAGCCAAGGACTCGAAGAACGCCAAGAAGGCAGGGTTGCTGGCCTGCGTGCTGATGACCATGGGCCCCTTCATCTGGTTCATGCCGAGCTGGTTCATGGCCAGTGAAGGCGTCGATCTGGGAGCGCTATATCCCGAAGCCGGCGCCAAGGCTGCTGACTTCGCGTACATGAGCTTCGTCGAGCTATACATGCCGGCGGGCATGCTCGGGCTTCTTATCTCGGCGATGTTCGCCGCCACCATGTCCTCCATGGACTCCGGTCTGAATCGCAACTCCGGCATCTTCGTTAAAAACTTCTATGAAGTGATCCTGCGCCCCAACGCCAGCGAAAAGGAGTTGGTGCTGGTCTCCAAGATCTCGTCCACGGTGTTCGGTCTGGCCATCATCGGTTTTGCCTTGTTCATCAATTCGCTCAAGGGACTCAGCTTATTCGACGCCATGATGTATGTCGGCGCCTTGATCGGCCTGCCGATGACGATTCCCGCGCTGCTCGGCTTCTTTATCCGCAAGACTCCCGACTGGTCAGCCTGGGCCACCCTGATCGTTGGCGGCATCGTGTCCTATGTGGTCGGCGTGATGATGACGGCGGAATTCATCCAGAACACCTTCCAGCTCGAGTCCGCCTTGACCGGCCGTGAATGGGCCGATCTCAAGGTCGCGGTGGGCATCATCTCCCACGTCGTGATCACCGGTGGCTTCTTTGTCTCAACCTGCCTGTTCTACCGCGGCCATAGCCCAGAGCGTCAGGTCGAGATCGATACCTTCTTCACCAATCGTGACACCCCGGTGGTAACCGGAAAGGACGAACAGGTCGAGGTGGACAACCGTCAGCGCAACATCCTTGGCTACCTGATCATCGTCGCGGGCCTCGGCGTCACCCTGATGTTCCTGCTGCCCAACCCTCTGTGGGGGCGTGTCACCTTTGTGGTATGCGGTGGCATCATCCTGGCGATTGGTCTGGTGCTAGTTGGCTCCATTCAGAAGACCACCAAGAGTAGCAAAAAGGAGAAATACGCCTAGCACAATAGAAGACGTAACAAGCATAAAGGAGATCCAACATGCTACTCAGTCTCGACCATAGCATGAGTCCTGGCATCCTGCTGTTGGCGGTATTGGACCCAAGTCTCATCGAGGCTCGGCACCCCACCAATCACTTCCTCGAGAGGGCCGGATCATGATCACTTGCGCTTCCCACCAGTGGGTAGGCCGCTGTCTAGCGGGTCTTGCATCGATCGTCTGAACATCGGCCCCTACTGGTGGCCGGATGAGGCAAAACCAGTCGGGCTGTTTCTGCCGAAAAAGCCGATGTCCAAGCAACAAGTACAATGAGTGAAGCAATGAACAAGCAAATCCTTCTGGGTGTCCTGTCGTCCGCTGCGATCATGTCCACCAGCGTTGAAGCGGTCACCCTCGATTTTCGTCACGAATACAAGCATCACACCGAACAGCATGCCAATCGGGTCAAGGTCAGTGACTCCATGGGCATCTTCTACTATGGGCTGGAGGCCAAGTTTGCCAGTCAGAGCGAAGATGATGGCACCCAGGGCGCCTTTTCCGACCTGGGCCGGGGTGACAGCGAGATCGACTGGGGGATCAAGTACCCCCTCGACGAGAACTGGTACATCCAGCCAGGCATGCCGATCACCTTTGGTGACGGCAACAACAGCCTCAAGCCGCAGATCCGTATCGGCTATCGTGCCAGCAGTCTGCCGCTGACCACTACCCTGCGCTATCGCCGCCAGTACACCAGCTACAGTGATGACGACCGCGAGGACTATGTACAGAACAAGATCACCTTTGTGATGGGCTACAGCCCCGGTGATTACCGCTACTGGCTCGAGCTGAACTACAACCAGAACGAGGACCGGGATATCTTCGACAACAAGCGCGAGGCCTACGATGCCATCGTCGGTGCCGGGCGGCGTTTCGGCTCATGGATGCCGTATTTCGACCTGTCCGATGTCGGCGTCAGCTCTGATTCCGATACGCGTCAGTTGAGGACGCGGGTGGGCATCAAATATTACTACTGAGCAACCTCTGGGCGTAGCTCGATGTCAGGACGACAGCATCGTTCCCTTCGCTCGGTCGATGTCTGCCAGGCATCATCACTGCGGCCTGCGACCTTGAAGGAGAGTCATCGATTATGCCTACCCTCGACAGGGTCGCCCTGTTGCTCGCATTGATGGTCATCGTGGGAACGGTGATCGCCTACCGGCGCCGCGCTGAGACGCCGGACGGCTTCGTCCGCGGAGGAGGGCGGGTGCCCTGGTGGATGGCGGGCAGTACCGCCTTCATGACCCAGTTCTCCGCCTGGACCTTTACCGGCGCCGCCCAGAAGGCCTATGAGGACGGCTTTTCGGTATTGATGATTTTCTGGGGCAATGCCCTGGGCTTTCTGCTGGCGGCGCTCTATTTTGCACCACGCTTTCGGCGCCTGCGGGTGTCTACCTACTCCGAGATCATCCGGATGCGCTACGGCAGGTTCACCCAGCTGTTCTACGTGGTGAGCCAGATACTTCTTACCCTGATGACCGCCTCCATCGCGCTCTATGGCGTGTCGCTGTTTCTCGGCGCGGTCTTCGATGTTCGGGTGGCCTTCGTTACCCTGGTGATCGGTGCCGTCATCATCTGCGTGACGCTGATCGGCGGGGTCTGGGTGGTGTCCGCCAACAACTTTATCCAGATGGTGCAACTGGCGGTACTGACCTTTGTCGTCGGTGGCTTCGGGTTGTGGCTTGCCGCCGATGCCGACATGACGGTGGTGGGAGGGGACCGAGATTTCTGGATCGGTGGCGACGACTACAGCCTGGGGATCATGCTGGCCTGGTCTGCAGCGATGCTGGTCAAGCAGTGCATCAGCATCAACAACGCCACCTCGAGCTATCGCTTCCTGACCACCAACGGTGACCGCGACGCCCGCAAGGCCGCCGCGCTGGCTTCGATCCTGTTCGTGGTGGGGCCGGTGAGCTGGTTCATTCCGCCCTGGCTGATCGGTCAGGCGGGCATCGATCTGGCGAGCCTGTATCCGGTGCTCGGCGAGGACGCCGCCAACGCCGCCTACGTCCACTTCATTCGTGACTATCTGCCACCGGGGGTGCTGGGACTGGTGGTGGCGGCGATGCTGGCGGTCACGGTGGCGCCAATCACTACCTCGCTCAATCGCGACGCCGGGGTGATCATCAGCCTGCTGACCCCGCTGTTGGGGGCGAGCGAGCGGCTTGGCCAGCGCCTGGTGGCCATCGGCCGTGCCTTCGGGGTGTTCCAGGGCAGCATTATCGTGATGCTGGCCATCGCCCTGGGCCAGGTCCACCACCTTAGTCTGTTCGACATCATGGTGATGTTCGGGGTGATCTTCCAGATGCCGTTGGCGCTGCCGGCCATGTTGTCCATCGCCAGGACCGGTGCCCCTGACTGGGCCGGGTGGGGCGGGGTGCTGGTGGGCATCCTGGTGACTACCTCGAGCTATAGGTGGCTAGACGTCGAGGCGCTGGGTCACTGGCTCGGTCTGCCACCGATCCACCCCTCCCAGCTGGTCGATATCAAGCTGGCGGTCTCGCTGGTCCTGCAGGTCGTCAGCGTGGTGGGGTTCGTCTACCTGGCGCGCTTTATTCACGCTTCGCGCAGAAGCACCTCCCGCCAGGCCGAAGTCGACGAGCTGTTTGCCCGGCTTGAGCGGCCGGTGGCCGCGGACACCTCGCCGGATCGCAGCGGGCCGTCACGCGAGCTGGCACCGCGACTGGTACTGTGCGTCGCGCTGGTGTCACTGCTGCTGGCGGTACTCGCCGACACCTGGCTGGGAGCAGGTTTCTTCGTGGTGGTGGCGCTGTGTCAGCTGGTGGTGTCGCGTCTGCTCAAGCGCTAGTGGGGCTGTTGGCGACGGCGTCGTCACGAGCAAGTTTCATCCGCTTGCTCAAGAGGTCGCCGGGTGAAAACTGGATAATGCGGCTCAAAGGCGTTGTTGGAAATGCGAGCCCGACGACCCAAAGCCATTACTCTGGTGCTGACTCCATGGAAATCAAGGTCAATTTTCTCGACAACCTGAGGCTCGAGGCCAAGTTCAACGACTTCACGGTCGTCACCGACCAGCCCATCCGCTACAAGAGTGACGGCTCGGCGCCGAGTCCCTTCGACTATTTCCTGGTGTCGTCTGCGCTGTGTGCCGCTACTTCGTCAAGGTGTACTGCGTCGCCCGAGATATCTCCACCGAGAATATTCACCTGTCGCAGAACAACATCGTCGATCCGGAGAACCGCTACAACCAGATCATCAAGATCCAGGTGGAGCTGCCAGAGGACCTTTCCGACAAGGACCGTCAGGGTATCCTGTGCTACATCGAACGCTGCACCGTGAAGAAGGTGCAGACAGGCCCCGAATTCCAGATCGAGACGGTGGAGAACCTCGACGAGGACGCCCAGGCGCTGATGATGGCGGAGCCGGCAGAAGGGCAGAGCACCTGGATCGAAGGCAAGGACCTGCCGCTGGAGCAGACCATCGCCAACATGACCGGCATGCTGGCGGAACTCGGCATGAAGGGCGAGATCGCCTCCTGGCGCAATATCGTGCCCCACGTCTGTTCGCTGCATATCCGCGACCCCGCTTCGCCGATGTGCTTCACCAACGTAACCGTTCATTCCACGGGAACGATGAAATGAATGTCCCCAATGGACCACACCGGGGACATTTTTCCGGCTAGAGGAAATCAGCCGGCGATACTGGAGGACTAAAGGATTCTTTCACTCCTGTAGCCGGTTCACCGGCCACAGCACCTTCTCGCCTGAGGCGAAGCGTACCGCTTCCTCGGCCACCTTGCGCTTGAGCTCCTGCGCTGCGTCCTCGGAATACCAGGCCATGTGCGGTGTGATCAGGCAGTTGTCGATACCACGCAACGGACTATCGGTCGGCAGCGGTTCCTGCTCGGTGGTATCCAGGGCGGCGCCGGCAAGCCTGCCCTCCATCAACGCCCGGGCCAGCGCCGTTTCATCGATGATGCCCCCGCGGGAGGTATTGATCAGATAGGCCGAGTCCTTCATCCGGTCCAGCGCGGCGGCGTCCACCAGATGGCGGGTTTGCTCGGTCAGGGGGCAGAACAGCCCGATCACGTCGGCCTCTGCGAAAAGGGCGTCGAGTTCCAGGCAGCGAATCCCGTCGGTACCGTCGTCGGCGTTGGGCTGGTGATAGCGGTCGTGGGCGATGACGTTGAAACCAAGTGCCGCCATCTTGCGGGCGTAGAGCCGGCCGATGCGACCAAGCCCCACCACGCCCGCTGTCATCCTGGTCTGACGACGGATCGGGATGGCCTCGGCGTATTCCCAGCGCCCGTCCTGGCAGCCGGCATTCATCGGCACCAGCTTGCGAATCAGCGCGAGACTCAGCGCCAGGGCGTGATCGGAGACTTCGTGCATGCCGTAGTCCGGGACGTTGCAGACCTGAACCCCGGCGGCGCTGGCGGCCTCGAGCTCGACATTATTGACCCCGACCCCGTAGCGCACGATCTGCTTGAGATCGGGCAGGGCGTCGAATACCCGGCGAGTGAAGGGCGCGTACTGGTTCAGCGCGATTTCGACGCCTGCGAGCTGCTCGATCAGCTCATCCTCGCTCGTGCAGCGGAGCAGGGGGGCTGCGAAGCCTGCACGGTCGAGGATCTCGGTTTCCACATCGTGGTTGGCGTGATCGAGGTCGGTAAAGACGATGTTCATGCAGGTCTCCTGTCAGCGGCCGAGGTAGCCGCCATCGACGGGTAGGGTGACGCCGTGGACATAGTCCGAAGCGGGGGAGGCCAGGAATAGCAGCGGGCCTTTCATGTCGTCGCCGTTGCCCCAGCGCCCGGCGGGAATGCGTGCGGTGATCTCGGCGTTGCGGCCTTCGTCGGCCAGCAGGGCGGTATTCATGTCGGTGGCCATGTAGCCGGGAGCGATGGCGTTGACGTTGATGCCCCGCCCCGCCCATTCGTTGGCCAGGGCCTTGGTCAGCTGCATCACGCCACCCTTGCTGGCGGCGTAGGCCGGTACCGTCATGCCGCCGAAGAACGACAGCAGCGAGGCGATATTGATGATCTTGCCCTGGCCGTCGGACCCTTCGATGTCACGCTCGAGCATGCGCCGGGCGGCGAGCTGGCAGAGCTCGAACACCGCCGTCAGGTTGACCTCGACCACCGCCTCCCAGTCCTCCAGGGGGAAGTGTTCGGAGGGATGGCGGCGCTGGACACCGGCGGCGTTGACCAGGATGTCGAGGTCGCCGCCGAGCTTGGCGAGAGCCGCATCGAAGCCGTCGTTGCGCTGCTGGCGGCTAGACAGGTCGACGACCACGCCATGACAGGCACTGTCCGACGTGGACAGGCGTGAGGCGACATCGAAGACCTTGTCCGACGAGCCCAGGATGACGACTTCGGCGCCTGCGTCGAGCAGGGCTTCGGCCATGCCGAGCCCGAGCCCCCGCGTCCCGCCGGTGACGATGGCCTTGCGGCCTTGTAGTTCAAAGAGCTTCATGATTGGCAGTCCACCAGTACCTTGACGGTGTTGAGGGATGGCGTGGCGATCATCTCGAAGACGCCGGCGGCGTCGGATAGCGGCACGACCTGGGTGATGGTCTGGCGCAGTTCATCGGCCAGGGTGTCGGCGAGCGCGAGGGCGTCGCCGAACTCCTTGTGGGTGTAGACCCGGGAGCCGATCAGGGTCAGCTCCTTGAAGTTTACGTCGATCAGGTTGACCGCGTGGGCCGACTTGTGGGTAGCGGTCAGGCAGATGGTGCCACCGACGCGCACCACGCGGGTCATTTCCAGCGCGGCGCTCTCGACGCCTGAACACTCGAACACGGCATCGGCGCCGTCGCCACCGGTGACGCTGGCGACCCGGTCGACCAGACTCTCGCTGCGCGCGTCCACGGTATCGAAGCCAAGCTGGCGGCACAGCCCCAGGCGGCCCTCGTCGACGTCGGAGACGATCACTCGAGACGCACCTGCGTGGCGCAGCACGATGGCGGTCAGCAGGCCGATGGGGCCGGCGCCCATGACCACCGCGCTGTCGAGCAGCGCAAAGCGTGCCTGATGCAGGGTCCTTACCACCACCGCGAGGGGTTCCACCAGTGCCGCCACGTCATCGGACAGGCTGTCCGGTACCTTGAACAGGACGCTTTCGTCGATCCATTGATGGTCGGTCATGCCGCCGTCGCGATCGATGCCGATCAGGCGCAGGTTGGCGCAGACGTGGGGGGTGCCGTTACGACAGGGGTGGCAGTCGCCGCAGGAGACCAACGGGTAGGCCACCACCCGGTCGCCCAGCGCGAACGCCGAGCCTTCCGGGGCCTGCTCCACGCGTCCGACGAATTCGTGCCCCAGCACCAGCGGTGCCTGGGCGCGGGGGTGCTTGCCCGAATAGATGCCGATGTCGGTGCCACAGACGCCGCAGTAGAGCATGCGAACCTTGACCGCGCCGGCCCGCTCGGCGGGCTCCGGGACCTCGGTGACCTCGACCTGCCTGGGGCCAGTGTAGACCAGTGCTTCCATGATGGGATTCCTCGTGTCGTTGGGGCGTTGCGACGATTGTCGGCTCAGGCGCTGTGTGGCTGACGCCGGGCACTGTCGCCGTTGCTGTTGTCCTTGCTGTTGTCGATGGTCAGCCTGGCGTTGCCGGTGCGATGGGGGGCGAGCCGGTCGCGATCGAATTCGACGCCGATGCCGGGGCTGTCCGGGGCCACCGCGTGGCCCTGGTCGAGGACCAGGGGGCGGCGGGTGTACTGGTCGATGGGGAAAGAGTGGATCTCCATCCAGCCGGCGTTAGGCTGGGCCGACACCAGGCTGACGTGCAACTCCTGCATGCCGTGGCTGCAGATGGGCAGGCCATATTCCCGGCTCTGGCGGGCAACATCGAGCCAGCCGCTGATGCCGCCGCAGTTCGAGGCATCCGGCTGGATGAAGGACAGCCGAGCCTGATCGAAGGCGTAGCCGAACTCGTGAGAAGTGTGCAGGTTTTCCCCCATGGCCAGCGCCATGCCGGTCGCCTCGGCGATGCGGGCATAGCCCTGGTAGTCGTCAGGAACCGTGGGTTCCTCGAACCAGGTGATGTCGTACGGGGCAAAGGCCTTAGCGGCGTCGATGGCGCCATCGACGCTAAGCGCGTAGTTGGCATCGACCATGAAGGGGCGCTCGGGGCCGATCAGTTCGCGTACCCGTGCCACGCGCTCGACATCGTCGGCAAGCGTCGGGCGGCCGACCTTGATCTTGACCGCCGCGGCGCCCTGGTCGAGGTAGCCCTGGACATTGGCGAGCAGACGCTCGAGGGAGAAGTTGAGGTCGATGCCGCCGAAGTAGGCACGGCACTGGCGGGCCTGGCCGCCGGCCATCTGCCACAGTGGCTGTCCCAGGCGATGGCCCCGGAGGTCCCACAGCGCGATATCCAGCGTCGAGATGGCGAAGGCGGCGATACCACCGCGGCCTACGTAGTGGATGTGCCACAGCATCTCCTGATAGCGACCCGCGATGTCGGCGCCGTCCCGCCCCAGCAGCATCGGTGCGAGGTCGTGCTCGAGCAGCGCCAGAATGGCCTGTCCGCCACGCCCCCCGGTGTAGGTGTAGCCGGTGCCGCTGAGGCCATCTGCGGTGGTGACGGTGGCGGTCACGATCTCGAATTCCGTGTGCACGCCATGCTTGGCGTCGCCCATGGGCTCGCTCAGGGGCACGCGGTAGAGGTCGAGTTCGATGGAGGTGATCGTCGACATGAGGGGGTTATCCTGTGTTGCGTGTGCGCGTGATCTGCACCTGGATCGCGATCACGACGAAGAGAAAGGCGCCGCGGATGACCATCTGCCAGTAGGCGCTGAGATTGAAGGTGCCGAGGCCGTTCTCGAAGTTCAGAAGGTTGAAGATCAGGCCGAGCATCAGGGCACCGATCAACGTCGCCACCAGCGACCCCTTGCCACCGGTCAAGAGGGTGCCACCGACGACGACGGCGGCGATGGCGGTCAGCTCCCAGCCGAGGCCTTCCAGTGGCTGTCCGGCGCCGAAGCCCGAGGCCAGAAAGACCCCGGCGAGACCGGCGCAGCCGCCACTGATCAGGTAGGCCAGCGTCTTGGCCTTGCGTGCGGGAAGGCCCATCAGGTGAGCGGCCTCCTCGTTGTCGCCCACCGCGAGCATGGTGCGTCCAATGGGTCGCTGCTCCAGCAGCCACCACAGGCCGGCACCCACCACCAGGGTGATGGCAAAGCTCCAGGGCAGCAGGCCGCCGATCGACTCCATGCCCAGCCGGGTAAAGCCGCTGCCCCAGTCCACCGGCACCGTCTGGTTGCCGCTGATGATCAGGGCGGTACCCTTGGCCGCCAGCAGGCTCGCCAGGGTGGCGATGAAGGGAGGGATATGCAGGCGCGTGATCATCACGGCATTGACCAGTCCCGCCGCCAGCCCGGTGGCGAGCCCCGCCAGCAGCGCCGGGACGAGGCCGTAGGGGCTGGCATAGGCGGCGGTGACCGAGGACAGTGCGGCCACCGTACCGACCGACAGGTCGATGCCACCGGTGATGATCACCAGGCACATGCCCAGACTGATCAGCACGAACATGGCGTTGTAGTTGAGAAAGGACGACAGGTTGTAGGCGCTACCGAAGTTGTCGTAGCGGATCAGGCCGAGGCAGACCAGCACCAGCAGGATCACGCAGACCCCGGTGGCCTGGCCATTGTCGGTAAGGCGCTGGCGCCAGGAGACGGTGGTCATGTCAGTGGACTCCTCTGGGCGTCTGGAGGTAAACCGCCAGCACGATGATGGCGGCCTTCACCACCAGCGCCACCTCGTCGGCGACACCGTTGGCGAGCAGGGTGTAGCGCACCAGTTGAATGATCGCGGCGCCGAGGATCACCCCGGCGATGGGGGCCTTGCCCCCCTTGAGCAGGGCGCCACCGACGACCGCCGCGGCGATGGCGTCTAGCTCCATCAGGTTGCCGTTCTTGGCCGCGTCCGAGGCGGAATTGATGGCGACGGTGATCAGCCCGGCGAGGCCGGCGAGCAGGGCGCAGCTGGTGTAGGCCGCGAGCTTGACGCGGGTCACCGGGACACCGGCCATGCGCGCCGCCTGCGGGTTGCCGCCGGTGGCCAGTAGATAGCGTCCGTAGCGGGTGCGAGCGATGACCCAGGCCACCACCAGGGCGATGACCACCACCAGCCAGCCCTGGAAGGGCAGGCCGAGCAGCCGGCCCGAGCCGAGGAACTCGAAGGCGGGGTTGTCGAAGGTCTGCAGGTTGCCGTTGGTCAACACCTGGGCCAGGCCTCGTCCGGAGATGAACAGCACCAGGGTGGCGATGATCGGCTGCACGCCGAAGCGGCTGACCAGCACGCCGTTGAACAGTCCGCAGGCCACGGCGATGGCCAGCGCCACGACAATCGCCACCAGGGTCATCGCCAGCGGCGCCTGCTGGCCGAACTCCGACA
>Ga0114954_1000225_pt1 | contig 20916 bp, 14 predicted proteins | sample Porto_4metaG_FD_87299 | JGI IMG/M metagenome (GOLD analysis project Ga0114954, IMG submission 87299) | Marine algal microbial communities from Porto, Portugal - Porto_4 metaG | ecosystem: Host-associated > Algae > Red algae > Unclassified | place: Portugal: Porto | collected 2015-02-02
CTCACTCGCCGCGGCGCTGTTTTTATCACTCGCCGCGGCGCTGTGCAGACCCTCGCCGCCACCGGTGGCGTTCGCGCTACCGACGAGGCCGGTCAGGATGGCTCGAGCGCGCCAGGGTTCGCCAGATTCTCGTCAACTGGTATGATGACACGACAAGTTGGCGGTGGTGTCAAATGAGACCTTGGTGGTAGACAGCGCCCGGGTGGCGGGATTTTCCCCCGCTTTTCCTTTCCCCGCGGTATCCTGCGGACATCTCGACAGGCAGGTTTTCGATGAGTGATTCCCTGAAGATTCCCCGACGCAAGTTGGCCGACGAGGTCTTCGATCGGCTCTATCAACAGTTACTCACGGGCGACTATGCGCCGGGGGATACGCTTCCCTCGGAGCGAGAGCTGATGGAAACCTTCGGCGTCGGACGGCCGGCGATCCGTGAGGCGATGCAGGCGCTGGAGCGTCTCGGGATGGTGGCGATTCACCACGGTCAGCGGCCCAAGGTTATCGCGCCCAGCGCCGATGGCATGCTCGCCCAGATAGAGCTGAGCGCCATGCATCTATTGGCTACTGAGCCTGCGTCGCTCGACCACCTCAAGGAGGCGCGGGCATTTTTCGAGCTGGGCATGGTGGCGCGAGCCGCCCGGCAGATCGATGAGGCTGGCCTTTCCCAGCTGGAGGCATTGATCGCGCGTCAGCGCGAGGCCTTGAACCATGATGTCACCGCTTTTATCGCCGCGGACATGGCGTTCCATGTCGCGATCGCCGAGACCGCGGGCAACCCGATCTTTGTCGCCGTCAGTCGTGCCATGCTCGACTGGCTGGCGCGGTTCCACGGCTCTCTGGTGCACTGGAAGGGCAGTGAAAGCCTGACCCTCGACGAGCACGAACGCATCTTGGCGGCACTGAGAACCAAGGACGAGGCAGCGGCGGTACGCGAGATGCAACTTCATCTGAACCGGGCTCGCGGCGTCTACCGGCCGGCGTGAGACAAGGGAGCGCCCGGCCCACTCCCACCGCGATAACGAAAGACGCGATACCGACAACGCTAACGCTAAGCAGGACGAATCGTGGATAACGCACTGGTGTATTGGCTCGATCTGGCCGGGACCGCGGTCTTCGCCCTTTCGGGTGTGCTGCTGGCGTGTCGCTCGCGCATGGACCCCATCGGGATGCTGGTACTGGCCGCGGTCACCGCGATCGGCGGTGGCACCCTGCGGGACCTGGTGCTCGGTGTGCGTCCGGTGTTCTGGGTGACCGACCCGGCCTATCTCTGGGTGGTGCTGGCCACGGTGATGGTCTGTCTGGTGGGCTTTCACTACATCCATCGCCTCAACCGCATCATTCTGCCGGTGGCCGATGCTTTCGGTCTGGCGCTGTTCGTGGTGATCGGTGCCAACAAGGCGCTGCTGCTCGGTGCACCGGGGGTGGTGGCCGTGTTGATGGGCTTGTTCACCGGCGTTGCCGGGGGCATGATCCGGGATGTGCTGGCACGCCGCGTGCCCATGGTGCTGTGTCGTGAGGTCTACGCCACGGCGGCGATAGCCGGTGGCATCGTCTACGTTGTGATGACGGCATGGGACGCCGTCTATCTTGGCGTCACGCTATCACTGGCCACGACCCTGGGCCTGCGCTTGGCGGCGATCCGCTGGCATCTGGCGCTGCCGGTCTTCGCCTGGGTAGTGACCTCTCCGGCCGCCGAGCCGGCGGCGTCACCGTCGAGTGATGGCGGCGAGACCGGACACACCTCCGAGGGCGCCACCCGAGCGCGCCCTCGACACAAGGTCAGGGTGCGGATGATATCGCCGGGCAAGGCGCGGCGTCGTCGGCTTCGGGGCCAGGAGGAGGATTGATGGCCGCATGCAAGGATCGTTCGCCCGGGCGCCACACCACGCACTGGGTGCTCGCCGCGCTATGGCTGGTTGCCGGCACGGCCTTCGCCGATGCGGGGCCGCTGCCGGGCACTGACACGGCGACAGACTCGGTGGCTGTCCCTGCCCATGTCGTCACCGCCACGGAGCCGACGCCCCCGCAACGCTTCGGTAGCGCCGATGAACAACGCTTCCAGCAAGCCAGTCTGGCGTTGCGCGCGGTCTACGAGCAGTCCCTGGCGTCCTTGCCAGACGACAAGCAGCGGCACTATGCGCAGCGCCTATGGCGCCTGACCGGCGATCCGCGCTATCTGGCGCTGAATCGCGACTACGGCGAGCGTCTGCTCGCCCAACTGGCCAGCGATGCCCAGGTTGTGGCCGATCCCGCGACGCTTGCCGCGCGCAACGCCGAACTGCTCGATGACTATTCGGAACAGACGGCGAAGGATCGTCGACGCAAGGCCATGCTGACCAGCCGGGTCGACATGATGATGCCGCGGGGCGTGTTGTTTCGTCTGGCTCAGGCCGAGTACCACAACCTGCTTGGCCACCTCGACGCCGCCGAGCGCCAGTGCCTGTTTGACTCGCTGGCGGCGGTGGACTGGCGGGGGTTTCTGACCGACCCCGAGGTGTTGTCCATCTACGCGGCCCAGGTGGCCAACCAGGTGGCGTTTCTTTACCAGCTCGGCATCGCCGATCTGCGCCCTGAAGTCTATGCGGCGTTTCAGGCGCTTTACCCGCCTTCGCGCATCGAGAAGCTCGATGATGCCGAGTACCGTAACTGGCTGTACGGGCTCACCCATGTGGTGATTGCCGCCAGCCGCTATTACCAGCAACCGGTGACCGATGCCCAGGTGGGCTGGGCGTTGGAGGCGCTCGAATCCCAGGAAGGGAATATGATCGGCGCGGTGAAGGAAGACATCCTGGCCGAAGTGGCGTTGTCGCTGCAGCTGGCGGGGCGTGAAGAACACCCGTTGGTGGACGCTATTCGCGCCGACCTGATGGCGGCACGAGATCCCGCTGTCGGTATCGTGCCGAGCGTCGATGGCGGGGTGGATCTTGCCGATGGCGAGCATCGTAACGTCTTGGCCATCATGACCCTGGGATGGCAGGGCCATGTGACGCCAGGGCCGGATCTGGGCACCCATTTTTCCGCCCCGCGAACCACGCAGGGGCGGTCGCCGTGACGGCTCCTCGCTATCCCAGCGTGGCCACTCTGGCGGTGGTGGGCAGCTGAATGCCGGCGAGATCGGGAGCCAACGAATCCTTGATGTGCTGATACAAGGGCTCGAGATCCGCGTGCATTTCCTGTTCGGCGCGGCGATGGTCGATGTAGAAAGCGTTGCGTACACCATGGTAGTGCAAGGTTTCGCTGACTTTCTGGAAGTGAAAGCCGGATAAGGCCAGCAGGCGCGGTAGGCGCGGCTCCATCAAGGCATAGACATGGCGTCGCCGGGTGAGACTGACCAACGCGTAGGTGCAAAGGAAGAGGCCGGTGACGATCAGCGGAAAGGTACGCTGTTGCTGAGGACTGAAGAGCGTCTCTGTCGGCACCTCGAATTCGGTGTCGGGCGTGCGTCCTGGTCGTAGCCTGAAAGGCCGCGCGATGGCCAGTCGCGACACTTCGCAGATGTCCTTGCGTGGCAGGTTCAAGGGGTGCAGCTCTGGCTGAGTGAAAGCGGCGGAGGACTGGCAGACCACGGGTAGACAATCGTCGCCTCCCGGGCGGGGCAACACCAGGCGCAGACAGCCGGCGGCCAGGCCGCTGTCGCGGTGTTCGATCAAGCAGTGCAGGGAATGGTCATCGAAGTCATCACGTTCCAGGTGACGCCCCGGATCCTCCTCCATGCGGTACTGCAGTTCCTTGAGAAAGACTTCGTGACGCAGTGCGTGAATCCGATCGCGGTCGCGCGGCGTGATCGCGAGCTGAAACCGAAAGTCCTCTGCGAAGCTGGTCAATAGCGACTGCCTGACTTGGTGGCGTGGCATTTCATCGATGACGTCTACAGGCATGCTCTGGCATCCTTGGGGCACGAGTATTATCCATCAATGGCACCTTCACCGGGGTGCCAGGATCTGTCGTCAAGGCCATCGAGCCGTCAGCGGGTGGTGACGAATCGAGGGCTTCTTGCACAACTACTGTCTATCGCTGCGCTCTTCTCTCCAGGTCACTGTAGCCAACGCCGTGGTGGCTTTTACTGCACAATAGGCGTATTCGATATCACTTTCTAGGTACCTCCGCTTCCAGGATGATCGGGTCGAAGCCGAAGATGTCTTCTGCAGGAATGGGTCGGCCGAGGTGAAAGCCCTGGCCGTAGGTAATGCCATAAGAGGCCAGCAGGGGGATCAGCGCCTCCTGGTCGACGAACTCGGCAATGGCTTGTTTGCCGAAGCCGGCGGCGATATCCGCTACCGCCTTCACGATCACCCGGCTGTCCGGGCTTACCGCCAGGCTACGGATAAAGGACCCGTCGATCTTGATGTAGTCCACGGGCAGCTGACCGAGGTAGTGGAAACTGCTGAAACCGACCCCGAAGTCATCCAGTGCGGTACGACAGCCGAGGTCGCGCACGCTCTGGAGCACGCCGCGGGCCGTCGAAAAATCGGTCACGGCGGCGGTCTCGGTGACTTCGAGGATCAGGTGGTGGGGGTCGGCTTCGCCGGCGGCGAGTTCGTCGGCCAGGTACTGCTTGAGGCCTTCATCGTGCAGCGACTGCCCCGACAGGTTGACCGCCAGGCTGATATCGTTCAGGTGCCCCAGCGCCTTGACGCTGTGGTGCAATACCCAACGATCGATAGCCACGATCTGACCGCTGTGCTCCGCCACCGGAATGAAACGCGCCGGAGAGATCAAGCTGCCGTCGTCGTCGCGCATGCGCAGCAACACTTCGTAGTGGCGGGTGTCGCGGTCTTCCAGACGCACGATGGGTTGTACCATCAGCACGAAATCATCCTCGGCCAGAGCGCGGCGAATGCGCTCGACCCAATAGACTCTTTCGTTGAGCTCGTCACGAGCATTTTCCAGTGTCGATAGCAGATGCCAGCGCTGAAGGTGGCTGGCCTTGGCCTTGTACATGGCCACATCGGCGCTGGCCATGAGATCGGCCGGCGTCGTGCCGTGGGTCGGAAACTGAACGATGCCGACGCTGGCCGAGACGCGGTGTCGGCGCCCTTCGGCGACGAAGCCAAGGCTTTCGAGCAACTGGTTGATGTGCTGTGACAGGCGGATTGCCTGGTCGCTGCCGACCCCGACCAGCAGCAGGGCGAATTCGTCGCCACCGAGTCGGGCGATGATGCCGCGATGGCCAAACTCCTGCTGCAGCAAGCGGGCGACGGAAGACAGCATGCGATCCCCCGCGTGGTGGCCGCTCAGCTCATTGACCTCCTTGAACTGGTCCAGGTCCAGCAGCAGGACCACGCCCTGGTCGCCGCGCATCAGGGCCTTGTCGAGGGCGTCCTGGAAGAAGCGCCGATTGTACAGCTCGGTCAAGGGATCGCGCTCGGCGAGCCAGGTCAGGCGCGCCTCTGCGGTCTTGCGTTCGGTGATATCGAGACCGATGGAGATTCTCGCTTGAGACGCCGTGGGGCCCGCTGGCAGCGGACTGTGGTACCAGATAATGGTGCGTGCTTCGCCGTCGCTGGAGGTGAGCAGGCGTTCCTCGTGACTGGCCCCGGACTCGCCCCAGGTCGTCAGCTGCCCTTCGCCTTCGAAGACGTCGTCGAAGCGACGCCCGAGCAACGCCTTCGCCGAGCTTTCCAGTACTGCCAGGGTGTGGGCATTGACCATGTTGATGCGACCGTCATCGTCCAGGGTCAGGATGAATACCTGGGCGGTGTTGAGCAGATTGCTGACGAAGTCTCGCTCGCGAGCCAGTTCGTCGACGCGCTGGGCCAGCTCCTCGCCACGCGAGTCGACCTGATGCTGAAGTAGTTCCAACTGGTCGGCCAGTGCCAGCGTCGAGCTTTCGAGCACGTCGATCTCGTCGGGTAGCCGCCGGGTCTGGGTTGGCAGGGCTTCACGTGCCTCATCGAAACCGCCTCTCGCCAGCGGCGGCAGGACCGCGGCAACGCGTCGGAGTCTCGCCATGGGCTTGAGCAGGATGGCCAGCAGCAGGAGTTCGGCAGACAGCCAGCCAAACAGGCTGGCCATCATCTGGGTACGGGTATCCAGACGAATCGCATTGATCTGGGCGGTGATATCGGACACCAGCAGGAAGTGCGCGGTTTCGTGGACGGCATCGCCGACGGAGATCGCCAGTGCGTTGATCTCCAGCTGTCGGCCATCATGCTCGATGCGCAGCGGCTCGGACTCAAGGTTCGCCAGTGGGCTCAATTCGGCCGCCTGGCGCAGCACCGGTAACGTGATGGCCTGGTTGGTGACGGCGATGAGGTTCGCCCCCCAGGCGCCCAAGGCGCGGGGGGGCACGCCTGTCTTGGCGCTGTGTTCGTCATCGGCGACGACCAGGGCCACTTCACTGGTGGAGATTTCGCGTGCCTGGCGAGTGACATCGGCGAGTGACCTGGCCAGAATCACGGTGCCGACGCTGCCCCCCTCGCCGAGTACCGGAACCACGGCGAACTGGCGACACTCCGGATGACAGCGTAACGGGGATAGCGGTCGTTCGGTGCGGATCACCTGCTCGACCCAGCGGCGGTATGCGGGAGTGGTATCGCTTGATTCGGCACTGCCGAGAACCAGGCGCTCCTCGCCGACGGCGTTGTAGACGCGGATTTCCTCGATGCCCGACTCCAGTTGCAGCGCCGGCCACTGCGCGGTCAAGGCATCGGACAGCGCAGAGCGTGCGTCGGCTTCCAATGCCGTGCCCAGATCGGGGGTTGCCGATACCAGGCCGGCGAGCTGACGCAGGCCGTCCTCGGCCCGGTTCAGGGCGAAGCGTAGTTCACGTTGCTGACGTTCGAGCTGTTCCTGACGGGTGGCATTGAACTGCTGGGTGAGGTTGCTGTGAGACAGGTAGGTGAACAGTACCGATAAGGCGACCAGCAAGAGGCTGGACAGCGCGACCACTCGCCAGGTGAGACTCAGGCGGTGACGCTGGTCGTTGAAGGACGCGAACTCCCTGGGGCGTGTTGGCATCAAAACCTCAGTGACAGCTGGAACAACCACATGTCCCAACGCCGCTCGGTGTCCTGTGGATCGGGGTTGTCTTCGGCGGGCAGCCAGCCGGTGCCGTCGACCCGGTGATACTCGCCTGCCAGCATGATGCTGGGGTGCGGTGTCCACTGCACGCCCACGGTCATGTCATCGGCAAACTGCGAATAGCTGGGGCCACGACCTGAGCGTTCGTAGGCGTTGCCGTTGCGATCGTCGCGGTCGTTGACGAGGCTGTCGTAGCGTAGCAGCCACTGCCAATCGTCGCCGATACGGCGCGTATACTGCACGTACCAGCTTTCCCCGGTGGTGTCCTGGTCGGGGAAGGCATCGAACCCGGTCAGCGAGATATCGCGTAGCGCGTACTCGGCGGTAAGGCTCCACAATTCGGCGTTGTACTGAGCGGAAAGCACCCAGGGGGTAAAGTTGAACTCGCCGTCGCCAGGCCCCTGGTCCGGGGAGTCATACTCGGCATTGGCCGTGGCGGCACTGACAGCCACGATGACCCGACCGCCATCGTGCTCGTAGCGCACCTGGCCCACCGCCGACGTGTCGGCGTCCAGGGAGCCGGGAGCCTGGCCCAGGCCAATGGCCGTTTCCACATCATCCTCGATGCGCGCCTTGCCGAAGCCTAGCTGAGTGCGCAGCAACCCGCCGTCCAGGCGCTCTTCGTGATACAGGCTCAGGCCGTCGCCGGCGAGGCCGAGTGAGCGCGTACGGTCGAAATAGATCGACTGCGGTAGCAGGATGCTGGGCCGGGTAAACGCCACGTCTCGGGTTTGGTTGTAGAAGCCGAAGGGGTTCTTGAACCGCCCCACCTGCACGCCCAGAGTGCGCTGCCGGTCGGAGACCATCTGCCAGTCGACCACGCCATAGTCGAGTTCCGGGCTGCCATCGTCACCTTCACCGGCGCGTCGGCTGAGGACCTGAGCGGCAAGCAGGACGTTTTCGTGGGGGCGTAGCGAGGCATTGACGCCTAGCTCGGTGTAGTCCCAGCTACCGCCGTCATCGGAGCTCTGGCCGAAGAAGTCATTGTGATCGGTGATGACCAATGCCTGGCTGAGAAAGCCGTGCACCTGCAGGGTATCCAGCATGCCGTTTTCAGCCACGGCTGAGCCGGCGGGGATCGACAGCAACGCAACCGTTGCCGTGGCGCCCAGGCCAGGCCTATTCCATGGTGATGACTTGGACACGCTCATCCACATACTCCCGTTCGATGTAGCCGATGGCTCCTGGCGTGGTAGCGACAGCATCACGCATCTGCTGTTGGTTGCGCACCCGGTTCGGCGCCTGGCCGGTGCCGGAGAACACCATGCGATCCCAGGCGAGTTGTAGCTGGTGGGGATAGACCGAGAGCCGCTCCTTGACGAAAGCGGCATGGACCGGATGGGAGTTGGATAGCACGAAGACCTGGGCGGCCTGGCCGTCGGGCCAGGTACGCTGGCGCATGGCGAAGATGGCGCGGGCGGTATCGCGCTCGAGGCGTTGGGTGACCACGCCAGGGTTGGCGATGATCAGGATGTCGCGGTCGTTGCCGGACTGGGCCTGCGCACAGGCGACGCCGAGGCCGTCGAGGAGCAGCGTCAGGCCCAGCAACAGGACCAGTTTCAGAGGCACACGGCGCATCAGTGCCTGCCTCCGCCGACACGATCGCCCAGCGCCAGAAGGCAGGCTATTGCCGCCGCGCATGGCATCTTAACCGTCATAACGATCCCAACTCTCTGCCAATTCCCTGATGGCTTCTGCGCTTGCCCCACTAGTTGCTGCCTCGGAGACATTGTTCTGGTGATGCGACAGAAGTTGCTCCCCTCCACGATGAGAACGCGTATGGGGTATGCACTAACAAGCTTATCCTAAGGTGAGAGCGGTGTGCGAAAAAGTCGTGATGCGCGGTCAACGCATGCACCGATAGCTCGGCACGCTACCGGTGCATGGCGTTACGTCGGCCAGTTGTCGCTAGAGGGCGAAGCTGGCCTGATTGATCCACAGGTGGGCCGCGACGCTGGCGGCGTAGCCAAGCGCAATCACCGGTGCCCAGCGCAGGTGGCCCATGAAGGTGTAGTAGCCACGGGCCTGGCCCATCAAGGCGACCCCGGCGGCGGAGCCGATCGACAGCAGACTGCCGCCGACGCCCGCGGTCAGGGTGATCAGCAACCAGTGTCCGTGGGACATGCTGGGCTCCATGGTCAGTACCGCGAACATGACCGGGATGTTGTCGACCACGGCCGAGATGACGCCGAGGGCGATATTGGCCCAGGTAGCATCCCACTGGGAGTACATGACGTCAGACAAGAGCCCCAGATAGCCCATGAATCCGAGGCCGCCGACGCACATGACGACGCCGTAGAAAAAAAGCAGGGTATCCCACTCCGCGCGGGCGACGCGGTTGAACACGTCGAACGGCACCACGCTGCCGAGTTGCTCAAGCTTTTTCCATTCGCCGCGCTGGGTGTATTGGGTGCGCTTGCGATCCAGGGACTTGGGCAGGCTCTTGCGCAGGTAGAACCCGAAGAACTGAAGATACCCGAGACCGGTCATCATGCCGAGCACTGGAGGCAGGTGGAGCAAGGTGTGGCACGCCACTGCGGTGGCAACCGTCAGCAGGAACAAAACGATAATGCGTCGCGCGCCACGCTTCATCTCCACCGCTTCCTCGAGGCTATCCGGGGTGCGGTTGTGAATGAAGCAACTCATCACCACGGCGGGCACGATGAAGTTGATGGCAGAGGGGATCATCAGCGAGAAGAATTCCTGGAACTCGATCAGGCCGGCCTGCCAGACCATCAGCGTGGTGATGTCGCCGAATGGGCTGAAGGCTCCGCCTGCATTCGCCGCCACCACAATGTTGATACAGCACAAATTGATGAATTTCTTGTCGCCTTCGGCGACCTTGGTGATGACGGCACACATCAGCAGAGCCGTGGTCAGGTTGTCGGCGATGGGCGATATCAAGAACGCCATGACACCAGTCAACCAGAACAGGGTGCGATAGCTGAACCCCTTCTGCACCATCCACGAACGCAGGGCATCGAAGATGCGACGCTCGTCCATGGCATTGATGTAGGTCATTGCCACCAGCAAGAACAGCATCAGCTCCGAGAATTCCAGTAGGGTCTCGTGAAAGGCCGATTCTGCCGAATCGGGCAGGCCGGCTTGGACGTATGTCCAGCCGATGAGGCCCCAGATGATGCCAGCGGCGACCAGCACCGGCTTGGACTTGCGCATGTGGAGCTTCTCTTCGGCCATGACCAGGCCATAGGCCAGCACGAAGATGGCGACCGCCAGAAACCCGACGAAGGAGCCGGTCAGGTCCATGTCGCCGGTGACGGCATGCGAGGGGGATGTGACGATGAGCAGGGCCAAGCCTGCGAGCAGGGTGAGCGCTATGCGGTGGCGCAAGGAACGGCTCCGACGTGTCGTGTTGTCAGTTATCTGCATGACGACGGTGTCCCGAATCTAGTGAAGGAAAGGGTGAGTAAGCGATCCCGAGCCTAGCACAGCGTTTTGCGCTGCAATATGCGGCGAACGGCGGGGTTGTCTGCATCTTTGGTTAAGGGCGCGTGCTAGTGGAAAGACCTGCGTCGAAGGGTCACTGGCCGGGAGGTTGCTCACTCTTCGGCGTTCTGTGGCATCATTCGTGCTTGGGGCACGACTGCCCGCTTCGCCAATGACCCAGCCAGGCGCCAGCCACATGTTTCTCGATGACTTCCATTGCCTTGTCGATGACCGCACTGTCATCTCCGCCGACCAGGCCAGCCGTTTTGCCAAGCGCATCGCCGGCGACTTCAACCCCATACATACGCCAGGGGCGCGCCGCTTCTGCGTTCCGGGGGATCTGCTGTTTGCCCTGGTGCTGGCGCGGTTCGGCCTGTCGACGCGGATGAGCTTTCGCTTTCTGGCCATGGTCGGAGCCGACCGGCCCTTGCTTTTCCGTGAGGACGAGCAGGGCGGTATCGGCGTTTACGATGACGACGGAAAGTGCTATCTGCAGGTCCAACGTAGCGGTGAGACGACCCATGACGTCGAGGTGATTGAAGCCTTCACGCGCTGCTACGTGGCCTTCTCCGGCAAGAACTTCCCCCACTACCTGAAGCCGTTAATGGAACAGCACGGGGTAATGTTCAATCCCCGGCGCCCCCTGGTCATCTACGACAGCATGGGGTTCTCGCTGGATCGCCTCGACGCCGAGACGCCGTCACTGGCCCTCGAGGACTCGTCCCTCGAGGTGATTGGCAAGCGTGGCGATGTCAGCCTCGAATTCCGCATCGATGGGGCCGGTCAGCCGCTGGGCACCGGCTCCAAGAAGCTTGTCGTCAGTGGGCTGTGCAATTACGACGCCGAGGCCATGGACGATATCGTCAGCGAGTTTTACCGCCTGAAGGCCGAGGACGCCGAGGCCTGAGCGGTCTGGGGGGAGCGTTGGTCGCGGCGGACGGCTTCACAGCCCCCCACCGAGCCAGTGACGAGCCAGGCTCACGCCGAGGCACGCCAGCACCACCGCCAGGGGCGACCAGCCCCAGCGGGTCAAGGCCACGAATCCGGCTACGACGAGGGTGAAATCCCCAAGGCTTGCCACCGTGGACAGCCATATCGGATCAAACAGGGCGGCGGCCAGCAGCCCCACCACGGCCGCGTTGGCCCCGGCCATCATGGCGGTAAGCCCCGCGCGTTGGCGAAGCCGATCCCACATCGGCAGCAGGCCTATCACCAGCAGAGCGCCGGGCAGAAAGATGGCCACCAGCGCCAGCAGGGCGATCAGCACATTGCCCTCCCCGGCGACCATGCCAAGGTAGGCCGCCAGGGTGAACAAGGGCCCGGGCACGGCCTGGGCGGCCCCGTAGCCGCTGAGAAAAGCGTCTTCGGACACCCATCCCGGCGCGACGACCTCGGCCTGCAGCAACGGCAGCACGACATGTCCCCCACCGAACACCAGGGCACCGGCGCGGTAGAAGGCATCGATCACCGCCAACCATAGCCCGGCGTCTAATTGGCGTAACAGCGGCAACCCCACCAGGCCGGCGACAAACAGGGTGAGAAAAAGCCCGGAAAGCGTCCGCGAGGCGCTGGAGCGCAAACTGTCGGCACGGCTGGCGCTGTCGCAGGCAGCCGCGTTGCGACACAGCACGGCGCCGGCCAAGGCCCCAGCGAGGATCGTCGCTACCTGGCCTCCGACCCCCTCGAGTGTCGCCACGAGGGCGATGGCACCGACGGCGATGGCTGCGCGCCGGCGATCCGGGCACAGGGTACGCGCCATGCCCTGCACGGCGTGGGCGACGATGACGACCGCGACCAGTTTCAAACCCTGCATCAGCGCCTGGCCCAGGGGACCTTCCAGGGCCGAGGCACCGAGGGCAAAGGCGATGAGCAGCAACGCCGAGGGCAGGGTGAAGGCTAGCCACGCGGCCAAGGCTCCCGGCAGGCCGCCGCGAATCAGGCCGATGGCCAGCCCCACCTGGCTGCTGGCGGGGCCGGGAAGAAACTGGCACAGCACCACTAGGTCGGCGTAGGCGCGCTCGCTGAGCCAGCCGCGTCGCTCGACGAAGGCGCTGCGAAAATAGCCCAGATGGGCCGCCGGTCCGCCGAAAGACGTCAGCCCCAGGCCGAGGAAGGTTCGGAAAATCTCGCTAAGCGAAGAGCGGGAGGAGGCTGGCATGGGCGAGTCGACCGTCGTGAATGCGTCATCAGGCTGGCGCAGTCGAGTGACAGCCTGATGACATGGCCGCCTGGCCAGGATGGGAGGGACCGCCTATTGCAGGTAGATTTGCCCCTGCTGGTAGAGCGTGCGGCAGTCGCTGGCATCGTGGTAGCGGTCGGCATCGATGTTGGGTACGGCAACGCCGGGGCCGGCGAAGCGCGGGTCATCGCACTCGCCGTCGTGGCTCCACTGGCTGCCGTCATCACCCCACTGGATGTCGTCGCCGATGTACCCACCGGCGCTGGATGCGCCTGCACTTGCACCGGTGCCGCTTGGTACCTGCTCCGAAATCACCAGGCTGGCCTGGGCCAGGTTGGTCCCGGCCTCGAAGGTGCCGACCCAGATGTTGTAGTTGCCGCTGGTCGGCGACAGGAAGGTCAGGCCGGGATTGCCCGCGCTCGAGGCAGAGAAGTCGTCATTGCAGTGCCAGACGCCATTGGGATCATAGACCACCAGGGTGGTATCGGCGCTGGCCTCTGCCGAGATGACCAAGGGGTAGCTGCCGGCGGTGTAGTTCAGGTCGATGTCCGGTGCCTCGGCGTTGACGAAGCCTGTGCAGTTGGCGCCGGCCACGCTGGCCGAAGTGCCGCCTCCGGCGCTGAGCTGGACCCGGTAAGGATCCGGTTGAAAGCCCGAGGTCAGATTGAGTGTTTGATAGAGCGGCGCTGCCTGCCAATTCAGTGCGGTGGCATTCGTCTGGGCCGAGACACTGGTACAGGCCGCCGCCAGCAGCGGTAGGGCTAGCGTTAGGGTGGTACGGGCCGAGAGACTCATTTTGGATTCCCTTGCGGAAGACGCGTGAGGCGCGTGAGGCGCTGGAGCTGGCCGGATTGGAATTCTTGTCGGTGTTCTGACCAGGAAGATTCGTGTCGATCCGCTAACACGAATTAAAAAGTCTACATTAGCGTCCAATAGTCGTGAAGTTCAGTCATCGTGTTTTTCTCCGGACGTGGGCGTGGGGCGAGGCGCGTCGTAGGCGCCCTAGACGCTCGTGCAGGTACTCGGTAAAGACGCCGGGCATGAGTCATCGTTGACTGAGGTCGCCAGGACCCAGGGGGGAGTGAGGAGGACGTGTTGTAGGCCATCTCGACGAGGCCGGCGATGCCCTGGGGCAGCAAGACGTAGAGCAGAACCCGAAGTGGCAGTGCCTGAGTCGTCATGTGCGGGCTCCGATGGAGGGCGATGTGGCCGGTGGCGAGCAGCCGTCGTGGGTGTTGTTCGGAAACGATGGTTGTAATTTTAGCCAAGAACATCTGGCGATGTGATGCTGTGGCGGCTGGTCAGCGGCGAAGGAAGGGGCAACTCTCCGGCGCCAGAATGGCAGAAGTGGCACAGTCTAGCCGCTGGGCGGGGGGGAGAGGGTGTTAGTCTCTGCAGAGCAGCCGCTACCAAGGATACTTCAGATGGATGAAACACGATCGGAAAGGATGTCGGTCTATCCGCTGACCAGCCGAGTGCGCATCGATGTCGATGGCGTCCAGCTGGCGGATACCCTGCACGCGATGGAACTTTGCGAGGCGAACTACCCGCCGCGACTGTACCTGCCCCGTGAGGACGTCGACATGAGTCGCTTGGTGGCGAGCGAGACCAGTACCCATTGTCCGTTCAAGGGCGATGCCAGCTATTTCAGCATCGTGCTGGACGACGGTGTGACCTACCCCGACGCCGTGTGGACCTACGAGCACCCGCTGGATGGCGCCGCGGCGATTCGCGGGCGCCTGGTGTTCGATCCACGCGTCGCCCAGGCCTGCGTCGAGTCCTGAGTCGGCGCCGCTCATTCCCGGGCAGACCAGCCCAGGCCGCTGACCCGGGCCACGCGATGCGTGACCGCTTGGTCGAGAATGCCCCGACCGGTCTCGACCAGGGTCAGCCAGCGCCGTGCCCGGGTGATGCCGGTGTAGACAAGCTCCCGGGTCAGGATGGGATTCGGTGCGCTGGGCAGTACCAGGGCGGTGTGGAGAAACTCCGAGCCTTGAGACTTGTGCACCGTCATCGCAAACACCGTCTCCACCTGGCGCAGTCGCGAGGGCAGTACCCAGCGGATGCGCGAGGTGCCGTCACCGGCGGGGAAGGCGACCCGCAGGCTGGTGCGACCGGCATGCTCCGGGTGCGGTAGCGACAGGGCGATGCCGATATCGCCATTCATCAGTCCCAGGCCGTAGTCATTGCGCGTCACCAGGACCGGCCGTCCCTCGTACCAGGCATCTTCCGTCAGCGTCGCGGCATTGGCATCGAGCCAGCCGCCGCGCACCAGGGCCTGGCGGACGCGCAGATTGAGCCCTTCTACCCCCCAGGGGCCCCGGCGCAGCGCACACAGCAGCTGAAAGTGACCGTGGGCGCCGAGCACGGCTCTGGCCCACTCGTCCCATTGGCCGGCGTCTGCGCTCGGTGCGGGGCGCCGCTCGATCATCGTCGCCAGGTAGTGGCGATAGCCGGTCGGGCGGCTCTCGCAGGCCGGCGCCGCGGCCCGTGGAAAGTTGTCTGCCAGACCATCGCTGACCAGGCGCTCCAGCCGACGGTCGGTGAGCGCCGACCCTGAATCTGAACCAGAGCCAGAGTCTTGCGGATGAGGTCGGGCGTCTGTCATATCCAGAAGGGACAGGTCGGCGTAGCCACGGCGCAGCACGCCGCGCAGCGATGGCGCTCCTGAGGCGGCATTGACCGCCGCGGCAAGTTGGCCGATGCCGCTGTCGGCGTCGAAACGGTGGCTGACCCTGAGCATGGCGATGGCCTGATCCAGGTCGTGGCCGGCGGCATCGATCACCTCGGCGGGCAGCCGCTGTGAGGTGGCCAATGCTAGCCAGTCGGCGGTCTCGATCCGGTAGTGGCCGCCTTCGGCTCGCGCACACAGATCGCCCAGCACCGCGCCGGCCTCGACGGAGGCGAGCTGGTCCTTGTCGCCGAGCAGCACCAGACGCGCCCGGGCCGGCAGCGCTTCGAGCAGTGCCGCCATCATCTCCACGTCGACCATCGACGCCTCGTCCACCACCAGCACGTCCAGGGCCAGCGGGTTGTCGGCATGATGGCGCAGGCGCCGGGTATCCGGGCGTGACCCCAGCAGCCGGTGCAGCGTGACCACCGCGGTGGGGATGGCCATGCGCAGGGTCTGCGCATCCTCCCCCAGGCCGTCGAGGGACAGGCGCTCGACCTGGCCCGCGATCGATTCATTGAGCCGCGCCGCGGCCTTGCCTGTGGGCGCGGCGAGGCGGATGCGCAAGGCCTGACCCGTGTCGGACAGGGCCAGGGTCTGCAGCAGGGCGAGCAGCTTGACCACGGTGGTGGTCTTGCCGGTGCCGGGGCCGCCGGTGATGACCGCGAACGGTGAGCGCGCTGCCAGGGCGCAGGCCTGGCGCTGCCAGTCGAGCCCTTCCGCTGCAGGAAACAGCCGCTCCAGAGGGGCGACAAGACGGTGCGGGTCCGCTGGTGGGGTGCCCAGGCGCGCCGTGATCCGGGCACGAATGCTGGATTCATGGCGCCAGTAACGGCGTAGATAGAGCCGTGTGCCGCTGTCGTCGCGGCGGATCACCAGCGGCGTCATGCCTGCCCCATGGGAGCACAGTTCAGGATGCTCAAGGGCCTTCGACCAGGCCGCGGCGTCGAGGCCGCCGAGCACCCGGCTCGGCAGCGGCGGCGGGTCCTCCAGGCTGTCGCCGTCCGGTGGCAGCGACAGCGCCAGGTCCGGGGCGGCCAGGGTGCGCGCCAGGTCGAGACAGACATGGCCGCGGCCGAGTTGGTGGCTGGCCAGGGCCGCTGCCAGCAGCAGGGCGGGGTTGGCGTCGGGGCACTGCTGGTGCAAGAAGGCGGCGAAGGCACGATCGAGCTCGCGCAGCCAGCCCCGGGCCACCCAGCGATCGAACAGCGTCATCAGGACGGTGGCATCGGTCAGCGCGCGCTCTGGCGCCTGGCCCAGGCGCCAGAGCGCTTCGCCGCCGTCGTCCAAGGCGCGGTCGTCCAAGGCGCGGTCGTCCAGAGAACGGTCGAAAGAGCGGTCGAAGGGAAGGTCGGGGGTCATGGGGTCTCCGCCGGTGAGGGATCGCCGCGAAACAGGGCGTCCAGGGCGTCGATGAAGGCCGGGCTCGGGCGGTCGCCGTGGACGCCTCGGCTGGCGGCTTCGGTGCCACGCAGAAAGACGTAGAGCGCGCCGCCCAGGTGACGTTCGGGGGCGTAGTCGGGCAGTCGAGCGCGGAGCAGGCGGTGCAGTGCCAGCAAGTAGAGCGCGTACTGGATGTCATAGCGCTTGGCCAGCACCGCATCGCGCATGGCGGACTCGGTGTAAGCCTCGTCACCGTCGCCCAGGTGGTTCGATTTCCAGTCGAGCACGTAGTACCGCCCGTCATGCTCGGCCACCAGGTCGATGTAGCCCTTGAGCATGCCGTTCAGGCTGTCGGCCTGAAGGCTCGGTCGCGGATGCCCCGGGAGCAAGTGGGTGCTGACCAGGTCATCGAGGCGCCGGGCATCGACGCTGCGACTCGCCAGCCAGAACTCGAGCTCGACCCGGTAGCCGACCAGATCGGCCAGGCGCAGGGTCGCGGCGGCGCCGGGCTCGGCGTGGCCAGTGGCAGTCTCGGGCAGGGGTCGGGGCAGGGGCTGAGGCACGGGCAGCGGCGTGGTCATCAGTGCGGTCAGCCAGCGCGATAGCTCGGGCACCCAGCCACCCCAGCCGCGCAGCCGGGTGCGAGCCTTGAGCATGTCGTCCAGGCGCTCGGGATCGCTCGCTTCGCCGAACCCCTGCTCCCCGGCCCATTCGAGCAGGCCGTGGAGGAAGGTGCCGGCGGCGGGGCCCCTCGGAAAGCGGTGCAGGGCGCCGCCCTGACCGGTCTGGAGAGGGCGAGTGGCGCCGTCGCTGGGCTCCTGGCGCAGCTCCCGGGCGGTGGCCTCCTGGGCCGAGGTCGGTTCACGAGACGCCGGCGCTGCGCCGCCGGTGCCGCTTTGCTCACCGCCGTCTCCATGGCCCTGGGGCGTTCCGGCGCCGCTCGCACGGGCCGCGTCGTCGTCCTGGCCGTCGGTGGAGAACGCGAGCGCCTGCTGGCGCGTCGTGCTGGGCTGGCGCATCGGCCCCAGGGTCAGCGCCGAATAGCTCGCTATCCACCAGTGCTCCCGGGGCGAGCGCAAGGCGCGCCGTGCCGGTGCCAGGGCCGAGGTGCGGGGAGCCGGGGGCAGGCACTGGGGATTGGGCAACGGTGCCGGACAGGCGTCGATGGCGGCCTGGCCGTCGGCCATCGCCGCGATGGCCGATGCCAGGCCCTCGGGCCCTAGGGGCGCGCCGCCGGACAGCAGATAGCCGATGGCACTGCGCTCGAGGTTCTCGAGGGGGGCGAGGCCGACCCAGGTGGCGTGGCGGGCTCGGGTGAGGGCCACATAGAGCTTACGCAGGTCTTCGGCCAGGCGCTCCCGGTCGGCGCGCTCGACGATATCGGCGTCGGCCTCCAGCGCCAGACGGCGGACGTCGCCGTCCTGCCACCACAGCGGCACGTCCCCGGCCTTGGTGGCACGGTGGCTGGCGATGAAGGGCAAGAACACCAGCGGGTACTCCAGGCCTTTCGACTTGTGGATCGTCACGACCTGCACCAGGTCGGCGTCGCTTTCCAGGTGCAGGCGGTGGCGGTCGTCCTGGGTCGGACCTTCCTGGCGGGTTTCGGCCAGGTGGCGGATCAGGGCGTGCTCGCCATCGAGCTCCTGGCTGGCCAGTTGCAGCAACTCGCCCAGGTGCAGCAGGTCGGTGAGGTGACGCTCGCCATCGCCGCCTTGCTGAGCGCCGGCCAGGAGTCGCGCCGGGACCTGGAAGTCGTGCATCAGGCGCCGCAGCATCGGCAGCACGCCCTGACGCTGCCACAGCCGGCGGTAGTCGCGAAACTGGAGGACTCGCCGCTCCCAGGCCAGGTCATCGCCGCCCTCGGCCCCGCCAAGGGCGTCGAGTTCTTCAAGAGACAGGGCTAGGCTCGGGGTCGCCAAGGCCCCGCGCAGGGCGGCGCCATCGTCGGGGTGGGCGACCGCCCGTAGCCAGGTCTCGACTTCGACCGCGGCCGGGGTCTCGAAGACGCCGTCCTTGTCCGACAGGTAGACGCTCTTGACGCCGCGCTGGGCCAGGGCCTGGCGGATCGCGCGGGCTTCGACGCCGCTCTCGACCAGCACCGCGAGATCCCCCGGGCCGAGCGGTGTGGTCTGGGCGCCTTGGGTGAAGCCGATGCGACCCTCTCGGGCCCCCGTCAACAGCGCCACCATATGCGTCGCGCAGCGCTCGGCCATCTGCTCGCGGTAGGCAAGCTTGGACAGGGGGGCATCGTCCCCCAGTTGCCACAGACATAGCGCGGGCAAGGGGCGCCCGTCGTCGGTCAGGGTTTGGCCACGGCCCTTCGCGGCCACCGCCGTGAACGGCAGCGGGTTGTCGTCGCCCTGACGGAACAGGAAGGCGCCCTCGGGCAAGGCTTCGGCCTGGCCGAAGCAGCGGTTCACCGCGGCGACCATGGCCTGGCTCGAGCGGAAGTTGGTGGCGAGGGTGACATGGCGCCCGGCGGTATCGCGCCGGGCACGCAGGTAGGTGTAGATGTCCGCGCCGCGAAAGGCGTAGATCGCCTGCTTGGGATCGCCGATCAGCAGCACCGCTGAAGGGCCTTCGCTCGGTGCGCCGGTCTCGTCCTGGGTCGGCGCGTCCTGGTCGCCCCGGGACTCGCGACTCAACCGGTAGACCCGGTCGAAGAGGCGATACTGGATCGGGTCGGTGTCCTGGAACTCATCGATCATGGCCACCGGGAACTGGCGGCGAATGCGGCTCGCCAGGCGCTCGCCCTGGTCCTGGGACAGGGCGCGATCGAGATGGGTGAGCAGATCATCGGGGCCGATCTCGGCGCGCCGAAGCTGGGCCTGCTCCAGGCGCTCGCGCATCCAGTGCACGCCATGGCGCACCAGCACCGTATAGGCGCTCGGCAGCGTCGCGAGGTCCTCTCGCAGCGACGCCATGGCCTCGAGTACCGGTGAGCAAGGCGGGGCGCCGTCCTTCCAGATCTCGGCGAGCCCGTCCGGGCTGAGGCGCTTGTAGGCGGCGTCGGTTAGCGCGGGGCTCTCCTGACCGGGGTCCGCGGCCCAGTCGCGCAGGGCGCCCAGCCAGGTCGCCCGGGATCTGGCGTTGAACTTCTGGCCCGCAAAGGCCTTGCGGGCGGCGGCGTCTTCGAGCGCCTGGGCGAGCTCGTCAAGGCCCGCTTGAAACGGCGCCTTCAGGGTCTCGAGTCGCTCGGCCACCTCGGCCTCCACTGCGGCCAGCGATTCGGCCGGTGGCGGTGCCGGCGGGAGCCGGTCGGCGTGGGCACGCAGTCCGCGTAGCGCCTTGTGCAGCGCCTGTGGCGTGTCCCAGTAGCGGGTGACCTGGCCTAAGCGTTCGGGGTCGAGCTGATACAGGAAACTGCGCCAGTAGTCGCGTGCCACCTCGAGCTCGAGCTCGCTCTGATCGGTCTCTAGGGTCAGCGAGAACAGGCTGCCGCTGTCGAAGGCGTGCTCACCGAGCATGCGGTGACACCAGGCATGGATGGTCGAGATGGCGGCCTCGTCCATCCATTCGGCGGCGAGCTGCAAGCGCCTGCCACACACCGGCCACCGCGCCGCCGGCCACTCGTTGCGTAGCCGGATCAGGGGATCGTCAGGGTCGCCTTCGGCGCCGTTCTGGAAGGCCTCCGCGGCCTCGACCAGGCGTGAGCGAATACGGTCTCTTAGCTCCAGGGTGGCGGCGTTGGTGAAGGTCACCACCAGGATCTCCGGCGGCATCAGCGCCCGGGCGAAGGCCAGGGGGTCATCGTCATCGCGTGGCCCAAGCACCAGGCGCACGTAGAGCAGGGCGATGGTGAAGGTCTTGCCGGTGCCGGCGCTGGCTTCGATCAGGCGGTTGCCGTCCAGGGCCAAGGTGATCGGGTCCAGTGACGCCGGCGCCTGGGTCGGGGCTTGAGCCTGGGCTTGACCTTGAGCCTGGGCCTGGGAGAGAGGCGGCGTGGCGGGGGCATCGGCGCTCATGTCCGGTCTCCCTGGTCGAGGGTGGCAGGCGGAGCACCGGAGCTCGCCGCGGCGGACAGCGGCGCGTAGAGCGTCTCGGCCAGCTCGGCGAAGGCCAGGCCGTCGACGTCGAGCAGCGTGCGGGGCGCCGGCCAGTGCCGCGCCAGGTACGGGTTCTGGGCGTGCTCCCCGATGAGGTAGTCGCTGCCGAGCAGCACCTTGAGGGCCTCGTGGCGGGCGGCTTCGTCGCCGTCCTCTGGCGCACCGGCGAG
>Ga0114954_1000233_pt1 | contig 20517 bp, 20 predicted proteins | sample Porto_4metaG_FD_87299 | JGI IMG/M metagenome (GOLD analysis project Ga0114954, IMG submission 87299) | Marine algal microbial communities from Porto, Portugal - Porto_4 metaG | ecosystem: Host-associated > Algae > Red algae > Unclassified | place: Portugal: Porto | collected 2015-02-02
CATCGCAGCAAGAGCTACTGGTTCAAGCTCGACCTGGAGAAGTTCCAGAAGATCTACAGCGACCTGATCGACGGCGACCGGCCGATGAGCGAGCGCGAGGCTCGCGACAAGGCGCTGCAGCAATCCGGCGCGATCAAGCGCATCGCCAACTGCCACCCGCGCCCGCTGTACTTCCAGCGCAACGCGCTGACCGATGAGAGCTGGTACTACTTCCGCGTCGAGTGCCCGTGGGGCGACACCACCAAGAACACCATCACCGGCAGCGCCCTGGCCTCGGCCACCGAGTTTAAGAAGCGCCTGATGTCGATGGCCAACGGCGCGCAGTGGACCGGCACCACCGAGCAGCTGGACGCCATCCTGGCCAAGCACTTCCCGATCCGCACCGTGGAGACGATCAACTTCGTCGGCTACGCCAAGGAGCACGAGGCCTATGTGCTGGGCGACTTCGCAGTAAAGGGCGGCAAGGTCTACCAGCGCAACGACGAGGACTTCTTCGAACTGGGCCGCACGGCGCTGAAGACGCTGTCGCAGTCGACCCAGCTGCATATCAACAACACGCCGAGCGACTACCGCACCGACTGGGCGCAGCTGATCCACACTTCCTTCGGCGCCAAGGGCGTGATCGCCCTGGCCTTCTGGCTGGGCAGCCTGTTCGCCGAGCAGATCCGCGCCAAGGACAAGAGCTTCCCTTTCCTGGAGATCGTCGGCGAGGCCGGCGCCGGCAAGTCAACGCTCATCGAATTCATGTGGAAGCTGCTGGGCCGCAACGACGAGGAAGGCTTCGACCCGGCCAAGTCCTCCGCCGCGGGGCGTGCGCGCCGCTTCGTCCAGGTGGCCAACCTGCCCGTGGTGCTGATCGAGTCCGATCGCGACGCCGAGGGCGGCAACAAGGCCAAGCAATTCGACTGGGACGAGTTGAAGACCGCCTACAACGGTCGCAGCGTGCGCGCCACCGGCGTGAAGAACATGGGCAGCGACACCTACGAGCCGCCCTTCCGCGGATCCATCGTGATCAGCCAGAACGCCGCGGTATCGGGCTCGGACGCCATCATGCAGCGCATCGTGCACCTGTTCTTCACCAAGGAAGGCCAGACCCGCGACACCTTCGCCGCGGCCAAGGCCCTCGAGGGCATGAAGATCGACAACGTCTCGCGCTTCATCCTCGAGGCTACTTCCCGCGAGGCCGAACTGCTCAAGCTGTTCGGCCAGCAGAGCCCCTACTACTTCGACCAGATCCACGCCATGCCCGAGGTGCGCTCGCTGCGTATCGCCCAGAACCATGCCCAGGTGGCGGCGCTGGTCGACTGCCTCGGCCCGAATGGCCTGGGCCTCTACCCCGTCGAAGTGCTGGATCAGGCCCACGCCCTCATCGCCCAGATGGCGGTGGAACGTCAGCAGGCGATCAACGCCGATCACCCGCTGGTCGAGGAGTTCTGGGAAACCGTCGAGTACCTGGAGCGCACCCGAGTCGAGAACGTGCTCGATCACAACGATGGCCGCGGGCATATCGCCATCAACCTCAAGGAGTTCGAGAAGCTCGCCGCCGACCACCACTTCCGCTTCGACATGCGCGAGCTCAAGCGCCAGTTGAAGAGCAGCAAGGCCCACAAGTTCGTGGCGTCCAACCACCCCATCTACTCAAAGACCCGGCCCAATGGCGGCACCGTGAAGTGCTGGCTGTTCGACCGAGGCTGAGGGAGAGCCCGTCATGCAGACCTACACGCTCGATCAAGCAGCCGCACTGCTCAACATCGGCCGCAATACCCTGGCCCAGCGGTTACGCGAAGCCGGTGTGTTGGGCGCCGACAACTTGCCTGTCGGTCGCTACCGGGGCAACACCCGCCTGGTGCTGGTGGCCACCGGCATCTACTGGCACCCCATCTGTGGCTGGACCCACTACGGCCGCAGCGAATTCACCGATGCCGGGCTCGACCATATCGCCCGACGGCTGGTCATCGATATCGCCCAGCTGCCGCCGATCCACACCAGCCGCAAGCCACAACAACGCGCCACGCAGGGCGCCCGCTGAAGGAGAAACAACATGAACCAAGTCCTCGAGGAGCAGGAGAAGTGCTGTTCAAGCTGCCAAGAGAGCTACCCCGCAGATACAGAGTTCTTTTACCGAGATAGTCGAGAGCGCGACGGGCTGAGAAGCATCTGCAAAGCCTGCTACAGCGAGCTACCTAGCGTTCAGAAACGCCGAAAGGAGGCCTGATCCATGACCACTCGCATGCCAAAGCTCACCCAGCGCCTGAGCGAGCGAAACCGCCAGGCTCTGGAGGCCATGCAAGCCGCCGAGGCCGACGCCGAGCAGCGCTTGGCCAGGATCGAGAAGCTCGGCCCCACAGCGCTGCTGCGCCTCTCCGCTGTCGCCCAGGGCGACAGCGGTCAGAGCCACCACTGCCGGCGACTGCTGCTCGCCGTCTACAACGGCCCCGAGTGGCCCCTCGAACTCACTCGGCTGCGGGTGATCGACCGCGACCTGCAGGACGCTGCCCTGGTCGTCATCGAGTGGGCCACCTACACCGGCCGCGAGCTGCACGAGTATCTGGACGATGGCGATCGCCTGATGCAGCGCTTCTGGCTCATCGAAACCGGTGGGGAGGGCTAAGCCATGGCCGACAAAGCTGACCTCGCCGCCGAGCTGATCGAGATGACCCTCGAGGGCTCCCTGGCGAACCGCCTTCAGTCCATCGCCCCGGTGCACGCCACCGAGTGCGATGACTGCGGCAACGAGATCCCGATAGCCCGTCGTCAGGCGGCGCCCTGGGCCACCACCTGCATCGAGTGCCAGTCCATTCGCGAAGGGAGAAACAAGCATGTTCGCCAAGCTCTATGAGACCCAGAAGCACGGCCAGATCCTGGTCATGCTCGATAGCGACACCGAGGAATCGACTCCGGAAGTCCGTTTCTTCGTGCAACCCAAAGGGCTCGGCGTATGTTCGTTTGCCATGGGCTTCGAGGACTCGCAGGACGGTTGGGAAAATGCCGAGACTGCCTTCGAGAAGGTCGACGAAGCCATGGCCCTGAAGGTCGCCGACTCTGTTTTTGATCGATCCCCCTTGGCTGCGACTGATAGCGGGAGTGACACATGAATCAGGATCCGGCTATCGATCCACGCGACTACTGCATCATCCGGGCCCTTGGGGCTCTGAGCCTACACACGCCGAACGTCGAACTTGCCCGCGCCTTCTTGCGCGACGCCAACGCCGACGAGCGGATCCACCTAGCCTCAGTATCGGCCCAATGCAACGCGCTTCTCGGTCAGGGTAAAGCCCGCCGTACCAGTGATCAGACCGTCGAGATCACTTTTCCCAGTTGCCGGCTCGCCAGCGAATTCGAACAATTCATAGAGCAGGGAGTGAAGGCATGACCGAACCACCCAAGGGCGGAAAGCTGTCCCGACAGGCCGCAATGCTCTGCCAGGACGCCAACTTTTGCCTCTATCTCGACCGGCGGCGGCGCCACAAGCACGGCATGACCGAGGATCAATTACCCGATAGGACACATGACCAGGACGACGCCCGGGACTGGCTGTGCCAGGCGTGTAACATAGCGAGCCGAGCCGAGTTGGACCACGAGCCCTACGCCGCCGAGACGTTCAAAGGCATTCGCGCTCGGTATCAGCGATGGCGATCTAAGCAACTCCAACAACACTGATCCAACGCCGCCCAACTGGGCGGCGTTGGATCACTCTGCATGCCGATTCTGATGAGGGAACATTATGGCGGGCATAGAAATCCGCGGGGAGCGCGTGAGGGTCTATTTCCAATATGAGGGAGAAAAGTGCCGGGAGCCGATGGGACCAGCCACGACCGAGAACATCGAGCACGCAAAGCGCATCGCAGCCACGATAGACCATGAAATTCAACGGGCCATCTTCGACTACGGCCGAATGTTCCCTAACTCGAAGCGACTGAGCACCAACACCCTGGGGCACTTCGCCGATCTGTGGTTGGAAATCATTGCCACTGAGGTCGCCGACACCACTCTTCGAAGCTACCGAAGCAAGGTCAACTCGCATATCAAGCCTCGATGGGCAGGAGTACAGGCCGACCAGGTCGATCCGATAGATCTTCAAACCTGGGTGAAGAAGGATCTGCCCGCGAGCTTGGCGAACAAGACAATCAAGGAGGTCGTCACCATACTGCGGCAGATCTATCGACTGTACTGCTCTCGCCACCGCCAAGCCTACGACCCAACCCAGGGCATCCAGGTCCGCCTCCCGGATCCGGAAGACCCTGACCCCTTTTCCCGCGACGAGATCGATAAGATTCTCTCGACACCGACTCGGCGGGTTCAGGAACTCAACATGATTGATTTCATGCTATGGGATGGCCCTCGCCTCTCCGAGGCTATGGCTTTGGCCTGGGAGGATGTCGTTGACCTCGACCGCGGCATCATCCGCTACCGGCGCCGCCAGTTCCGGCACGCCTACCGCGTCACCAAAACGCGCCGATCGACACGTGAAAAACAGTTGCTCGAGCCGGCTCGGCAAGCGCTCGTCAGGCAGTGGGAAATCACCGGTGGCCAGCCAGCGCGAAGCATCGAGATCATCGATCGGGACAACACGACCAAGCGAAAGGCCAAGGTCCGCTTCGTGTTCCTGAACTCGAACACCGGCAAGCCGCACTATGGCGACGTAGCCATCCGCGATCGCTTCTTCAAACACCACCTGGAAAAAGCCGGTGTCCGGTATCGCGGCCCTAATCAATGTCGACATACCTACGCCAGCCAACTGCTGAGCACCGGCGTTGCGCCGATCCAGTGGGTCGCCGAGCAGATGGGCCACACCTCACCAGCAATGATCTACAAGCACTATGGCCGCTGGATCAGCGAAGACGGACCCAACATCAACGCCTTGGTGGAAGCGGCTTTGGAACTAAATAGTTAGCCTGCTACATGATGCCCATTTACGCCATCCGGTGCCCTGCCTGAACACCACTTCAGTCCCAAGCCGGTCCCTTCAGCCATAAACGAAGAAAGGGAATCAAGCTAAACACTTGATTCCCTTTCAAAATTCTTGGCGGAGGGGGAGGGATTCGAACCCTCGAAGCCTTTCGACTTACACACTTTCCAGGCGTGCTCCTTCGACCACTCGGACACCCCTCCGCATTGTCATCATGAACGTAGTGCTGGCTGCGTTGCGCGAACCGTTTCGTTCAAGACGGCGCATACTTTAACGGCTTAAGTTCTCGATTGCAAGCCATTTTCTGGACTCATGCCTCTCGCCTTCCTCTTCCTGACGCCCTCTTCCCGACTCCCGTTCACTCACGGTCCCTTCTTTACCCAGCGATAGCTGCCGGCTGGTGTGCGTCCTGCGCCATGGCCCCGGCTATTCCTGGTCACGGCGTCACAGGTTCAGGTCCAGATCCAGGTCCAATGCGGTGCTTCACCTAGCGCTCGGGCAGCACCGCGTAGTCGCCTCGCGCTGTAAGGCACAGGGTGTCGCCGCACCACAGCGACTGCACCAGGGCGATGCGGCCCTTGCCGCGCTCTTGCAGGCGCTGCTGCAGATGCTCGACGCCATCGGCCTGCTCGGGCTCGCAGGTCAGGCGGTAGTCGCTGGTCACCGGGGCGAGAAAGCGCTGGCTGGCGTCGGCGACCACGACGTCTCGGGCGAGCCCTTCGCGTCTGAGCCACAGCGTCGTCCAGCACCAGCCAAGCAGCGCGGTCTGGGCGCTCAAGGCGCCGCCGAAGCCGGTGCCCTTGTCATTGAGGTTGGGGGCCAGCGCGAGCCGCCAGCTCAGACGCTGCCCTTTCCTTTGCATCTCGCGGATGCCGAGCCCACCCACCAGGGGGATCGCCTCGCCCAGCCACGCCAGAAAGGCGGCGGGATCATCGTCACCGCCCGCGGGTGGCAGCGGCAGGCGGGGGTGAGGTACGCCGATCTCTCGCATGGCGCCTCCTAGTCCCAACGCTCGACGAAGTCGTCGATGTCGTGTTCCGCGATCGGCTTGTGGCGCCCGCCCATCTGGCCGATATAGATGAAAGCAACCAACTCGTCGTCATCTTTCAACCGCAGGCCCTTGCGCACGGTGTCGTCGAAGGCGTACTTGCCACTTCGCCACATGGCCCCGAGGCCCTGTGCATGCGCTGCCAGCAAAATGCTGTGGGCAGCGCAACCGGCGGAGATGACCTGTTCGATCTTGGGCACCTTGGGCTCATCCGGGGAGACCTTGGCCACGACGCCGATGATCATCGGGGCACGCTTTGTCTTCATGCGTGCGGAATTCAGGCAGTCGTCGGTCGCCTTGGGGTCCTCGCGAAACTCGGCCTCGGCAAACAGCTCGCCAAGCCGCTCCAACCCTTCGCCGCAAAACTCGATGAAGCGCCAGGGCCGCAGCTCCTTGTGATCCGGGGCGCGCAACGCGGCGCGATAGATGGCGGCAAGCTGCTCGGCGCTTGGCGCCGGGCCCATCAATTTACCCATGGAGCTGCGCTCGTGCAGCAGGGACATGGCATCCATTGTCTTTCTCCCGACAGGCCGACCGGGGCCGGCCACGTTAGCGATGCTCGAACGAGAATTTCTCGCAAAACCCTATCAGAAGGCTCCACGACTGTCGCGCCCACCCTCGACCCTGAACGGGGTCCGCTACTGCCGCGCCAGGCGCAGGGGGGAAGGCGGCGCCTCGCCTGGGGTCGCGCGCCAAGGGCTGATATCCAGGCCGCCGCGGCGCACGTAGCGCGCCAGGACCAGCAAGCGTTCGGGCTTCGCCCGCGCCATCAGGTCGGTGAAGATGTGCTCCACACAGTGCTCGTGGAAGTCCTGGTGCTGACGATAGCCGATGAGGTAGCGCAGCAGGCCATCGCGGTCGAGCCTGGGACCACGGTAGCGAATCAGCACGCTGCCCCAATCGGGCTGACCGGTCACCGGGCAATTGGACTTGAGCAGGTGCGAGGTCAGCGTCTCTTCGACGATATCGTCGCCCACGACCAGATGTGCGGGGCTCGGGGTATAGTCGGTGATCTCGATATCGCGATCGTCGAGGCATTCCCCCGGCAGCGGCCGAGGCAGCAGATCACCATCGTCGACGGCCAGCAGGTCAACGCTCACGCTGGCGCCTGCCGCCTTTGAAAGATCCTGGATCAAGGTCGCGGCCACCGCTTCGTGATCCGCAAAACGGCTCTGATTGAGGCTATTGAGGTACAGCTTCCAGGACTTCGATTCGATCAGGTAGGGCGAGGTCGCCGGCAGGCGAAAGCGCGCCACAGCCACCACCGGCTTGCCCTTGGGCGTCAGCCACGAGACCTCGAAGGCGTGCCATTCGTCCTCGCCGATGAAGGGCAGTGCCCCTGCCTCGATGCCGAGAGGCGCGCGATTGGCCGCCCGGGGAATCGGGAACAGCAGCGTGGGATCATATTGCTCCGGATAGGCCGATTCACGCCCCAGCGGGGCATGCTTCAGGGTATCCGGACGGGTGTCATCAGCGGCCATCGATAGAATCCTCAACTGCGAATGCCCTTGCCGTTCTCCAGCATCCACAGGGCCAGGGAAAACAGCGCAATAATAAAGCCAAACACCGCGGCCAGCGCCCAGCCCACGGGGATGTCGGACACCCCGAGAAAGCCATAGCGGAACACGTTGACCATATACAGGATGGGGTTGAGCATCGAGGCACCCTGCCAGAAGTCCGGCAACAGAGAGATCGAGTAAAACACCCCGCCCAGATAGGTCAGCGGCGTCAGAATGAAGGTCGGCACAATAGAGATATCGTCAAACTTCTTGCCCAGCAAGGCATTGATGAAGCCGCCGGTGGCGAATAGTGCCGCGGTCAGCACCACCACGCCCACGGTCAGGATCGGGTGGGCAACGTCGATGCGAGTGAAGAACAGCGATACGCCGGTGACGATGATCCCCACCCCGAGTCCGCGGGCCATGCCGCCGAGAATGAAGCCCGAGAGCATCACCCAGTTGGGCATCGGCGAGACCATCATCTCCTCGACGCTGCGCTGGAACTTGTTGGAGAAGAACGATGACGCCACATTGGAGTAGCTGTTGGTGATCACCGACATCATGATCAGCCCCGGGACGATGAAGTCCATGTAGCTGTAGCCGTCCATTTCGCCGATGCGCGAACCGATCAGATTACCGAAGATAATGAAGTACATGGTCATGGTGATCGACGGCGGCAGCAGCGTCTGCGGCCAGATACGAGTAAAACGCTTGATCTCCTTGACCATCAGGGTCCAGAGCGCAATAGCGGTCTGTTGAGCATTCATCCGCGCATCTCCTTGTGGGCGCTATCACCCTGCTCCACCATGGACACGAACATTTCCTCCAGTCGGTTGGCGCGGTTGCGCATTGACACCACCTCGATACCCGCGCGGCCGAGGGCATCGAACACGCCATTGAGACGCTGGCCACGGTGCACCATCACCGACAGCTGGGCACTATCCACCAGGGTCACGTCGAACCCTTCGATCACCGGAGCAGCCTCGACCGGGTGGGCGAGATCGAGCAGGAACGTCTCGGTATCGAGCTCGGCCAGCAGCTCGCGCACGCTGGTGTTTCGCACGATCTCGCCATGGTTGATGATGCCGACATGGCGGCACAGGCTTTCGGCTTCCTCGAGATAGTGAGTGGTAAGGATGATGGTGGTGCCCTCTTCCTGGTTGATACGCCGCATGTACTCCCACATGCTGCGACGCAGCTCGATATCGACACCCGCGGTAGGCTCGTCGAGGATCAAGAGCCTGGGGCGATGCATCAAGGCACGGGCGATCATCAGGCGCCGCTTCATGCCGCCGGAGAGCATGCGTGCGCTGCCGTTGCGCTTGTCCCACAGGCTCAGGTCCTTGAGCAGGCTCTCGGCTCGGGGAAGCGCCTCGCGCCGCGACATGCCGTAGTAGCCGGCCTGTGCCAGCACGATATCGATGACGCGCTCGAACTGGTTGAAGTTGAACTCCTGGGGCACCACGCCCAGGTGATACTTGGCCCGGGCGAAGTCTTCATCGATATCGATACCGAAGATCTTCACCTTGCCCGCGGTTTTCTGCACCAGCGAACAGACCACCCCGAGGGTGGTGGATTTACCCGCGCCGTTGGGGCCGAGCAGCGCATAGAAGTCGCCCTGCTGGACATCAAGGTCGATGCCTTTCAGGGCCTGGAAGCCATTGCCGTAGACCTTGGTCAGGCCTTCAATGGACAGAGCCGGTTCGGCCATGAGAGATCCTTGGTTGAAGATTCAGGAAAAGCCCGTCTGGCGCCTGTGCTGAGCTCGAACCCGAATCCGAATCCAAACCCAGGAAAGCGGCCCTTGCGACGCCAGGCGCCCTTGCACAGACAACCGCTCGGGTAAGAAGCGCGACCGTCGACGAGGTTCGCTACAACAAGCCCTGGGCAGGGAATCCGCCGCCAAACGTGCAAAACCAGGGTGCCCACGCGACACCCAAGTAGAGATAGATAGACGGCTTACATGTTGGGGCGCCATGACGCGAGTTCAACCGCGGCTCGGGAAAACGGGAAGACACCGGACACAGCAACGGGCCGCCGAGCACTGTTGGCTAGGGCGACACGACAGACTAGGGCGACACGACAGACTAGGGCGACACGAGAGATTAGAGGTGAGATTCGACGCTGGAGCGGGAAACGAGATTCGAACTCGCGACCCCAACCTTGGCAAGGTTGTGCTCTACCACTGAGCTATTCCCGCTCGGGTGAATTCGGCCGGCTCGGCAGAACTCTGGTGTCGATGTGCAATCAAAGGCGCGAAGTGGCGTCCCATAGGGGGTTCGAACCCCTGTTACCGCCGTGAAAGGGCGGTGTCCTAGACCACTAGACGAATGGGACGCATGGAGCGGGAAACGAGATTCGAACTCGCGACCCCAACCTTGGCAAGGTTGTGCTCTACCACTGAGCTATTCCCGCAAACTACCGCGTTACCTTGCACCGCTGAGGCGAGCATTGCCAGCCACAGCACCGGAAGTGGCGTCCCATAGGGGGTTCGAACCCCTGTTACCGCCGTGAAAGGGCGGTGTCCTAGACCACTAGACGAATGGGACGCATTGGAGCGGGAAACGAGATTCGAACTCGCGACCCCAACCTTGGCAAGGTTGTGCTCTACCACTGAGCTATTCCCGCGCTCCGGTACCTGATGAGTCGAGTGGCGTCCCATAGGGGGTTCGAACCCCTGTTACCGCCGTGAAAGGGCGGTGTCCTGGACCACTAGACGAATGGGACGTTGCTGTCTCGTCTCGTCGAGGTGGCGCGTATGTTACTGAGAGGCCTCATAAGTGTCAACCCTCACCGCGATGAGAAGCGTCTTTTGGCGTGGGTTGGTCAAAACTGAGGAAACGTCGTAGCTTAAAGGCAGGCAGCGCAGGCCGAAGCGCTTGTGTCACGACCGCCGAGCTCTCCCCTGACTCAGCACGAAAGGAGAACGCCAATGCGCAAGAAGATCGACAAGACAGACGCTGAATGGCGCGATCAGCTCACCTCGGAGCAGTATCGGGTCACCCGCGAGAAAGGCACCGAACGCCCTTTTACCGGCGACTACCAGGTGACCGATGTGCATGGCATCTATCACTGCATCTGCTGCAACGCCCCACTCTTTGAAAATGAGCACAAGTTCGATGCCGGCTGCGGCTGGCCGAGCTTCGATCGCCCGCTGTCCAGCGAGAGCATCGAAAAGCACGACGATGCCAGCCATGGCATGACGCGCACGGAAGTCACCTGCTACCGCTGTGGCGCTCACCTGGGCCACGTGTTCCCCGATGGGCCCCCGGCCACCGGCGACCGCTTCTGCATCAATTCGGTTGCCCTCAACTTTCATGAGGGGGAATAGCATCGCGCCGAATCCCGATAGACACCTAAGCCCGGTTGTCACCAACAGCAGGCAGGACGGCGTTTGCCGGGGCAAACGGCCGACAGCCGAGGGCCCGTGCCGACAGGAGCGGGCCGACAGGAGCGGGCCGATGGCTGTATGCGCGTAGTGGGCGGCGAGGCGACATCAGCCAGGCATCACCAGGGCCCCTGACGTCACGGCGTCCGCCCGCTGCACTTGACGTGGCACCTGATACCCACACCAACCATGGGCAGTGACGGCGACACCGGCTCGGCACCAACATCGCGTCGACGACACCCCCGCGACGAAAACGCCCCCGACAAGACCCTTTGCACCCCTTTCCAACGGTGAACACGGCCGGCCATCTGCTAAGATGGTCGGCCGTTTGCGTTTACATTGTCATAGGCAGGAGAAACATCATGCTCGGTTGGTTTCCGGGACACATGAACAAGGCGCGCCGCCAGATTCTCGAGGCGCTGCCGGAAATCGACGTCGTCATCGAGGTGCTGGACGCCCGCCTGCCCTATTCCAGCGCCAATCCGATGCTGGCGACCCTGACCCGTCACAAGCCGGTGCTGAAGATCCTGTCCCGGGCCGACCTGGCGGACCCCGACGCCACCCGTGAGTGGACCGCGCACTTCGACGCCCAGGACGACACCCGGGCGCTGGCCGTGACCACGACCAATACCCGCGAGCTCAAGCGGATTCCCAAGCTTTGCCACGAACTGGCGGGCCAGGTACGCGCCGATCGCGACGTACGGGTGATGGTGATGGGCATTCCCAATGTCGGCAAGTCGACCCTGATCAACGGCCTCGCCGGACGCACCATCGCCAAGACCGGCAACGAACCCGCGGTAACCAAGCGCCAGCAAAAGGTGCGGATCGACGGTCGCGTCGCCCTCACCGATACCCCAGGCGTGCTGTGGCCGAAAATCGAAGACCAGGCCAGCGCCTATCGCCTGGCGGCCAGCGGCGCGATACGCGATACGGCCATCGACTACATCGATGTCGCCCTGATTAGCGCAGCCGAGCTGGCCAAGCGCTACCCCGATGCCCTCAAGACGCGGTATAAACTCAAGGCGCTGCCGACCTACGAGGCCAACCCCGATGCCGAGCGCGTCGAGGCCGACGGCGATGCTCGCCCCGACCTGATGGCCCTGGCCGGTTTCGATGGCCATGCCATCCTGGCGGAGATCGCCGCCAAACGAGGGGGGCTGCGGGCCGGTGGCGAGATCGACCTGCATCGCGGTGCAGAGGTCCTGCTCCACGAGCTGCGCGATGGCAAGCTGGGCCGTCTGACCCTGGAGACGCCGGCGGATATTCCCGCTTCCGAGCCCGCGGCCGATAGCCAGGCTGACGCCGAAACGCCAGCAGAGAGCCCATCGGAGCCGGGTGTCGGTGCGACCGAGGCGCTCGACAACGCCGATGACGATCGCTGAGCGAGCCTGCCGCGCCGCTCATCGACGGCGTCTTTCTCAACCACCGAATACTTGACGCACCCCGCCAGAGCGGGGCTGGACACACGACATTCTGCGAGACCCCAGCGCCATGGACACGCAAACGCTAAGGAAGTCCCACAAGCTCGACAACGTCTGCTATGACATTCGCGGACCCGTCCTCGAGCACGCCAAGCGCCTCGAGGACGAGGGTCAGCGCATTCTGAAGCTCAACATCGGCAACCCGGCGCCGTTCGGCTTCGAGGCCCCCGAGGAAATCCTCCAGGACGTGATGCGCAACCTGCCCACCGCGCAGGGCTACTGCGACTCCAAGGGCCTCTACTCGGCGCGCAAGGCGATCATGCAGGAATGCCAGCGCAAGCAGATTCCCGGCGTCAGCGTCGAAGACATCTACATCGGCAACGGCGTCTCGGAGCTGATCGTGATGGCCATGCAGGCGCTGCTCAACGATGGCGATGAAGTGCTGATCCCGGCGCCGGACTACCCGCTGTGGACGGCGGCGGTAAATCTCTCGGGCGGGCGCGGCGTGCACTATCTATGTGACGAGCAGGCCGACTGGGCGCCGGCCATGGACGACATTCGGGCCAAGGTCACCAGCCACACCCGGGCGATTGTCATCATCAACCCGAACAATCCGACCGGGGCGGTCTATCCCCCCGAGGTGCTGCGCGAGCTGCTGGAGATCGCCCGGGAACATGACCTGGTGGTGTTCTCCGACGAGATCTACGACAAGATCCTCTACGACGATACCGTCCACGTCGCGACCGGCGCCCTGGCCGGTGAAGACCAGCTGGTCGTCACCATGAATGGACTCTCCAAGAGCTACCGCTGCGCCGGCTTTCGCAGCGGCTGGATGACCCTGTCGGGAGCCGTGGCCATGCAGCGTGCCCGGGACTTCATCCAAGGGCTCACCATGCTGGCGTCGATGCGCCTATGCGCCAACGTGCCGGCGCAGCATGCCATTCAGACGGCACTCGGCGGCTATCAATCGATCAATGACCTGATCCTGCCCGGCGGACGCCTGCTGGCCCAGCGCAACATCACCGTCGACAAGCTCAACAGCATCCCGGGGGTCAGCTGCACCACCCCCAAGGGCGCGCTCTACGCTTTCCCGCGCCTGGATCCCAAGGTCTTCAACATCAAGGATGACCAGCAGCTGGTGCTGGACCTGCTGTTGCAGGAGAAGATTCTGCTCGTTCAGGGCACCGCCTTCAACTGGCCCGACCCGGACCATGTACGCATCGTCACCCTGCCCTGGGCCGACCAGCTCGGCGATGCCCTCGACCGGTTTGCACACTTTCTATCGCGCTACCGCCAGTAGCGCCGGTAGCGTACTCGTCACCTCCCGCCGCCATGATGGCCAGGGGTGACGACCACGACCAAGGTCGTGACGCGGCGCGAGTGTGCCTAGGCGACTGTGCCAGCCGCCTCAGGCGCCCTCGGCGACCATCAAATCACTGTCAAACACTTGAAACTTGATAGCCTAGTGCTTATCTAAGCTTCAGTTTGTTGATGCCGTGCGCTCTGCGCCGGCTGGCCAAATTCCCCCTCACGGAGACATCCGGCAATGATGAGAATCCTGCTCTTTCTGGGCACCAACCTGGCGGTCATCCTGGTCGCCAGCTTTACCCTGCGAATCCTCGGGGTAGAGCCCTACCTCAATGCCCAGGGCATCAACTTCACGTCTCTGCTGATTTTCTGCTTCATCTTCGGCATGGCCGGCTCCATGGTCTCGCTGTTCATCTCCAAGTGGATGGCCAAGCGCTCGACCGGCACCGTGATCATCGAGTCCCCGTCCAACGCCACCGAGAAGTGGCTGGTCGACACCGTCGCAGAACTGGCTCAGAACGCCGGCATCAAGACGCCGGAGGTCGGCATCTTCCCGGCACAGCAGTCCAACGCCTTCGCCACCGGCTGGAACAAGAACGAGGCTCTGGTCGCGGTCTCCGCCGGCCTGCTCAATCGCATGCAGCCCGAAGAGATCAAGGCGGTGCTGGCCCACGAGATCGGCCACGTCGCCAATGGCGATATGGTCACCCTGGCCCTGATCCAGGGCGTGCTGAATACCTTCGTCATGTTCTTCGCCCGCGTTGTCGCCCAACTGGTCGACAGCTTCCTGCGCCGTGATGACAACGGCGGCGGCCTGGGCTTTTTCGGCTATTTCGCCGTGGTCATGGTCGCCGAGGTGGTGTTCGGCATACTGGCATCGATGATCGCCTCCTGGTTTTCACGCTTTCGTGAATACCGCGCCGACGCGGCGGGAGCCAAGCTCGCCGGCTCCGGCGCCATGATCAACGCCCTCGCCCGCCTCAAGGCGGAGACCCAGATGCCGGACCAGATGCCCGATACCCTGACCGCCTTCGCCATCACGACCGGCCAGTCGCGCAAGTTGATGGAAAAGCTCTTCGCCAGCCACCCGCCGCTGGACGATCGCATCCGCGCGCTGAAAGAAGCCGCCTACCGCGGATAGATCGAGCACCACAGCGCCTGTGGACAACTCTCCCGTCCCAGGCCCCGGTGGATAACCCGAAAGCCCCTGCCCGGCATCGCCGAGCAGGGGCTTTTTGGTGCCACCTTGCCAGGATCAAAGGGAATCAGTCGGTCGAGTCGCCAACGTAGTCCTGCATCTCGCGGCGCTCTATCCACAGCGGGTTGCTCCAGGCGGTGTCCCCATCGACATCTTCAACCTCGAGCGCGACCCACGTCGTTTGCTCCCCAGGAACGTCGAAAGTCAGGCGGGTATCGTTCTGGCCTTCCAACGAACGGCGTTCGACGACTTCACCCTCGGCGCCGACCAGACGAGCCTCCTTCAGGCCATCTACGGCGAAGGCCCTGACGGTCCAGCTACCGACGCCCTCTTCGACCAAGCGCAGGCGTTCGCCGAAGCCATGGTCCTGAGGAAACAGCAACGGGCCTTCGGTGGCATAACCATGCCCAGCCTTCAAGGCCCTGGCGAAAGCATCCGGGGTTAGCTCACCGGGTACCCGAGCCATCATCCGAATACGCCCCGTCAGGTCATTCCAGGCATCGTGAGTGTCGGTGCCCGCCGTGAAATAGACTTCTGTGCCCTGATCCCAGAGGCGATGCGCGGCAGCGATGGTCTCGGCGTTGTCCACCGCGGCATTGAGTTCGAGTAGATCGAAGCCCGGGGAGAAGCCGCCGGGCACCTTGCCGTCCGCCAGGTTTCTCAGGTAACCGTAGGCATTGTAAGGATGGTTCATCGGAATGACTTGTGCCCCCAGCCGGCGGGCCTCGGCCAGAACATCCTGCACCGGTGCAGTACCCGGGTCCACCTTGAGCTCGCCCTCGAGATCGATCGGAAACGGATTCAAGTGGCCCCAGGACGGAGAGACTTCGATGGAGGCGATAAAGGGCACGCCGCGGGCATCAGAGAGCTGCTTGAAGCGGGCGTGGTTGGTCGTTGCATCGTGATCGCTGACAAAGGTCAGATCCAGATCGGTGGCCAGCTGCGCACGTACCACAACCTCGGGCGGTGTGGTGCCCTCAAGGATGTTGGCATGGTGGTGGAGGTCCGCGCCGTACCAGTTCTCGTCGTTGGGCTCCACCAACCGGTCGATACTGACGTCCTGTTGCTTGGTCTCGCCAGAGGCAAGACTCACCTCGAGGCTTTGCTGACTGGCAGTGAAGCCCGCGCCCGCGTTGATGGCGAATCGATAGTCGCCCGGTGCCAGCGCCAGCGATGCGTGTCCGGCAGGGTCGAGCTCAGTGAAGAACGTCTTCTTGCCGAGAAACTCCACGGGGGGTTCCTGGCCCTCGAGCAGGGTCAAGCGAGCATCTCGGGCCACGCCGCTGCCGGCCTCCTTGATGCTGAGCTCCAGCGTCCCCGGCCCCTTGAGTCCATCAAAATCCAGCGTCTGGTCGCCACCCTCGGTCACGTCGAGATCGACGGTGTCGCTGTTGGAGTGCCCCTGGGCAGTGGCATAAGCACGATATTCGCCGACCGGCAGGCTCAGTGAATACTCACCACCCTCGGCCAGTGTCCAGGCATATGGCGCCCCCTCGCGCTCAATCATGACCAGGGCATCGGGCGGCGACTGACCATCAGCGCCCTCGACCTGACCGTGAACCCGTCCACTCGGTAACCCCTTGCGCTCGATCTCGTTAGCGACGACGGCCGCCAGGTCACCGCTTGGCACCACCTGCAGCCAGCCTTCGAAGCGACGCGTCTCGCCGGGTGCCAGGCTATGCTCCAGGTACATATCCTGTCCCTGATAGCTAATGCGATCGAAGTAAGGTGCATGCAGGGCGAAAGCCCAGACCCGATCGTAGGCCACCATGCGATCGGTTAGCGCATCACTGGCCTCGGTCTCTTCGGCATCCCCCAGCCCCGGCACTCCGAACAGGTAGCCGGTGTCCGGCCACAGCGTATAGCCCGATCGAATCGCTGCCAGCGGATCGTCACCACGGTTATCGAACTCGGTGACCAGGTGCACACGATCGCTGCCTTTTTCCAGGGTGTACGTCGTCGTGACCATGGCATCTGCGAAGTTGCGTGCGACTTCGATGACGGCACGCTCGGGAGACTGTTCGACCACCGTGACCTGCTTGCCGTCGTTAGGCCAGGCAGACCAGTTATCGGGAATGAAATCGGCGAAGGCGACCCGGTCCAGATCCATCTCGCCATCCTTCACGGCCGCGAGGTCCACCAGAGTACCTCGCGGCACCCCCCAGGGCGGCAGCGACTCTACGGCCAGAGAAAAGGCCAGATGGTCATTGGCAATGGTCAGATCCTCAGCATGCCCTGCCTCACCGTCCGGGATGGCGGTCGGCCCGCGTGTCACACTGACATCGGCCTGGGCGGCACCGCTGGCCAACATAACGGCCGCAACCAGAGGGGCGAAGGCAAAAGAAGATATCGCGAAGCGAGATGAGATCATGGAGCTCCTGTTCATGTCGTCAGATTATGGTTATATGACATTTCCATTATTCATATTTTTGATTAACCATTCAATCAAACAATATTGCGGCCGCCGGATGCCCCTCCACCAAGCACGGTCGCGGTCACACACCCGCCGCCGAGCCCTCGTCGCGCTGCTTCTCGCCAAGGGTTTGCAGCCCGTGGCAAAGGCGTCAATAGTTACTCCTGCACGCCAACGACAATGCCAACCACAAACGAGGGCTATCATGCCGAACCCGCACCCTGTGTTTTCCCGTCGACTGCTGCGCGTCGCGCCCTGGATGATCGGTACCGCACTCACACTAGCGTCCACCACGGCCCCGGCCCAGAACCAGGCGATCCTCGAGGGCGAGCGCTTCAATCCCGAGGTCGGCACCCTGGGCATGGTCGCGACCAGCCACTTCCTCGCCTCCCAGGTGGCGAGAGATGTGCTGGCCGAAGGCGGCAACGCCGTCGACGCCGCCGTGACCGCTGGCTTTGCCCTGGCGGTCACTCAGCCCCGTTCGGGCAATATCGGCGGTGGCGGGTTCATGCTGATCTCCGATGAACAAAGCGATGAGGTCGTGGCCATCGACTACCGCGAGAAGGCCCCGGCCGCCGCCTACGAGACCATGTTCCAGGACGAGGCGGGCGAGGCGGTCTCCGAGCTGTCGCGCTACACCCATAACGCCGCCGGGGTCCCCGGCACCGTGGCGGGCCTGGCGAAGGCCCTGGAGGACTACGGCACCCTGAGCCTGGCCGAGGCCCTGGCGCCGGCGATCAAGCTCGCCGAAGAAGGCTTCCCCCTGCCCCAGCGTTTTGTCGACGGGATTGCCGATGCCGGCGAGATGTTCGCACCCTGGGAGGCCAGTCGCGCCAAGTTCTACAAGGCCGATGGCTCGAGCTACGCGGTCGGCGAAATCTATCGCCAGCCGGACCTGGCCGCCACGCTCAAGCGCATTGCCGACGAGGGCGCGCGGGAATTCTATGAAGGCGAAACCGCCGAGCTGATCGCCGCCGAAATGGACAAGCACGGCGGCCTGATGACCCTCGAGGACCTGGCCAACTACCAGCCCAGCGTACGTGAGCCGAGTCATGGCACCTATCGCGGCCATGACGTCTATGCCATGAGTCCGCCCTCCTCCGGCGGCGTGCATATCGTCGAGATCCTCAACATCCTCGAGGGTGACGACATCGGCGCGATGGGCTTCAACTCGGCCAGCACCATCCACCTGATGGCCGAGGCGATGAAGCGCGCCTACGCCGACCGCTCGGAGTACCTGGGCGACACCGACTTCATCGAGGTACCGCTGGCGGGACTGACCTCCAAGGCGTACGCCGATGAACTTCGCGCGGGCATCTCCGACGATACGGCCACCCCCAGCGCCGAGATCGCCCCGGCCAATCCGCTGCCCTACGAGTCCAACGAAACCACCCACTTCTCGATCGCCGACGCCAATGGCCTCGCCGTCTCCAACACCTACACCATCAACTTCAGCTACGGCTCGGGCATCGTGGTCGACGGCGCCGGCTTTCTGCTCAATAACGAGATGGACGACTTTTCCGCCAAGCCGGGCGTTCCCAACGCCTACGGCCTGATCGGCGGCGAGGCCAACAAGATCGAACCCAACAAGCGCATGCTGTCATCGATGACCCCGACCATCGTCAAGAAGGACGGCAGGAACTTCCTGATTACCGGCAGCCCCGGCGGCTCACGCATCATCACCACGACGCTGCAGGTGCTGATGAACGTGATCGACCACAACATGAACATCCAGGCGGCGGTCAGCGTGCCGCGCATTCACCACCAGTGGCTGCCCGACGAGATTCGCGTGGAACAGGGGATCAGCCCCGACACCGTGGGCCTGCTCGAGGCCATGGGCCATACCGTCAGCCAGCAGGAAGCCATGGGCGCGGCGCAATCGATCATGATAGAAGATGGCGTCTTCACCGGCGGCGCCGATCCACGCCGCTCCACGTCGTCGGCCATGGGGCTTTAAGGGGGCTTGCTGGTAAGGAGGCTTTACGCGCAAGGGGCGAGGCCTCGCCGTACCATCCCGCGGCCAGGGCGCCGCGGGATGCAGCACTAACACACGCGGCGGGGTCGAGTGCATGCGCCCGGTAGCCCAAGGCGCCAAGCCCGACAGGGGGCGTAGCGTCTGGCGCAACCGCTACCCGGCGCGAGGCCTCTCGACATCATGAACCACGCGGAAACCGGCGCCCTCCAGCAGCGGCGCCAGCGCCATGGCGTCACCGGACACCGCCACTTCCAGGGTGGCAAACTCCCGCCTCAAGGGATAGTTGGCGCGACAGGCATCGAACCCTTCGGCCGGCGCCTCGCCGCCGAGGGCGCGGGCCAGCGCGTCATGATCGCGCCTCGGGTCATAGACCGCCCGCATGCACAAGCGCAGCGCCTCATCGGCGCCGAGACCCGGGCCGAGTTCCAGACGAGCCAAGGCCGGCGGCGGCGCCAGGTCGGCGAAAGCGATTCGCGTCGGCAGCCCGACATGACGCGACAGCGCGGCATAGATCTGATGGGTACCACGCAGCTTGCCATCCAGGCTGTGGCCGGCAATGTGGGGCGTGGCCAGATCCACCCGACGGCTCAGTCCATGGTCGATGCCGGGCTCGCCCTCCCAGACGTCGAGTAGCGCCGTGATATCGCCACGCGACACCAGCCGAGCCTTCAGGGCCTCACCATCCAGGCAGTCACCGCGTCCGGCATTGAGCACGATAGTGCCCGGCGCCAAGGCATCGATGCGCCGAGCGCCAAGCAAGTGATAGGTCGCGTGCTGCCCCTCTGTCACCAGCGGCGTATGCAAGCACAGCACATCGCAGCGCTGGATCACGGTATCGAGATCGACAAAGTCGTCCCCGCTCGCCGCGAGCGCCTTTCTCGGGGGGTCGCATCGCAGACACTCGACCCCAAGCGCTTCAAGGCGCGAGGCCAGCCTGCCTCCTACGTTGCCGACACCGACAATGCCGACACGACGCCCGAACAGCGACTCGCCGCGCCGCTCAAGGGCCAGCAGCAGACTCGACAGCACATAGTCCACCACCGCCTCGGCATTGCAGCCAGGGGCGCTGGCAAAGCCGATGCCGTGGGCCGCCAGCGCCGCCTGATCCACATGGTCGGTGCCGATGGTGCAGGTGCCGACAAAGGACAGCGGCGACCCCAGTGCCTTGGCGCGCTCGATGGTATCGCCATCGAGGCGGGTGATGGAGCGAATCACCAACGCATCGGCATCGACGAGCGCTCGAGCATCGATATCGCGCCCGGGAAGGCGCCTGACATTGCCCAGCGCGGCGAAACAGGCATCACTGGCAGGCACATTGGCGTCAACGAGGATGTTCATGCACTTCCTTGAACGACAGA
>Ga0114954_1000235_pt1 | contig 20465 bp, 13 predicted proteins | sample Porto_4metaG_FD_87299 | JGI IMG/M metagenome (GOLD analysis project Ga0114954, IMG submission 87299) | Marine algal microbial communities from Porto, Portugal - Porto_4 metaG | ecosystem: Host-associated > Algae > Red algae > Unclassified | place: Portugal: Porto | collected 2015-02-02
CGCCCGATGAACCTCAACGTCAATGGCGACAGCACGACGCAGGTGGCGTTTGCGCCGGCGCCGGATGATACCACTGGTTCTCGCTGGGAGGCCTGGCAGGAGGTCACCCTGACCGTGGATCTGGTGGCAGGTGACAATACGCTGGCGTTTGCCATTCCCAGCGCCGCCGAGGGCGGTGTCGCGAACGGCCCCAACATCGATCAGATCGAGCTCGTCAAGGTCGATGATGGTGACACGGGCACCGACCCTGACACGGGCACCGATCCGGACACGGGCACCGATCCGGACACGGGCACCGATCCGGACACGGGCACCGATCCGGACCCCGGCACGATACCGGGGCAGACGGTGCAAGCCGAAACCTTCTCGATCGACGACATCGAGTCGGATCCGGCGCGGCCGGCCGACACGGTGCGTCTGGTCGAGGGGGAGTCGGACGCTACGCTGCGTCCCGGGTACACCGGCACGGGCTACCTGGACATGGGCGGGGAAGTGGGGGACGCGGGCCTGTTTCAGTTAGACGTCGAGTCTGCGGGAACCTATCGGCTCGCGGTTCGCTATGCCAACGGGGGGTATACGGACCGGCCGATGGGCCTTGCCGTGGATGGGATCAGTCGAGGCGAGTACGCCTTTGCTTCCACCGGTGCCGGTGAAGATGGGTGGGTGTCCTGGCGTGAGGAGACCATTGAACTCGAGCTATCGGCCGGCACTCACACCTTGCGTCTGGCCAACCTGTCGAAGGGGGGGCCCAACATCGATGCGGTGCGCCTGACAGAGAAGATCATCGAGCCGGGTGACCGTCTGTCGTTGAAGATCAACTTCCAGCCGAACGGCTCCGATACGCCGGACGGGTACGTTGCCGATGTCGGTCTGGCGTTCGGCCAGCAATCGGTCAGCGTTGACGGACAGGCCCATCGTTACGGCTGGGTCACAGAGGCCAGCATTGCCGATGGGACCGGAAATGGCACCACACCGATCAATCTGGCAGCGCAGGACGCGGCCGCGTTGAACGATCGTGGTAATCGCTTCGTCGGACTCGATGACCGCCAGGCCACCTTCGCGCAGCTCGATATGCCGAAGAGCGGATTCACCCCGGTGGGCTGGGAAATCGAACTCGACAACGGCTTCTACGAGGTGACCGTATCTGTCGGGGAGGTGTCTGGTGGGTTCAACAGCTACCACCAGATCAATGCCGAGGGAACGCTGTTCAACGACCCTTTTGCCCCACAGCGCCCCGGTGACTTCCCGGTCGATGCCAACGTAGCCAATGACACCGAGGGCCTGAGGTCTGATCTGGTCACTCGGGTCGTTGAGGTCACCGATGGTCGTCTGACGTTGGACACCATCGGCGTGGACAGCAAGAACACCAAGCTGCAATACGTCGAGATCCAGGCGTTGCCCGACCTGACGCCGAATGATGCGCGGCCCGCCGTCGACGACTATGCGCTGTTCACCGATGCTCGTGCCATTGCCGGCGTCGGCGCCAATGCCGTCGAGATCGATCTCGACCCGGATGACCGTAGCCTGCCCACGGGTGTCGACCCGACGTCCGACATCTTCGTTGGCATTTCGGTGGTCGAGGGGCGTGGCGGGGCCTTGCTCGAAAGCTTGGCCGACAGCTCGGTCACGCTCTTCGAAACCGTGACCGGTCTGCCTGTGGAGTTCGATATCAATACCACGGGGGGATTCGACTCCCTGACGCTTTCGCCCACTTCGTCGTTGAAGCCTTTCACCAGTTACACCCTGGTGATCGATGGCTTCCAGGATCGCGGCTCGAACACGGATTCTGCCGCCCCGACCCGGGAGTTTCAGAAGTACACCAATACCTTTGTCACCGGGCCCGAGCCGGCGGTGCTCCCCAGTGACGTGGCGTTCGAAGGAAACATCGAGCTCGATGGCGCCGCCGACGGCGCCTTCGGCTTCACCTCGCTGGAGATAAGCCCCGATGGCGAGTTTCTCTATGTCGTGACCATCTCCGGAGAGGTGCTGCGCTATGGCGTGGATCCCAACGACGGGTCCTTGGGCCCCAGCGAGTCACTGAACCTTGCGCTTGACCCCTTCTTGCAGCCGGGGGATGATGAGTTCAATAACCGTCGTGGCATCATCGGTATCGCCGTGGACCCGACCGATCCCAAGGTGTTGTGGGTGACCGACAACTATCCGATTCCGCTGTCGGGACGCGATGGTTCGGTACCCGATTTCAGCGGGCGAATACTCAAGATCACGCTGAATGCGGACGGCAGTTTTGCCGGCAGCGCGGACACCTACATCACCGGACTCCCAAGGTCGGTGGCCGATCACGTCACCAACAGCCTCGAGTTTCGGGTTAACCCGGCGTATGACGCGGAGACCAATAGCGACGTACCGAGTCATCTGCTGTACCTCGCTCAGGGCTCCAACAGCGCCATGGGCGAGGCCGACAGCGCCTGGGGCAGTCGCCCGGAACGCCTGCTCAGTGCTTCTGTGATGGAAATTGATCCCACGCGTAAGCCGCCTGCCGGGGGCTTCGATGTCACCACCGAGCCGCTGCCGGACGACTATGGGCGCTTTGAGGACAACGACAACGACCTCAAGAATGCGCCGATTCCCATGGGCGACGGCCGCTTCCTGGTGTTCGATGAGCGCGGCGTGGCTAGCGTCCAGAATGCGGCGGGCACCGTGCTCGAAACCTTCTACGATCCCTTCGCCGATGATGCCGTATTGAAAGTGTTCGCCACCGGAGCGCGTAACGCCTATGACCTGGTGTGGCACTCCAATGGCTACCTGTACGCCCCGACCAACGGGTCGGCGGCGGGTGGCAGCGTCCCCGATGACCCCGACACCGTGGCCGATGAGCGCGTCACCAACGTCGCCAAGCAGGACGACTATCTGTTCAAGATTGTCGAGGGGGGCTACTACGGCCACCCGAACCCGCTCCACGACGAGTACATCCTTAACGGCGGTAACCCCACGCGACTCGAGGACCTCAATGAGGTCACGTCCTATGCACCGGGTGTCGTTGCCGACCCGAACTATCGCTACAGCGGTGTCTATTCTCTGGGCGAAAACCGGTCACCCAACGGCGTCACCGAGGTGATGGGGAACTCCTTCGGCGATGCCTTCCGCGGCAGCCTGCTGGTGGCCGAGTACTCGGGAGGGGATGACATTCGCTGGATATCGCTGGATGCCTCGGGCAACGTCATTGGCGATGATGTGCTGCGTGATGCCCAGGGTAACGTGATCAGCTACACCGATCCGCTGGATATCATCGAGAACCCGGTCACCGGCCAACTCTACCTGCTGACGCTCAACCGCATGACCGGTGAGAGCCAGTTGGTGCGGCTCGACCCCACCGAACCCGACGACACGGGCAGCGACAACGGTTCGGATATTCCCAGGGTGCTTGCCACCGTTCAGGCCGAGGACAGCACGCCAGACGATGGCAGCAGTGCCAGCATTGCCAGCGATGCGCAGATTCGCCTTCGAACCGGCATCGCCGAAGAAACCGCGGGCCTGCATCCCGGCTCCTACGGGCAGGATGGCAACCTCAATGACCGCGATGGTGCGCCGGGCGGCTATGCGGACTTCGGCGCGACGGCCAACGACTTTTTGACGTTCGGCTTTGGCCTTGCTGCCGCCGATGCCGGAGAAACGGTCCTAAGGGTCCGTTATGCCAACGGTGGGGCCACGGATCGTCCGCTCGAGGTCTTCGTCAACGACGTCAGTGTCGGTGTCCATAACTTCGCGCCAGCCCCGAATGACGTGCCCAATGCCGAGCGTTGGAGTCATTGGATGTTCCAGGATATCGTCACCACGTTGCCCGAGGGCGAGGTCAGCGTGCGCCTGCAGTCCACCGGCGCCGCCGGACCCAACGTCGATCAGCTTGAGGTGATCAACGAGCCTTCTCTGGGCTTTCGGACCTATGAGGCCGAGGACGCCGTGCTCAACGGGCCAGAGGTCGTCAAGGTAAATGCGGACCGTGATGTGTCCGAGGGTGCCTATGTGGACTACAGGGGCAGCGTGGATCAGTCGATCACCTGGACGGTCACCGTGCCGCAGGCCGGGACCTACGACGTGGGATTCCGCTACGCGTTGTCGGTTGACAAGGCGGCTCGGCCGCTGGACTTTACCGTCAACAGTATCGATCAGGGCAAGCTCGACTTTCCCGGCAAGAGCGAAACCAACGACGATTGGCACTATCAGAATGTCCCGGTGGCGCTGAAGGCCGGTGCCAATACGCTGGTCTTGACCGCACCGTTGGCCAACGGACCCAATATCGATCTTCTGTGGGTACCGGAAACCTCCCGGGAAGCACTGGATGTGCAATTTGCCGACGTCACCCTGGGCAAACGGTTGGAGCTCGATGAAACCCCGGCGGCGGTGGCCACCAGTGACCGCACGGCGGACTTCGGCTTTAGCGTCGAGACCTCGGGGCTGTATCGGTTGGACCTGGCCGCCAACGCCGGCGTCATGCGTGATCGCGATCTGGAGCTGAGCCTGAACGGCGAGTACTTGACCGAACTGGCCTATCCGGGCGCCGGGACGGGAGGCGAAGAGTCGTACTACGTGGAGTTGGAGGCCGGTGTCGACTACTCCCTGCATATTACCTCGGACGGTACCGGGGTGGATGCACTCGACTATCTCGATGTCGTGCCGGTCGCCGGCCGCAACCAGGCCGAGGCCGACGTCAAGGTGGGGGACGCCGCCTACTTCGCTGACCGTTTGCAATTCAACTATCTGGAGTTCAACGACTTCGGCGGTCCGGACCGCGACTTCAAGGAAAGTGCGAAGCTTACGGTGTCCAATTCGGGCACCCAGAACCTGTCCATCCTCGACGTCGACCTGACGGGGCCTTTTACCCTGAGCAATGGCGCGGCGCTTGATGGGCTAGTACTGGCACCCGGGAAGTCGATCGACATCACCGTCCTGTTCGACCGCAGCGCCTATCACCCCCCGGCCACCAACGCCGAGGATGGTAGCTTCGATGGTCGCCTGAGGCTGGTCACCAACGATCAGGATTCTCCGGTGCAGGAAGTGCAGCTCGCCGGGTACTGGCAGGCCACGGATGAAGGTGGCTGGGAGCCCACGGTGGACGAGGTCTGGCAAGTGTTTGGCTTCGGCAATCAGATCGGCGGCTTGCCGACCGAAGGTGGGGCCAAGGGGTCGGCGTTCGACGATTTCACGTTCTATCGCTCGATCAGTGACGAAGAGGTTCTGTCGCGTTACTGGAGCCTGGCCGACGGTGTTAGCGAAGCCAAGGTGACGCAACTGGCGGCCTTGCATGGTGCTGGCGTCTCCGCCTTCGGCTTGCATAATCCGCAAAACACCGATCAGGACATCAAGCTCATCCGTCACGCGGCCGATCAGAACCAGAGCTTCCTGCCGCTCTCGCTCGACGGCAAGGCGCCGACGGCCACCTTCACCCGCGACGATATCCCCGGCGCCTGGCGAGGCGATGGCCTGTTTGGTATCGAAGTGGCGACATTGTCCACCGATCCGTCACTGAACCCCGTGGGGGCCGGCAATCCGCCACCCGACTCTCCGGACCTGGAACGTGGCCACCTGATCCGACTGTTCGAAGCATTGGACGGTAATGGCGAGAAGATTCCCGATACCTATCTCGTTCTTCAGGACTATGCGGGAGCCAGTAACCACGACTACAACGACAACATGTTCGTCATTTCGGGAATCAAGCCGATGTACGACGGGGATGGTGTAGCCCCCGCCGAGACCGACAAGCAGCCGGCATCACCCAGCACCGTGGTAACAGCGCGCAGCCTGGATGTCGTTGCCAGTGAGGCGCCGCCGCCCGAAAGCGACACGCTGGATGTTCAAGGCGTGCAAGTGGAGGATGATAGCCCGCTGTTCTGAGCGCAGACACCGCGCGAGGGGAGTGGCGTAAGGCCAGGGCAATAGCGTAAGGAAAGTGAATGCGACGAGTGCACGAGCGGCGTCTCACAAGGGCGACGTTCGTGTCGCCCTTGTGCTACAGCGGTGACGAAGGGGCAGGTTTGTTATCCTGCCCTTTTTTCGTATTCGCTCATCGCTGATTCAGGGCCTCTTATGCGCACACTCCCGCTGATCGTCGCGACTCTCGCTCTCCTTACCCTTGTCGGTTGTAGCTATGACCCGGCGCGTATCTCGCCAGAGCCGCTTATCATTATCGATGACGACCATCGCGACCGTAACGACGACTGGCATGACCATGATCGCGGTGACTTCTGTCCGCCGGGGCAAGCCAAGAAGAGCCGCTGCTAGGGCGGACGGGTAGGCCTTGCCAGGCGATGGCTGAATGGGCATGGTAAAGGGATGTTTCGGACGGGAGGCCTGTCCGCCAACCTCGGTATCGATGCCATGTCCCACTACGACCTGCGGGCCTGCACCCTGGCGACCGAGCATGTGGCCCATGCTCACGATCACCACCAGCTGATTCTCGCCACCAGAGGCACCACCGAGCTTGCCATCGAAGGCAGCGGCGCGAACATCACCGCGTCGCGCGGTTGCCTGATCCCTTGTGACCATCATCACGACTATCAGGGCGATGGGCGCAATCGCACCTTCGTCCTGGACATACCGCTGACCACACTGCCGCTGGTGCGCGATAAGCAAGAGATCGATCGCCTGTTCGATCGGCCGCGCTTCTTCAGTGTCCCACCGAGCCTGCAACAGCTGGCGGAAAGCCTGATGCGCCAGCTCGATGACTTCCCCGCGTTGCATAACGAGGTCGCTTCGTTGCTGTTGCGTGCCTTGTATCTGCACCTGGAGCAGGATGCCGGGACCTGGCCTGGTGCCAACCGGGGCGCAAGGTCGCTACCCCAGGGCGGTGGTGATAGCGACGCCGCCATCAGCGAGCGCCTGGACCTGCCGCGCCTCGATGCCTGGATCGATCGCCACCTGGCCGACGAGATCCGTGTCGAACAGCTTGCCGCCCTCTGCGCCCTCAGCCCAGGTCACTTCCACGTCTGCTTTCGACACGCCACCGGACTCACCCCGCAGAGTTACGTCCAGGCACGACGTCTGGCCCACGCCCGCACCCTGGTGGGCCACAGTGAGCTGGCACTCGGCCAGGTGGCCAGCCTGGTCGGATTCTGCGATCAGGGCAGCTTTTCTCGTGCCTACCGGCGCCACTTTGGCTGTACCGCCTCCGACGATCGCCTGGCCCACCGCGCGGGCCAGGCACATCACTAGGCTCAGGGCGCCGTCCCCATTGCGGTAGCGTCCGAGCGCTCGGACGCTGCCGACCCGCCTCTCCCTGGCTGTTGTTTTCCCCCACGGTCAGGGTTGTTGTTTTCCCCTCTTTGTCTTCCCCCTCCGTGTCGACCTCGGACCGCTGTCCGGGGCGTATGCCTGAGCCTCGGGCAAATCTTTCCGAGGGCAGGGCAAGCGACGCGATCATGGGCTGGCCTAATCTGGTTGTCAGAGTGTGGCAATCCCAACGAACAGGGCCTTGAAGGGCAGGGCGGTAAACGACCGCACCTTGAAAGACGGCACCTTGAAGGACTGCACCTTGGAGCCCCAGGCCGTGAAGGCCGAGTCGGCGAGGCGCGAAAGCGTTGGCAAGACTAGGCGCGGGAAGACATGCCGTCCTGGCACACAGCGGTAAGTATCCATAACAATCACAACGGGAGACATTCATGTCCATGCTATTCACTTTTCGGCGCCAGTCCGCCAGCGAGGGCGACACGAGTCGTTCCGGCCATGACGGCGGCCAGGCGAAGCCCGCAGGACGCCGCTTTGCTCCTGCCGCCTTGCCCTTGGCCATGGCCGTGGGCATCGCCGCCACCCTTGGCGCGACCCAGGCTCAGGCCGCCGAGTATGAGATGGCCGTCGCCACCCTGCTGCCCGAGAACCTGACCAATAACTCGATCTACCCGGCCTTGGTGCATTTCAAGGAGCTGGTCGAGAGCCGTACCGATGGCGAGGTCGAGATCAGCATCTTCGCCGGCGGGCAGATGGGCTCCGAGGTGGAGACCGGCTCCCAGGTCCAGTCCGGCGGGCGGGCGCTGCAGTCGACCATCCTGACCTCCGGCGCCATGTCGTCGTTCTATCCGCAATACCAGGCGGTTACCGCGCCTTTTCTGTTCGATGACTGGCGTCAGGCCTGGGCGTTCTTCGATGGGGAATGGTTCGCTGGCTTCATGCACGGCGCCGTCGAGCAGGCCGATATGCGCTATCTCGGGACCTTCGATGACGGTGGCGGTTTCGTCGCCTTCACCAACAACGAGCGTCTGATCAAGACAGTGGAAGACCTCGAGGGGCTGAATATTCGCACCGAGGAGAACCCCGCCCACGTCGCCACCATGCAGGCGTTGGGGGCCTCGGCCACGCCCTTGCCCTGGGGGGAACTGATCACCGCGCTGGAAACCGGGCTTGCCGACGGGCAGTTCAATGCGCCGGTCATCAACACCACCTACGGCCTCGATGAGGTGACCGACTACACGACCCTGACCGGCCACGTCTATAACAGCGCAAGCTGGGTGGTTAGCGAGGCCTGGTTCCAGGAGCTGCCCGAGGAGTACCAGCGCGTGGTGACCAATGCCGCCCGCGAAGCGGTGACCCTCAGTCACGGCGCCTCGGCAATGCTCGCCACGGCCAGCTGGCAGACGTCCTGTGAGCTGTTCTCCGAGTGCTACATCATGCCGACCGAGGAGCGTCAGCGCATGGCCGAGGTCGCGCGCCCGGCGTGGAAGACCTGGATCGTCGATGACTTCGGCCTCGATGCCGAGTTGGTCGACGACCTGCTGAGCCAGGTCGACTCCCTGCGCCAGTCACTGCCCGAAGAGGCGTATGCCCGCTACGGGCAGTAACGCCGCCTGAGACGGCATCCAACGGTGCCGCAGTCAGCCATGAGGCCAACGACCTTGCCCATGGTACCGCCCCGGGCCGCTGTCCCGGGGCGGGTCCCCCAACGCGTCTCTTCGGTAATGCCATGTCACCACCTTCTGCTCCCGCAACGCCGCTGTCCTCCATCGTCGGTTCGCTCAAGCGCTTGAGCGATGGGGTCAATCGTCTGGCCATCGGCTTCTGTGTCGGCTGCGTCCTGGCCATGCTTGCCATCTCCTTCACCGGGTTTGTGTACACCCTGGTGACCGGTGACGCCCTGAGCTGGACCTATTCCCTGGCGCGACTGTTTTTACCCTGGATCGGGTTGATCTCGTCGACCATCGCCCTGCATGCCGGTGAGCACGTGGCCATGACATTGTTCGTCAAGTGTCTGCCGCGCCCGCTAGTGGTGCTGGCCGCTTCCGCGACCCTCGCCATCGTGGCCGGATTCGCGCTGTTGATGGTGTGGTACGGCTGGGATTTCTTCGCCAACGCCCGTCAGAGCTACATGGTCTCGGCCTCGATCCAGATCTCCTACAAGTGGACCACCTTCGCGGTGCCGTTGAGCGGCGCCATCATGCTGCTGCACCTGGTTCACGGCTTCAGCCTGCTCGAACACTTCATCGACGACGACGCCATGCTCGAGAAGATGATGTCGCAAAGCGAGGCGCCGGCGTCCGACGACGCAAGCGCATCCACTCACGAGGCTCGCCCATGACCGCTGCCATCATTGCCTTCATTCTGGTACTGGCCATCGGTGCGCCCGTCGCCGTGGTCATGGCCATCTCCGGTGTCGCCGGGGTCTACGAGCTGGGCGGTGAACGCCTCGTCGGCATCGTCGCCGATCGCATGTTCTCCGGCGTCTCCGGCTACATGCTGATCGCGGTGCCGTACTTCATCTTCACCGCCGAACTGATGAACCAGGGTGGCCTGACCCAGAAGTTGATCGCCTTCAACAACGCGCTCTTCGGTCGCGTTCGCGGAGCGCTGTCCCACGTCAATGTCACCGTATCGCTGTTCTTCGCCGGGCTCACCGGGGCCGCCATCACCGATACCGTGGCGATCGGCAAGATCATGATTCCGGAGATGAAAAAGCAAGGCTATGACGCCGAGTACGCCGCCGCCATCACCGCCTGCTCATCGATCATCGGGCCGATCATTCCACCGAGCGTGGTGATGGTGGTCTACGCGACCCTGCTGCGTGACGTCTCGGTGATCGACCTGTTCGCCGGTGGCATCGTACCGGGGGTGCTGATGACCGCTGCGCTGTTGGTCGTCAGCATCGTGCTGGCCTGGCGTCGCGGCTATCCCAAGCAGGCGCCGACGCCGCTCAAGATGGCGCTTTGGGCGTTTCTCTCTGCACTGCCGGCGATGCTGGTGCCGCTGATCATCCTCGGCGGTATCCTCTCGGGCATGACCACGATCACCGAGGCATCGGGCTTCGCCGCGGTCTACGCCATCGTCATCGGCATGCTGTTCTACAAGAACCTGACGCTTGCCAAGGTCGGCCAGGCGCTGGTGACCACGGTCAAGTTCTCCGGCGTCGTGTTCTTCCTGCTGGCGACTTCTGCGGTGCTTGGCTGGTTCGTCACCCGCTCGGGCATTGCCCGAGACGCCGCCGAGCTGATCACCACCTTGAGCGATGTTGCGCTGGTGCAGATCCTGCTGGTGTGCCTGCTGTTGATCGTTATCGGTACGGTGATGGATGTGTTGCCGGCGCTGGTGGTGATAGGCCCGGTGGTGGTGCCGGCCATGGTCAGCCTGGGCTTCGATCCGCTGCACTTTGCCATCGTCATGATCGTGACCCTGAACATCGCCAACGTCACGCCACCGGTAGGAATGACGTTGATGACGGCCGCCAGAATCGCCCAGGTACCCTATGAACGAGCCATCGTCGCGTCACTGCCATTCTACGCTGCCTTTATCGCAGTGGTGGTGCTACTGGCCGCTTTTCCGGCACTATCGACATGGATCCCCTCGCTGCTGGATTGATCCAAGGCGCGATCCAAGGCGCGATGTAAAGCGTGATGCTTGAACCGATGGCGACTGACACGGACCGCAGCGCCGGCCACCGAGGGCCGTCATGACCGGAGAACGACGTAACATGAAACTCTTTTACCATCCTGACCAGGAACGCCATGCGCCCCCGCAGTTCCTCAGCCGTGGGCGCCTGGTGGCATCGCCCGAGGGCCCGAAGCGCGCACAGCTTCTGGCCGAAGGCCTGGCCGAAGTGGGCCTGTCGCTGACCGCGCCGGCGGAGTGCGATAGCCCCAAGCTGAGGGAGCGTCTCAAGGAAATTCATACCGAGCGCTACCTGGATTTTCTCGAGACGATCTACGCCCGCTGGCGTGTGCTGCCGGATGCCACCGACTTCGTGGCACCCAACATCCACCCGTGTGGCGGCGGCAAGCACTACCCGCGCCACCCGGTGGGGCAGGCCGGCTGGCACCTGCATGATATGGCCTGTCCGATCACCGAAGACAGCTTCTACGGCATCCTGGCGAGCGCCGCCACGGCGCAGGCCGCGGCGGAGAGCATCGTCGCCGGGGGCGGCACCGCCTACGCCCTGTGTCGACCGCCCGGGCATCATGCCGGGCCCGACCGCGCCGGGGGCTTCTGCTTTCTGAACAATGCAGCGCTGGCAGCCACCGTGCTGCGTGAGAGCGTGTCTCAGGTCGCCATCCTCGACGTGGACCTGCACCACGGCAACGGCACCCAGGACATCTTCTACGACCGTGGCGACGTCTGGACCGGTTCGCTGCACGCCGATCCCGGCGACTTCTACCCGTTCTACTGGGGCTCCGCCGAGGAGACCGGCATCGGGCCTGGGCTCGGTGCCAACCTCAACGTGCCGCTGCCCGTCGGCAGTGGTATCGAGGCCTTCCAGGCCGGCATCGACCAGCTGATCGATGCCATGGCCAGTTTCAGCCCCGATGCGCTGGTGATCGCCCTTGGCCTCGATGCCCACAAGGATGATCCGCTGGCGGGGCTGGCTCTGGACACCCAGGACTTCGTCGCCATCGGGCGTCAGCTAGGTGAGCTCGGCTTGCCCACCGTGCTGATTCAGGAGGGTGGCTATCCGACTCCTGCGTTGAGCCACAATCTTGCCGCCTTCCTGCGCGGCTTCAACGACGCCTGAAGCGTCGATTCGTTTACCAACGACGCCACAGGCGTCACACCCTCAAGGAGAGAACCATGTCCCCGAGTCTTCATCACAGCAACGAACGCATGAGCCAGATCGCCGTGCACAACGGCACCGTCTACCTGTCCGGGCAGGTCCCGAGCGATGCGACCCAAGGCATGCGTGGCCAGACCGAGCAGGTGCTGGCGCGCATCGACGAACTGCTGGCCGAAGCCGGTACTTCCAAGCAGCAGCTCATCTCGGCCCAGGTCTGGGTGACCGACATGGGCGAGTTCGCCGACATGAATGCCGCCTGGGACGCCTGGGTCGCTCCCGGCCGTCCGCCGGTGCGCGCCGCCGTGGAAGCGAAGCTGGCCAAGCCCGAGTGGAAGGTCGAGATCATGGTCGTGGCCGCGCTGCCGGAGTCCTGACATGCGCCTGATCGATGCCGATGAAGTGGCCGGTGCGCTCCTCTGGACGCCGCTGGTCGATCGCCTGGCGGCGACTTTCCGCCAGGGCGTCGAGTCGCCCCCGCGTCACCACCACGCCATGCAGCGCCCCGATGGCGAAGCCACCATGCTCCTGATGCCGGCCTGGGAGGCCGGCACCGACGAGGATCGCGGCTACATCGGGGTCAAGATGGTCAACGTGTTTCCCCAGAACGCCGATCATGGCCTGCCGGCGATATCCGGCCTTTATCTGCTCAGCGAAGGGCGTCATGGCCAGCCGTTGGCATGCTTCAACGGCGCCGAACTGACTCGGCGCCGTACCGCGGCCGCTTCGGCGCTTGCCGCCCGGGAGCTGGCACGGGAGGACGCCGAGACCCTGGTCGTGGTGGGCACCGGTAAGCTGGCGCCCATGGTGATCGAGGCCCACGCGGCGGTGCGCCCGATCACGCGCGTTCGTATCTGGGGGCGCAATGCCGACAAGGCCGCCGCGCTGGCCCAGGAGTACGCCGACCGCTTCGACTGCGCGGCGGTCGAGGATCTTGAGGCGGCCTGTCGCGAGGCCGATGTGATCAGCTGTGTGACGCTGTCGACGTCCCCCTTGATCAAGGGCGCCTGGCTGCCCGAGGGCGTGCATCTGGATTTGATCGGCGCCTTCCGCCCGAGCATGCGGGAAACCGACGCCGCCTGCCTGAGCCGGGCCGAGGTGTTCGTCGATACCTACGCCGGAGCCATGGGCGAGGCCGGGGACATTCTTCAGGCCATCGACGAGGGGGGCTTCGCCGAGGGCGATATTCGCGCCGAGCTTGGCGAATTGCTCAAGGGCGACAAGCCCGGGCGCTCCTCTGACTCGGCGATCACGCTATTCAAGTCGGTGGGGGCATCGCTGGAAGACCTGGCGGCCGCCATCGAGGCCTGGGAGCGGTTGGAGCGGACGGCGTGAGTGATACCTCTGCTACGGCCTTTTTCTGGCACGAACGTTGTTTCTGGCACGACCAGGGCGCCATCGGAGTGTTCTCGGCGCCGGGGGCCTTTCTGCAGCCGCAGCCGGCGTCCGAGAGCCCCGAGAGCAAGCGGCGGTTGAAGAATCTCCTGGAGGTGAGCGGCCTGATCGATGAACTCGATGTCATCAAGCCGGCTCCGGCAAGCCGCGAGGACCTGGCCCGCTTTCATACCGATGCCTACCTCGACGCTCTCGAGGCCGGCAACGCGGGTCTTGGCGGCGAGGCCGGCGAAGCCGCGCCCTATCGCCCGGGCAGTCTCGATGCCGCGCGTCAGTCGGCGGGGCTTGCCTTGGCGGCGGTGGAGGCGGTGGCCACCGGGCACTCGCCCAATGCCTATGCGCTGTGCCGCCCGCCGGGCCACCACGCCGAGGCGGATCGTGGTCGCGGCTTCTGTCTGCTGGGCAATATCCCCGTCGCAGTGATGCGCGCCAAGGCGCTTGGTCAGGTCGGCCGAGTGGCGATTCTTGATTGGGACGTGCACCACGGCAACGGCCAGCAGTCGGCCTTCTGGGACGACCCGGACGTACTGACGGTGTCGATCCACCAGGCCGGCAACTACCCCCTAGACAGCGGTGAGTTCGCGGAGCAGGGCGGGCCGGGAGCACGCCGCAGCTGCCTGAATCTACCGCTGCCCCCGGGCTGTGGCATCGGCGCCTATCGCCACGCCATGCAGCGTCTGGTGTTGCCGGCGATCGAGGCGTTTAAGCCGGAGTTGATCGTGGTCGCCTGCGGGTTCGATGCCTGTGCCAAGGACCCGCTTGGCAAGATGCTGCTTAACAGTGGCGCCTTCGCCGAGATGACCCGGTCACTCATGACGCTGGCCGAGCGGGTCTGTGCCGGGCGCCTGGTGCTGGTGCACGAAGGCGGCTATTCCGAGGGCTACGTGCCACTCTGCGGCCACGCCACCCTGGCGGCCCTGGCCGGCAGCGCGATAGCCATCGACGACCCGCAGAACGACGAAATTGCCGCCTGGGCCTATCAGGACCTGCAACCTCATCAGGGCGAGCTGATCGATGGTTGGCACCGGCGCTGGTTCGATGCCCGCGATGCGGCGCACCGTATCGGACATCACTGACATCATCGAGCGCGCCCCCTTTCAAGGAGATCCCATGACAGGACTTCATCAGCGTGACGGCTGGATCTGGCTCGACGGCGACTGGCTGCCCTGGCGCGATGCCAATACCCATCTGCTGACCCATAGCCTGCACTACGGCATGGGCTGCTTCGAGGGCGTGCGCGCCTATCGTGACGATGCCGGCAGCGGTCAGCTGTTTCGTGTTCACGAGCACACGAGGCGCCTCTTGGACAGCGCCCATATTCTCGATCTTGCGGTGGGCCAGGACCACACCTCGCTGATTAAGGCCCAGTGCCAGAGCGTAAAGCGCAATGACCTGACCAATGCCTATTTGAAGCCGACGGTATTTCTCGGCCCTGAGGGACTTGGGCTCAGAGCCAAGGGGTTGTCGTGCCACGTCATGATTGCCGCCTGGGACCTCGGTCCCTATGTCAGCGCGGAAGCGGCGAAGATCGGCCTGCGAGCGCTGACCTCTTCCTGGGCACGTCATCATGTCAACATCAGTGCCTGCCGGGCCAAGACCAGCGGTCATTACGTCAACAGCATGCTGGCGCTGAACACCGCGGTGAAGGCCGGCTTCGATGAGGCGATCATGCTCGATGCCGAGGGCTACGTGGCCGAAGCCAGCGCCGCCAACGTCTTTCTCTACCGCGACGGGGCGCTGCACACCCCCGAGGTGACGTCCTGCTTGCGCGGCATTACCCGTGACAGCGTGATTCGCCTGGCCCGCGAGGTGCTGGGGGTCGAGGTGGTGGAGCGGCGCATCACGCGAGACGAGCTTTACGTGGCCGACGAAGCCTTCGTCACCGGCACCGCCGCCGAGATCCTGCCGCTGCGTGAGCTGGATGGCCGCCATATCGGCGCCCGGGCCGGGGCGCCTGCACCGGGCGAGCCGATTGCCCCCGCGAGCCTTACGGCACGCTTGCAACGGCTCTATCAGGACGTCAGTCGCGGGCGGTTGGCGCCGTCTGACAACGCCGAAGGCGCGAACCTGGCGGCCTTCGCCGAGTGGCTGACGCCGGTCGAGTAGGGCGGTCGCGCTCCACGCGCCACACTCAGGGCCCCAGTCCCAGGCCCAAGGGACGGGGACTGTCCGTAGGGTGGGATCTGGGGCGGCGAGACGCAGAAAAACGCCACGGCATGGTGCCGTGGCGAGGCATTGGTAGGTATCCTCCTTGGGCATCCTCCCGATGCCGGGTGTCCTCCGTCACCCTGTCCCTGTGGCGCGTCCTGCGCCGTCGCCTCCCTGACGCTTAAGTGGCAGTGTCCATTGCCAGTGCCGTCCCGATGGCACGTCGTCACTATCGCGCACCGAGATGACAGTGCAATGGCGTTAGCATGGCAGTCGTGTGACAGCCAGGAGAGGCCCAGGCGAGGTGAGCAGCGGTCTTAACCGGGCGAGGCGCCATGGCACCAAGCTGCGTTCGAGAGACGTCCGGCCACTACAAGGCCTCTTGAAAGCCCCTGAAAAGCCCCTGAAACGCTTCCCTGATGAGGGATGAGGCCCCGCTGGCGGGCGTTTTCTGGTACTATCGCCGCCGATTTTCGCCGAAGCCGATGGCTATCGGCTTCCCTTCCTCCTTCACTCCCTGGAAAGCACTATGAATGCGGTGATTCTTGCCGTGCTGGTGATGGTCGGTCTATCGCTTGCGCGTGTCTCGGTAGTTCTGGCGCTGGTCGTCGGTGCCCTGGTGGGTGGTCTGGTCGGTGGTCTGTCCATCGACGAGACCCTGACGGCGTTCAATGATGGCGTTGGCGGCGGCGCCAAGGTTGCCCTGGCCTACGCGACCCTTGGCGCCTTCGCGGTAGCCATCTCCCGCTCGGGCCTGCCGGACCTGCTGGCCCGGCGCCTGATTCGAATGCTCGGTCAGGAGAGCTCGGCCTCGCGCCAGGCCACGGTCAAGTACCTGCTGATCGGTAGCGTGCTGCTGGTGGCGATCTCGTCCCAGAACCTGATCCCAGTGCATATCGCCTTCATTCCGATCCTGATTCCACCGCTGCTCAAGGTCATGAACCAGCTGCACATGGACCGCCGTGCGGTGGCCTGTGCCCTGACCTTCGGCCTGACGGCGCCTTACATGCTGCTGCCGGTGGGGTTTGGCGCCATCTTCCTCAACGATATCCTGCTGGCCAACATCAACCAGGCCGGCAGTGCCCTGGGCCTGGAGATCGATCGCGTCATGGTCCCGGTGGCCATGGGCGTGCCGGTGGGGGGGATGTTCCTGGGCCTGCTGGTGGCAGTGTTCCTGAGCTATCGCAAGCCGCGCAGCTACGACGAAGTCGAGCTGGGTAGCGGCAGTGGCGTCGGCCACAGCCATGACCACGAGACCCCGGCCGAGCCCCATGCCCTGGGCTTGATCATGTCGGTCGTGGCCATCGTTGCCGCCCTCGGCATCCAGCTCTACACCGGCTCGATGATTCTCGGCGGTCTGGTCGGCTTTTCGCTGCTGACCATGGGCGGCATCTTCAAGTGGCGCGAGGCCGACGACCTGTTCACCAGCGGCATGCGCATGATGGCCCTGATCGGCTTCATCATGATCTCGGCCTCAGGCTTCGCCGCGGTGATGACCGCCACCGGCGAGATCCAATCCCTGGTCACCGCCAGCGTCGATATCATCGGTGACAACCGTGGTTTGGCGGCGCTTTTGATGCTGCTGGTGGGGCTCTTCATCACCCTGGGTATCGGCTCATCGTTCTCGACCATTCCGATCATCGCCGCCATCTTCGTGCCGCTGGCGGTGCAGTTCGGGTTTTCCGACCTTGCCACCGTCGCCCTGGTCGGCACCGCCGCCGCGTTGGGCGACGCCGGTTCGCCGGCCTCGGATTCGACCCTCGGCCCGACCTCGGGGCTGAACGTCGATCGCCAGCACGACCATATCTGGGACAGCGTGGTGCCCACGTTCCTGCACTACAACATCCCGCTGATCGGCTTTGGTTGGCTCGCCGCCATGACTCTGTAGCACCGCATCGGCGAAGGCCGATCCATCGCCTGTCGTTGGCTTGGCGATGGCTCTTCGATGGCTCTTCAATAGCCCCCCACGACGCCCGCATTGTCTCTCGATGCGGGCGTCGTCATTTTCGCCGGGAGCCATGGCATCGGGTGTTCGGTGTCGGCAGCCTCGCAGGTGCAGCTGTGCTTTTCAGTACTGTACGTCGGGAGCGGGGCAACGGGGCGGCAGGCGCGGCATCTGTCGCCAATTGCGCTAATTGAACTGACCCGACAGGCGCGCGGGGGTTGTGCCGATTCGGTGGTGTGGTCCATGGTGGAAGAGCGCATTAGCGGCTTGCGATGGTCTCATGCACGCTCAGCGTTCAGCGCACTCATGCGGAATGTGACGGCATGACTGCCAGCGTCGAGTCGCCCACGGAAGGACGCACCCGAGCGGTGCGGAGCGCCGCTCAAACGGTCGTGACCTTCGTCAGTCCGAAAAGGAGAGCCTCATGATGTTACGCACCATGCTTATCAGTGCCTCGCTGCTGGTGGCCGCCAGCGCCCAGGCCGCCACCGATGTCGAGATGCACAGCGTCAGCACCGACGGGGTGGGTGACTCGGTCGGCAGCATCCACTTCGAGGATACCGACCACGGCCTCAAGATCACTCCGGAGCTGTCTGGCCTGGATACCGGCATTCATGGCCTGCACGTGCACGCCAACCCGAGTTGCGAGCCCGCTGAAAAGGACGGTGAAACGGTCGCTGCCGCCGCTGCTGGCAGCCACTACGACCCGGAGGAAACGGGTACCCACGAGGGCCCCTACGGGGAAGGCCATCTCGGCGATCTGCCGGCGCTCAGCGTCGATGCCGAGGGCAGCGCCAGCCTGGCGACTCTCGCACCGCGGATCACCGAGGACGACCTGGCCGGGCGTGCGATCATGATCCACACCGGCGGCGACAACTACACCGACGAGCCGAAGCTCGGCGGCGGTGGCGCCCGGGTTGCCTGCGGCGTGGTCGAGTAAAGCGCTGCGGCGTGGTCGAGTTAAACGCTGCGGCGTGGTCGAGCGGTCCGCGACTCCATCAGCCTCGCCGTGGCGGCGGGGCTGATGCTGTTGGTGCATCGTACCTGGGCGGGGCACGGGGCATTCATTACGAAGACGCGACGCCACTCGCGGGGCTTCGGTGTGCCCCAGGCGGCGGTGTCCCTTGTATCCGTCGCCGACGAGCGGGCAGGGGGGCCTTATTCGCTTGCCCCAAGGCGTGACCGTACATGTTCTGCCATGACCTTCGCGATCGAGGCAATCCGCCCGAACGGGCATCCCTCGCCGGACTCTGGTATTCTGCCCGCCGTCGTCGTGCCCATGGCCAATGCCGCCAGGGGCCCGTGCTGTTAGCGGCCTGTGCTTCGAGAAGCCTAAGCTGTCAGGCTCCCGCCTTCGCCCGCTCGCCGTTTCCTTGCTCCCTTCGTGACAGGTCCACCATCGTGACTGACCCTACCGCCCATGCCGCCCCCGAGGTTGATTTCGCCAGCCTGCCGTTAGCCGCGGAGTTGTTGACCAACCTCGCCTCGCTCGGCTACCACGCGATGACGCCGATTCAGGCCGCCAGCCTGCCGGCGATGCTGGCCGGGCGTGATGTCATCGCCCGGGGCAAGACCGGCTCGGGCAAGACCGCAGCCTTCGGCCTGGGGCTACTGTCGCGGCTCGCGGTGGAGAGTTTTCGCGTGCAGTCGTTGGTGCTGTGCCCGACTCGGGAGCTGGCCGATCAGGTCGCCGGCGAACTGCGGCGCCTGGCGCGTAGCCTGCCCAACGTCAAGATACTGACGCTTTGTGGCGGGGCGCCGCTGGGGCCGCAATTGAACTCGCTGGAGCACGGCGCCCACGTGATCGTAGGCACCCCGGGGCGGGTGGAGGAGCACCTGCGCAAGGGATCGCTGTCGCTTGCCGACTTGACTACGCTAGTGCTGGACGAGGCCGATCGCATGTTGGACATGGGGTTTCAGGAGGCGCTGGAGCGCATCGTCCGCGAGACCCCGGCCAGCCGCCAGACGCTGCTGTTCAGCGCCACCTACGCTGAGGCCGTGCTGCCCATCGCCGAGCGCATGATGCGTGAGCCGCTGACGGTCGAAGTGGAGTCAACCCACGACGACGCCAGCATTCGCCAACATTTCTTCCGAGTCGCCGATGAGCCGGCGCGCCTGGCTGCCCTGTGCGAGTTGTTGCTGCACTATCGGCCAGTGTCCAGCGTGGTGTTCTGCAACACCAAGATCGAGACCCGGGAAGTCGCCGAGGGGCTTAGCGCGGCGGGCTTCAGTGCCGTGGCGCTGCATGGCGATCTGGAACAACGGGACCGGGACGAGACGCTGGTGCGCTTCGCCAACAAGAGCGTCTCGGTCCTGGTGGCCACCGACGTGGCCGCCCGTGGCCTGGACATCGACGCGCTCGACGCGGTGTTCAACCACCAGATCGCCCGTGACCTCGAGGTCCACGTGCACCGTATCGGGCGCACGGGGCGCGCCGGAAGCCGCGGCGTGGCCTGTACACTGGTCGGGGTACGCGAAGACTATCGCCTGGAAAAGCTCGGCGACTTCCTCGGCCAGCCGCTCGAGTGCGAGCCATTGCCGGCCAGCCGCGGCGGCGACGCGACTCCCTTCGCCGCGCCGATGGTGACCCTGCAGATTGACGGCGGCAAGAAGCGCAAGGTGCGCCCGGGCGATATCCTCGGGGCCTTGACCGGTGACGGTGGTATCGCCGGTGACGCCGTTGGCAAGATAAAGGTGCTGGAGCGCAGCGCCTATATCGCCGTCGAGCGAGGGGTCGCGGATGCCGCCCTCGAACAGCTCAAGGCCGGCACGCTCAAGGGACGCTCGTTCCGGGCGCGTCGCATCGGCCGCTAAGCGGCCCTTTTTTCTTTCGAGGAATCGCACGAGGCGCCATGAAGATCCCCAAGAGACTCCAGCCCCTGGTCGATGACGGCCTGATCGACGAGGTCGTCACGCAACTGATGAGCGGCAAGGAAGCCCAGGTCTACGTGGTGCGCGCCGGCGGCGAGTTGCGCTGCGCCAAGGTCTTCAAGGAGGCCC
>Ga0114954_1000238_pt1 | contig 20368 bp, 18 predicted proteins | sample Porto_4metaG_FD_87299 | JGI IMG/M metagenome (GOLD analysis project Ga0114954, IMG submission 87299) | Marine algal microbial communities from Porto, Portugal - Porto_4 metaG | ecosystem: Host-associated > Algae > Red algae > Unclassified | place: Portugal: Porto | collected 2015-02-02
AGTTTAAAGAAAAACAAATTATAATCAACAACTTTATAGAACAGATTTATATCAATAATGAAAACGTCGAAATCATTTGGCGTTTTTAAGTAATTATTTTATGTATTCATTTCGGGCTATTCACACAGCCCAAATAAAAAACGATTCTTTCTGTTTAACAGCCTCCATAACACCTTGCGCAGCCAACTCCTGGCCAGTAGATAAATTTCCTTTCCACTGTAACGGATTTACATCCATTTCTCCTTCTTTTTCGGCAATTCCGCGAACAAGTACAGCACATTCACTAACTCTCCCCATCGTTATGCACTTCCGGCAATATGTGCAGACTTTACTACACCTTTTACACAAAAATGACGAAAAGAGTCTTTGTGCTATATTTCCGCAACGCTGACACATATATGTAGAAGCCTTATTTTTTACACCTTGTACACATACGACCTCTCCCTTCTTCTTCAAATCATCTAAATTATCCCGTACGTCTGTAGAGAGTTCTTCTAATAATAACTGTTTCCCAGATAACATGGACCATCACCTCTAGCACACTATAAACCTTTCCCGTAATTTCGTAAAAACACAAAAAAGCCGATAACCTACTTATAAAATAGTAAGCTATCGACTTTATACACGTGTTTTATTCGTTTATAAATCCTAGAATCGACCGTATCCTAAGAAATGTTTTTTGTTGTATGAACTGTTAATATCACCGTACGCAATTCCTTTATCACTAGCATGAATCATTTGGCCATTACCAACGTAAATACCGATGTGAGATGGACCTGCTTTATAAGTACCTTGGAAGAATACTAAATCTCCAGGTTGTGGGCTACTTACTTTAGAAACTGAGTTCCAGTAACCGTTAACGTCTTGACGACCTACACCAAAGATGTAAGAAATGAATCCACTACAATCAAAACCACCTTTTGATGGAGATGCACTTCCCCAAACATATGGCATACCTAAGTATTGTTGTGCTTTACCAATTACGCCACCCGCATTTGAAGCTGGAGCTGGCTCTGGTTGTTTCTTCTCTTGTTTAGGTGTTTCTTGTTTAGGTGTTTCTTGTTTAGGTGCTTCTTGTTTAGGCTCTTCTTTTTGAGCTTGTCCACCGTTGTTCGCTGGTGCAACTTGTTGAGCAGGCGCTTGCACTTCTTTAGCAGCTTGTTCTGCTTGTTTTTGAGCAGCGGCTTCTTGTGCAGCTTTTGCTTGTGCTTCCTGTTCAGCCATACGTTGTAATTGTAATGCTTGTTTTTCAAGCTCTTTCAATTGATCTTCCGTACTTGTCATCGTCGTTACAACTGTATCCATTTTACCACTTAAATCGTTTACTGCTGTTTCTTTTTTCGCTTTTTCAGCGTCAAGTTCTTTCTTAGCAGTTTCAATTTGAGCTTGTGCTTCTTTTAATTCTTTTTGTTTTTCTTTTACTGTTGCAACATCCTTTTTCACGTTCGCTTGATCTTCTTGTTGTGTTTTCATGATATCTTCGTCAGACTCAAGAATTTTAGAAACAGAAGTTAAACGATCAACTAAATCTGCAACGTTTTTAGAGTTTACAAGAACTTCTGTTACAACGTTCGTATTCGGCTGTTCTTGAAGCGCAACTAAACGTTTTCTTAATAAGTCTTCACGTTTTGCGATTTTCGTTTGTAGTTCCGCAATGTCTTTATTTTTCTTTTCGATTAATTGCTCAGTATCAGCAACTTTTTTCGTTGTTTCATCAAGCTTTGAAGAATTTTCTTGAACAGACTTATCTAAACCTTGAATTGTTTTATTTAATTCGTTCATTTGTTTTTGTAATTCATCACGTTCTTGTTGTTGTTTATGTAAAGTGTCATTTTGTGTATTAATTTGTGATTTCACGTCAGAAATATTATCTTCTGCAAATGCATTTGGTGTTAATCCTGAAAACATTAACCCTGCAACTAATGCGCAAGACGCCATTTTTAGCTTTTTCATTTTATTTTTTACACCGCTTTCTTTTTCTTTTTTCCGTATATAACCTATAAAATTTATACCATAATTCGGGATTTTTTTTGCCAATGTTACGTTTTTGTAAAACAAATGTAATATTATATGTGCATCTAGCGCAAAATACGTATATTTTTGTATGTATGTGTAGAATTTTTTAATTTTTCCTCAATGTTATAAACAAAGAAAAAACGCAAGGTGTCCCTTACGTTTTATTAAATATGCAAATGCAAATATAAATGAAATTGAAACGCTATTTCATCCATTTCTCAGCCCAATTTTGGACTTCATCCATAACACTTTCTAACGCTTTTCCTTTGTCAGTTAAGCCATACTCGATTCGAACTGGTACTTCTGGATAAACATTACGAACTACAATGCCTTCGCTTTCCAATTCCTTTAAACGCTCTGACAACATACGATCGCTCATATTCGGTATAATATCTGCGATTTCTCTAAAACGTTTCGGCTCTTCTAGCAAAGATTTAATGATTAAGCCAGTCCATTTTTTACTAAGCAAAGTAAAAGCTGACTCAAACTTTGGACATAAACAAGAATTATGCTCCATATGTTTCACCTCTCTTCTATTATAATATAGTTTCTTGTAAAAAGTAAGTTATAAAACTTTCCTCATATTTTATTTTACGTACATTTTATCATTTCCAAATATTAACTTGTCAACTATACGTAACATTTCCGTAAAAAAACCCTCTTCAAAAAGAGAGCCTTTTCTATCTTATTACTTCGTATACCATCCAAGACCAAGTGCACCTTCACCTAAATGCGTACCAATTACAGCACCAAAATAACCCGTGCGAATTGCGACATGAGGATATTTTGCTTCTAATTCTTGCTTCCATTCATTCGCTTCCTCTTCACGTTGCGCATGAATGATAACTGCTTCCATAGGTACACCTTTACTTGCTTGTTCATCAAAAATTTCAACGATACGTTTTAGCGCTTTTTTACGTGTACGAATCTTTTCAAATGGAATAATGACTTTCTCTCTAAAATATAAAACTGGCTTCACTTGTAGCAAGCTACCGATGAAAGCTTGCGCACTATTTAATCTTCCACCACGTTGTAAATGATGTAAATCATCCACTACAAAATATGCGTCCATCGTTTGCTTCATTTCATCAAAACGAGCGGTAATTTCTTCTGGTGTTTTTCCTTCACTTGCTAATTTCGCGCCTTCACGTACATAAAATCCTTGTACTTCACAACTAATTTCAGAGTCATACGTATATACTTCAATACCCTCTACCATCTGTCCAGCTGTCGTTGCTGTTTGGTATGTACCACTAATTCCACTTGAAAGATGAATACTAATAACTGCATCATATTCTTTAGATAATTCTTCGTATAACTCTAAAAACTTTCCAATCGCTGGCTGCGAAGTTTTCGGAAGTTCTTCCTGCTCACGTACTTTTACATAAAAATCATCTACTGAAATTTCAGCTTCTTCTTGATAAGATTCTGTTCCAAATACAACGTTTAATGGAATCATATATATATTTAGTTCGTCACGAATATGCTTCGGTATATATGCTGTACTATCAGTAACAATAGCTGTTTTCATTCTCGTACCTGCCTTATAAAAAATTTTTATCCCCTAATTTTACACGAAAACTAAAAAAGGTGCATCCATACATAAAAATACCGGTTGAAAATTATACTCAGCATCTCGACAAATTACAACAAAAAGATAAAATACTCATCAAAAATTTCAGCTTATTTATAAAAAATGTTTGAATATAAAAACGCCCGCTTTTAAAATGTAAAGTACTAGTCATTTTGACAGATAGGGGCGTATACCATTGTTATTACAATATTTAACAATAAAAGACTATGGCGAACACGAAATTGTCATTCAAAAATCAAGATTTATTTGTTATGTAAATAGAGCTACAACTGAAGAAGAAGCGCAAGCGTTTATACAAAAAATAAAAAAACAGCATTGGAATGCAACACATAACTGTTCAGCGTATTTAATTGGCGAACAAGATCAAATTCAAAAAGCGAACGATGACGGTGAACCGAGCGGCACAGCTGGTGTACCTATGTTAGAGGTATTAAAAAAACGAGGTTTAAAAGATACTGTTGTTGTCGTTACACGCTATTTTGGTGGCATTAAACTCGGTGCAGGTGGATTAATTCGCGCATACGGAAAATGTACAAGCGAAGGTATTAATCACGTCGGCATTGTCGAACGAAAACTAGTGCGGGTTATACAAACCGGGATTGATTACACTTTACTTGGCAAGTTAGAAAATGAATTACGCCATTCAAAATATGTCATTAAAGATATACATTATTTAGAAAATGTCACATTTGATACGTTTGTAGAAGAAGATGGGAAACAAGCATTCACAGATTGGATGATTGAATTAACAAATGGGAAATGTACAATTACAGAAGGAGATATGTTGTACTTAGAGCAAGATCTTATCTAAGAATAATGAAATTATCACCTTTAAAGATTAATGTAGTGAAGAACTTCTCTACAATGAACTAAGGAGATTATATATGGAAGAACGTTATCATCATCTCCAAAATCGCAGAATAAAAAAGAAGCGAAGAAGAAAACTTTTCTACTTCTTTATTTTCGCATTTTTATTTGGCAGTGTAGGAGTCTATATATTAAATTCCTACACTTCTCTTATGGGGATGTATAGTGGATTTAGTCGTGAAAAATCAGATTTAAGAACTAAAGATGTAGAAATTACAAAGGAACCTTTTACAATCCTCATTATGGGTATAGAAGATTATGCAACAGATGGTCAAAATGGGCGTACAGACTCATTAATGTTTGCGACAGTCAATCCGAAAACTCAAAGGATTTCACTTATGAGTATTCCTCGGGATAGTCGCGTTCCAATTGTCGGAAAGGACAAAGAAGATAAGATTAACGCTGCGCATGCTTATGGTGGAGAACAAATGGCAATCAAAACTGTCGAAGGTTTTCTAAAAGTTCCTGTAGACCATTATATTAAAATTGATTTCCAAGGCTTTAAAGGTATCGTTGATGCTGTTGGCGGTGTTACCGTTGATGTCCCTTTCGATTTTTGGGAGCGCTCTGACGTGGATTACTACAAAAAAATCCAATTTAAGCAAGGGCAACAAAACTTAAACGGTGAAGAGGCACTCGCTTACGTCCGTATGCGAAAGCAGGATCCAAACGGCGATTATGGCCGAGCCGCTAGACAAAGACAATTGCTAGCCGCTGTTGCTCAAAAACTGAATTCTGCCTCTACTGTATTTAAAATTAAAGATTTAACGACTGTCGTTGGAAAATATATAAAAACCGACATTCCTATTTCAGACGGACTTGCTCTTTACAATAAACTTTCTGGTTTTGATCCTTCTACAATACAAACGTTAAAACTTGAAGGAGAAGACAAAAAAATAGGCGGTATTTATTACTTCCTTCCGGATCCAATCGGTGTAGAGACGGTACGTAATGAAATAGAAAAAGAACTAGGGGAAAAAGCAAAAACTCCAACAAATCCAAATACAAAAACCGATTCATCAAATCCTGACTCAAATTCTAACTCTAACGAAAAAGCAAAGAAAGAAACAAACCCGAACAAAACACCAACTGAGCCGCCCCCTTCCACAAATGCTCATGCAGAGTGGATTATGAGAAATCAGGAATAACAAAAAGAGCCAACTCTTATACGATTTGGCTCTTTTTTATTTACTTATTAAAGTGTTGTAAAATTGATTCAACAATACGCTCTGATGCACGACCATCACCGTAAGGGTTAGATGCTTGCGCCATCTTATCATGAGCTTCTTTATCAGATAGTAACTCATCAGCAAGATTAAAGATTGTCTCTTCATCTGTTCCTGCTAATTTTAACGTACCTGCTTCAATACCTTCTGGGCGCTCTGTTGTATCACGTAGAACAAGAACTGGCACGCCAAGTGATGGTGCTTCTTCTTGAACACCGCCAGAATCAGTTAACATTAAGTATGAACGAGCTGCAACATTATGGAAATCAATCACATCTAGCGGCTCGATTAAATGAATACGGCTATGTTCTCCTAAAATATCATTTGCTGTTTCACGAACAACAGGGTTCATGTGAACAGGGTACACAACTTGCACATCTTCATGTTTATCAACAAGGCGCTTAATTGCACGGAACATATTACGCATTGGTTCACCTAAGTTTTCACGGCGATGCGCTGTCATCAGTACAAGGCGATTATTTCCAAGCTTCTCTAGTACCGGATGACTATATGTTTCTTTTACAGTCGTTTTCAGTGCGTCAATCGCTGTATTTCCTGTTATGAAAATGCGTGACTCATCTTTATTTTCTCTCTGTAAGTTCGTTGCTGATTTCGCTGTCGGTGAGAAATGAAGGTCTGCCATTACACCTGTTAATTGACGATTCATCTCTTCTGGATATGGAGAATACTTATCCCATGTACGAAGTCCAGCTTCAACATGACCTACTGGAATTTGATTATAAAAAGCAGCTAAGCTAGCAATAAATGTTGTTGTTGTATCACCATGTACAAGGACGATATCAGGCTTTGCTTCTTTCATTACTTTGTCTAAACCTTCTAAACCGCGCGTTGTAATATCAATTAAAGTTTGACGATCTTTCATAATATTCAAATCGAAATCTGGCGTAATTCCAAAGATGCTTAATACTTGATCTAACATTTGACGATGTTGTGCTGTTACAGTCACAATTGATTCGATTTTTTCTGGATGCTTTTGCAACTCTAATACAAGAGGTGCCATTTTAATTGCTTCTGGACGTGTCCCGAAAATTGTCATTACTTTTAAACGTTCAGTCATTTTATTGCCTCTTTTCTCTCACTAGTTACAGTTTCTATTATGACGTATAAGAATAAACAAGGAACTTGCTCTTTTTATCGAATAGTAGCAACATGATTATTACAAACATTCTTTCGTCCCACTGAGTAGTAATCTATCCCTTGCTTTCTAGCATCCTCATTAGTATAACAATTTCTCCCATCAAATAGAATAGCCTCCCCCATAAGTTGTACATACTTTTCTAATGGATATGTTCGAATAGATTCCCATTCCGTTACGATAAAAACTGCACTCGCGCCTCTAATCGATTCATCTATACATTCAGCATATTGTATCGTCTTTCCAAATGTTTGTTGTACATGCTGAATTGCTTTCGGATCGTATACAACTACATCCGCACCTATATTAATCAATTCTTGTATGATAATAAGAGATGGTGCTTCTCTAATATCGTCTGTATTCGGTTTAAATGCTGCTCCAAGAACTGCAACCCGTTTCTTATTCATATTTATTACTTTTTTCGCTTTTTCAACTAATAACAACTGCTGCTTATTATTCACTTCAATGACCGCTTTTAACAAACGAAAATCATGAGAAACATTTCCTGCCATTTGCACAAGTGCTTTCGTATCTTTCGGAAAACACGATCCCCCATATCCAATGCCCGCCTGTAAAAAATGGGTACCAATTCTCTTATCCATCCCCATTCCTTTTGCTACATCTAATACATTTGCTCCTACCTTCTCACATATATTTGAAATTTCATTAATAAAGCTAATTTTTGTAGCCAAGAATGCATTAGACGCGTATTTAATCATCTCTGCACTCTTAATATCTGTAATATACGTTTGCAAGCATAATGCGCTATACAAATCCTCTACTTTCCGTGCAACTTTCTCATCATCCGCTCCAATTACAATACGATCACCATGGAAGAAATCATAAATACCGGAACCTTCTCGTAAAAACTCTGGATTCGATACGACATGTAATTTGTGCCTCCCTTGTAACTTCGCCTCAATCCATCCCTGCATCGCTTCATTTGTACCTACAGGAACTGTACTTTTCGTAACAACAATAATATCGTTATGCACGTATGTCCCAATATCCTCACACGCACGCTTAATATACGTTAAATCAGCTCTCCCATTTGCTAATGATGGTGTTCCAACCGCAATAAATATAAATTCAGCATTTTTAAAAGCTTTTAATTTACTTGTTGTAAAAGTTAACTTTGCACACTTATACGCATCATGTATTAATTCATGTAAGCCACATTCATAAATAGGTAAATCCCCTTGTTTTATCCGTTCAATTTTTTCATAATCTGTATCAAAACATGTGACCGAATGTCCCAGTTTTGCCAAACCTACTCCTGTAATTAATCCAACATATCCAGTACCAATTATCGTAATTTTCATTTCCCCTTCGCACAGGAATATACAATAGAAAATATACGAATACATAGAATTCCCCTGTGCTTCCTCCTCTCATATTAAAAATGAGAAAACATTTTACTTCTCTATTATATGAATTACCTTTTCCATACTTTTTTAAGTTTTTGTAAAATTACATAAGAGAATATAAATTACCATATTTTAACACGAGACTTACTCATTTCTACGTGTAACACTTATAATACTGAAATAAAAATACTCACTATAGGAGAGGCGCGAAAATGGTCTATTATAAATACCAACAAACGCAACCTTCTTAAATGAGCTAACATTCCATATACAATTGTCATATCTTCTATTCACTTCCACTTACTACAAAAAGAAAAAAAGATTGAATTCTAATCTTTTTGTGATACCATATGTTATGAGCCTGCAAATAAACATCATAATTTTCAGATAAATAAACTAAAAAATTATGTTAGACTATAAAAAGGTGGGGTATTAATGGACTCACAAGTGATTTATGCCATTTTGGCATCTTTCATCACTGTACTCGTCGTTACTCCTTTAGTTATTAAATTAGCTTTTAAAATAGGAGCAACAGATAAGCCAAATGCGCGTAAAGTACACCAAAAGATTATGCCTCGTCTTGGCGGATTAGCAATATTTATCGGTGTAGCTGTAGGATTTGTTGTTGGCGGGTTATATGAACAAAGAATGTTATCGATAACATTAGGTGCGATTATCATTGTAATCATCGGGATTTTAGATGATATGTACGAACTATCTGCGAAGGTAAAATTCGGTGGACAACTATTAGTTGCAGCTATGATTGTAAAAAGTGGATTATTAGTGCAAGTATTATATATTCCAATCCTCGGGGATACTGAACTTGGATGGCTTGCTTATCCAATTACAGTGTTTTGGATTGTAGGTATTACAAATGCAATCAACTTAATTGACGGATTAGATGGATTGTCCGCTGGAATTTCATCTATCGTACTTGCAACGCTGGCATATATGGCCTTCACTAGCCCATGGGGTACTGGAACAGCTATCATTTTGCCTCTAGCACTAATTGCACTTGCAAGTACACTTGGATTTTTATTCTATAACTTCCATCCAGCAAAAATTTTCATGGGAGATACAGGAGCACTATTTTTAGGATACTGTATTTCTGTCATATCGTTACTTGGATTATACAAAAGTGTAACGTTATTCAGCTTCATCGTTCCAGTTATCATTTTAGGTGTACCTGTATTTGATACGGCATTCGCAATTATCCGCCGTATCGTAAATAAAAAACCTATTTCAGCACCAGATAAATCGCATTTACATCACCGTTTGCTTGCAATGGGATTCTCTCATCGTAAAACGGTACTAATTATATACGCATTCGGTATCTTCTTTAGTGTAAATGCCATTATTTTCACTAGTGCAACATTATGGTTATCCATTATTCTTCTTTTCATTTTAATCTTCTTCACAGAAATCATTGCTGAAATAATCGGCCTTGTACACGAACGTTACAAACCAATTATTTCCTTCTATAAAAAAATGAAAAAACGCGAAGACTAATTGTAGTATAGCCTTTACAATTATGAAATATTCAAATAGCATCCTCTTTCTTTGAAGAGGATGCTATTTTTTATTTTTTTACTCCTTATTTGACATTTCCAAAATATAGATTGTTTGAGAGTCCCTTTATTGGAGAAAGATATACATAATAAAAAAAGTATCAAATTTTATTTTTTACATCTTGATTGTCAAACTGAGGGTGAATGTTATGATCAAGCGAGTATTTCAATGTATCATTTTATTTTTCACAATTACTATATACACGTCATCTAATCCTGAAGCAACTACAATTATTCCTGCTGAACATCATCCAAATGCTGAAACGACCTCTCCTACACAAAAGATTGCGTATTTAACATTTGATGACGGACCAAACAAATATACGATGCAAATTTTAAACATTTTAAAAGAAAAGAATGGAAAAGCAACCTTCTTTGTTATTGGCGGAAAAGTACCGCATTACCAAAAGACGATGCAGCGATTAATTAAAGACGGACATTATATTGGACTTCATAGTATGTCACACGATGTAAAACGCCTTTATACTGGCGATCCTTCCACTTTAATTACAGAAATGGAACAAACTCAAAACATTGTCCAGCAAGTTACAAAATTAAATACACACCTCGTCCGCGTTCCATACGGTAGCATGCCTTACTTAAAAAAAAATTATCGTGATGCTCTTGTATCAGCTCGATATAAAATGTGGGATTGGACAATTGATACATATGATTGGAAAAGCTATGACAATCCTTCTGCCATACTAGAAAGAGTACGTAATCAAAGTGATGAACAAGTCGAAGTTATTTTAATGCATGATTCAAGTGTCACTGTACAAATACTGCCAAAAGTAATCGATTATTTACAGTCACAAGGATACAAACTTCTTCCTTATAATCCCTCTTCCCATCTCGAAGTTAATTTTTGGAAAGACACAAGATTGTAACAGCTTTAGTTCCTATATGCTAAAGCTGTTTTATTTTTCTCTTCCCACCCTTCTCATTTTTGTGTAAAATTTTAAATAGTGATGAAGTTTCGAGGTGAATAGAAATGAAACGAATAGATCTCATTTTTAACGCAATACAAGAAGGAAATTATACAGAAGGTATAACCGCATTAGAACTCGCTACCCTGTTGCAACTAGATCGTGCCAATGTAAGTAGCGACTTAAACAAACTTGTAAAAGATAAACGTTTATTAAAAACAAATACGCGCCCTGTTCGTTTTTATATAGAAACGAACACTCCGTTGGAAACGCATTCAAAAGACGTGACTTCACTAGATACATTTGCAATTGAAAATACGAGCCTTAAAATCGCAATTGAAAAGGCGAAAGCTTCTATTCTCTATCCTCCAAACGGTATGCATACTTTACTGCTAGGAGAAACAGGAGTCGGAAAATCTATGTTTGCTTCTTTAATGCACGAATATGCAATTGAAGTTGAACAGCTTCCAAAAAAGGCACCATTTATCGTCTTTAACTGTGCTGATTATGCAAACAATCCACAGCTACTACTAGGACAGTTATTTGGGATCAAAAAAGGAGCTTACACAGGTGCGAATGATCAAAAAGGGTTAATTGAAAAAGCACATGAAGGAATTCTTTTCTTAGATGAAGTACACCGCCTTCCTCCAGAAGGACAGGAAATGCTCTTTACTTTTATTGATCGCGGAGTATATCGCCGCCTAGGAGAAACAGAAAACGAGCGTAAAGCACAAGTATTAATCATTACTGCAACAACAGAAGAACCAAATTCATTTTTATTAAAAACATTTACAAGACGTATACCGATGACTGTCACGCTTCCACCACTTCGTGAGCGTACACATAAAGAACGCTTTGCTTTACTACAACTATTTTTCACAAATGAAGCAATTCGGCTAAGGAAAGAAATTCACGTTAGCCCGAACGCAATGCGTGCTTTCGTCTTTTACAATTGTCCCAATAACATCGGTCAATTAAAAACAGATGTACAAATCGCCTGTGCGAAAGCTTATTCTGATTTTGTAACAAAGAAACGTGATTCTGTCTATGTTTCAAGTACAGATTTACCTTGGTATATGAAAGAAGGGCTATTTATTGAAAGAAAGAGCCGTCACCTATACCAAATACCAAATGAAACATTTGTATTTACGGGAGATGAAGGTTGGAGTCAACATAAAGCAGAAGATGAAAAACGGTCTTCTATTTACGACTATATTGATTATAAATATGAAGAACTTCAAGCACGCGGTATTGAAGAGGAAGAATTAGAATTACTAATAGAAAATGATATTCAAAGCTTTTTCGTACAATATTTTAACCAAATGTCCAAAAAGACAAGTCATGAAAATGTTTTTAAAATTGTTGATCGTAACATCGTTTCCGTATGTGAAAAAATTGCGGAGCTCGCTGAAAAACATTTATCTAAGACGTTTGATGAAAAAGTCTTTCTCGCATTAAGTTTACATGTACAGACAACTCTACAACGTTTACAAAGCGGGAAGCAAATTCATCACCCACAATTGAATCAAATTCGTACGAAATATAAAGAAGCTTTTTCCGTAGCTATGCAATGCATTCAACTACTGGAAGAAGAATTACAAATAACCATGCCCATGGATGAAGCTGGCTTCTTAACAATGTTCTTCGTTGTTGATCCAATTCCTGCTTCCCAAACAGAAGTAAAAGTATTAATATTAGCGCACGGTAATGGCATCGCAACAGAAATGGCAAACGTTGCAAATGAACTCCTCGGTATTGATGAAGTGACCGGTATTGATATGCCGCTACATGAATCACCGAAAGATTTTTTAGAACGGGTTAAAGTGTATATGAAAACACTTCAAAATGTAAACGGGCTTCTCTTACTTGTTGATATGGGGTCTCTTGCCTATATCGGTGATATATTAGAAACTGAATTCAAAATTCCTGTACGTGTCCTTTCCATGACAAGTACTCCACACGCACTAGAAGCAGCTCGAAAAGCTCAGCTCGGCTATTCATTAGATGCACTATATGAAACAGTAAAGAACTTAACGCCGTTCTATTTAAACGTACAAGAAGAAAAGAAAAAGCCACTATCACCAATGAAGTCTGTTATTTTAACAGCTTGTTTAACTGGTGAAGGAAGTGCCTTAGCTATTCAAAAAATGTTAGAGAACTATTTACGATTTGATAAAGACTTAATTGAAATTATTCCAATTAGTATCGTCCATGAAAAAGATTTAACGAAAATGATTGAGAACATAAAAAAAGAGCGTAATATCATTTGTATCGTCACAAATTTCGATGTGCAAGTTCCATGTTTAACATATCATTTCCAAGATATTGTGAACTACACAGCGATTCAGCCAATTCAAGAATTAATTACGTATGAAGAGACATATGCGAAAATGGCCGATATTCTTGAACAACAAATGCAGCGTAACGACGGGGCATTACTAATTAAAACAATTCGTTACGCACTAAATACAATTCAAGAATTAATTTCCTTGCAGCTAACTCCTGATAGCTTAATGGGTGTTATTTTGCATATGAGCTGTATGGTTGATCGTCTTCAAAAAGGAGAAAAACTTCTTCCTCATCCTGATAAAGAAAAAAGAAGACAAGATGAGTACTGGATGTATATGAAAGTGAAAAAAGCATTACAACCAATTGAAAATACATTTGAAATACAAATACCAGATGATGAAGTATTTTATATCATGGACTTCTTTATTAAAAATCAGCCTGTTAAAAGTTAAACAAGTAACCTTTAGCGACACTCCTTCGAATAAAGTGAAGGCTTTTACGGGCAGTTAATGCAGGATAAATTTATATCGACGATTTTCAAAATATATGAATGTATCGTCAATACACATCATCCTATCTAATTCGAAAAGGCTGTTCCAATTTTTTGGAGCAGCCTTTTCATTTACTTCTTTACCTTTCTAATCCGCCCTCTTATTTCTCCTTTTTTATGTGATTTCGTATGAATATTTACATATACATTAGCTTGAATAATTTCTTGGAGAAAATGAACAAGGGATTTTCCTTGTAAAGGCCCTTCGAATTCCTCCACATTTACGGCACCAGTAATGCTTCCCTCATTCAAACTAATCCCTTGCTCTAGCGGACCGTATAAATAGAAAACAACGGGACCAATTTGACTGGACTTCCCTAAATGAATTTGACACGATGTGACCTTTTCTATATTTTTTAATATTACCCTGTAATGCAACTTCGTTAAATCATCACTAAAAATAAACTCTGCTACCCCAAAAGCTTCTGTATTTACAGGAGGCAATTCCCTCTTCCCTGTTAACCTAGCAAAAAAGTGTGTTGTCATAGGGCATTCTCCTTATATCAATTTCCCAGCACTTCTTTTACTACTTTATGGTTTACACATAATCATTTATGACTTTTTCAACTTTTAATTACGAAGAAAAGATTCACAAAATCTTTACATAAGAATCATTTCTTTTGCTTTACCACCTCTTGTATAATGCACATAGAAAAAACTTTCTAGGAGGTTACTTTGAAAAATAACAACTACTCTTTTCGATTATTAGTCGAGATTTTTCTCGTCTCATTTAAATTAGGACTTACTTCATTCGGCGGTCCTGTCGCTCATCTTGGTTATTTTCATCATGGATACGTGCAAAAAAGAAAATGGATGGATGAAAAAAGTTACGGAGACTTAGTAGCACTGTGTCAATTCCTTCCTGGTCCCGCTAGTAGTCAAGTCGGTATGGGCGTTGGATTATTAAGGGGCGGGCTATTAGGAGCAATTATCTCTTGGATTGGTTTCACCCTTCCCTCTGTTCTCGTTTTAGTCTTTTTTGCTTCATTCCTTAATCAATTCGAAATTGGAAGTACAGGATGGATTCATGGACTCAAACTTGTAGCAGTCGCAATTGTCGCTCATGCAATATGGGGAATGGCTCAAAAGCTAACTCCGGACCGAAACCGTGCAACAATCGCCATTGTAACTGCCGCGATTGCCTTGTTATGGCCAAGTAGCTGGACACAAATCATTCTCATTTTACTTTCAGGGCTGATCGGCTGGCTTTTATATAAAACTCCTCAAAACGCCCAAGTCTATAAAATACAAATTTCTATTTCAAAAACGATGGCTAGTTCTTGTCTCATTTTATTTTTCGGACTATTACTATTGCTACCAATACTGCGACCGCTCTCTCCTCATATCGCATTATTTGATAGCTTTTACCGTTCTGGTTCTCTCGTATTTGGCGGAGGGCACGTCGTACTCCCTCTTCTTGAAAGTGAGTTTGTACAGAACGGGCTGATGACAAAAGAACAATTTTTAGCTGGATACGGATTAACACAAGCGGTGCCAGGGCCTCTCTTTACATTTGCTTCTTATATAGGGGCAGTGCTAAACGGAACCACTGGAGCAGTAATCGCAACAATCGCTATCTTCCTTCCTGCCTTTTTGCTCGTTATTGGTGTTTTACCATTTTGGGACAGTGTAAGAAAGGTACCCGCTATACAAGGCACATTACTCGGTGTTAACGCCGCAGTTGTCGGTATTTTAATTGCCGCTTTTTACGATCCAATTTGGACGAGTACAATTATGAATGCTTCAGATTTTGTCTTTGCATCTCTTCTTTTTGGCTTACTAACTTTTTGGAAAACACCGCCTTGGATTATCGTTATACTCGGGGCTTTTGGTGGATATGTTATATCTATTTTATAAATATAAAAAACGACGGCCACTTAGCCGTCGTTTTCCTATTAAAACTTCACAAGCTCTATTCCTTCAGGTAACTCACTCTCCGTTAAAATACGCAATTCTTTCACACGATCCATTACGTAAGAAGAACGTTTCACAAGCTCTGGATCAATATACGCTGGATGTACCATAATTTCTATCGTTTGTTCATCCTTCACTCTTCCTTTTAACTTGGAAAAGTAATCTTCCGTCACACCATCCGCGTAAAAATCGCTATAAAACACATCAGAAAATGGGCGCACTGCTCTATCTTCCTCACAACGACGAATCGGAACGTTATATTTACTTGCTAACATCTCAAGAACATCGTGTAAAACCTTTAATCCATGCACATGATGATGACTATCTAAATGAGTTGGTGTTAATCCGTAAGATAAAAATTCCTCAATTTGAGCAGTCCATTCTCTCTCAACTTCTTCAGGATTTATATTCCCTTCCCTTACAACACGTTGTTTATGGAACGCCCCATCTTTCCCTACAAGGGATGGTACATCCTTTAAAAGTGGTTCTCCTGCCGTTAATACGAGATGCACACCTACTCCTAACGTTTTATAATCTTTCGCTAAGCGTACGGCATGTTCTGTTCCTGGCATATTCATCATCATTGTCGTTGAATTTACAAGTCCATTTATATGTCCATCAATAATACCATAATTTGTACCTTCTGTAAGACCGAAATCATCTGCATTTACAATCAACTTAATCATCATAATACCTCCTAATAGAATAAAAAAAGCGGGCTAAATAGCGCCGCTTTTTACTTCTCTACCTTTTTAAAGAACTGTGGAAGATATTCTTTATGTGCTTCCAACATTTCATCTAAAATTTGTTTTGCAACTTTATCTGACGGTACAAGTGGATTAATTGTCATAGCAAGCAGCGCCTTATGATAATCCCCTGTAACAGCAGCTTCAATTGTTGTGCGCTCAAATGATTTAATTTGCTGTACTAAACCGCGAACTGGTACTGGAAGATCTCCGACCGCAATTGGTTTTGGACCTTCTTTCGTAATAATACAGTTCACTTCAACAGCGGAATCATGTGGTAAACTTGCAATTGTTCCGTTGTTTCTTGTATTAACAGGCTGGATATCACCTTTATTATTGTAAATAGACGTAATTAAGCTACATGCTGCATCACTGTAATAAGCTCCGCCACGTTTTTCTAATTGTGGTGGCTTAATATCTAAATTCGGGTCTTTATATAACTCGAATAAATCATCTTCTAATTGTTTTACTACTTCTGCACGTGTACCTTTTTCAATTGAAGCTTCTTTCTCTTCTTCTAACATTTCACGTGTTTTGTAGTAATAACGATGATATGGACATGGAATTGCGCGAAGACCGCGAATAAAGTCTGGCTCCCAATTAAGAGCAGCGATATTTTCCATCGTAATTTGCTTTTCTGGATCTGTTACAAGCTCTAACACTCGATCCATTACACTTACGCCATCTAAGTATACGTCTAATCCGTATACCATATGGTTTAAACCTGCGAAATCAACATGTACACGACTTGCATCTACTTCAAGTAATCTCGCAAGACCCATGCGAATTCCGATTGGAACGTTACATAGACCAACTACTCTTTGAACATTTGTATAGCGAAGGACAGCTTCTGTTACCATACCAGCTGGGTTAGCAAAGTTAATTAACCATGCATTTGGACAAAGTTCCTCCATATCTTTACAAATATCTAAAATAACAGGAATCGTTCTCAGCGCTTTAAATAAACCACCAGGACCATTCGTTTCCTGACCGATTACATCATATTTTAACGGAATTGCTTCATCTTTTGCACGTGCTTCTAATAAACCGACGCGAAGCTGTGTTGTTACGAAGTCAGCACCTTTTAATGCCTCGCGGCGATCAAGTGTTAAATGCACTTCGATTGGTAAACCTGATTTTTTCACCATACGTTTCGCTAAGTTACCAACGATTTCTAACTTTTCTTTTCCTGCCTCAATATCTACTAACCAAATTTCACGAACAGGAAGCTCATCATAACGTTTAATAAATCCCTCAATTAACTCTGGTGTATAACTAGATCCACCGCCGATTGTAGCAATTTTAATTCCAGTCATGCTTTATTCCCCTTTCGCTTCAAGCTTTTTATAAAGATCGATAAACTCTGCTGCTAATTCTTTTACTGTAATAGAATTCATTAAATGATCTTGTGCATGGATTAAAAGAACACTAATCTCTGTTTTTTCTCCTCTTGCTTCTGATTGTATGAGCTCTGTTTGGAAATGATGCGCTTCATTAATCGCTTCTTTCGCCTTTACCATCGCTTCATCAGCCTCTGCCATTTTCCCCTGTTTGGCAAATTGAAGTGCTTCCATTGCAAAGCTTCGTGCATTACCACTATTTAAAATTAATTGGAATGGAATTTGTTCTGCTGTAGTCATCATAATTACCGCCCTCTCTATTATGGTTCAACCGATTTAAATACCCCTTCAGTTTGAACATTTCTATTAAATTATTATTTTATGAATGATAGTTTGGTGTTCTTATAGATGTTTTTCATCTTTTTGAACATGATATAAAGGTAATTGTTCTGACGAGCTATACAAACTCGTCAGAACAACACTTTTTAAAATGATACTGAATTGTCGTTTCCTTTTGTTTCAGCTTTCGCAGCTTGTACATACGTACGGTCACACATTAATACGAATGGATAGTAAATAACTACCGCGATTGCAAAGTTTACAAGCTGTAGTACAGCACCAGCAATACTTCCGCCCGCTACAAGATAACCACTAAAGATTGGTGGCATTGTCCATGGAACTAAAGCAACTGTTTTTGGTACCCATCCTAAAGAAATTGCTGTATAAGAAGTAATTACTAATACAACTGGTGTAAGTACGAATGGAATGATTAACGCTGGGTTTAATACAATTGGTGTACCGAAAATAACTGGCTCGTTAATATTGAAGAAACCAGGACCGATAGATACGCGACCTACACCACGAAGTTGCGCACTTTTTGCAACAAGCATTACCGCTACTAAGAATGCTAATGTTGCACCTGATCCACCGATGTATACGTATACATCAAAGAATGGCTTTGTGAAAATGTGCGGTACATCATATGCAGACATACCATCGTTAAATAATTTAATGTTCTTTTCTAATGCTGGTAAATAGATTGGGTCGATAATACCACCGATAATATTAGGACCATGTAATCCGAAGAACCATAATACGTGAATAAGTAATGCGATAATAATTGCACTTGGTAACGTACCTGCTAAACCTTGTAATGGTAATTGAATTGTTTCAAATACGATTTTATGAATACTTGTTCCCGCTAATTTCACAGCTAATTGAATACTTGCTGTTGCGATTAAAATAACGAATGCTGGAACTAATGCTGCGAAGGATTTCATTACTGCTGGTGGAACACCATCTGGCATCTTAATTGTAATATCTCTTTGAACAAAGAACCTGAATACCTCGGTTACAAGAAGAGCTACAATGATAGAAACGAATAAACCTTGTGATCCTGTCCAAGCTAAATCAATACCGCCTTCTTTTGGCGTTGTCGGAGATATAATAATTAATGCACCGAATGTAATAATTGCTGCTGACAACGCGTCTACACCGTAAGATTTCGCTAAATTATAACTTATCCCAACTGCGGCTATGAGGGCTAATATTGCAAAGGACCCTGTCCACATACCACCGCCGATATCTTTCCAAACATCCCCAAATGCACCCTTCATAAGTTTTTGGAATGCATCAACTGGTAGATTATTTATAAGTACTGCAAACGATCCAACTAAAATAAGAGGCATAACTGCGATAAAACCATCACGGATTGCAACTAAATGACGCTGCGATCCGATTCTTCCTGCGACTGGAACTAAATATTTCTCCATAAATGCAATAAATTTTTGCATTTCGCTTCCCCCCTAATTATTTTTTAAGTGTTAGTGCGTGATCTAAAACTGCTTCTCCATTCATCATGCCGTAGTGCATTGGATTAATAACATCAATTCCAACGTTTTTCTCATCAGCAAGCGTTTTCATTGAAGAGAGCATGTAACGAACTTGTGGTCCTAATAATAGTACATCTGCTTGATCGATATTGTTTTTTACTGCATCCCCAGATACAGCCCAAATCTTTCCTTCTAAACCGCGAGCTTTTGCAGCCGCTTCCATTTTTGTAACTAGTAAACTTGTAGACATCCCTGCTGAGCAACATAATAAAATATTCATTTGAAAATCCCCCTTGTGTAGTATAAAAAGTTTATGTTATTTATTTTTCTTTACGCTATTTATTAATGCAATTATCGTGCCAACTTTTTAAAATCACTAAAATCAGCGCTTTTTCGAGCATTTTCTTTGTGTGTTAACGCTTTCAATTAGTGTGTCCCCCAAAATAACACACAGTGTGTTATAAAACAACACACTTTTAACACATAACTGTATGAAAATAGATTAGTGTTTAGTTGTCTAGTTGTATTTAAAATAAAAAACACTAAAAAATTTTTTCAGCTTGAAAATCCAGTAAAAAAATAAACCTCTCTTGAACACACTCTTCTATCTATTGTCCAAGCAAACTCTACTAAATTACATAGAATAAAATAACACAATTCGAAAGGGGATTCCTATGCCAAAACATAGAAAACAAAGCAAAATAAAGATTTATAGAATAACAAGCTATAAAAAAGACGAGCGCTCTGAATTAGACTCTGACAAATTTGAACTAGAACAGCAGGAAATAGAAAATAAGCAGGACAAGCACGACAAACAAGACAAACAAGACAAACAGGACAAACAGGACAAACAAGACAAACAGGACAAACAGGACAAACAGGACAAACAGGACAAACAGGACAAACAGGACAAACAGGACAAACAGGACAAACAGGACAAACAGGACAAACAGGACAAACAGGACAAACAGGACAAA